>Ga0326513_10000051_pt1 | contig 84142 bp, 72 predicted proteins | sample 2_2465_0518_D_FD_203654 | JGI IMG/M metagenome (GOLD analysis project Ga0326513, IMG submission 203654) | Bovine rumen microbial communities from UC Davis, California, United States - 2_2465_0518 | ecosystem: Host-associated > Mammals > Digestive system > Stomach > Rumen | place: USA...
TATGTGCAGCGGCGTTCTTCCGGCGGCTGTCTGCTTTGAAGATGAAAGTCATTTTCATGGTCTTCTGGAATATCCGCAGTATACCCGTCCGGAAATATGGCACGGCGAATCTGTACCGGATGTATTATTATCCGGTCATCATCTGAAAATCACAAACTGGAGAAATCAGAAAAGTTTAGAAATTACAGAAAAAAATCGTCCCGATTTATACACCGCTTTTCTCGAAAAGCAGAACTCTCAGAAGGAGTAGTGTTTTTATGATTACAAAAGAAATTATCATCCGTAAAGCCGTTATCGGTCTTATGCCCCGTCCGATTGTGACAGCATTTGTACAGAAATCTTATGAATTCAAGTCACATATCTGGATTGAAAAAGATGACAACCGCGCCGAAGTCCGCAGTCTGCTGGATATGCTTTCTCTGAATATTCATGACGGTGATCAGATTCTGCTCATTGCTGACGGTACGGACGAACAGCAGGCTGTCGATGCCCTTTCTGCCCTTGCCGGAACGGTCGGAACAGATCTATGCATTTCCTGCTGATTTATACTCAGCAGGATTAAGATAGGAGAAGTCAATATGATTGCAATAGATGTCATAGTTCAAAATACAGTAGGTCTGCACGCAAGACCAGCTACATTCTTCATTCGGAAAGCTAATGAATTCAAGTCCTCTATCTGGATTGAAAAGCAAGGTCGCCGTGTCAATGCAAAGAGTCTGCTCGGAATTCTGTCACTGAGTATTGTGGGCGGTACAAAGATTCGTATTATTGCTGATGGCATGGATGAAAAAGAGGCTATTGAGGCACTCTCCGGAATGGGAAATTTTGAAATTACATTTGATGATGATTCTCGATAAGCTGTACAATCAGTATTATTAAATTATAAATATAATAACTTTTCTAATAAAAAACTTCCTGACTTTATCGAAGAAATTTTGAAAATGATTCCTGCATCCGCCTGACAGCCTTTGACAGGATTCCGGAATTTTTATTGCACTCTGCACAGAATTTTCTGTTGAATTTTGTTCGATACAAACAGTATATTTCACATAATTCTTTATAAAATCTATTTGTGATTATATACAAAGACTAAGGCTTTAATCCGGCTTTGATTTTAACAATGCGTAGAATTTTTCCGATTTTTGTCTTGATATTTGAAAAAACAGTTGACGAAATCTGTTTTTGCATGTATAATAACAGTATGCAGAGATAAATCTAAACACTGTAATTATATGCAAAGATGGGAGAGTTTGATATGTTTGTAAAAGATGTCACAGTTCAGAATCAGGTAGGCCTGCACGCAAGACCGGCTACGTTTTTCATCCAGAAGGCTAATGAATTTAAGTCCTCTATCTGGATCGAAAAGAAAGAACGCCGCGTAAATGCCAAAAGTCTGCTTGGTATTCTGTCACTGGGTATTGTCGGCGGTACACAGATCCGTATTATTGCTGACGGTACTGATGAACAGGCTGCCGTTGAAGCTCTGGTAGAACTCGTAGAAAGCGGCTTCAGCGACGAGAGCAGATAAAACAGCAACATATCCAATCGGGCTGCCATCCGGCAGCCCTTTTTTTAATTTTGATGATGATACATGCTTTCCGCAAAAATAGCATAGCCCGTGGAAGGGTCATTTACAAATACATGTGTCACTGCTCCGATTAGCTTACCGTTCTGGAGCACCGGACTGCCGCTCATTCCCTGTACAATACCGCCCGTACAGGCAAGCAGATCTTTATCTGTGACTTTGATGATCATATTCTGTGTTTCGTCAGTATAATCCAGAGCGGTGATCTGTACTGTATAAGGTTTCGGCTCACAGCCCTGTACTGTCGTGAGAATGACAGCTTCTCCGAGAGTGATTTCCTGTTTGAGTCCCATGGGAACAGCCGGAAAATCTGTAATCGGTTCGTTCAGACGGCCGAAAATTCCTGATTCCTGATTGCTTTCCAGAATTCCGATAGGATTTTCAGAAGAAAAATAACCTTGTAACTGTCCGGCAGAACCGGCTTGTCCTCTGATCGCTCCGCTGATGGTGACTTTATCTGCCGTACCGCTTCCGAGAGGGATGATCTCCCCTGTATCGGGATCGCAGATCGGATGGCCTAATCCGCCGAAATCTCCGTTATCCGGATTATAATACGTCATAGTTCCGATGCCGGCCGTACTGTCACGCACCCACAGCCCCGTCTGCCAACATTGTGCATCAAGGGAATACTCAGGCTGTAACGTGAGATTCAGGGCACTGTCATCGCGTCTGATTGTCAGATGCAGAGCCTCGCCGTCAGAGGCTTCTACGAGAGTCCGGAAATCCTGTGAGGAAGTCAGCATAGTATCATTGACGGCTGTAATCATATCGCCCTCACGGATGCCTGCCGATACTGCCGGACAGCATTCACCGGATTTTGCTTCCACTTCTCCGAAGCCGACAACCATAATGCCATCCATGAGCATTCTGACTCCGAACGGCTGTCCGCACGGTACGAGCATGATTTCTTCCGAGGGCTGTACAGCAACTTCTTTGACCGGAAAAATGCCGAATAATTTCAGCTGTGCCGGAGAAACTGAAATATCTGATTCCGGTATTTCAGCGATACAATGCGAAACTTCCAGAGCTTCTCCATGACGGACATAATAGAAATCGGCAAGATGTCCGGCATGATAGAATGCACTGTATACCGGAGACATACAGAGCATTGCCATCAGAGAAACGATTCCGGATTTCATAATTCTGTGAATTTTCATGATTCACCTGCTTTCTGTGCAGAAGTCTGCACAGAATTAGTATCGCCGGATTTATGTTGTTTTATCAGAGAAAATAAAATACAGAAGGGGAAATTTATGAAAAAATTCATCGAACGGGATTGTAAAATTTTACTGGAAATTATCATGTTATGTCTGGGGATAAAATCTGAATTCATGGCGATCATGTCAGCAGTCGGATGGAATTACAACGTCAGACAGGGGAATTATCCTGATCTTCTTGGAGTCTACAGTTTCTGGATGTTTCTGGGAGCAGGGCTGATTCTGCTCAGTATGATTCTGTGTATGATCGGCAGAAAAGAAAAATTTTATAAATTGAATTTTATTTCTGTAATTTTCAGCATCTCCGGACTGATCTCCTGTATGACAGTATTATCAAAATTCTGTATCTATGCCGATCAGAATTTTTCCGGCATCGGCGATTCTATGAAACCTGTCAGCGAATTGTATCGGGACAGAATCTCTCCGATTATTTTTCCCGTGATTCTGATTCTGATTCTGTCAGTCTGGAATTTCATCAATAGTCATGAATACAGAATTGATCTGAAAAATAAAAAACTCGCTGAACTCAATGCCGAAGCTCCTAAAATTATTCCCGAAGATGATTAGTTTTTTTAACTGAAATACTTGACAAATGTGTATTCGATACTGTATAATAATATTATAATTTATAAATTCTACAGAGGGGCAGAATTTGTAAAAAAATAAAAAAAAATACTATTTTTAGAGAGGCAGGTTTTTTATTATGAAGCTCAACAGAATCTCCGCCGGTGTACTTGCGTTTGCACTGGTACTCGCCGGAAGTGCACCGACTATTGCTCAGACCGGAATCATCGAACCGCTGACCGCTCAGGCTATGGCGGCCGCTGTGGAATCCAACTGGGATATTAAAAAATATTATGAAGTCGGTGATTTCACAATCCAGTATGTACAGTCCGGTTATGTCCAGATCATCAAATGCAATAATACAACTGCTGAAGAAATCGTCATTCCGGAAACTATGAACGATGGTAAGACTGATTTCCCTGTAAAAGTACTCTATGCACAGTCTTTTCAGGAATGCCAGCTGAAAAAAGTTACGATTCCGGACAGTGTCATCAAGATCGGCTCTTATGCATTCTGTAACTGTACTAACTTAGAAGAAGTTGTCGGCATGAACGGCGTGGAAAATATCTCCGAAGCCGCTTTTGAAAGCTGTACTTCCCTGAAAGAAATCAATCTTCCCGATACGCTCACGACTATCGGCACAGAAGCCTTTGCTTTCTGTACTTCCCTGACAGAAGCAACGATTCCGGCTAGTGTCACGTCTATGAGTACTTATCTGTTTACAACCTGTACAAGCCTGAAAACTCTGACATTCAGCGAGGGAATCACTTTTATTCCGGATAAAGTTGCTTATCAGTGCAGTGCTCTGAAAACAGTCAATATTCCGTCTACTGTGACGAAAATCCGTGATCATGCTTTTGAACTCTCTGCTCTGGAAGAAATTACCATTCCGGATACTGTCAAGACCATCGGCGAGGGTGCATTCAATAACTGCTTATATCTCAAAACAGTTGTCTTATCTTCGGGCATGGAAAATGTAGAAGTCGAATTATTCAAAGACTGTCATTCTCTCGAGAACGTAACAATTCCGGACAGTATCACCAGAATCAGAAGAAATGCATTCAACGGCTGTGATTCTCTCAAGACTCTGACAATTCCGGAATCTGTTACCAGAATCGAAAGCTATGCTTTCTATGGCTGTGAATCGCTCGAAACGGTGAATATTCCGGCGGCGATCACTTCTATTGATGAATATACATTCTGTAAATGCAGAAAGCTGAATCCGGTTACTCTGCCTGCAAATCTTGAAAAGATCGGTGTCTATGCGTTCTATGACTGCGAATCGCTCGAAAGCATTACCATTCCGGCAAGTGTAGAATCAATCGGAAGCTATGCATTCTATGACTGCTCGGCTCTGAAAACAGCTCTGTTTGAAGGCCCTGTATGTGAATTAGGAATCTGGAGTTTTGCCGGATGCACGGCTCTGACAGAAATTCAGCTCCCTGAAAATCTGGAAAAACTCAGCAATCATATTTTATACAGATGTGAATCTCTTGAAAATCTTGATATTCCGGAAACTGTGACTCAGATTGACGGCTATGCCTTAGCAGGCTGTTCCTCTCTGACAGAAGTGGATGTTCCGGCAAGTGTTGAGAAAATCGGCGAATATGCAATCGGCTATAGTGAGGGTGTTCTGCCTGTCGTAGATGAGAATGTCAATATTGTCAGCGAATCTCCGGCAGTTCAGGAATTCTGCAAGGATAATGAAGTAGTAATCAACGGCAGCGGCCCTGTCAAGCCGGAAAAAGTGGATGCTGATATACTTCATGATTATCTGCACGGTAAGAAACCGATCACAGAGGCTCAGTTCAAGGGTGCGGATGTCAACGGCGATGGTATTGTAAATATCTATGATCTGTTAGCTATGAAATGGACTTCTCCTGCCGTTCCGGAAGAAGAGACGACAGAAGAAACTGCTCCGGAAGAATTTGAAACAGAAGCGGATTCTGTCGCTCCGGAAACCACGCCTGATGCTGAAATTACTGATCCGACTACTCCTGTAGAAGAATCTTAATGAAATTGATTGTCGAGAAAGAAGCTGCCCTCTGCGGCGGCTTCTTTTTGTGCGGAGGTGATTCCATGAATTTTAAACAAGAACCGATCGGAGAAAATATTTTCGTCTGTACGTCTCAGGAACACAGATTCGGCACGGATGCCTTTTTATTAACTTATTTTTCAAAATATAAGCAGAAAGATACTGTCTGCGAGTTCGGTACGGGATGCGGTATTATTCCCCTGCTGATGCAGAAATCCCGTCCGCCGAAACTGATCTATGCGATTGATATTCAGGAACAGGCGATTGAACAGCTCAGAGCCGGAATCGAATTAAGTCATGCTGAAAATATTATTCCAATCTGCTGTGATCTGAAAGAGTTTCATCCGGATAGAAATAATTTTGATTTAGTGATCTGTAATCCGCCGTATCAGCCCTGCGGTTCAGGATTCGAGGCCAGTCTCGAAGCTCAGAGAATCGCTCGGCATGGTGTATTCTGTACTCCGGAGAATATTTGTCAGAAAGCCTCAGAATTATTAAAATCCGGTGGAAGACTCTGTATCTGCGGCCGTCCGGAACGGCTTCCTGATTATATCTGTGCTATGCGTGAAGCTCGTACAGAGCCGAAACGCTTACAATTCGTATCACGAACAGCTCAGGATATGCCGTGGCTGTTTCTGCTCGAAGGCCGGAAAGACGGAAAGAAATTTCTCCAGATGGAAAAGCCTTTTATCATGTACGAAAACGGAATCCTGACCGGACAGGCTCAGGCTTTATATCAGAATCAGAAAGGAGCATCCGCATGAGCGGTATTTTATATGTCACAGGCACTCCCATCGGAAATTTAGAAGATATGACTCTCAGACAACTCAGGATTCTACAGGAAGTCGATTTTATCGCCGCTGAAGATACCAGAGTCACCAGAAAATTACTGACACACTTTGAGATTAAAACAGAATTAGTCAGCTGTCATGAGCACAGTTCTGATTCTGTACTGAATCATATTGCTGATCGCATTCAGGCCGGAGAAAACTGTGCAGTCGTGACAGATGCCGGAATGCCTTGTATCTCCGACCCTGGGGAAGAATTAGTCAGAATCTGCTATCAAAGAGGAATTCCGGTGCAGGCCGTCCCAGGGCCGAGCGCAGTCATTACGGCTTTAGCTGTCAGCGGAGCAGCTGTGAAACAATTTGTATTCTATGGTTTTCTGCCTGTCGAGAAAAAAGCTCGTCATGAGATGCTTGAAAATCTGAAATCTGAATCCAGAACGGCTGTGCTTTATGAAGCTCCTCACAAGCTCTGTAAAACGCTTGCTGATCTGGGCGAAATTTCCGAATTTTCCAGAATGATTTCACTCTGTCGGGAACTGACAAAAATTCATGAAGAAGTGCTCCGGATGACGATTTCCGAAGCGATTCAGTATTATTCTGAAAAAGAGCCGAAAGGCGAATTTGTTCTTGTTCTTGATGGAATCGGGAAGCAAGAGAAAATCTTCACGCTTGAAGATGCTGTCAGCCTTGCGGAACAGTATCTTTCTCAGGATATGAGCAGTTCTGCGGCGGCGAAACTTGCCGCGAAAGAAACAGGGATTCCGAAGAATCAGATTTATCAGGCTCTGCATACCGGAAAGATCTGACATTGTACAAAACGGAGTTGACAAACAGCAATTTCTATTGTATAATAAATCTATATACTCTTGATGATCCGGATAACTTCAAATTCAAAAGAGGTGGAATATGCAGAAAAAAGAAACTTGGCGAGATCTTCGCCGGCGAGCCAGATGGGACAGATTGATTGGTGCCGGTGCAGTTTTGTTTCTTCTGATGATTCTGATCATCAGCGGCATCAGTTCCTGTGTGAAGAAAAATAAATCTCAGACTGAACCTGTTATACTGGAAACAGCGCCTTCTGAAACACAGCCTGTTACAGAAGCAGTTATTGATAATTCCCATGCAGTTTTTCTCAGTCCGTCCACACAGGAAGACAATCGCTATGCCTGTGATAATACTATCAGTGAAGAAGAAGCTATGTGGATTGTTGCCCGAAAAGTCAAGCAGATGCTCGAAAATGATGGTATTACTGTTTACATATGCGGAGAAGATGACAGTGTTCCAGCAAAAGTAAAACAGGGAAATCATCTCAAATGCGGAGCTTATGTTGCAATTCACAGCAATTCCAGCGGTGAATCCGGTACAGGTCAGGGAACGGAATGCTTTTATAATACTGAAATTTCCGGCAGTTTGGCTCTGGCTGAAAGCGTTTATAACCGTGTCGCAGAAGTCACTCCTACTGATGACAGAGGTCTGAAAGATCAGACTCAGCGTGATTTATATGAAATTTTCAATAATATCAGTCCGTGCTGTCTGGTAGAAGTCGAATTTCATGATAATCTTACTACTTCACGCTGGATTCTGAATCATACAGATGAATTGGCTCTTGCCATCGCTGACGGCATTGAAGCCTATCTGGAAAACGCTCAGTATAGTTCCGGTAATCTGACTGATATGACAGAACCCAGTATTGATGAAAATTATTCAGGAGATCACTGATCATGCAGAAACGAAATTATGAATCCGAAATGCAGGAGATTCTGAATCAGCAGAAACCCTCTGTATTATTACATGCCTGTTGTGCACCGTGTTCGAGTGCGTGTCTGGAGAAAATCGCTCAGAAAGCAGAGATCAAGATTTATTTTTACAATCCGAATATTATTCCGGAACAGGAATATCAATACAGATTATCAGAATTAAAAAGATTTGTTCAGGAATTCCCTCCGGCTTACGGAATTGAAATCATAGAAGGCGATTATGAACCGGAAAAATTTCTTGCTTTTGCACAGGAATTCCCTGACGAACCCGAAAGAGGCATCCGCTGTCAGAAATGCATTGCGATGCGACTGGAAAAAACAGCTCAGAAAGCACTTGCGGTACAGGCTGATTATTTTGCTACGACTCTGACACTCAGTCCGCATAAAGATGCAGAATTCATCAATACAGCAGGCTTTCAGATTGCAGAGCAGTCCGGAATTGCATGGCTTCCGAGCGATTTCAAGAAAAAAGAGGGCTATAAGCGATCTATCGAATTATCCCGTGAATATTGCTTATATCGACAGGATTTCTGCGGATGTCCATTCTCGAAAAAAAACAGAGAACTCGAAAAATTACAGAAAGAAACTCCCTGATTTTCGTCAGGGAGTTTTTTCAGGAGGATTGATAAAATTTATTGACAGAAATTCTTCAATACAGACTGTATTGTATTGCAGTTTCCGTTCTGACAATTCTGATTCAGAGCCGATAAGATATTCTGTGTATCGCAGTTACTTCCGGAGCAGTCCCCTGTCAGACAAGAGAAAATATCCTGTGTATTGCAGTTACCTGTCAGACAAGATAACATATTCTGCGGAAGAGTGCATTCTGTTCCGGAGCAGTTGAAACAGGAATCTCCGATGCAAATCTGATTCAGATTCAGTTTTTCAGAATCTGTATTTTCATCCGGAATAGTCACAGGTGTAAGCTCCGGCTGATATTGACCGTCATAATCCGTTCCGCCCGTGAAAATCTGAGTCCAGTATAAAACACCATTCTGAGAAACAACGCCGATTCCGATCGAATCAAAATCTGCATTCAGGATATTTGCTCTGTGTCCGGCGGAATTCATCCAGCCCTTCATGACGGATTCCGGTGAATCATAGCCATAGGCGATATTTTCTCCTGTGGTACGCCATGCGACTCCGGTATCATCCAGAACAGTAGCACAGCCTCTTCCATCAGGACGGGTATGCGAGAACTGAGAAATAAGCTCCTGAGAACGGATTTCAGCGGCCTGATTCAGTACAGGATTGTTCCTGAGAGCATTCAGACCCTGTTTTGCACGTTCCTGATTGACCAGATCAGCGACTTGATCAATATAATTCTGCATGGAACTGCTGACGGAACTTTCAGCGGCAGAGGCCTGTAACGGAACAGATACAGCTCCCAGAGAACATGTCATAAGTAAAGCACACAGGCCGGCGATCAGATTTTTTTTCTGCATGAGTAAAAACTCCTTTCCGAGTAATTTGATAGATTTTAAAACTGCATCACGTGATTACATATTTATGATAACATATTTTGTAGGAAATGTCAACGAACAATATTTTCCAGATGTATTTTATGGTAAATATAAATAAAAAAGCACTCTGTTAAAAAATCAGAGTGCTTTTGAATTATTTCTTGATTTTTTCAGGATTCCGACAGACGATCACAGCATATTCAAACGGAGGGAGTTTAATCATATTTTCTTCGAGTGTACCGTGTTCGATCTGATCCAGAATATAATTTTCAGCATAGGGATGGAATTCGACATGATGTTCATGCTGAGAGCGATTGATATAGATCTGCACAGCGATTCCTGCACTGTCCTGATACCTTGCGAATGCCATGACATCATCCTGAGCAGGGAGGAATTTTAATCTTCCGTTCTTGAATACTTTATAGGCTCTGCGGATTCTGCCGAGTTCCTTGGTATAGGCGATCAGATCAGTATCTTCATGACCCCATGGGTAGCATCTTCTGTTGAACGGGTCTTTATAGCCTTGTAATCCAGCTTCATCGCCGTAGTAGATACTAGGCACTCCGGGGAGGAAGAACATCAGAGCCATAGCGGCTTCGAGCATAGCCTTGCCTCGGCGGTATTCCCATTCATTGAGATAGCGTTCTGCCATCCAGTCTTTTGACTTATCATCGCAGTTTTCACCGCCGAAGCGATTGATAGCCCGTTCAATATCATGAGTCGAAACGAAATTCATCAGAACATCGACAGTTGCTTTCGGATAATTTTCGAGAATAGTCATAATACCGGTCTGGAAATCACGACTGCTCATGCCTTTGATATAATTAATAATCGCTTCACGGAACGGATAATTCATAACAGAATCGAGCTGACGGCCTAAGAGATAGCTTCTCTTGATGCCGTAGGCTTCTTTGTTAGAGGCATCTTCCCAGACTTCTCCGATGATGATTTTATCAGGATCGTATTTTTTGACGCATTGATTCAGATTATATAAAAATTCGTCAGGGAGTTCGTCAGCGACATCCAGACGGAAACCGGCCGCACCCATCGAGAGCCAATATTCCAAGACACCCTCTGCACCGCAGATATATTTAGTATACTCGGGATTATTTTCCTGAACGTTCGGGAGGGTATCAATTCCCCACCAAGCCTCGTATTCATTCGGATAATTCCAGAATGTATACCAGCTGAAATAGGGGCTGTCCTGTGACTGATACGCTCCCACTGTATCATAACGGCCATATTTGTTGAAATAGATGCTGTCCGCACCGGTATGCGAGAAAACACCGTCCAGAATGACACTCATGCCATATTTTTTGGCTTCTTCGCAGAGAGATTTAAAATCTTCATTTGTACCGAGCAGAGGATCAATTTTCATATAATTCGCTGTATTATATCTATGATTCTCATGCGATTCAAAAACTGGATTCAGATAAATACAAGTCACACCCAGATCGGACAGATACGGCAGTTTTTCCTGAATTCCTGCGAGATCGCCTCCGAAATAGTCATTATTCCATACATGACCGTTCTGATCAGGTTTATAATAAGGCGTACCGCCCCAGTCATCACGAAGCACACGGCCTTCGGGAATATTTTCATGAACTTTTCCGCTCCGGCAGAATCTGTCCGGAAAGATCTGATACATGATACCGCCTTTGAGAAATTCCGGAGTTTTATAATCTTCGTCATAGACAGTCAGCTGAAATAAATCTCCGTCATTCAGATTGCCGATATGTCCGGCGATTTTCTTGATATAAAATCTCTGTCCGCATACGGTATACGCAAAATAATAATAATGCACTCCGGTATATTTCGGGATATAGCCTGTTCCCCAGACAAAGCAGTCATCTTCTTCGCTGATAATATGCAGATGCATGAAACGTTCTTTAAACCCAGGGCGATAGATCACAACACAAGGTGAAAAATCCGGTTTGACTTCTTTTGGCAGTCGGATTGAAAAAAAACAGACTTTTCCTTTTTTGACTGCTCCGAACGGTGTTTTATAATTCAGATCCCAGCTGTCATATAAATGGCTCATAAAAGATCAGCTCCTTATCTTTTTTACTAATTTCAAATTGTTAATTTTTGGGGACTATTCAAGTTAACAAAAGCATGTCCGGCTGTAAAAGTCAGACACGCTTTTGTGAGTCATTCTGGTAACAGATGCATTACAGTCCCCAAATGTCACGAGCGTAATCAGAAACGCTTCTGTCTGCGGAGAAAATACCTGCACCGGCAGTATTCATCAGGGACATCTTAGCCCAACGCATTGTATCGTTATAGCATTCTGTACTGTATTCCTGAGCCTGTCTGTAAGAATCAAAATCAGCAAGAACCATATAGGGGTCTTTCTGTTTGAGAGAATCGGCCACTTCATTGAAAGTACAGCCGTTGATACCGTGATACATTCTGTTCACGCAGTCACGGATTGCATAATTTTCGTTATAGAGTTTTTCAGGATTATAATTATATTTAGCGGCATTGACTTCTTCTGTTTTCATACCGAAGATAATGATATTTTCCTCGCCGACAGCGTCTTTGATTTCTACGTTTGCACCATCGAGAGTACCCAGAGTCACAGCACCGTTAAGCATCAGCTTCATATTGCCTGTACCGGAGGCTTCTGTACCGGCAAGGGAGATCTGTTCAGAAATATCAGCCGCAGGCATGAGAAGTTCGGATAGAGTTACACTGTAGTTTTCAATGAAATGCACAGCGAGTTTTTCAGAGATTCTCGGATTCTTGCGGATTTCTTCAGAAATTGCCCAGATCATCTTGATAATCTGTTTTGCTAAATAATAACCAGGGGCGGCTTTTGCGGCGAAGATATAAGTCTTAGGTGTGAAATCAGCATTTGGATTTTCCAGCAGATAGTTATACTGAGCAAGAATATTCATGACATTCAGATGCTGACGCTTGTATTCATGCAGACGCTTTACCTGTACATCGAAAATGCTTTCTGTATTTAAAATCACTTTGGAAGAATGCTTTACATACTTGGCAAAACGTTCTTTATTTTCTTTCTTGACCTGCATCATGCGTTCGAGTACTTTTTCATCATCAGCAAATACAGCCAGTTTGGAAAGCTGAGAAGCATCTTTCAGGAAGCCGTTTCCGATCGTATCACGCAGAAGCTGAGTCAGACCAGGGTTAGACTGATACAGCCAGCGGCGGTATGCGATACCGTTAGTAACGTTCTTGAACTTGTGAGGCGTATCAGCGGCTTCGTCTCTGAAGACATCTGTTTTGATAATATCAGAATGCAGTTTAGAAACGCCGTTAACGCTGTGAGAAGCCACTACGCACAGAGTCGCCATATGAATGGTATTGTCTTTGATAATGGACATTCTTGTTGTCTTGGCACTGTCATATCCGTTGCGTTCCATGAGGGACTGACAGTATCTGTTGTTGATTTCTACGATAATATTGAAAATTCTGGGGATAATATGCTTCATCATATTGACATCCCATTTTTCAAGAGCTTCTGCCATAACAGTATGATTTGTATAAGCAAAAGTATTTGTTACGATATGCCAAGCCTGTTCCCATCCGTAGCCGCAGTCATCAAGCAGAATACGCATCAGTTCCGGAATTGCCAGAGTCGGATGAGTATCATTGATGTGAATTGCTACTTTTTCATGCAGATTATCCAGAGTGCCATAGACATTCATGTGAGTATTGACAATATCGCCCACAGCGGCCGCACACAGGAAATACTGCTGACGAAGTCTCAGAGATTTGCCCTCTAAGTGATTGTCATTCGGATAGAGAATCTTAGAAATAGAATTTGCCATAGAATTCTGACTGAGAGCCTTTGCATAATCGCCCTGATTGAACAGTTCCATATTGAAGCCGGGAGCTTTTGCACTCCAGAGTCTGAGCACAGAAACACCGGGGCTGTCATAACCGGAAACATACATGTCATATGGTGTTGCAATAACAGTATTATAATTTACATGAGAAATATGATGATACTGATTATCCCAATATTCATTCAGTTCGCCCTCGAAGTGTACTTCGATTGATTTTTCAGGTTTGGGATCGAGCCAGACACTGCCGCCAGGGAGCCAGTTATCCGGAAGTTCTGTCTGCCATCCGTCTTCGAGCTTCTGTTTGAAGATACCATATTCGTAGCAGATGGAATGACCCATAGCAGGCATTGCAGTGGTAGCCATACCATCGAGATAGCAGGCGGCAAGACGGCCGAGACCACCGTTTCCGAGACCGGCATCGGGTTCGCATTCGTAGATTTTATCCAGATTGATATGAAATTCAGAGAGCATTTCTTTTACAGCATCAACCAGTTCCAGATTATACAGGCTTGTTTTCAGGGAACGGCCCATCAGAAATTCCATAGAGAGATAATATACCTGTTTTTTTCCGGCGGAGTGTACCTGATTGATGAACTTGCGGCGTTTCGCCTTGAGCTGTTCCACTACCAGTGCGGAAAGGATTTCATATACCTGCTGATCGGAAGCCTCTTCGGGAGAGACATTGAATTTTGCCATCAGTCTCTCGCTGAACATTTTTCTGAAATTTTTAATTTCAGGTGTATCGTTTACTGCCATAATCTTGTTTTGCCCTGTTATGATACAGAGCGTCTCCTTTCGTAATATATTTTCAGGAAAAATAAGACTGCATTATTTCAGCAATCAAATCTCTTAATACTAGTATACATGATTTTTGCGTTTGTTGCAATTGACGTTTTCGACAAATATTATGTGCGTAAACGTTACACTTTGTACAGGCAGGAGAATTTTTTATCTATAAAAAGTGATTTTTGCACATGGTTATACTCAAAGTTATTAACATTTTGTGAATTTTTATGGAATTATTTTTATTTTGTATCTTCTTCGAGAATCCGGCAGAGTGTTTCATGCAGAGCAGGATAGAGTTTCTTCATCCGGACGGGTTGATTTTCCGGAGTCATGAAACAAAGTTCAGTCGTACCAGTACAGCAGATTTCTGAATTTTCAGCGTTCTGGATTTCATAGCCGAATGTATAGCGAAAGCCGTTATACTGAATCAATCTGATCTGAATCTGAATTTTATCATATAAGCGAATCATTTTTTTATATTCTGCCGTGACTTTCAGGACGGGACAGATTACACCGGATTGTGGATTCCGGATTAATTCGCCGATGCCGATTTCGTCCATATAGGCAAGACGGGCTTCCTCAAACCAGCGGACGTGATTGGAATGATGAATGATTCCCATCTGATCAGTTTCGTAATACTGAGGGTTTTTATGATAGAGATACATGAAATTAATTCTCGCTTTCTTCGGGAGTTTTTTTCTTTTTGAAAATAATAAACTTGCTCAGGAAATAATTTGCCAGCGTCACGACTACCTGCTGAATGAAGAAGAAAATAAAATAAATCCAGAAAATTTTCTGATTATCTTTCATATACAGAGGCACTCCAAGCTGCATAATGCCGACCTGCATCACACCGGATAATAATCTTGCTGAAATAAATGTCCATAATTCCCACATGAGCTGTTTAGTAGATTCTGTCTTGCTCTTGAAGACATATTTTTTATTGACATAAAATGCAAATGTCACAGCGGCTACCCATGCAATACTGGTCGAGAGGAAATTCTCAATACGTTCCGGCCATTCGACATTGGCAAGCAGGCCGAATTCTACGCCAAACTGTACAACGGCATTCACGATCGTTGTCAGAACGCCATAATAGATATAAATCACCAGTTCTTCAAATTTATCATAGAGTTTTCTGAGAGGTTCGGGCAGGCGATTCACAAAAAACTGAAGAATTTTTTCAAACATAAATTATAAAATCCTTTCTGTAAAGAGCGATAAGCCTGTCAGATTTTTGATCCGGCAGGCTTATGCAGTGATTGAATTTACATCAGTTCACAGATCAGGGCTGAAAATTCTGCCGGATTTTCAATCGGCATATTTTCCATCAGCAGAGCCTGATTATAAAGCAGTTTAGCATATTTTTCGATCGTCTCGCTGTTATCGAGAGCAGTCAGTTTTTCAAAAACAGGATGTTCGGGATTGAGTTCCAGAACAAGTTTCGCCTGAACTTTGCTGTCATTAGGCATTGCATTGAGTGTTTTTTCCATTTCAAGAGTCAGATCGCCCTCACTTGCAAGGCATACCGGATAGGATTTCAGACGGCTGGAAAGAGCCACTTTCTGGACTTTGCCTTCCAGAGCCTTCTGCATTGTCTCGAATAAGTTTTTATTTTCCTGATTTTTCTCTTCGAGAGCTTTCTTTTCTTCTTCGGTATTCAGATCCAGATCAGCGGCTGTAACGGATTTGAAATTCTTGTCTTTGAATGTCATCATATTCTTGACAGCGAATTCATCAACAGGGATTGTGAAATATAGAATTTCATAGCCCTTTGCAAGAACGGCTTCTGTCTGAGGAAGAGCCTTGATCTGTGCGAGGGAATTTCCGGCGGCATAATAAATATCTTTCTGATCTTCGGGCATTCTTTCGACATATTCATCGAGTGTGACGAGCTTGTCTTCATGAGAAGAATAGAAAATTAACAGATCACTCAGATCATCTTTATGCATTCCGTAATCACTGCAAACGCCGTATTTGATCTGTGTGCCGAAGGCTTCAAAGAATTTTTCATAATTCTCTCTGTCATTTTTTAGCATTCTGCTCAGTTCGTTATGAATTGTTTTTTCAATGCTTTTTGCGATTAATTTCAGCTGTCTGTCATGCTGGAGCATTTCACGGGAGATATTCAGGGACAAATCTTCAGAATCGACAAGGCCTTTTACGAAACTGTAGTAATCCGGCAGAAGATCGGCACATTTTTCCATGATCAGCACACCGTTTGTATAGAGCTGTAAGCCTTTTTCATATTCTCTGGTATAATAATTAAACGGAGCTTTCGAGGGGATATATAATAATGCATCATAGCTGACTGTACCTTCGTTATGAACATGTTTATGAGACATAGGAGGCATATAATCATTGAATTTTTCCTGATAGAAATTATTATAATCATCATCTGTGAGTTCGTTCTGATTTTTTCTCCATAACGGCACCTGACTGTTGAGAGTTTCGAGAGTTACTTCAAGATCATACTCGTCTGTAGAGCCTTCTTTGAGTTTTCTGTGAGAGACTTCCATCTGAATGGGGAATCTAATATAATCAGAATATCTCTTGACAAGATACTGAATTCTGTAATCTTCCAAAAATTCAGAATAATTTTCTTCATCAGCATCGTCCATGAGTTCGAGAACGATTTTAGTGCCGAATTTTGTCAGATCGCTGAAATCGCCGGTTTCCTGAACAGTATAGCCATCCACGCCCTCGGACTGCCATACATGAGCCTGCTCTGTGCCGAATGCTCTGGAGAATACAGAAACTCTCTTAGCCACCATGAAAGCCGAATAGAAGCCGACACCGAACTGACCAATAATCTGCTGTTCGTCACCGAGTTTATTATCTGTCTTGAACTGGAGAGAACCGCTGTTTGCAATTGTACCGAGATTTTTTTCAAGTTCTTCTTCTGTCATGCCGATGCCGTTATCAGTAATTGTAATAGTTCTCTGTGTTTTATTCAGATCTAATCTGATAAAGAAATCTTCTTTATTCAGGCCGACAGAATCATCTGTTAAAGAACGGAAATAGAGTTTATCAATCGCATCACTCGCATTGGAAATCAATTCACGGAGGAAAATTTCCTTATGTGTATAAATAGAATGAATCATCATATCAAGCAGTTTTTTGGATTCTGCCTGAAAAGCCTTTGTTTCCATGAAATACATCTTCTTTCTTTAAAATCAAAAATTAGCACTCTCTTTCTTTGAGTGCTAATCTTAGTATAGCATATTTTCAGAAAAAATCAATAGAATTCATAAAAAATTCACATATTATTCAAAAAAACATCATATTCAGAAAGGAAAAATTTTTAATTCCTTTTTTTGTGCAGTATCACATAAAATGAAAAGAAAACTTTGTGAAAATAAATATAGATTTTTCCAGCCGAATATGTTACAATAAAATTATAATTATTTACGGAGGTATTTCTATGTATAAAGCAACAGAAGAAATTTATGAGGCTTTTCAGGATGCTGAACTGCACTGCGAAACAGCTGAAAATGATGAGGGCCATACTTATGTAAGAGCAGGTATTTCTACTAAGCTGACTTCTTTCAATATGCTGTTTATTTCTACAGATGATAGAAATGACGTTTCCATGCGTATTTTTAATTTTGTCCGCTTCGAGGAAGAGAAAAGAGGTTCGGTTCTTTTTGCTGCCAATAAATTAAACTGTATGTTCCGTTATGTTAAATTTTTTGTAGACTTCGACGACAATACAGTTACCGCTGCAATGGATTTTCCGGTATCCTGCGATAATGTCGGACAGACTGCAATTGAAATTCTGTTCCGTATGATGGACATATCCGATGAAGCCTACAGCGAATTTATGAAAGCTATTTGGGCTTCCTGAAATCTGCTTTTTAGTTTATTCTTAATTTATTCATAATATTTGTGCACTATGCTGTAAAAATCTTTAAAAATTTCTACCAAAAAAAGATGGATTTTTTTTGTAAGATATGGTATAATAAAATTATCACCTTGCGGAGTTCCTTTTCCGCGGGTAAAATTTCTAATCTTGGAGGTAATACCAATGAGTGCAGACAATGCAAAGACGAAATACGTTTATCAGTTTACCGAAGGAAACGCTAATATGCGTGAACTCCTTGGCGGTAAGGGCGCAAACCTCGCTGAAATGACAGCTATTTTCGGCAAGGACAGAGTGCCGCAGGGCTTCACTATTACAACAGAAGCTTGTACACAGTACTACGAAGACGGCGGTATCAGTGACGAAATTATGGCTGAAATTGAAGCTAACATCACTAAGATGGAAGAAGTTACCGGCAAAAAATTCGGCGATGTAGAAAATCCTCTGCTTGTTTCTGTTCGTTCCGGTGCAAGAGCTTCCATGCCTGGTATGATGGATACAATCCTGAACCTCGGTCTGAATGAAGAAGTTGTTGATTCTATTGCTAAGAAATCCGGCAACGAAAGATGGGCTTGGGACTGCTACAGAAGATTTATCCAGATGTATTCTGATGTTGTTATGGAAGTCGGCAAGAAATATTTTGAACAGCTCATCGACCAGATGAAGGAAAAAAGAGGCGTAAAACAGGACGTAGAGCTTACTGCTGATGACCTGAAAGAACTCGCTTCTCAGTTCAAGGCTGAATATAAAGCTAAAATCGGCACAGATTTCCCGACAGACCCGAAAGAACAGCTCATGGGTGCAATCAAGGCCGTATTCAGAAGCTGGGACAACCCCCGTGCTAACGTTTACAGACGTGACAATGATATTCCGTTCAGCTGGGGCACTGCTGTTAACGTACAGTCCATGGCATTCGGTAACATGGGCGATGACTGCGGTACAGGCGTAGCCTTTACACGTGACCCTGCTACAGGCGAAAAGAAGCTCATGGGCGAATTCCTGACAAATGCTCAGGGCGAAGACGTTGTAGCCGGCGTTCGTACTCCTATGCCGATTGCTGAAATGGCTGAAAAATTCCCTGAGGCTTTTGAAGCATTCAAAGAAGTTTGTGCTACTCTCGAAAAGCATTACAGAGACATGCAGGATATGGAATTCACTGTTGAACATGGTCATCTGTATATGCTCCAGACCAGAAACGGCAAGAGAACTGCTCAGGCCGCTCTTCAGATCGCTTGTGATCTCGTTGATGAAGGCATGAGAACTCCTGAAGAAGCTGTTGCTATGATCGACCCCAGAAATCTGGATACTCTGCTTCATCCGCAGTTTGATGCCAAGGCTCTGAAAGCTGCAACTCCGATCGGCAAGGGCTTAGGTGCTTCTCCTGGTGCTGCATGCGGCAAGATTGTATTCACTGCTGATGATGCAGTTGCATGGGCTGAAAAAGGTGAAAAAGTAGTTCTGGTTCGTCTGGAAACTTCTCCTGAAGATATTACTGGTATGAAGTCCGCACAGGGCATTCTGACTGTCCGCGGCGGTATGACATCTCATGCTGCTGTAGTAGCTCGTGGTATGGGTACTTGCTGTGTATCCGGCTGCGGTGACATCAAGATGGACGAAGAAAACAAGAAATTTGAACTTGCCGGCAAGACCTTCAAAGAAGGCGATGCAATCTCTATTGACGGTACAACAGGTAATATCTATGATGGTATCATTCCGACTGTTGATGCTCAGATTGCCGGCACATTCGGCCGTATCATGGCATGGGCTGACCAGTTCAGAACTCTGAAAGTAAGAACCAATGCTGATACTCCTGCTGATGCAAAGAAAGCTCGTGAACTCGGTGCAGAAGGTATCGGTCTCTGCCGTACAGAGCACATGTTCTTTGAAGAATCCAGAATTGCTGCTTTCCGTGAAATGATCTGCTCTGATACTGTAGAAGAACGTGAAGCCGCTCTCGCAAAGATTCTTCCTATGCAGCAGGCTGACTTTGAAGCTCTCTATGAAGCTCTCGAAGGCAACCCTGTAACAATCAGATTCTTAGATCCGCCTCTGCACGAATTCGTTCCGACAGAAGAAGACGATATTAAGAAACTTGCTGATGCTCAGGGCAAATCTGTAGAAGACATCAAGAATATCATTGCATCCCTGCATGAATTCAACCCGATGATGGGTCACAGAGGCTGCCGTCTTGCAGTAACTTATCCGGAAATCGCTAAGATGCAGACAAGAGCTGTTATCCGTGCTGCTATCAACGTTCAGAAAAAACATGCTGACTGGAAAGTTGTTCCGGAAATCATGATTCCGCTCGTAGGCGAAGTAAAAGAACTCAAGTATGTCAAGGATTTCGTAGTTGCAACTGCTGATGAAGAAATCAAGAATGCTGGTGTTGAGCTTAAATACGAAGTTGGTACTATGATCGAAATTCCGAGAGCTGCTCTGACTGCTGATGAAATCGCAAAAGAAGCTGAATTCTTCTGCTTCGGTACAAACGACCTGACTCAGATGACCTATGGCTTCTCCCGTGACGATGCTGGTAAATTCCTCGGTGCATACTACGACAAGAAGATCTTCGAGAACGATCCGTTTGCAAAACTCGATCAGATCGGTGTCGGCAAGCTCATGGAAATGGCTGTCAAGATGGGTAAGGAAGTGCGTCCTGAAATGCATCTGGGTATCTGCGGCGAACACGGCGGCGATCCGACTTCTGTAGAATTCTGCCATAAGATCGGTCTGAGCTATGTATCCTGCTCACCGTTCCGTGTACCGATTGCAAGACTTGCTGCTGCACAGGCTGCAATCAATGACAAGAAATAATTTCTGATTCGTGATATTGTGATTTTACAGTCCGGACTGTCATACAGCAAGTCAGGAATCTGAATGAGCCGTGTACCACAAACCGGATAGGAAACCTGAAAACTGTAACGCAGGAAAAACTGTGTGATTGATTATCGTGTATAAAAATTTCCCCTCGTGCCGTAACACGAGGGGGATTTTTTTAATTACAAATTTATTTTCTGCAAAAAAGTTTTGAATATTTCAACAATCTGATCGGGTATTTTAGTATACATCATGTGACCTTCATTTATCAGGTGTATCTCTGCATGACACTGTTTTGCATAATCTTTTGCAGCCTGCTGCCATGAAAGAGCCTTTACAGGTGATTTCATATTACTCACAATAAAACAGGCAGGACAAGTCAAATATCCTGTACTGTCAGCTTTTTCGGCATTTGCTTCTGCCAATAGCGATTCTTCAAATACCGCTTCACTTGTTATATTTTTATAATAAACTTCTTCATATATCTGCTTTTCCTCTGCTGAAAGTTCATTACTGGTCAATAGTCCGGAAGCATTCACTGTTCTGTTTCTGAGAAGTTTATCCAATATGCCTCGTTTTGCAATTTTCTGCATTAATACTCTTGTTTTTTCGACCATTGCTTTTTTCTTATCATGGGGGATTTCTTTTGCCTGAGCTTTCATCATATTAGGAAATCCCATATCCAGACCAAGTACAGCTTTCACTTCTTCCGGATAGGTATTTGTCCACCATATCGCTTCAAATCCGGAATAAGAGTGCGGAGCGAGTATGTAGGGCGGTTCAATATGCAGATTTCTCAATGCGGTTCTGCTTTCTTCAACGAGATTTTCAACAGTTCTTTCTGTTACAGCTTTACCGCTTAATCCGTAGCCGGCCTTTTCTATCACTGCTATACGATACTTGTCGGACAGCCTTTTGTAAACGGGCTTATATTCAAGCGTCGGACAGCCAATTCCAGAACCTGCCATAAAAATGATTGTGATATTGCCACTGCCCTCAGTATAAACATTTATACCAGTATTTCCAACCTTTACAATCGTTCCATATTTTTTCATACGATCACCTCTGTCTTCAGGAAATTTTGCACTGAAATGCCTTTATCTTTTTAGCTAATCAATGAGATAAATCAGAATTTGCGACTTTGGTTTTATTACTTTTCTTCCAAGCAATAAAATCTATTATCAGTAAACCTGTAACAAAAGGAATGACGAAAACCAATAATAAAATTCCTACCAGTCCTCCAAACCATTCATCAGTATTGTTTTTTATATCAAAAATTGAAAATAAAGCAGTTCCTATTCCAATCACAGTGTTGACTACGGCAAAAACACAATAAGGAGAAATATACTTTTTCTAATTGTGTTTACAGTTCCGGTAAATAGAAAACCAACAAATAAAATAGCAGAATATATAGTAGCTACAAATCTGATCATCTCAAAATTATCTATATTCAATCCGAACCAACAAATAACCATTAAGATAAATGATACCAATGCACCTTTCCATGCCTTACTCATAATCAACACACCTCTAAATTCCGATTCATCTTAGTAAATACGATACTTCTATCTCCGCACATCTCGTAGCTGATCAATGAGATAAATCAGAATTTCATATAAAAATTAATCGGAAAACAGATTGACTTCTCCGTATAATTCATCAAAATATGGAGTCACATCATAGCCTTTTTCTTTTGCCTGATAATAGGTATGAAGTGCTAATTCCAATAATCGTCCTGTATAACCGTTATCAGATAATTTTTGTTTAAATTCTGTTTCAGTCATAAACGGTATTTCGGAGTATCTGTTTTCTTCTAATTTCTTTTTAATTTCGCCTGCGGTCATTTGATTTTTTCCTTTAAATCAAGTATTTTTCATTTCGCCGATTGCTGTACCGGAAGCATAGGCATTCAGAGATTCATCAGCCGTGATACCGGCTAAGAAATTATATGACCCCTGACAGGCGATCATAGCGGCATTATCACCGCAGAGCGATAATGGCGGCATATAGAGTTGATAGCCATGTTTATCGCACATATTCTGCATTGCCGTCCGGAGTCCGGAATTGGCTGATACTCCTCCGGCCATTGCAATAGTCGTATAGCCTGTTTTCTGAGCGGCGAGTTCAGTTTTTTCGGTCAGGATGTCTGAGACAGTTTTTTGCAGACTTGCGGCCATAGAGGGAGCATCAATCTGATCTCTGGTCTGATCGGCATGATGTACTGTATTGATCACAGCCGTTTTAAGTCCGGAGAAACTGCAATCAAGCTCACTTCCGGCGACTCTCGGCCGAGGGAGTTTATATTTTTTTGCATCGCCGGACTGAGCGGCTTTATCAATCTGTACGCCCCCCGGATAGGGATAGCCTAATACACGGGCACATTTATCGAAACATTCTCCGGCGGCATCATCTCTGGTCGTACCGAGAATTTTGAATTCTGTATATCTGATGACTTCGACAAGCATTGTATGACCTCCGCTGACGACAAGACATAAATAAGGCGGTTTCAGTTCCGGATGTACTAAATAATTAGCGGCGATATGTCCTGTAATATGATGTACAGGAATCAAAGGCTTATCAGCGGCGAATGTTAACCCTTTAGCAAAATTCACACCGACTAATAAAGCTCCGATCAGACCAGGGGTATAAGTAACGGCGATACCGTCAAGCTGATCAACAGTAATTTCAGCCTGATCAAGAGCCTGCTGAACGGTAGATAAAATATTTTCACAATGTCGTCTGGAAGCGAGTTCCGGCACGACTCCGCCATATTTCTGATGTTCCAGAGCCTGAGAAGCGATTACAGAAGATTTTAATTCTGTACAATCTTTGACGACACTTGCGGCAGTTTCATCACAGGAGCTTTCAATACCTAAAATCAACATAAATTACATTCCTCCATACTGCATTAAGACAGCGTTTTCGTTTGGATTCTGATAAAAATTTTTCCTGATTCCGACCGGATGGAATTGATATTTCTGATATAGAGCAATTGCGTTCTGATTCGATTCACGAACTTCAAGAAAAATACAGACATTTCCGGTAATCGAGAAAAGAGTTTCGAGAAGCATTCCGGCGATACCGTTCCGGCGATATGCCGGAGATACGGCGATATTTGTCAGATCAGCAGTATCAAGAATACAGGAAGCTGTCAAGAAGCCGAGTAATTCTGATTCTGAACTGACTGCCGCTAATACGATACCGGAAGATTTTTCAGCTTCTGAGCGGAAACTTTCAAAACTCCATGCTTCCGAGGGCAGGCAGAGTTTATCGAGTTCAGCACAGGCCTGTAACAGATCAGTCTGATCAGGAGATAATTTGAAAATTTCAAGATTTTGCATCATACCAAGTTTCCCCTCTGTTGACATCAGCAGTAAGCGGAACGGCGAGTTCAGCGACATGAATCATTTCTTCATGGAGAATCTGAGCGGCCTGATCGGCATCAGAAACAGGAACTTCGACAATAAGTTCATCATGAACTTGTAATAACAACTTAGCAGAGGGCACTTCTTTTTCGAGTCTGTCATGCACACGAACCATAGCGAGTTTAATAATATCAGCGGCTGTTCCCTGTACAGGAGTATTCATAGCGATTCTCTTTCCGGCGGCTTGTATCTGCTTATTTTTCGACTGCAATTCCGGAACGTATCTTCTTCGATGATACATTGTGCAGACATAGCCGGATTTTTTAGCATCTTCGATAATCTGATCCAGAAACTGGGAGACATTCGGAAACGAACCGAGATATTCATCAATATAATTCTGAGCTTCCTGTTTTGAAACATGAATATCTTTTGAGAGAGAAAATGCACCCATACCGTACAGAATGCCGAAATTGACTGCCTTTGCGGCACTTCGCATCTGAGGAGTAACTTCTGATTCCGGAATTTTCATAATTTTAGCGGCAGTTGCCGTATGAATATCCGCACCGGATAAGAATGCTTCCTGCATAGCTTTATCCTGACTCAGATGAGACATTAATCTCAATTCGATCTGACTGTAATCGGCATCAAGAAGGAGATTACCTGTTCCGGCTTTAAAGAATTTCCGCATTTGTCGGCCGAGTTCCGTCCGGACGGGAATATTCTGGAGATTAGGTTCTGTAGAAGAAATTCTTCCGGTACGGGTTTCAGTCTGTTTATAATTCGTATGGATTCTGCCGTCATCGGCGACTGTTTTCAGAAGACCATCTACATAAGTAGACTGTAATTTCGTATACTGACGATATTCGAAAATCAGATCAATAATTTCATGCTGATTTCGTAATTCTTCGAGTACTTCAGCATTAGTGGAATAGCCTGTTTTTGTTTTTTTCTTCACGGGGAGATGTAATTTCTCGAACAGAATCACTCCCAGCTGTTTCGGAGAGGCGATATTGAATGTTTCTCCGGCGAGTTCATAAATCTGTTTCTGGAGTTCAGAAATTTTCTTAGTTAGATTCCGGCCGAAGTTCTGAATTCCCTGTATATCGACCAGAACGCCGGTATACTCCATAGAAGCGAGGACACGGGTCAAAGGAAGTTCAATTTGCTGGAACAAATTCAGCATGGAATCTTTTTCGAGCTGATGCAGAGCTTTTTCAGAGAGTTTCTGTAAAGCGTATAAATCGGCATTCTGTCCGAGTTCCTGAGAAAAATAAGATACATGAAGCTGAGCACAGAGTGCAGATACGCTGTAATCCGAAGCGGAGGGATTCAGTAAATATCCGGCAACAGCGGCATCGAAGATCACATGATTTAATTTTCTGTGATGTGCAAAAGCATAATGATAATGCGCTTTTGCATCGTCTGTGATTTTAGGCAGATCAGATTCGAGAAAATCGAGAATTAAATTTTCATCTTCCGTACTGAAAATCTGATTCTGTACGCAGAGAGAAATTTTTTTCTCACTGCCGAACGATTCGCCGTCAGAGAGCTGATAAGCAACAGGCTGATTAGATTTCTGAATTGCTTCGTAATCAACAAGCTGTAATTCCGGAGCAGAATCAGAAGATTCTGTTTCAGAATCCGTATCAATTCCGGCCAAAGGTTCAAGATGCAGACGCTCCAAGAGTTTATACATTTCGAGTTCTGTGAGTAAACGGCGAAGATTTTCAGAATCCTGTTCTTTCGGGATATAATCAGAGAGTGTGAGCGGAACAGGAGCATTTTTCACGATCGCAGCGAGAAACTTGCTGTTTTCGGCATCAGCTTTTCCGTCAAGAAGCAGATTTTTAATTCTGGGAGTTGTCTGGATATTTTCTATATTTTGATAAATATTTTCTATCGAACACCAGTTCTGAATCAGAGTTTTTGCTGTTTTTTCGCCGATGCCTTTGACTCCGGAGATATGATCGGAAGCATCTCCCATCAGGGCTTTCAGATCAATCAGAGAAAGCGGTTCGAATCCGTATTCAGAACGGAATTTCTCTGGTGTATAAGTGATTGTCTCACGATTTGTTACAAGATGCACAGTGACATGATCTGTAATCAATTGCAGACTGTCTCTGTCCCCTGTCAGGATGATGCATTCCTGACCGGAAGCATCACAGACTCCGGCGAGAGTTCCGAGAATATCATCAGCTTCAAAGCCCTCGGCGGTCAGACAGGAAATGCCCATATATTGCAGAATCTTCTTGAGATAGGGCATCTGCATGGCGAGTTCGTCAGGCATTCCCTTTCGATTGGATTTATATTCTGCATCGGCTTTATGCCGGAAAGTCGGAGTTTTCAGGTCGAATGCGACAGCCACAGCCTCCGGCCTGATGTCTCCGGTGATTTTCAGATAGATATTCATGAATCCAAACAGCGCATTAGTAAATACGCCTTTATGATTAGACAGCGACCGGATGCCGTAATATGCTCTGTTGATGATACTGTTTCCATCAATCACCAATAATCTCATAAAATAAATTCCTCCCTGTTATTGAATTTGTCAGATAAGAAACAAAGTCCTCCCCTCTGGGAGGACTTTGCAGAATTGGCTGAAGAACTTACTGTGTACCGTTCAGGAATCTGTAGAATTCAGCCTTGCTCTGACACTTTTCGAGAGCGGCACTCTCAGCGACAATGCCTCTCTTTACAAAGCGGGCTAATTCTTGGTCAAGACACATCATACCATGCTGTTTACCGGACTGAATAGCAGACAGCAGCAGATGTACTTTATCATCACGGATCATAGCGGCACAGGCATCTGTTACGTTCAGGATTTCCATGCAGGCAACACGGCCCTTGCCGTCAAGAGTGGGCAGAAGCGTCTGAGAGATAACACCGACCATATTTCCGGCAAGCTGGGTACGGATCTGACCTTGCTGATGTTCCGGATAAGTATCAATAATACGGTTGATCGTATCAGCGGCAGATGTCGTATGCAGAGTAGAAAGCACAAGATGTCCGGTTTCAGCGGCAGTGATCGCAGCACTGATCGTCTCAAAGTCACGCATTTCTCCGACGAGAATCACATCAGGGTCTTCACGGAGAGCAGCACGGAGAGCCATAGCAAAGTCCGGCACATCATCGCCGACTTCTCTCTGATTGATCATGCAGAGCTTATTTGAATGAACATATTCGATCGGGTCTTCTACAGTGATAACATGCGCACTTCTGTGGACATTGATATAGTCAATCATACCGGCAAGTGTGGTGGATTTACCCGAACCGGTAGGGCCTGTAACCAGTATCAGACCACGCGGACGCATTGCAAAATCGGCCAGAACAGGCGGAAGATCCAGATCATCCAGAGTCGGAATATCATTTCTCAGAAGTCGGATTGCAATAGCGATATGGCCTCTCTGGAAATAAACATTGACACGGTGACGATAGCCGGCAGTTGTCTGAAAAGAAAAGTCAGTATCTTCGTGTCTGCGGACTTTTGCCATCTGTGCATCATTGGTCATCTGATTGACAATGGACATAGCTTCTTCGTCATCGAGTGCCGGATATTTGGAAATTCTCCTGAGTGCACCGTGCAAACGGACAATAGGCGGCATATCGTAGGTAAAATGCAGGTCAGAACAGCCGATTGCACGAACTTCGTTCAGAATTCTGTTGATTTCGATTGACATGCTTCAAATTCCTCCAAACTAAATAATTTATGATAATATAAATATTATACAGCGTAAGTAACACGAACCAGTTCGTCCATGGAAGTAACACCTTTCTGAACAAGTTCGGAAACGTTGTCACGGAGCAGTTTGGTGCCGTTTTCTTTAGCTTTTTCTTCGATTTCTTCTTTACTGCCGTTTCTTGCGATGATAGTGGAAATACCGGCAGTGCAGTGAATGATTTCATGAATTGCAGTACGGCCTCTGTAACCTGTATTATTGCATTCCGGACAGCCTACAGCTTCAAATACAGGAATAGGCGTATAGACATCATCAAGTTTCATGAGCTTGTTTTCATCTTCATCAGAGAAACGCTGTGTCTTGCATTTCGGGCAGAGTACTTTAACAAGTCGCTGAGCAATAACGCCGATCAAAGAAGTTGCAACCATGTAGGAAGCAACGCCCATATCAATCAGACGAACGATGGTAGAAGCCGCATCGTTTGTATGCAGTGTAGAAAGCACTAAGTGTCCTGTGATAGCGGCACGGATACCGATGTCGGCAGTTTCCGAGTCACGCATCTCACCAATCATAACAATATCAGGGTCCTGACGGAGAATAGAACGCAGAGCGGCGGCGAATGTCATACCAGTCTTTGCATTTACCTGTACCTGATTGATACCGTCAATCGCTTTTTCAACAGGGTCTTCTACAGTGATGACGTTTACATTCGGCTTTGCAAGTTCACCAAGTGCGGCATACAGAGTGGTAGTTTTACCGGAACCAGTAGGGCCTGTTACCAGAATAACGCCGTGCGGACACTTGATCATGGATTCAAATAATTGATAGTTATAATCAGACATACCTAAGTCAGTGATCTTTCTCAGTGCGATATTACCAGTAGAAAGAATACGAATAACGATCTTTTCGCCGTGAACCATCGGAAGTGAAGATACACGCACGTCAAGAGTCGTACCGTCAACGATCTGAGTGAAACGGCCGTCCTGCGGGACACGCTTTTCAGCGATATTCATGCCGGAGATCAGCTTCAGACGTGTTGTCAGCGCATTGTGCACAACATTGGAAACGTTCATTAATTCTACTAAGTCGCCGTTAACACGGATTCTGATTCTGGTATAAGTCTTGAACGGTTCGATATGAATATCAGTTGCATCGGCACGGTAGGAGTTTTCTACGATTGTAGTAGCCAGCTTTACAATAGGCGCACTCTCGATTCTGTCTTTGGAATCGTCTTCTTCATCATCATCACGGAACTGATTTACGCTTGCAAGAACATCATCGACATTTTCCATAGAGTACATGTTACCGATTGCCTTGTTGATCGCAGATTTTGTAGCAAGTACCGGAATCGTGTCCATACCGGTCTGCATTTTAATATCTTCCAGAATATTGAAGTTGATCGGATCATCTGTAGCAACTGTGAGTCGTCTGCCCTGAATGCTGATTGCAATAACTGTGTATTTTCTTGCCAGAGATTCAGGAATACGGCGGACAGCATCTTCATCAATATCAATATTGCCTAAATCTACATAAGGCACACGAAGTTTTGCTGCAAGAGCCTTGGAAAGACTGATTTCAGAAATAAAGCCGAGTTCGACAACCATTTCACCGAAGCGTTTGCCAGTGTTGTCAGGATCTTTCTGTTTGGCCAGAACTTCCATCAGCTGTTCCTGCGTGATGAGTTTCTGCTCTACAAGATAATCACCGATACGAATGTTTCTCATGAAAAATTACCTCCATTAATTTGATTTCATGTTTTTATGCTGATATAGAAATATTTCATTTCAGTCTCTCAGAAAATGATGCTGAAATTTTTTTATATACAGAAATAAAAATATTTAGAATCTGCAATTTTCTGCTTGTAAAAGCTGTCGGTTTATGCTATAATATATATATTATCGATCTTTTAAGGAGGAGATACACAATGCTTCATAATGAATTTATGGAACTTCCGTTCTACATCATGTTTTACCTCATCGTTTCTTTCTATGGTTTATGCATCGGCAGTTTTCTGAATGTCGTGATTTTCCGGCTGCCGAAAGACGAATCGCTTGTCAAGCGCGCCTCGCACTGTATGACATGCGGAACGCCGATTCTTTGGCGGGATAACATTCCGGTGCTCGGATGGCTGATGCTTAAAGGCAAATGCCGGAGCTGCGGAGAGCCTATCTCGAAACGCTACCCGATCGTAGAAGCCCTGAATTGTATAATTTATCTTATCGCCTTTTCTGTGCTGGATTTCAGCTTGCAGACGATTTTATACTGCTTTTTCTTTTCAGCACTGATCTGCATTGCTTTTATCGACTGGGATACACAGGAAATGGATCTTAGAATTTTGATTTTTATTGCTCTGCTTGCCGTACCGGATATGATTATTTCTGTCATTGCCCTGTGTTCTGAAGAAACATTCCGGAATCTGCCGGAATTTCTGACAGATGGGAATATTTCGCTTGGTTCACATCTGATCGGTATGCTTTGCATCGGACTGCCGTTTTTCCTGATCGGAGAAATCAGCAAGCCGATTATTGAAAAGAAATTCGGAGAAAGTTTCCGCGCCATCGAACTTGGTGATACGATTTTAATGGTTGCCGGAGGATTGCTGATCGGCTGGAAAGCCGTTGTTATATCTGCTTTTTTTGGAATTTGTCTTGCTGCCGTCTGTGGAATGATTCTGAAAAGAATCAACGGCGAATCAAAATTTGCATTCGGCCCTTATCTAGCAATAGGTTTGTTTTTAGGAACGCTGTTCGGAGAACAGCTGATTGACTGGTACATCGCATGGGTTACATATGATCCTACACAGGCATTTGCCTGAATAAGAAGAAAATTAATTCAAAAAACCGGCAGCCGGATTGCAATCATTCCGACTGCCGTTTTTTTACAGATTATTCAATCAGGCATTTTACTGATTATTATCAATTTCTGCATTGTAGCTGTAAATAATGCAGTAGCCCTGCTGATTGCCGTCACTGCCTACTCTGTTGAAGTTGATAGCTTGTTCATCATAGTGATAAGTAACTGCACTGGATTTGATTTCCTTGATTGCCGGTGCTGTTACAGGCGGATCTACTGTGCTGTCTGTGACAATATTTGCAATTGTATAATATGTTTTGTCCGGTATGCTGGAGCCGTATTTGGAATTGTTATTGAAAATATTTGCCAGAGTCATGCTCTTATTAGTGAGATAGTAATATTTTTGATTGCTGCGGGTTACTTCGGACATGATTGTGTAGAGTGTGTTTTCTGATGTGATGACTCTCTGCATGGATGCTGTTGTTTCGCCGACAGTTGCAGTTGTATCACCAGAGAATGTTCCATAATTGAAATTATTGAAATCACTCTCTGTTCTGAAATCGCCGAACTTGACGAACATCGGAGTTGCATCGTAATAAGCTCTGTTCACAGCAAGATCAAAATCTGCTGTTGAAGTAGGATTAGCTGAACCGGTACGATGCGGGGTTGCAGAAAATTCATATGCATAGCTTGCACCGTGAATCATGCCGTAATGTTCTACATTATTTGCATCTGTAGCAACAGCGTTGTCAATAATCATGACATGAATTGTTCCTGTTGCCCAATGGCAGGAACTCGGATCGTTTGTTTCGCCGTTCCGGATAATTCCGGCATAGTGTCCTTCTGCAAACTCCTGAACCAGATCATTGACTTTTGAAACATTGATATTATAAGTTGTTCCGTCGGCCTCATAACCGGCATAGGGAGTATTATAAATATCAATATATTCTACGCCTTCCAGCTGACCTTTCAGGTAATTGGAAAGGCTGGTGACACCTGCACTTGTGCTTTCATGCACATCTGCCTGAATCATCATTTTTGTCACGAGAGGCATCAGCGATATTGCCGCTGCCATAATTATACCGAAGATTGCCATGACTACAATCAATTCGATCAAGGTAAAACCTTTCAGAATCTTTTTCATTGTCTGCCTTTCCTCCTTGTCATGGTGTTGTTTCGGTTTCAGTTTCGATGACATAGAATTCAAGGTTTCCCTGAAACAGTCTTGTATCAGCTGCATCTTCCGTATCGGCAAGCGAACCGGTAGAATATTTTTTAGCAGTATAAGTACCATAGGAATCAACAGCAATGGTCACATCGCCGAGTCCGTCAACGGACTCGTCGATATTTTCCACTCTTTTGACACTGACAGTAGGAGCTTCATCATTGATTTTAGTATTCAAATGATTTGTCCGGTACATGGTAATTGCAGCAGCCTGCCCGATTTTTGCCATGATAAGGCCGGCAACCCCCAGAACCGCAATTGCAATGATGACTTCGACCAGTGTCATGCCTTTGAATTTTTTCTTTTTCATCACACTGTGCCTCCTTAGAAGTTATTGAAGTAAATTACATTAGCATCGGTAGTGACACCATCAACAACCCAATGTTCGCCGATCTTTCTTCTGTGCAGACCGCCGCCGCCGCCGTCGCCGTCGCCGTCGTCTTCGCTGGATTTTACAGAAACGTAGATCATGTTCCAGCCGTTTGTACTGGGCAGAGAGATGTCAGCAGCAATCAGCTGACCAATAACGCCGATTGCAGAATTCTTTCCGCCGCCGCCGAAAGTTTCTGCTGCTCCTGCGCTGTTAGTATAATTTACAGCGGGGAATGTGTGTACAGCCATTGTCTGAGAGAATCTCATCTGCGGAGCCTGAATGAGAGCAGTTACGATACTTTCATTGCCGCCCAGAACCAGAGCAGACTGAGGATAAGCAGTTGTAGGAACGGAGAAGATTTTCAGGTTCGGAATCAGATTTCCGGAAGCGGCAACAGAATCATAAGTTGCCTTGATAGCCGGCATTGTTGTAGTAGTGCTTATGCTTCCGGTAACGTTTGTATTGGAATAAGTGCTGTCACCAACCAGCAGATCCCAGTATTTCTTTGTAAAGATACCGTTTGTATCCGGCAGGTTCAGAGTGCCGATTACATAGAATTTTACAGCTTTGCTTGATTCATCGACAATAAAGTTTGCACCCTTAGTCATAGAGCAGTTTTCGATAACGATAGATGCATCATCGCTGGGGTTGACATAAACATTCTTGTCAAATGTAACATCTTTGAGATAGCAGCTGCCTGTAATTTCGTAATAGCCGCCCTTATCAGTATATTTATTTACCAGAGAGCTTACACCTGTCACAGTACTGATGTCAGTTTCAGTCTTATAGAATCTGGTATAATCTGTTGTCTGAGGCTGTGTGATGCCGACAGTAGTTTTCACATTAGCAGCTGTATAATCTGTCGGATAAACGGGCTTGCCATACACAGTCAGTGCATCTGTGGAAAGCGGACTTATTGAACCGTTATACTTTCCGAAAGAATAAGATACTTGTGAAGGCTCACCTGCTGTAAGTTTTTTGCCAAGTGTAGTATTTTTTGCAGCATCAATCAGACTATTTTTCTGATCGTTTGCATAAGTGGCGGGATTTCCGGCAGGCGGATTCCACCAGAAGTTATAATTTTCCGCGCTTTCTTTCGTACCGCTTGTCACAACACCGCTGACAGCCTGAACGGGCTGTGCTACACCATTGACTTCTACATGCTTGTTTGCAGTGTAAGTAACTTCATAATCGAAAGAATATCTGTAAGGTTCTGAACTGTCATCATATGACAGATTGGAAGTTGTCATGTTCCAGTTTACATCAGTGTACCATTCACGGTCTTCCGTAAATGCAATAGTAGTATCATCTGTAGCACCGTATACATTAGTAGCAGTCCATGTGCTTCCGTGAATTGTATTGGCATAGATGTTTGTTGCCTTAGAATTCATTGCCGAACTTACCATATCATTTGCATAGATAGAACCGTCACATTCTACAGTAATGCCTGTGACAGTCAGACGATTGGAGCATACAATATCTCCGTGTACGGTAATTTTCTGACCGCTTGTGCCTTTGAGTGTCAGATTGCCGTCACAGCGAAGGTCGCCGTTAATTACCACACCGTCATTTGTGTAAACAATAGCATCGCCTTTTGAGAACCAGTTACCGTAAGCAGTAATTCCGGCCGGAACATCTGTTACAGTGAAACTTGCTTTTGACCATCTGTACAGATCAGAGTCAGCTGACTGAGAACCAAGCTGACTGGTAGCAGTTTCATCAAATGTATACAGATCGCCGTAAAGCTGAAGATTGGACAGACCGTTAATGCTTCCGCAGTAAACGTTAGTCGGAATATCTTCTGTACCGATTGTTTTTGATGCGCTTGTCATGCCGAAATTTCCGCCGACATAAATATAAGGTGTCTCTTTGTACTTCATAGAAGTCGCTGTGCCCCACTGAAAATCAGCATAGGATAATTCCAGCTGATCGGCCTGATTTTCATTCAGATCGCCTTCGATTGCGAAGAAGTCGCCCAGCTTGGAAAAATGGAATCTGAGATAATCACCGCCACCGGTGTTGGCACTGCCTTTTACATAGAAAGGAGAGTCAATTTCGACATCGTTGTTTGCGATAGTATAGACACCGCTTCCGTCAGTATCAATACCGATGTAAGTACCGCCTGTGATGTGACCGCCGGTAGCGATTACGGAAGTACCGCCCATGGATACGAACGCACCGCCGCCGGGATCATCATTGCTTTCACCGCTGGTATCATATTCGGCTTCCATATGTCCTACTTCATCACGAAGCAGTGCAGTATAAGCAGAATAAGTTGTCTCAGCGAGTGTTTTGTCAACAGTAACTGTCAGTTCATAAATCTTGTATTCAGCCCACGGAGTGGTACTGCCTTCATTGTATACCCACTGGGATTCTCCCGTAGGGCGGGCAAGAACTGTATACGGATGATCAGGATTGTCACTCATGGTGACCGGAATTTCAGCTGGTGAAGCTGTTGTGCTGTTATAAATCTGTTCACGGATGCCATGTGTAGAAGAGTCTTCACTGATAGATCTGTTCACACCGTCCAGCACAGCTCTTGCAATTGCCTCGGTCTGTACTTTCTGATAGTTACTGTATGCCCGATTGCTTGCAGTCGTTGCAAGTGCAAGCGTACCGGCAAGGAACACGATCATTACCATCATGACAGCAACAACAGTAAAAAGCACAGTACCTTTGACACGTTTCGGAATTGTTGTTCGCTCCTTCATCATTCTAACCACCTTTCACGATGAAGATGTCGTTTCTGTGGATATTTTTCTTATGCACCAAGATCAGGCTGATCAATCGGCTTAGCATTATAGAAAGTAAGGGAAATTTCCATAGTAGATTCACCGTTTCCGTCTGATGCCATCGGAACTTCTCTAGTCACAGTCGTTACATTGCCTGCTTCATCTGTCTGCTGTTCGGTGATTACCTGTGTCTTACCTTCGCCGAAAGTATAATCATCAATGGAAATACTTGTTACACGAACAGCATTTTCAGCAATATCACTGCCGAAGCCGTCTTCTTCTCTGCCTTCTACGGTTGCATCTTCTTCGCCGTTCAGTTTAGCGAGGAATGTCATCAGGTTTTCTTTTTTGCCTGTTACGCTCAGGGAAAGTGTATTTGTCATCATTTCAGCAGTATCTTTTTCAGAGAGGGTACTGCTCTGTTTCAGCAGATCAGTAACTTCCTGAGCATAATTGCCGTTGACATCGGCACTTTCCAGCAGGGAATATGTCAGCACATTGGGAGTATAGTAATAATACTCAATAGAACTGGAATTGATACCGCCCAGAGTGAAATCAGAAACTTTCAATTCACTTTCTTCGATAATAGGCTGTACATACTGCTCCATAATCAGGTTAGCTTTCAGATTATCATAAGTATCATTTACGGACTGGAATGCCTCGTTCACGAACATTTCAGCAATTTCCTTAGAATTGTTATAATCTTCAGTAATGCCGGTTTTGAGCGGCTCGATCTGAGAAATTTTAGCCTGTACGCCGTCATATTCATCCTGAGTAGCCTGACAAACAGCCCTGTCCTCAACCAATGTATTATATTTAGGACGGATCAGTCCAAAAAAGCCGACAGCTAAAATAATAATCACAGTAATAATCAGAAGAATCATCTTATCTCTGTAGCTCATTTCACGCATCATTATTGCATCACACTCCTTTTTTAATTAATTATTGTTCAGCAGCAGCTGCATCCTCAGCAGGAGCTTCTTCAGCAGCGGACTGTTCTAATTCGGGCAGTTCATTAGGCAGCATTCTGATCGACAGATCAAAAGATACTTTCTTTTCTGCATTATTCTGATCAACGCTTCCTTCTACTGAATAGCCGGTATATGTTACAGCAGCGAAGAAACGTGCTTCTTCATCTTCTGCTTCTTCACCGTAATTATCATACAGATACTGTACCAGTTCAGAAGGATATTTCTGTGTGAATTCTTCTGTAGAAGTAATTTCCACAGGAACAGTCAGGACACCGTTTGAATAATCAATAGAGAATACAGGTTTTTCGCCCGTGCCTTCTACTGTAGCAGCAACTTCGGCAATAGAATCTTCAATAGCAGTATATACTGCTTCTCTGATGACCGGCTGTGTATTGTAAGCATCTCTTGCATTTGTGATATTAGTCACATATTCTTTGACAACATCTTTCATGACAAGCAGATCATCATACTGCTGAAGTTTGGAAGCTGTATCAGGAGAGTCAAGAAATTCGCGCATCGTTCTGGTATCGCTCTTGACTTTTGCATCCATACCGGCCAGCACACCAAATGCCACACCAACAACGGCCGCTGCAAGAGCAAGACCAGCAATGGCAATAATATTAAACGAATGATCATCCTGAGGCACTTTTCCGGCAATACCGGCGTTAGCGGCATCTGTTTCCAGAAGATTGATATGTTCTGTCAGCTTGTCGCGCTTGAACATACCGCCGATTGCATTGGCATACAGTGAAAAATTCAGATTCTGATAGCCATGAATCTGGGGCGGAACATTCAGACGGCTGATTTCAATATCATTTGCTTTCTGTTCGTTCTGAATGCGGTCATATAAATCAGGTTGAGCATCAATATCGCCGTAGAATACAACATTTCTGATTTCTTCCGAGCCTCTGATTCTTGCGAACTGAAGCATACGATAGATATTTTCATTGACAGCCTCGAAAATATAATCATTTGGATGATCATAGTCTTCCGGATCAATAGAAGCAAAACGCGAGAACGAAAGCGCATTATTCTCATACAGGTTCAGGCTGATGAAATTTGCATCAATCTGTACAGCAAGCAGCGGCATTTTAGCTTTGGACTTGGCATCTGCAAGCAGTACTTTTGTGATGGCATTGCAGCCGATCATAACGGATCTGAGCTGAATATTGAGCATGTTGAAGATTCTTCTGTAGCTGTCTACTACATCCTGCGGGCAGGCAGTTGCAAGAATTTTCTGAACTTTACCGCCCTGTTCATCCTCTTCCGGTTCGCCTACAATAACATAGGAAACGGAATAGGATTCATCAATATTAATCTGATTTTTAAGCTCTATGCGGACGTTCTTCATGAATTCAGATTCTTTCGGGTTCGGAGGAATCATGAGTTCTTTGAACACTGTCTGATTGGAAGAAATCGAGATCACAGCTTCCTTGTCTGCAATATTGGCATTTTTAAGAGCCTGATTGATTTTACCAGCCACACGGTTCGGGTCATTGACATGGCCGTTGACAATAACGGCCTCGTCCAGTTCCAGTTCAGCAGCAGCACTGATCTTGATTTTGCCGCCGCTTTCAGTACCCTTGATAATTCGGATATTTCTGTCAGTAATATCAAATGAAAGCATTTACTTTTCCACCTCTCTGTTTTTTGTTTCTTATGCTGCAATGGCATCGAAAGAGCCGTACAGTGCGGGGAAGATCGCAGCGAGCAGCAGACCTACTGCAACACCCATGACAATAATCATCAGCGGTTCCAGCATACCAACCAGACGGCCAACAGCAGAGTCAGCTTCTTCGTCATAATACTCACCTGTTTTGGCAAGAATGCTGTCCAGCGCACCGGCTTCTTCACCAACGAAGATAATCGAGCAGAACATAGAGTCAAAAATTTCTGTTCTCTGAATAGAAGACGAAAGGGTTTCGCCCTGTTTTACTTCGTCAATGACCTGATCAAAGCACTCTGTAATATAGCTGTTGCCAAGAATTGCAGAAGAACGCTTCAGGCAGTCTACCATAGAGATACCGGAAGAATACAGAGAAGCCATTGTGTTTGCAAAACGTGCAGTATAGATTTTTACAACCAGAGGACCAAAGCCAGGCCCTTTGATGATGAATTTGTCCCATTTCAGACGGGTAGACGGAATTTTCAGCATGTAAATCACGCCAAAAGCAATGCCTGCAATGACAGCAACATAGATATACCAGTATTTTACCAGCGAGTCGCTGAATCCCATCATGATTTTTGTCAAAGTGGGCATATCATTAGGGTCTTCATACATACCAGCAAAAGTCGGCATGATGAACACGAACATGAAGATGATAATTACCAGCATCAGCACACCGAGTACAAGCGGGTATGTCATTGCACCCTTGATGGTATTGTTCATCTTGTTCTGCTTCTGGTAATAATCCGACAGGTCCTGCATGATGGTATCCATATTACCGGAAGACTCACCGGCAGAAACCATAGCAACCATGAAGTCAGGGAAGACGCCTCTGTACTGGAGAAGAGCATCGGAGAACGATTCGCCTTTCTGTACATTTTCGTACACATCCTGCCACACGGCTTTTGCATCTTCTGTGGGCTGTTCCTTGCTCAGAATATCAAGAGCTTTTACCAGAGTCAGACCGGAAGTCAGCATTGCAGCGAGCTGACGACAGTTAAATGCAAGGTCTTTGGTTTTGAAGTTCTTGATAGTCTTTTTCTTTTCGATATCTTTTTCCTCATATTTGGTAACAGTATAGCCCTTGTCCTTCATACGCTTGGTGAATTCTCTTACATCTTCAGCGTTTTCGGTACCTTTCACCTGTTTACCGGCTGCCGTAGTGGCAACATAGGAAAAACTTTTCATTCGACCACCTCCAATAAAATTTGAGCTGCATAGTAATTTCGGATAAAATGCATTTCAGCATAATATCCCAGTATCTTAATTATACCATTTAGCTGAAAAAAATGCAACCGTATTTTTACATAAATCCAGATTTTTTTTTTAGAAATTTTCACTAAACAGGGCAGCTTGCTATACAGGAAGTAATTTTTTTAAAAAAAATATAGATTCTTTGAAAACTTTTTATTACATAAGTAAAAAAAATTAACTTTTAAAAATACAAAAATCAAAAATCAATTTGTATATATTTTACAAATTTTATTATATTTTGTATATATAATCCGCTGTTTTTTAGAATGTTTATAGTGAAATCATGAACAAATTTCTTTTTTGAGATTTTTTTCCTGTATTTCAGCAAGGCTTTCAGTATATTTCCGCAGAACAGAAGATGCCATTTTATTAATCATTCGCAGAACTTCTTTGGAATCCGTATCGCGGTACTGCATATAGGCACAGTAGGCACCCTGAATCAGATAAGTTAAAATCACGTTGATTTCGAGCGTATTCCATTCTTCATGTCTGGTGAAGATATACTCTTTGAGACGGGTTTCCAGTCTAGCGGCGAGCATACCGGCACGGTTGCCGGAAAACAGAATACTCAGCAGGCTTTCATTTGCCATCAGCAGACAATAGAGTTCTTCATTGAAGCGATCAGCATCTGTCAGAAGCATGGCAGGATCAGAGAGTCCATGAAGAATATCATCAATGACTTCTGTTTCGAGCGATTCAGAAAGCTCATAAATATCATGATAATGCAGATAGAATGTTGCTTTATGAATCACGGCTTTATCGGCGAGTTCACGGACAGTAATTTTTTCAAGAGGCTTTTCGCTGCGGAGTGTCAGAAAGGCATTAACGATGCTTCTTCTGGTTCGCTGCTGTCTTAAATCCATAAAATCCCTCCTTTCTTGATATAAAATAGATGTTTTCCGAATTCAGTCGCATAAGCGACTGTTATAAAGAAATACAGATTGCATATTTCTGGAAAAAGGAATATAATAAACTATAGTCATCGAAGCAGATACATTAATAATAATAATAATAATAATAATAATAATATATAATACGCAGTATGACATTGACTTTATTATAGCAGATTTCACAGAAATATGCAAGTATTTTTTAATCTTTTTTCACAGGGAGGATATTTTTTTGGATATTTACGGATTCTATACAGGAAAAATTTTTGATGCACATCATCATTTGGGAGTGCATAAGGCAGAACAGGGCTATATTTTCAGAATCTATGCACCGCATACGAACAGAGTCACACTTGTGGGAGAATTCAATAATTGGCAGGACTGGGAAATGTATCCCAGTTTTAACAATCAGTTTCATGAAGTCACTGTTCCGCAGGCAAAAGCCGGACAGAGATATTTATACAGAATCTGGAATAAAGACGGAAGCTATACAGAACATTGTGACCCCTACGGATTCGGAATGGATTTAAGACCGGCATTCTGTTCGATTATCAGAGATTTATCAGAATATCATTTTCATGACAGTACTTGGATGCGTCAGCGGACAGACTGCAAAGACAAGCCCTTGCATATTTATGAACTGCATCTCGGCTCATGGAAGCAGAAGAAAAAAAATCCTGATGATGAAACAGGAGATTTTTATAATTATGAAGAAATTGCTGATTTACTGATTCCCTATCTGAAAGAAATGGGCTATAATTATGTAGAGTTCATGCCATTGGCAGAGCATCCGTGCGATGAATCATGGGGCTATCAGAATACAGGCTTTTTTGCACCGACAGCCCGATACGGAACAGCAAATCAATTAAAAATTCTGATTGATAAACTGCATCAGAATCATATCGGTGTGTTACTGGATTTTGTTTTAGTGCATTTTGCTGTTGACAGCTATGGATTAGCGAATTTCGATGGTATGCCTTTGTATGAATATCCTGATGCCGGAGCAAGTATCAGCGAATGGGGCAGTTATAATTTCATGCATTCCAAAGGCGAAGTACAGAGCTTTTTACAGTCCTGTGCATATTATTGGCTGGAAGAATTCCATTTTGATGGTCTTCGTATGGATGCGATCAGCAGACTGATTTATTGGCACGGAAAGCCGGAATGCGGAGTGAATAACAATGCTCTGAATTTTATCCGTAATATGAATTCCGGCTTGAAAGCGAAATTCCCGACCTGTATTCTCTGCGCAGAAGATTCTACAGATTATCCGAAAGTAACTGCTCCTGTATGGAGCGATGGACTTGGATTTGATTACAAATGGGATATGGGCTATATGAATGATACGCTTGATTATTTCCGTACTGATCCGTTATATCGTTTCGGCAATTATGATAAATTAACATTCTCCATGATGTATTATCATTCTGAATATTATATTCTTCCGTTCTCACATGATGAGAATGTGCATGGAAAAGCGACAGTCTTACAGAAAATGCATGGTCTGTATGACGGAAAATTTGCACAGGCAAGAGCATTTTATTTATATAATACAATTCATCCGGGGAAACTGCTGAACTTCATGGGCGAAGAATTAGGTCAGCTTCGTGAATGGGACGAATCACGAGAACAAGACTGGTTTTTACTGAAATATCCAATTCATGATGCATTTCATCATTATGTCAAAACTCTAAATCTGTTATATTTAAAGCATTCGGCATTATTTGAACGTGATTATACTGAGGGCGGTTTTGAATGGCTCGACTGCAAACAGAATTATCCGTGCTGTTATGCGATCAAGAGAAATTCTTCTAAAGAATCAATAATTGGAGTATTTAACTTTGCAGGAGCTTCGCAGGATCATTATGTTCTGCATTGTGATGCGAAGCGTCTGACAGTTCTGCTTGATTCAAGTGCAGATATTTATAACGGCACTCGTCGGGATACGGCCGGAACAGTATACGAGGGAAACAACGGAGAATTTATTTTATCGCTTCCGGCATTTTCCGGAATTTGCTTTCAAGTAGAATAATCTGGAAAAATGCACAAAAATCAAACTTTTTTCAAAAACCACTTGCAAAAATAAAATTTTTGTTATATACTAGTATTATAGAGAATTTTATAATTTTAGGAGTGGAATTTATGAATCTTCATGATACAGTACAGGCACTGGAACAAGGCGCATTTGATCAGACTCTGAAAACCTTGTATGCCTGCAAGGAATGCAAGCGGTTCAGACTGCGTTTTCTGAATGCTGTCAGAGCATTTCAGGAGGAATTCAATGCTGATGATTCAACAGAGATTGCTTTATTCTCCGCCCCCGGCAGAACTGAACTTGGTGGAAATCATACAGATCATCAGGGCGGTCATGTCCTTGCGGCGAGTGTGGATGCAGATATTATCGCTGTTGCGGCAAAGCGTGATACGTTTGAAATCAATCTGAAATCCGAAGGCATGGAAATGGATTCGATAGAATTATCAAATCTGAATCCACATCAGGAAGAGCTGAATACCTCAGCGGCTTTGCTGAGAGGCATTGCCTCGAAATTTACAGAACTCGGCTATCCTGTGACGGGATTCGATGCTTATACAACTTCGGATATTCTGAAAGGTTCAGGCTTATCATCATCAGCGGCATTTGAAGTACTTGCAGGAACGATTTGTTCAGCATTCTTTGCGGATTCCCAGATTCATCCTGTCCAGATTGCCCAGATCGGACAGTATGCCGAAAATGAATATTTCGGCAAGCCCTGCGGACTGATGGATCAGACAGCCTGTGCTGTCGGCGGTGTGATCGCAATTGATTTCAAATCCCAGAATCCGGAAATTACAAAAATTGATTTTCAGGAAACGGGCTATGCACTCTGTATTATTGATGTCGGAGCAGATCATGCAGATTTAACTCCTGCATATGCGGCCATTCCGACAGAAATGAAAAATATTGCCAAGATGTTCAGCAAAGAAAAACTCTCAGAAATCACAAGAGAAGAATTCATGTCCCATTTTACAGCACTTCGCCGGACTTGCGGCGACAGAGCTGTACTCCGTGCACTGCATTATTTTGATGATGATGAACGTGTGATTCGTCAGGTACAGGCTTTGCAGAACGGCGATTTTGAAAGCTATCTGAATGAAGTCAGGGCTTCCGGATTATCTTCTTTCCGGTATCTTCAGAATGTCTCTGTCTATGACAATCCGGAAAAACAGGAAGCCGCTGTAACAATTGCATTATGCGAGCATATTCTTGACGGACGGGGAGCTGTCCGGATACATGGCGGCGGCTTCGCCGGAACAGTACAGGCTTATGTTCCTCTGGATTTTGCAGAAGAATTCAGAATGCAGATTGATACACTTCTCGGCGCAGAACGCTGTCATATATTCAAAATACGCAGTATCGGCGGAATCGAATTAACTACAGAACAGGAGTAAATACTATGAGTAAAATTTTAGTAACCGGCGGTGCCGGATTTATCGGCAGTCATACTTGTGTGGAATTTTTAGAATCCGGCTATGAAGTCGTTGTGCTGGATAATCTGAGCAACTCCAAAGAAGAAGCAATCCGCAGAATTGAAAAAATTACCGGAAAACAGGTAATCTTCTACAAAGCAGATATGCGTGACGAAACCGCTGTCAGAAAAATTTTTCAGGAACAGGAAATCAGTTCAGTTGTACACTTTGCAGGTCTGAAAGCAGTCGGCGAATCCGTAGCAAAGCCTCTGGAATATTATGAGAATAATTTAAACGGAACTTTTGTATTATTAAAAATAATGCGTGAATTTAACTGCAAGACGATTGTATTTTCATCATCAGCGACAGTATACGGCATGAACAATCCTGTTCCCTATATAGAGGGAATGCCCACATCTGCCACAAATCCCTATGGCTATACAAAAGTCATGATTGAACAGGTTTTATCTGATATTTGTACTGCTGATCCGGAATTCAGAGCCGTTGCACTCCGGTATTTCAATCCGATCGGAGCACACAAAAGCGGTCTGATCGGCGAAGATCCGAACGGAATCCCGAATAATCTGCTTCCCTATATCGGACAGGTAGCAATCGGCAAATTACAGCAGTTATCTGTTTTCGGCAATGATTACGATACGCCTGACGGTACAGGAGTCCGTGATTATATTCATGTAGTCGATCTTGCAAAAGGCCATGTCTGTGCGATTGCTTATGCCGAAGCGCATACCGGCTTCATACCCATCAATCTGGGTACGGGTCATGGTGTGAGCGTTCTGGAAATGATACACGCATATGAAAAAGCCTGCGGTCATGAAATTAATTATAGAATTACTGGCCGCCGTGCCGGTGATATTGCCTCATCCTATGCGAATGCAGAACGGGCAAAAAATTTGCTCGGCTGGGAAGCTTGTGAAACTCTTGAAACAATGTGCGAAGACAGCTGGAGATTCATGCAGCAGAACCCAAACGGGCTTTAATCCGCGGTTCTGAATGTGAAAAATTCTGGAAATTTTTCTGTACCCTCTTGCAAGTTCTCTGAAAAAGTGCTATACTATATATTGTAAAAGCAAAACAGCAAAAATTGCTGTAAATTCACAGAGAAAGAAGTGTTTGTTTCGTATGACAAAAATTACTATCTTCTCCGGATTTCTCGGAGCAGGAAAAACAACTCTGATCAAAAAATTGATTGCAGAAGCATACAAGAATGAAAAACTTGTGCTGATCGAAAACGAATTTGGTCAGATCGGTATTGACGGCGGATTTTTACAGGATGCAGGTGTAGAGATCACAGAAATGAATTCCGGCTGTATCTGCTGTTCTTTAGTAGGCGATTTCGGCGAAGCTCTCAAGAAAGTACTGGAGCAGTATCATCCGGACAGAATTTTAATCGAACCGTCCGGCGTAGGCAAGCTGTCTGATGTCATCAGAGCCGTACAGAATATTGATATGCATGATGTCGAGCTTGATGGCTTTACAACTATCGTAGATGCGAAAAAATGCAAGATGTATCAGAAAAATTTCGGTGAATTTTTCGATAATCAGATTACCTATGCAAGCTGTCTGATTCTGAGTCATACAAAAGGCTTATCACAGGAAAAACTTGATGACTGCGTAAAGCGTCTGCGTGAAAAGAATTCTGCTGCTCCGATTGTTACGACAGAATGGGACGAGCTGACAGGCGAACAGCTGACAGCGGCTATGACACAGAAAAACACTCTGGATGATGAACTGAAAGCTCTGCTTGAAGAAGAAAAGAAACATGATCATCATCATGATCACGATCATGAACATGAAGAACACGAACATCATCATCATGATCATGAACATGAAGAACACGAACATCATCACCATCATGCAGACGATGTATTCACCAGCTGGGGCAAGGAAACCGCAAGACAGTATACAACAGAAGAAATCCAGAAAGCTCTGGAAGCTCTCCAAGATGAAGAAACTTACGGCATGATTCTCCGTGCAAAAGGCATCGTGGCCGGAACAGACGGTCAGTGGATTCATTATGATTATGTCCCCGGAACTCCTGATGTCCGTCACGGCAGTGCGGCAACAACGGGTCGTCTGTGTGTCATCGGTTCTAAGATCAACGAAGCGGAAATTGCTAAACTGTTCCATGCAGAATAATTTCTGAGTTTAAAACTATTTCATGCCGCTGGCTTCAGCGGCATGTTCTGTAAAAGGAGGATATATTTAATTATGCCTATGAATCAGCAAACGGAAGATATTCCGGTTTATCTGTTTGTCGGCTTCTTGGAAGGCGGCAAAACAAAATTTATTCAGGAAACACTCGAAGATAAAAGATTTAATAACGGCGAAAAAACATTGCTTCTGCTCTGTGAAGAGGGCGAGGAAGAATATGATTTTTCAAGATTTCCTGATAAGGGTAAGAGCGTAGTTCAGTATGTGATCGAAGAACAGGAAGATTTCAACGAAGAAAATCTTAAAAAAATCCTGAAAGATTCCGGAGCTTCCAGAGTCGTGCTGGAATATAATGGTATGTGGACTATTAATGATTTATTTGAGAATCTGCCTGTAGAATGGGCAGTCTATCAGGCAATGTGCTTTGTAGATTCCGGAACATTCCTGAATTATAATGCCAATATGCGCAGTCTGGTAGTAGACAAGATCAATGTCAGTGAATTGGTTGTATTCAATCGCTTTGATAAAGAAACTATGGATCAGCTGGAATTTCACAAGATTGTCAGAGGCATCACCCGCCGGACACAGATTGCCTATGAAACCACATCCGGCGAAGTGGCTTATGATGATATACAAGACCCTCTGCCGTTTGACATCAATGCTGATGAGATTGTGATCAAAGACGAGGATTATGCATTATTCTATCGTGATATTATGGAAGAACCGGAAAAATATCATAATAAGACAATCACATTCCGCGCAGCAGCGGCCCGTGATAAGAAATTCCCGAAAACAGTCTTTGCAGCAGGCCGTCACGTCATGACATGCTGTGTAGAAGATATTCAGTATTGCTGGTTAGTCTGTGAATGGGAAAAGGCGGCTATGTTTGATACTCGTCAGTGGATTCGTCTGACAGCAAAAATTTCATTCCAGAAGCATAAGATGTACAAGGGCAAAGGCCCTGTATTACAGATTCAGTCTGTCATACTGACAGATGCACCGGAACAGGAAGTTGCGACATTTTATTAATTATTATTTCAGAACATAATCAGGAGGCGGATTGTTATGCTGTTTCATTTCGGAGATACTCTTGCTGAAATTGATACGGAAGCAACAAGAAATTATTATCAGGCAACAAAATATATAAATACTTGTGCCTGTCTTGGCTGTCAGAATTTCCGGCAGTGGATAAAATACTGTCCTCCTGAGGTACTGGAACAGTTTCAGAAATTCGGAATTGATGATATGAATCAGATTGCAGAAATTATTCCGTTCGGCACGAAGATGGAAGAATACAAGAGAAACAACGGCATGTTATACGGTGGTTTTTATCATGTAATCGGCGAGATCAAAGAATACGGAGTCAATTCAGATCTGACGCTTTCAAACAATTTCGGGATTTTCATTCCGGAGTATACAAGTCCGTCTCTGCCGGATTTTCCTGATCCGGTTTTACAGATTGAGATCTGTGCTTATATTCCGTGGGTGATTGCGGCTTCGATGGAGAATTATATTAATTAATATTCACTCTGATTAATATAGCTGATAAGATAAATCTGATTTAAAGGAGAAAAAATAAATGAAATGCAATAATTGTAACGAAGAAATGAAAATGGACTATGAGTTAAAAATTCATGGTGCATCATTACTAGCTTATATTTCGTTGAAAAAGGAAAAAGAGGAGAAACAAATCAAAGCTGCTATTTGTCCGAAGTGTGGCAAGATTGAGTTCTATACTGAATAATAAATTCTGATTTATCTCAGGAACATAAAATGCAATCGAAAGTTAATAAACAAGCCTGCCGCATTCAGAAATGAAATGCGACAGGCTGATTTTTTTATTTGATGATAGCTAAGAAATTTTCTTCTGAGACGGGTTTCGAGAAATAATAGCCCTGTAAGTAATCACAGCCGAGCGTTCTAAGAATCTGAATCTGATTTTCTGTCTCGACACCTTCGGCAAGTGTTTTTTTATGCATATCTCTGACCATTTTGATCGTACTTTCGAGCAGAACCATGCCTCTCTCACTTTTTTCAGCACCCCAGAGAACGCTTTTATCAATCTTGATGACATCGGCATCCAGCGAGAACAGAGCATTGATATTAGAATAGCCCGTTCCGAAATCATCAATATAGAACATAAAGCCGACTGTTTTGAGTTTTTCAATTACTTCTTCGAGATGGCGATAATCTTTTGCGGCGACAGATTCTGTAATTTCAAAGCTGATATGATGCTTATCCACACCGGAGGCTTCTACGATTTTGATAATATGCTCAGCAAAACCATCTTTCATGCATTCCAGAACAGAAAGATTCACATTGATATGACCAATGCCATATTTCTGAGGAACACCCGTAGCAAGCAGACGGCAGACCTGTTTTAATACAAAATCATCAATTTCATCAATCAGACCTAATTTTTCAGCAATCGGGATAAACTCATCCGGATAGATATTTCCAAGCTCATGATCATGCATTCTGAGCAGAGCCTCTGCTCCGTAGGGATGTTTATTAATATAATAAGTCGGCTGATAATAGACTTCAAAACTGCCTTCTTTCAGGCCTCTTGTGACAGCAGATTCCACAGCGGCATAGCGGATTATCCAGTCGAGATCATTTCCCTGCATGACAGGCTTCTGATATTTTTCAGGAATGGGACATTCAGCAATATAGAGAACATCAGCAACAGAACCGGCACGTTCAGGAAAATCAATAATCATGACGGAAGATTTCAGAAAAATATCAGTTTGATTCATATTCCAAGGCTTTTGAAAGCGTTCGGCGATTTCTTCAGCAATTTGTTTGACAGTCTCTTCTGACTGATCATAGAGAGTCATTGCAAAGGCACGGTGGCTGATATGATAAATATCATATTTCTTGACTTTTGTGCTGAGATAATCAGCAACCTGCCGGAGGAGACTGTTTCCGTTTACTTTTCCGTAAAGCATGAGATTTGCGGTTCTGTTGAATTTAATATCACGGATAATAATCAATTTGACCGGAATATTATTTTTCAGCGATGCGGACATATCCAGAGAGAATGCCGCGGGATTATAGACATCAATTTCAACATCTCTCCGGTCGTCTTCATTTTCGACAAAGAGCAGTACTCCTGTAAAGCCCAGAGCTTCCATGAGAACTTCAATATAGAACTGACTGAAAAATAACTGAATCAAAATTCCTGTCATAACAAGAAAATAGCAGGATGCAAGGGATTTTTTCCGGTTTTTAGAGAGAATATTCCATGACCGCATGACCAGTACGAAAGAAGCCGTCAGCCACAAAGCGGACTGGATATAAATAAACATTTCGCCCCATAATCTCCGGAAATTACGGGATTCATCAAATATCCATGTCCAGTGCAGCAGAGGATTGAAAATTACCATGAGCATCATAGCAAGCAGAGCAGCACCCATGAGAACATCAAAAACGAATGTTGGTGTATGTTTATACTGGGCATACCGGACTTTCCAGCTGATCGACCGGCCGATTACAAAAGAAATATAAAAGAAAAAAAGCGGTGCTAAAAGCGAATGTGTCAGAAAATAGATATATCTGGAAACGGCAAGTGTATGAAAAGCCGCATCTGAAACCAGTTTGTTTTTTTCCGAGAGAAAAGCTACAATGCCGCACTCTGCATTGACAGAAAGCAGAATCAGCATGAAAATATAAATTTTATTCTGAGGTTTTCCGAAGCGTCTGTCCATCATAGTAAAGAGCAGATCGCTCATACATACCAGCAAGCCGGCGATACTCAGGCCGAGGCTTATATCGTTATAATTTATCATATGTCTCCTTTTATTGTGATATGGCAGATTGAAAATTCAAGTTTATTATTAATATTATAACATATTTTCAGGATTTGTCAATATCCACAAAAGCCCCTGCTGTACACACAGGGGCTTTGTTATTCAAAAAGCAGTATTCTCAGGATTTCCCTACTGTGCAGAGAGCTGTTTTGCAGGCAGGCTCTGCACAGTACAGAAAACCTGTCACTCTCTTCCGGAATCCGGAATGTTCTGCTGATGATATTCTATGCAGATTTTTCTGTTTTGCAACTGGAAATTTATGACTGTGAAAATCAGATGAAAAATTAATTTTTTCTGAATTTTTTTTGAATTTTTACTTGCTTTCTTTTCACTTATGTGATATAATATAAAAAATATAAAAATAAAAAACTCAGAAAGGCGGAATGATTATGACTTTAAGCACGGGTATGTGGGTTCTGATCGGTGGCGCTCTGGTAGCAGTGCTGGGATTGCTTCTTCTGCTGAATCATGGCAGAATTGCGACTATTATTTTTGGCATTCTGTTTCTTGTAGCCGGCCTGTGTGCTGCAAAAGTCGGCTATGATCTGGATCAGACTACTCAGGAAGAATATACTGTCACAGAAATTACTGCTGTTACTGCAAGAGACACTAATAATAATTACAGAGTCACGCTCAAGAACGAGGCAGGAGTCGAAACTTGGATTTATGTCAATGATGATAATCTCTATCGCTTCCCGCTGGATGAAACAATTACAATCACAAAAGAACAGATCAAAAGATACAGCATTCAGGAATAAGTTCTGAAATTTCTGCCGGAAAGAAAATCCGGCAGATTTTTTTTGAAAAAAACACTTGCAATTCTGTAAAGTTTCTGGTATAATATACATGTATGTCATTCTGTTTTTTGAAAAACAGAAAATATCAGGAAAAGAGGAAATTTTCATGCCTGCAAATATCGTTATCGGAACACAATGGGGCGATGAGGGAAAAGGCAAGGTAATTGATATTCTTGCATCCCGTGCACAGGTTGTTGTTCGTTCACAGGGCGGCAATAATGCCGGCCATACCGTAGTCAGCGGCGGTCAGACCTATAAGCTGCATCTCGTACCCTCCGGCATTCTCTATCCGGAGACACAATGCCTGATTGGTGCAGGTGTTGTGCTTGATCCGAAAGATTTTATCGGCGAACTGGATGAAATGGAGCGGAGAGGTGTTTCTACTAAAAATCTCAAAATTGACCCCCGTGCTCATGTGGTAATGCCTTGGCATGTCAGACTTGACGGCCTTTCTGAAAAATTCAGAGGCGGCAACGACATCGGCACGACCGGCAGAGGCATCGGCCCTACTTATATGGATAAATATGAACGCTGCGGAATCCGTATCGGCGATCTGATCAATCCGTCTGTATTTGAAGAAAAAGCCCGTTCTACCGGCAGACTCAAGAATAAAATTATTACAGCTGTCTACGAGGGCGAAGCTCTGGATTTAGATGCTGTGATTGAAGAATACAAGGCTTATGGCGAGAGATTAAAACCCTATGTGGCAGATGTTTCTGTCCTGACATATGAAGCCTATAAAGCTGGAAAGACGATTTTATTTGAAGGTGCTCAGGCTACTCTGCTGGATATTGATTTCGGTACTTATCCATATGTAACAAGTTCTCATCCGCTTTCCGGAGGCGTGACAATTGGTACAGGCATCGGCCCGAAGATGATTGATAATATCATCGGTGTCGCAAAGGCCTATACAACCAGAGTCGGCAAAGGCCCGTTCCCGACAGAACTGTTCGATAAAACCGGAGAAACCATCCGCAACAAGGGCGGTGAATTCGGCACTACAACTGGTCGTCCGAGAAGAACCGGCTGGTTCGATGCCGTCATCGTAAGACATTCTGTAAGAGTCAACGGCTTGGATGGCCTTGCAATTAATAAATTAGATACCCTCGCAGGAATCGGCGATCTGAAAATCTGCACAGGCTATGTCAAGCCCGACGGCACACAGCTTCGTGATTTTCCGTCCAGTCTGGAAGAACTCGCCGAGTGCGCTCCTGTCTATGAATCTTTCTCCGGTTTTGATGATGATATTACAAACTGCCGGAAATTTGAAGATCTGCCCGAAACCTGTCAGAAATATATCCAGAGACTGGAAGAACTCTGTGAATGCAAAGTCTGCATGGTAGGCGTAGGCCCTGACCGTGATCAGATGATCGAACGCTGAGGTGAAATATTATGCCTGATTTGGATGATATGCTTGAAGGGTTCGAAGAACCGACCTATCAGGAAACAGAAAAAAAAGGCGCACCCAAAGTAGATGCCGCTGATTTAGCCGGTCTGCTTGATGACGAACCTGCTGTCTGGACAGGCAATGAACAGAAACGCGGCGCACCCGTTCTGGATACACAGAATCTTCTTGATGAACCCGAACAGGTGTGGCAGGGACAGAATTCATCCGCTCCGGATTCTTCTGTCCTCAATGCCGCAGCCGATCTGCTCGGCGAAGAACCTGCTGCTTATGATCCTGTAGAGGAATTCTGTCAGAAACTTCAGTTCGATGAGAATTTAAAACAGGCTTTTGTGAATCTGGATGCTGAAAAGCAGATGCAGGTTGTCAAAATGCGTGCCGATGCCCTCGGCATTCCTGCACCGATGATTCCAAACGAACTCCGTCCGAAAGCTCCTGCTCCGTCAGAAGAGAGTTCTTCCGGCGGAGAGGCAATGCTTGAAGAAGCTCCCGAAGCAGAAGAATATGTTCCGCAGTTCAAAGACGAAGATCTGGAACGTGCCAAACGGGAAGCCGCACAGCCCCGAAAAGAGCCTCTGCCGCAGATGGAGCTTTCTGATGAAGAAAAACAGGCAAACCGCCGCCGTATGGCTCAGGAACGTGAAGAACGCGAACGGGAACAGGCACGGAAAGGCTTCAAGACTCTGATCGTTCTGACCGTTATCGGCATCATCGGAGCAGTTGCATTCTGTCTGTTTTTCTCAGATCTGTTTGGTCTGGGGAATAAACTGGCCGAGAGCGGCGAGGGCGGACTTGCCATTACACTGAAAGGCATTGCCGGCTATGTAGGCGCAGCATTTGGAATCGGCTCGCTGCTGTTAGCAGCTCCTGTTCCGGCCTTGAAAGGATTATGTAAATTTATTGATATTATTGCATTTGTGATGATGCTGTTCCCTGGGATTCCCCTGCTGATGCAGACCGAGGGCGGCGGTGCTGTATTGGGTGTGCTGTATGCTGTTGCAATTGCTGCATGCGGCTACAGTGCAGTCACTCTGATTACTAATGATGATATTCAGAAATATAATAAATACGGCAATGTTTAAAACTGTAAATTTTCTGTGAAAAAATAATTAATTTTATTTGAAAACTGTACGTCTGCGTACAGTTTTTCTTTTTTTTCTGCTGTTTATGAAAGGAGCTGTTTTGTTATGCTGAAAGCAAACGGAAAATTTATTGATACTCTGCCTCTGAGACATCTGCTCTCTCTGGAAGAAGCCGGAATGGATACGGTCGTGATTCAGGTGGACAGGTATCACGATGCACGTGATTTATATCAATTCACATTCGTGATGAGAGGAGTCACAGAATCCGGCAAAGAATCCCAGAGCACTCTGGTGAAACGGCTGGATGACAGCGAAAAATATATTAATCTGACTTGGAATATCAGCAGTCTGTTCACAAGCGAAGCCGGTACGCTGTTTCTTGATTTGACTGCCTATCAATATGCAGATCCGGAAACTGATCCGGCACAGAATCCTCCGGATTATCTGCTGCATTATCAGCTGCCTGCTGTAGAAATCCGTAATATTCCCAAGGGAACCAGTCAGGCAACTGATGCAGAAAGCTATACTGCATTCTGGACTCAGGTACTGGAAACACTCACACAGCATTCGGCACAGATTCAGGCACTCCAGAACAGAATACAGATTCAGGCCATGACACAGGCTGAATATAATGCTCTGGAAAATCCTGATTCCCAGACAGTTTACGTTCTGACAGACACACAGACATGACGAAATATCCGGAACAGCTTATGAAAGCCGTTCCGGATTTATTTTTTCAAGAATTTCTTTCAGATTCAGGCCGTAAAGATCGGCAAGAGCTTTGATTTTCTCCTGTTCATGAATCGGGATAGCATCATCATGTACGGCGATGGTGGGAAAACCAGCTTTGACAGCTGTTTCCAGACAATGCAGAGAATCTTCCACAACAAGAGTATTCTGAATCTGAGAATTAAGAATTTCAGCCGATTTCAGGAACATTTCAGGTGTTTTTTTACTGGAAGGGATTTCTTCAGCGGTCAGAATAAACTGCATTCTGTCGAAGATTCGGAGTCTTTTCAGAGCGGCTTCAGCAGATTTCCGATAAGTCGCAGTGGCAATGCCGTATGTGATATTTTGACTGTCAAGAAAATCAAGAAATTCGATGACATAGGGTTTCAGCGGAATTTTTTCTGCATAGTAAGTATAGGCCATTTCGCCGATTCTGCGAATAATCTGTTTTCCGGTCATATTGATATGAAATTCACGGGTAAAGAAATCTGCCCATTCTTCCATAGTCATTTTATTGACCTGATTCGAGATGCCTTCGGGCGGAATTAAATTATGTTCGGCAAAGAAATCTTTATCAATCTGATGCCAAATTCCCATAGAATCAATAAGAGTGCCGTCCATATCGAGAACAGCGGCTTTGATATTTCGGATGTCAAGCATAAAAAAATCTCCTTATTATTAAATTATTTTTTTAGATATATTTTCGTACGGAATTCAGATTCCGCAGAATGGATTTGATTCAGTGCAAGACCATAAAGATTGGCTGTATTGCATTCGAGCTGAACAAAGCGTTCAGCATCCGGAGAAAGTTTCCGGAGATCGGCAAGCGAAGTACTGACGGGAATATGACTCCGGAGTTTTATTTTTTTCAGGAGCTGAGTGCCGTTCTGATTAAAGGCTAAAATTCTCGCATAAGGCACAGGAATTTTAAAATCCTGTTTCCGGATTCCGGCGAGAGCACAGAAAATAATTCTCCGGATTCTTGCCATAGTGAAGCATCTGGATTTGATTGTATTTAAAAAATCATCAAGTGTATTTTCATAATCAGCTTTTCGGAAGCGTCCAGCGAGTTCGGGAGTCATATCGGGGAGGGATAATAAATCCTGATCAGAAAGCATTCGCATTTGATAGAGAATAATTTTTTCAAGCCGGTAAAAATCAGCAATCCTGCCTTGCTCCTGACGTTCAGAGAGCATTTTTTCTGTAAAATCAGGAATATAATTCTGATAATTTTCATGATGGAAAAATCTGTTCCGGATGAAACTCGCACTTGCAAAATTTCCGGAAGTTATCATGCTGTCATGCATCACAGAATTTCTCTGAATCATAAGGGGCTGAAAATTCACATGCTGTCTGTGCATGGCTTTGAGATATTCCAGAGCAAGAAGATTATTAGAATCGAGCAGCAGTCCGGCCGTTTCAGGAGCGATTTCACAAACGCTCTGATAAATGGCTGACGGATAAGAACAGCCGGATTTCAGAAATTTCTGAATCTGATCAGAAAATTGATTCTTAATAAGAAGCTGTGCTAAAAAATTCAGTTTTTCAGGATTGCCGGAACAGCCGAAAGATAAGTAATCTGTAATATTCAGGTCATGCAGAATCTGAACGGCTCCTTTTGCATAGAATTCCGCCGAAGCGCAGGAATAAGGAACAGGCAGTTCTATCACCAGATCAGCACCGGCCTGCAAAGCAAGATCGGCACGGTCGAATTTATTCAATAAAGCAGTGTCGCCTCTCTGGACAAAATCATCACTCAGCACGGCAATCAGATGTGTGATGCCTTGTTTTTTTGTTTCCTGAATCTGATAAGCATGACCGTTATGCAGAGGGTTGTATTCGCAGATAATCGCACCTGTTTGCATTTCTGATGCTCCTTTTTGAATTTTTAAATATAATTTCAGAAAAAAGACTTGCTTTTTTCTGAAAAAAGTATATAATAAGTAATAGAGTGCTTTTCAGCATTTTATTTTAATTAAACTCAAGAATCGAAAGGAAAGAAATTTTTATGTTGATTTTAGTAGTCAATGCAGGCAGTTCTTCTCTCAAGTATCAGCTTCTGAACATGGATGATGAAAGCGTACTCGCAAAAGGCAACTGCGACAGAATCGGAATTGATGGTCATGTTTCCCATAAGACCGCTGACGGCAGAACTTACAATGCAGACTGTGCATTCCCGACACATACAGAAGCATTTATGAAACTGGTAGAAGTGCTTACTACAGGCGATGCCGCTGTCATCAAGGACATGAGCGAAATTGCAGCTGTAGGTCACAGAATCGTACAGGGTGCTGAAGTTTTCTCTGAAACCACTCTGGTAACAGACGAAATTATTGACAAGATTGATGAACTCCGCGATCTTGCCCCGGTGCACAACCATGCTCATGCACTTGCACTCCGCGCCTGCAAAAAAGTAATGCCGGCTTCTGTACCGCAGGCAGTTGTATTTGATACAGCATTCCATCAGACTATGCCGGAAAAGGCCTATATGTTCGGACTGCCTTATGAAGATTATGAAAATCTGCATGTAAGAAAATACGGATTTCACGGAACATCTCACAGATTTGTCTCTGCTGCACTTGCTAAGGCAATGGGCAAGGATATTAAAAATCTGAAAATTGTATCCTGTCATCTGGGCAACGGCTCTTCGATCACAGCAGTTGACGGCGGAAAATCTGTTGATACTTCCATGGGCTTCACACCTCTGGACGGCGTTCTGATGGGTACCAGAACAGGCTGTGTCGATCCGTCTGCTGTGACATTCGTAATGGAAAAGCATGGCTTCACACCTGCTGAAATGTCTGATTACATGAATAAGAAATCCGGATTTTTAGGCGTATCAGGAGTAGGCTCTGACAATCGTGATGTATCTGCGGCATGTGAACAGGGCAACAAGAGAGCACAGCTTTCCAAAGATATGCTAGTATATCAGATCAAGAAATACATCGGAGCTTATGCAGCTGCTATGAATGGTCTGGATGCGGTTCTGTTCACAGGCGGTATCGGCGAGAATGCACCTGATGTGCGTGAAGAAGTCTGTGCAGATATGGATATTTTCGGCATCAAGATTGATCCTGTTACCAATGCAGGACTCAAAGGCAAACTGTGCAGAATTTCCCAGTCTGATTCAAAAGTAGAAGTCTGGGTAGTTCCGACAAATGAAGAACTGCTGATTGCAAGAGATACGCTCGCATTGATTTCCAAGTAATCTATATTATTATAGCATAATTCAATTCAAAATGCAAGTACAGGGCAGAAAAATTCTCTGCCCTGTTTTTTAAGAAATATAATAAATAAATCGAATCAATTCACGGATTATTCATATAATAAACGAAAAAATTTTGCAAAGCTATTGACAATATGACAAAAAACATGTATAATATAAATAACTCATTAAAAAATATCTCAGAAAGAGAGTGAAATCGTTATGAAAAAAATGTTCCGTCTCCTGACAGGCCTCATGAGCCTGACTTTGCTGCTTTCTGCAACAGCATGCAGCAAAGAAGAAGATACTACAGTCGAAGACAGCAGTCATTATAAAGAAACTGATGATGTCGCTGTGGAAACTGCTGCCATCAGTGATACTATGAAAGACATCAGCGGACAGGAAATTTATTGGCTTGCGACTTATGATATTAACCCTACAAATAATAATGACCGTTCTGTTGCCCTGACGTTATTTGAAGATCAGTTCGGCGGAAAAATCCAATGGATTCAGTGTACATCTGAAAATAAATTCGATACGCTGACAAACAGAATCCTCGGCGGCGACCCTGTGGATATGTTCCCTTATGAATGGGATGCACTTCCGAACGGCGTGTATAAAAATCAGTACGAGCCGCTTGATGATTATATTGATCTGAGCGATCCCATCTGGGACGGCATGAAAGATGCAATTGATATGTATGAATATAACGGCAAGCATTATGTCGTACCCTATGCAGTATCTGATCCCCTGCTGATTACTTACAGCCGTCAGATGTGTCAGGAAAACGGTCTGGATGACCCGTATGAATTATATCAGGACGGTGACTGGGACTGGGATGCATTCATGGAAATGATGAAGAAATTCGTCAAGAACGGCGATGATCGTTATGGCATCTGCGGTTGGTTCGGACAAGCTATGGTACAGTCCACAGGCAAGACGGTAATTAATTTTGACGGAAAACAGTTTACAAATAATATTTCTGATCCTGATATTGAAGCCGCTGAAAATCTGATGGCTGAAATGCAGAGTCTGAATCTCTATGAAGCAGGCTGGTTCGGCAATTTCCCTGATACACATGATGTATTATTCTACGGTATGGCAGACTGGTCACTAGCCGGCTCGAATGCGGCGAATCAGGATGCTGATCTGATGGTCGTACCGTTCCCGAAAGCTCCGGATTCTGATGAATATTATCTGTGCGGCAACTATGCGGCCAAAATGCTTGTCAAGAATTCTGAGAAAGGCGATGCAGTTGCAAGATATATCTACTGTGAAAGACTTGCTGAAACAGAAGAGGCTTATAAAGCGGCCGCAAAAGAAAAAGCTCTGATTGTAGAAAAATCAGCATCAGGTCTAGTACTGGGCTATGTAACAGAAGAACAGTATGATGCAATTCAGGCATACAAGAATGATACTGTAACAGTATTTGATTTCGGCTATGGCATGGGCAGTACAATGTACGGCGATGGTGATTATACTTATGAGACCAGAGGCATTATGAATAATCTGATGGATGGATTATTAAGCTATCCTGATCAAGTTGATTCATGGGCAGTACTGCGTGACAACTGGTCAGCGGCGATTGATTCTGTACTCGACACGTATAATGCGGCAATTCAGTAAAATAATAATAAAACTGCTGTATCGAAACAGATACAGCAGTTTTTTTTATTTTTTTACAAATCTGAACGGAAGCAGTTCTCCCAGAGTATAAATTTTATCAGATAAGATAATCTGAAAATCGTCTTTACAGAACTGAGTTATGAACTGTCTGCACATACCGCACGGATAGCAGGGAGTTTCAGGGGCTTCTGATTCAGATGCACCAGCAACAGCAATCGCTTTAAACTGAGTATGTCCTTCAGAAATGGCCTTGCTGAAAGCAACCCGTTCAGCACAGATGCCGACTGGATAAGATTCATTTTCGATATTACAGCCGGTATAGATTTCACCGGATGCGGTCAGCAGAGCCGCTCCCACAGCAAAGTGAGAAAAAATGCAGTATGCATTTTTTCTCGCCTGCACAGCCATTTGCAGGAGCTGTTCCGGATTATACGTTAAATCTGAATTCAACAATATCACCATCCTGCATGATATAGTCTTTACCTTCGAGTCTTAACATGCCTTGTTCACGAGCGGCGGCCATAGAGCCGCATTTTTCGAGATCATCAAAAGCGACAATTTCGGCACGGATAAAGCCTTTCTCGAAGTCCGTATGAATTTTTCCGGCGGCCTGCGGAGCTTTTGTGCCTTTAGTGATTGTCCATGCACGGACTTCCTGTTTTCCGGCAGTAAGGAACGAGATTAGACCTAAGAGGCTGTAACCTGTCTGGATAATTCTGTTCAGACCGGATTCTTCAAGGCCGAGTTCTTCTAAGAACATAGCTTTGTCATCATCGGACATATCAGCGATTTCAGCTTCTGTCTGAGCACAGATCGGCAGAACAGCGGCATTTTCCTCCTGAGCGATTTTTTTGACAGCCTGAAAATGTTCTTGATTTTCGAGATCGCCTGTAAAATCGGCCTCACAGAGATTAGCGGCATAGATCACAGGCTTTGCGGACAGCAGAGGCGTATCATGCATAAAGGCCTGTTCATCTTCGGAGATTTCAAAACTTCTTGCAGATTTGCCGTCTTCGAGATGAGCGGCAAGACGTTCAAAGAAATCGACCTGAATCTGAGCTTTTTTATCGCCTTTGAGTAATTTTTTAGCTCTGTCGATTCTTCTCTGTACCATTTCGAGATCAGCAAAGATTAATTCGAGATTAATAGTTTCAATATCTCTTGCGGGGTTGATACTGCCATCGACATGAATAATATCCATATCTTCAAAACAGCGGACGACATGGACAATTGCATCGACTTCACGAATATCGGCCAAGAATTTATTTCCGAGTCCCTCGCCTTTGGAAGCACCTTTGACGAGTCCGGCAATATCGACAAATTCGAGCGTAGCGGGCTTGAAGCTATCCGGATCGTACATTTTAGCGAGATAATCAAGACGACTATCGGGAACAGAAACGACACCGATATTTTTTTCGATCGTACAGAACGGATAATTAGCCGACTGAGCACCGGCATTTGTGAGAGCATTGAATAACGTACTTTTTCCGACATTCGGAAGACCTACCATACCTAATTTCATAAAATTTATTCTCCTGTTTCCTGAGTATTATGTTTATCGTTAATATCAGCAATGATACTGCTGCTTTTCATGCTGAATTTTCCTGATTTCGAGCCTGCTTCGTGAGGCTTGGCGGCTAGGATATAGGCTTTTAATTCAGTATGATCAAGAGTAACATCGCCGCTTCCCTTGGCATCGCCGATACCGGTAATTTCACCGCCTTCGGCATTGACTTCGATTTTAGAGTTTCTTGTTTCGACATTGACACAGCCGCCGATTGTGCCGATACAAGTACCGAAATTTGTTCTGAGATAGAATTTTAATTTAGAATCAGCGACAAAAATTTCTCCCTCGCCTTTATTAAGAACGCCGATTCCGACAACTTTACTGCCACCGCCGGTGAATTTGAAATCAGAATAGCATTTGATATGCGTTTCACCGGACAGACTGCCCATACCGACACTGCTGATACCGTTGACTTCGAGATCGAGTTCACAGCTTGGATTGGCATAGATGAGGGAATTGCCCTCAGAACAGCCGATTGCAAGCGCATTCGGCGAACCGACATTGACATGAACAGAACCGGATTCAAGACAGATTTCAGAGTCATCCGGATTCGAACCGCCGCCGATGCCGATACTTCTGTCACTATTGCAGATAATCTCGACATTTCCGGTAGATTCGAGAGTGATACAGCCATAGGAGCTGTCACAATCGCCGCCGATGCCATAGCCTAATTTAGTATAGCAGTCGATTTTGAGATCACCGCTTCCCAGCAGATGGAAAAAAGCACCTTCGGGGACACGGATGCCCATATAATTACAGGTATTGACACCCTCTGCGATCAAGGTCAGCTGTGCATAACTGCCGATAGAGATACAAGGCTTATCCTGAGAGATGATATTCACGTTCTTGAGACGCACTTCACAGCTGTGATTTTCCATGATAGCGATATGCATGGGAACAGTTTTTTCAGGATCGCCGATGATCGTGACCTGATGGCGATAGATATGAATATCTGTATAGTTCTGGAGAGCGAGGTTGACAAGATCGAGTGTTTCTTTGTTATGGACGTTATAGATTTTTTTCTGTCCGGCAGAATTTTCTAAATTAGTCGTGATAATAATATCACGGATTTCTTTGGAAATTTCTTCGAGAAGATAGGGCTTTGGTCTTGCGGCATAGAACCCCTGAATCAGATCGACACCCATACGGATGAGCGTTTTCATATCTGCTTCGGTTTCGACACCTTCGGCGAGAACAGTAATTTGATTTTCATGGGCATAATCAATAATACCGGCCACGAGCTGTTGTTTTTTAGTATTTTTACAAATATCAGTAATCAATTCAATATCAATCTTGACATACTGAGGCATATTTCTGAGCAGAGTCGCTGTGTTAGCATAGCCGCTTCCATAATCATCAATTGCAAGCTGAGATTTCAGCTCCTGACATCTGCGTTTGAGAAGATCAAGCATTTCTTCCGAGCCTTCGGACTGTTCAATAATTTCGATCACGACTTTTTCGAACAGATCTTCATAGATCACTCGCAGTTCATTGAAATCGCTTTCACTGAGCTGAGAAGTCGGAATAGAATTGATAAATAATTTCCGGTCAGAAAAAGCATTCTGATGCTCACTGAGAAATTTCAGAGCATTGAAAAGCGTTGCTTTTTCGATTTCATAGAGACGGCCGTATTTTTCAGCAAGATTCAGCATCTGTTCCGGAGCGAAATGTTCCGAACGCATAAGAATTTCATAGCCTGTGACTTCTCCGGTATGAGCATCTACAATTGGCTGGAAATGATAGGAAAGCTGATTTTCTTTCATAATCGCATCGAAAAGCTGTTCTTCACGGTATTCATCTTTTTTGCGTTCAAAATCATCATTGGAAAATCTGATAATTGCATTATGACTGTCATGTTTTGTCTCGAACAGAGCGAATTCAGCACAGGTAATCAATTCACGGAGTGTCGTTCCCTCTGATGGGAAAAAGGCAAGTCCGGCATGTAAATCAATACTGTTATGTTTTTCATTCTGGAGCGACTGCCCGAAATCATCTGAGATTTTGCATTCTGTAACAGCTTCTCTCATTTGTTCAAGCTGCATGAGAACGCCCTGTTCTTCAGTATTGATAAAGCAGGCATAGAATTCCTGAAAGCCTTTCACAGCGAGGAGAATTTTTTCATCTGCAAAGCGATTCAGAACTTCCGCAACGGAAGCCATGCAGTTATTAGTATCTCCTGCCGAAGAGAAGTCAGCAATTTTATCCAGTCCGGTAATCCGGATTGCCGCAATGCAGAGTTTTTCAGCAGACTGCAATTTTCTCTGAACGATTCCGGAAAATGCCGGAAAATTGAGCATATTTGTCACAGTATCATATTCGGCCTGATTAGTGCCGATTCTGGAAAGCCGATTAGTCATTTCTTCAATAAAGCCGATTTCTTCGCCTGTACGATGTGTGACCTGCATTCTGAGGAAGCGTTTTTCAGCACCGGTTTTTAGCAGATAGAGGCTCTGTTCATCAGGAACAGCAGATTCTGACATTTTTTTAAGAAAAGCCTGATATTCGTCTTTCGGGAGTGTTTTTGGAACGCCTAGAATTCTCTGAGCATTTTCATCAAAAAAGACGGTCTGAATCGGCTCACGATAGACAAACGCACCGATCTGCCGGAACATATCTGCAAATAATTTCCAGTCAGAAGAGACGGACATTTTATTTTGTCTGGTAAAAGAAAATATTCCCAATAGATTCACCCTTTCTGTTATATAATTTCTATACTCTATTTTAGCATATCTTGCAGAGAAATGCAAGAGTTTTTTGAAAAGCACTTGCAATATTATCAAAACTATGATAAAATAGAAATATATGAGTTTTTTATGAAAGGGGATTTCATAATTATGGTAAATTTTGGAAACGAATGGGATGTGCTGTTAGCTGATGAGATGAAGAAAGAATATTATCAGAATCTCCGGCAGTTCCTGAAACAGGAATACAGTACACAGACGATCTATCCGGATATGTATGATATTTTCAATGCTCTGAAACTGACAAATTACAGTGATGTCAAAGCTGTGATTCTCGGACAGGATCCGTATCATAATCAGGGACAGGCACACGGTCTGAGCTTTTCGGTCAGAAAGGGAGTCAGAGTTCCTCCGTCACTGAAAAATATTTATAAAGAAATTCTTGCTGATACGGGTATTGATAACATGAAAGCCGAGGGCGATCTGACCTGCTGGGCAAAACAGGGCGTTCTGATGCTGAATACAGTTCTGACAGTAAGGGCACATGAAGCGAATTCCCATAAAGGCAAGGGCTGGGAAATCTTCACGGATGAAATTATCAGATTGCTGAATATCAGAGAAGATCCGATTGTATTTTTATTATGGGGCGCACATGCAAGAGCCAAAAAAGAACTTGTAACAAATTCAAAGCATCTGATTTTAGAAGCCGCTCATCCGAGTCCGATGGCCGGAGACAGATTTTCAGGATGCAGACATTTTTCACAGACAAATCAGTTCTTACAGGAACACGGTATGACACCTATTGACTGGACGGTAAAATAAATTATGAAAAAATTAATCTATTCTTTTGAAGTCTTTCCGCCGAAGAAAACAGCTCCTGTCGAGAGCATTTCTGATTGTTTCGGGAGTCTTTCTGCTCTGAATCCGGATTTTATCAGCGTAACATACGGAGCAGGCGGCGGCATCAACGGCGGAAAAATTACATGTGAATTAGCTTCACGCTTACAGGATGAATATCATATCAAATCCGTAGCTCATCTGCCTTGTATTTCTTATACAAGAGAGGAAATTTCAGAAGTCTTAGCCGATTTCAAAGCTCATGGGATTACAGATATTTTAGCACTCCGAGGCGACAGGAGTCCCGACAGACCTGAAAAAAATGATTTCAGATATGCAAGCGATCTGATCAGCTTTATCCGGAGTCAGGGAGATTTCAGGATTTACGGGGCATGTTATCCGGAAATTCATCCGGAAGCACTTTCAGCGGCATCAGATTTAAAGCATCTGAAAGAGAAAGTCGACAGAGGAGCAAAGCATTTAATCTCGCAGTTATTTTTTGATAATGCGAGTTTCTATGATTTCCGTGAGAAATGCGAGATCATCGGAATTGATGTACCAATCGAAGCCGGAATTATGCCGGTAGTGAATGCCGCTCAGATTCAGAGGATGGTCAGCTTATGCGGAGCGAGTCTGCCGAGAAAATTCACAGTCATGATGCAGAGATTCGGCCACAGTCCGGAAGCGATTCGGGATGCAGGCATTGCCTATGCAGTCGATCAGATTGTAGATTTAGCCGCAAACGGTGTGGACGGGATTCACTTGTATACTATGAATAATCCCTATGTTGCAAGAAGAATTACGGAAGCAGTTTCCGGAATCTTAGGGAGAGAAACCACATGAGTTATACACAGTTTATCTGTGAAAGCACCTGTGAAAAAATTAGGAATATTTGTCCGGAGGAACTGCATAAACGGATTGCAGAAACTGTTTATGAAAGCGACTGTGAAATTTATCTGAAATTTTATGAAGATGAAAAAGCAGAAAGTTCTTCTGTGATGCAGGTTTTCAATACAGATGAAATACCAAGAAGGGAAATTTCTTTAGCATTCTTTGATGAAACGGAATGGAGAAGAAATTCTTCTGCTGGTATAGAAAGTATGGTAAAACTGTCACTTCTTGAGGAAAGTGAACTTTCCGAAACAGCAGAAACGCCGCTTTTGATGCAGATATCAAAAGGGTTATTTCTGCCGAAGGAGCTTGCATATGAAGTAATAAAAGAATTTCTGGAAACGGGAAAGGCATCTGAAAAAATCAGCTGGATAACGCCTGATGAACTTCCCGAAGGCGGAAACTATATATTTCTTTGAGGTATCTATGAAACAGTTTATTCTTACAATGCCTGATGGTCAGAACTATGAGATTTCTGATTTTGAGGAATTCCGTCAGAAAATTATGCCGGATGCTGAATATCTCCTGCAATATACAGCAGAGGCTTCCAACGATGATGCGAAACTGAAAATGCTATTCCGAAACGGCAGGACTGCACTGATTTATTTCAACACCTGTGAAGGCTTCTGGTATTCGCTTTCCGAGAAAGCAGATATTTCAGAAATCATAAAGAAGATGTCATTCCGGTTGCTTCCAGAAGAATTATTTCTGCCGGAAGAACTTGCATGGAAAATCATTCGGAAATTCATGGAAACCGGAACAATGTCCGAAGAAATCGAATGGCTCGAAGGAAATCTGCTGAAACATTTTATGATGGAATGCCCGAACGGCGAAGATTGGCAGAATCCGGATTTGAATGCATTATATCATGCAATGATAATAGATTATATGAAATTCTGGTGTGACAATAACGGAGAAGCAATTATCAGATATTATCAAGGAAAAGCCGATTGGGGTAAACGGGATTTCTGTGAACTGATCGCTAAAGCGGATTGTACGGATGACGAAATGATTTTTCTGGAATATTTTAACAAACAAAAAGATTTCTATTCTCTGTATGATGACACAAAACTTTCTGTACCAAAGATGTCATTGATCGGAGATGAATATTCTGCCGGATTATTCCTGCCGAAAGAGTCTGCATGGCTTGCGATCAAAGAATTTCTGGAAACAGGAAAGCCATCTGAAAAAATCAGCTGGATTCCTCTGGAAGAACTCGAAAAAATCGAAGGCGCACGTTATTAACAATATATGGAGACATTTTATGATTTCCCTATCAGAAATAGACAGAAAACAGGCATTTCGCTATATGGGACTGCATGGCGAGCCTGATGCTCAGATGCTGAATTCAGCGAATCTCTGCGAAAAGAAATTATTATCCGCAGTCAGACCCCGATACTGCTGGAATATTTTTCAGAAAGAAAATCTGAAAACGATTCTGATCGGACAGGATATTCAGAAGCATTTAGAAAACTGTAATTCTGTGATTCTGTTCTGTGCGACTTTGTCACAGGGGGCAGATGTCTGTATCAGACAGGCACAGACGATAGATGTTTTATCCGGTATGATGACGGATGCTATGGCGAGTGCCCTGACAGAACAGCTCTGTGATGAAGTAGAAAAAGAAATTTTATCTCAGTTTCCGGAGAAATTTTCGACATGGCGGTTCAGTGCGGGGTATGGAGATTTGCCGTTAGAGATTCAGCCTGATTTTCTGAGAATCATCAATGCTGAGAAACGACTCGGAATCTGTGTGAGTGAAGGCGGATTATTAATTCCTACGAAATCCGTCACAGCGATCATCGGCCTGTCAGATATGCCTTTGCCGAAGTCAAAAAAAGGCTGTGGAATCTGTAATTTATCGAAAACATGTCCATATCGTATGAAAGGAGTGCATTGTTCTTGAATATCAGAGAGCGAATTAAAAATCATGAATTTATTTTACTTGACGGCGGTATGGGTACGATGTTACAGTCAGCCGGACTGGAATTAGGCGGTATACCGGAGATGCTGAATTTTACGAATCCGGAATTGATTACAGGAATTCACAGAAAATATGTAGAATCCGGTTCACAGGTGATTTATACAAATACGTTCGGAGCGAATCGGCTGAAAATGGCGAAAACGCATAAATCCGTACAGCAAATTATCAGAACGGCGATAGCGAACGCAAAAAAAGCGGATCCGGAATATGTGGCTTTAGATATAGGCCCGATCGGACAGCTGTTAGAACCGACTGGAACGCTGAAATTTGAAGAGGCTTATGAGATATTCAGAGAACAGATCGAAGCCGGACAGGATGCGGATTTATATATTTTCGAGACAATGACTGATCTGCTCGAAGTCCGTGCCGGAGTCTTAGCGGCGAAAGAGCATGGGAATCAAAAGCCGATTTTTGTGACGATGAGTTTTGAAGAAAACGGAAGAACTTTCACAGGCTGTGAAATTCCTGCGATGGCCTTAACACTCGAAGGTCTCGGCGTGGATGCAATCGGAGTGAATTGTTCATTAGGGCCGGAAGAACTGACTCCGATCGTGAAACAGCTCTGTGAATGGACAAAATTACCTGTGATTGTCAAGCCGAATGCCGGACTTCCTGATCCGGTCACGAATGAATATCATTTTGATGCTGATCGCTTCGGAAACTGCTGTGAAGAATTCGTCAGGATGGGAGCAGTAATTTTAGGAGGATGCTGCGGAACGACTCCGGAACATCTCAGAGCATTGGCTGATATGCTGAAAACACAGAAACCTGTACTGAGAAAGCCGGAAATTCCGGCGGCGATCTGTTCAGCGAATAAAACGGTGATAATTGATCAGCCGAGGATTATCGGCGAGAGAATCAATCCGACCGGAAAAAAGCGATTCAAGCAAGCTCTGATCGAACATGATACGGATTATATTTTAAATCAGGCGATTCAGCAGATCGAAGCCGGAGCGGATATTTTAGATGTCAATGTCGGACTTCCGGAAATTGATGAAACTGAAATGATGCAGACAGCAGTCAAAGCGATTCAGGGAATTACAGATACGCCCTTACAGTTAGATACGACAAAGCCGGATGCTCTTGAAGCCGGACTGAGAATTTATAACGGCAAGCCGATTGTGAATTCAGTCAACGGCGAAGAAGATTCTATGAATACAGTCTTGCCGTTAGTAAAGAAATACGGAGCGGCAGTCGTGGGTCTGACTCTGGATAAGAATGGAATTCCCAAGACAGCTCAGGGGCGATTCGAGATTGCTGAACGGATTTTAAACAGAGCATTAGCATTAGGAATCCGGAGAGAAGATGTTTATATTGATTGTCTGACTCTGACGGCCTCAGCGGAACAGGCCGGAGTCATGCAGACACTCGAAGCCGTCCGGAGAGTCAAGACGGAATTAGGCTTAAAGACAGTATTAGGCGTATCGAATATTTCGTTCGGACTGCCAAGCAGAGAACTTGTCACGAGGAATTTTCTGACGATGGCTCTGTATGCAGGGCTTGATCTGCCGATTATTAATCCCAATACAGAGAGCATGACTTCGGCAGTACGGACATATAAATTATTAGCGAATATTGATAAGAATGCTGTTGATTTTATTGCTCATTACGGAGGAGAGAATGCACAGCAGAACACTCCGGCAAAGCCTCAGAGTGCGGATATGACACTTGAAGCGGCAGTATCAGCAGGATTAAAATCCGAAGCCGGAGCGATTACGGGAGTATTATTAGAGAATACCGAGCCGATGCATATTGTGAATCAATATCTGATTCCGGCACTGGATAAAGCCGGAATGGAATTCGAGAAAGGGAAAATTTTCTTACCGCAGTTGATTTCATCAGCGAGTGCGGCACAGGCGGCATTTGAAGTCATCAAGAGTTATCTGTGCGAGCACAGTACGGAGACGGTCAACAGAGGAACGATTGTATTAGCAACAGTCAAAGGCGATATTCATGATATTGGTAAAAATATTGTGAAGATTTTACTTGAGAATTACGGTTATCAGGTAATAGATTTAGGGAAAGATGTATCTTATGAAGCAGTCGCAGAAGCGACTGAGAAAAGTCATGCTCCGTTGGTAGGATTATCGGCTCTGATGACGACAACACTGCCCTCTATGGAGAATACAATCAAGTTATTGCATGAGCGGTGTCCGTGGTGTAAGACAGTAGTCGGCGGAGCGGTTCTGACTGCCGATTATGCCGAGCAGATCGGAGCGGATTTCTATGCGAAAGATGCGAAAGAAACTGTTGATATTGCAAAGAAAGTATTTAATAATTGATATGCAGAATTTTATAGAATTAAGGCTCTATGCAGATCAGAAAGAAAAAATCTGCTATGAATTCCAGCCGGTCAGAAGAAATTCAGCACCGGACTGGAATCCTCAATGGGAAGAATGGCATAGTTATGACGGGCCTTTGAGAGTTTACCAGACGGATTTCGAGAAATTACTGAAAAAATATATAATAATATTATTCCCGACAGCAGATGCCTGTGACGGAACAGAACTGACAGAATTTGATTTTTGTTTTGATAACTGGCTTTCCGGATCGGATTATCAGAGATTGATAGAATTGATTCAGAAAGATGAGATTCCGCCGGAACAGGAAGCGTTTTATATTCGTTTTCTGGATTGGCTGAAGCAGGCATTAAAACAGTCAGATATGATTATAATAGAATCTAATCTTTGAGTATAATTAATCATGAACGGGGGAAAGTGTCTTGATTAAAATTGATGAGAAAACGGGAATTTTCGCATTATATACAAAGCGTACAGTGATGATTCTGCAAGTAATAGACGGATTTGTCGGAATGCCGTATTATGGCGAAAAAATTCGTCTTGCCGAAACAGATTATCTGTGCCGGACAGATGTCAGACCTTTCACACCGGAACAGCTTCCCCGTGAAGCCGTCAGTTTTCATAATGAATTTCCGCATGTTTATCCGTTTTACGGATGCGGAAATTTCAGAGAGTCTGCATTTCGTGCCGAACAGCAGGACGGTTCTGACACATGCTGTTTAAAATATATTGGATGCAGTATGTATAAGCAGAAGCCGAAGATTCCGCAGTTACCCCAGAGCTTTACAAAAAACTGCAATACAGAAACGCTGATTTTATATCTGCATGATGAACAGGCCGGTGTATTGGCGGAAATTATATATACACTGTTTCAGGACAGTGATGTAATTGCACAGAGCATCCGGATTCAGAATCAAGGGGAATATCCTGTCATGCTCCGGAGGGTATTGTCTTCCTGTTTGTATCTTGAGGGCGATCTGGAATTGATTACACTCAACGGCACATGGGCAAGAGAAAGATATGTTCAGCGTGAAGCAATAGGCTATGGAGTAAAGAGTATCGGCAGTATCAACGGAGCATCTTCACATATACACAATCCGTTCATAGCGGCCGTCCGTCCGGAAACAACGGAAACGCAGGGCGAAGCATGGGGAATGGCCTTTGTATATTCAGGGAATTTCTTTGCCTGTGCGGAGAAAGATTCTCAGGATAAGACACAGCTTATGATGGGGATTCATCCGGATACATTCTGCTGGGAACTGGAAGCCGGAAAATCTTTCTATACACCGGAAGTATTATTGAATTATTCTTCCGGAGGTCTGGGAAGATTCAGCCGGAATTATCATGATTTTATCAGGAATCATATTATACGGAGCAAGTATCAGTATCAGGAAAGGCCTGTACTGGTAAACAGCTGGGAAGCATTTTATTTTGATTTTGATTCAGAAAAGCTGTTGAGATTAGCTGATACAGCCTTAGCATGCGGATTAGATATGCTGGTAATTGATGACGGCTGGTTCGGACATCGTGATCATGATGACAGCTCACTGGGGGACTGGTTTGCAGATGAAAATAAAATACCGGAGGGACTGGAATGGTTCGGCGAACAGATTCAGGAAAAGAATCTGAAGCTCGGCTTATGGTTCGAGCCGGAGATGATTTCACCGGACAGCGATTTATTCCGAATGCATCCTGACTGGGCAGTACAGATTCCGGACAGGAATATGACAATGTCCAGAAATCAGTATGTACTGGATCTGACCCGACCGGAAATCCGGAGTTATATTTTCAGGTCTATGGCAGATGTGATTCATGAGGCAGATATTTCTTATATCAAATGGGATATGAACAGGCAGATTACAGAGGCTTATACGCCGTCACTTCCGGCACATCGGCAGAAAGAATTTTTTCATAGATATATACTAGCTGTTTATGAGATTCAGGAGAGATTATTACAGACTTTTCCTGATCTGATGATCGAGAACTGTGCCGGAGGCGGAGGCCGTTTTGATTGCGGTATGTTATATTACAGTCCGCAGATCTGGTGTTCTGATAATACAGATGCCTGTGACAGAGCAGAAATTCAGCTTGGAACATCGCTTTGTTATCCGCCTTCCTGTATGGGAGCGCATGTATCAGCCTGTCCGAATCATATCACAGGCGGAAAGACGGATTTCATGACCAGAGCACATATTGCTCTTGCCGGAACATTCGGCTATGAACTGGATTTAATGCGGTTGCATCAGGCAGAAATTCAGCAGATTCAGGAGCAGATAAAATTATATCATGCATATTCTTATCTTACCAGAGAGGGCAATTTTTACAGATTATTGAACAATGCCTGTCATATTGCATGGCAGTTTGCAAGCTCTGACCGGACAAAGATTCTTGTAACAGTGATTCAGCTCCGGAACAGAGCGAGTCAGCCGGCAATGCATCTGAAATTACAGGGTTTGCTTCCGGACAGTCTGTATCTGTTTGACGAGAAATTATATACAGGCAGTCAGCTGATGAAAATCGGACTTCCCATCGCTCCGATGTGGGGAGACGGAGTAAGTGCGCTTTTATATCTGACAGCTGAAAATAAAGAATAATTATAGAAAAATAAAAAAGGAGACAGATTTATGATAAGAAAGAAACATGTGATTTCAGCACTGTGTCTGTGCGGAGCTGTGCTTCTCGCCGGATGCAGTCAGACAAAAAACAGTCCGGATGAGACAGAACAGACAGTTTCTGATCAGTCCGGAACGGAAGAGACAGCTATGAATTCTAAAATTTCAGAAGATGCGTATACATGGGGAAATGTTGCGATCGGCGGCGGCGGTTATGTGACAGGGATCGTCTACAGCGAGGCAGAGGAAAATCTGATTTATGCAAGGACTGACATCGGCGGCGCATACAGATGGATAGAATCAGAACACAGATGGAAAGCAATTACAGATCATCTGGGTTCGGAAAACTGGAATCTGATCGGGATTGAAAGCATTGCCGCTGATCCTGTAGATGCGAACAGAGTCTATGTACTCGGCGGAACGTATATGGGAAATCACGGAGCAGTACTGGTTTCAGAAGATTACGGCGAAACATGGGAACAACATGATATGCCGTTCGATTGCGGAGCGAATAATTCCGGTCGCGGAGTCGGTGAGCGGCTGATGGTGAATCCGGCAGAAAATAATGTGATTTATATGGGAACAAGAAATGCAGGACTCTGGAGATCGGAAGATTTTGGCAAAACATGGAATGAAGTCAAAAGTTTCCCGACAAAAGGGAATTATATACAGGAAAATAATGCGATTGGTATCATGTGGGTAGAGTTCAATCCGGTGAATCATGATATTTATGTCGGTGTTGCGGATAAAGACGGAAAGTGTATTTATACTTCTTCGGATAACGGAGCATCATGGACAGCATTACCGGAGAATCTGAAAGGTATGTATCCGTTACAGGCGGATTTCTCATCAGACGGAAAATTATATCTTGCTTATTCTGATAACTGCGGGCCTAACATGAGTCCGCAGAATGGAGCAGTCTGTGTATATGAAAATAATCAGTTTACAGATATTACACCAGATCTGAAAGACGACCGCTACGGAGGATTCGGAGCAGTTTCGGCAGATAAGCAAAATCCTGATGTATTAGTAGTATGTACATTAGGGTACTGGTCAGATAACGGAGATAATATTTATCGTTCGACAGACGGCGGTCAGACATGGCAGGGATTATTTAATATCAGAAATCATGAGAAGCATTATAAAATGAATGTCGAAGAGGCTGATTGGCTGACATGGGGTCGGGAAGAAGCTAAAACAGGCTGGTGGACTGCGGATATTAATATCAATCCGTTTGATTCTGATAAAGTCATGTACGGTACAGGAGCGACTGTTTATTGTACGGAAAATATGACGGATTTAGGCTCTGAAAAAGAAGTAGTGATTTCCTTTGCGGCACAGGGACTCGAAGAGACAGCTGTATATCAGATGATTTCACCGGATTATAAAGAAGGTCAGCCGCAGTTATATTCTATCATGGGCGATCTGACCGGCTTTGCACATTTGGATGTCACAAAAGGCCCTGACGATGCACATTTTATGGGCAGTGCTTCCGGAAAGAATCCTACTGATCTGGATGTTGCTTCTGAAAATGCTGATTGTGCAGTCTATGCAGTACAGGATAAAATCAGACCGTTATGGTATACACTCGATGGCGGTGCGACTTGGAATCCCGTTCCGGATGTACCTGAAAAAGTCGAGGGAGGCAGAGTCTGCATGAATGCTGATGGTACAGTGATTCTATGGAGTCCGGCCAATACAGGGAATTCTAATATTTATGAGTATAATATTAAAAATAATAAATGGTATTATGTCGAGGGCTTAGGCTATGGAGCACAGATCTGTGCGGATAGTATGAATCCGGAAAAATTCTATGCGGCCTATAACGGGATGTTTTATATCTCAACAGACGGCGGAATCAAATTTGAATCTACAGGGCAGTTGATCGCAGATAAAGCGACAATACAGAGTGTAATCGGAAAAGAAGATAATATATGGCTTTGCAGCGGAACGCTTCTGATGTATTCGGAAGACGGCGGACAGAATTTCAATTCTGTGAAAGATATTGATTTCAGAGCGATCGGTTTCGGAGCTGGAAAAACAGATTCTGATTATCCTGTTGTATATGCGATGGGCAATGCCGGTCAGGGTGATGGAATTTATCGTTCTCTTGATAAGGGCATCACATGGGAGCGAATCAATGACGAACAGCATCTGTTCGGCAATCTGACAAGTTATATTTCAGGAGACAGCCATGTATATGGACGTGTTTATTTCGCTGCGAATGGTCGCGGCATTGTGATGGGTGATATTGCAAAGTGAGCGGATTCTTGACAGGCAGAAAGCCTGCTTACGGAAGGATTATCGGCTTTATGCTGATCGCTGTGATTGTATGTTTCGGGATTCCGTATACAATCCGGCTGAAAAAAATTTATAACGGTGAAATTATTGCAAATATTCCTGATCCGGAAAAATATCCGGTCATGGGTGTAGATGTCTCACGGTATCAAGGAAATATTGACTGGTCTGTGATCGCCTCACAGAATATTACATTTGCATTTATCAAGGCAACGGAGGGGAGTTCTCATCAGGATCCTTGTTTTGCGGAAAACTGGCAGGAAGTAAAAAAGACGAATATTTATTCCGGAGCATATCATTTTTTCAGTTTTGAAAGCTCCGGAGAAACACAGGCACAGAATTTTATTAATACAGTCGGCGATCTGGAAAATACCAATCTGCCTCCTGTGATTGATCTTGAATTTTATGGAGATTACAGTGATACTCCGCTTTCCAGAAAAGATACACAGGAGATTCTGAATGCATTATTAAAACAACTGGAAGAATATTATCATGTCAAGCCGATTATTTATACCACAACAAAAGCGTATTATCATTATATGCTCGGCGGAGGTTACAGCGAATATCCGCTCTGGTTCAGGAATACGTATCAGGAACCGTTTGTCAACTGGAGCTTCTGGCAGTATTCTGACGAAGGGAAATTACAGGGCTATGACGGTGTACAGCCGGATTGTACAGAAATGTGTATTGATCTGAATGTATATCATAGTTCTTATGAAGCATTTCTGGAAGAATTTTCTCTTCCGGAAACTGCAGCGGAAACGCTTGATCATACTGATGAGAAAGAAGAAAAGGAGAATAAGACATGAAACCATTTTTCCTGAAATCCGTGTGCAAGGATTATATCTGGGGCGGAAACCGTCTGAGAGAGTACGGAAAGGAATCTGATAAAGACAGAATCGCCGAAAGCTGGGAGCTTTCCTGTCATCCGGAGGGAGAAAGTGTGATCGCTTCCGGAGAATATAAGGGAATGACGCTGAAAGCCTTTATAGAAGAAAATCCCGATGCATTGGGAGTCTATTGCGAAAAATTTGACAGATTTCCGGTATTGATTAAATTGATTGATGCGAAAGAGAATCTTTCTTTGCAGGTACATCCGGATAATGCCTATGCAATGAAACATGAACATGACTGGGGTAAAACAGAACTCTGGTATATTATTGATGCTGAACCGGATGCCGAAATTATTTATGGCTTTAAAGATTATATCACAAAAGAACAGTTCCGGTTTGCAATTGAAAATCATAGTATTCTGAACTGGGTACAGCATATTCCTGTCAAAGCCGGAGATGTGTTTTATATTCCGTCCGGAACAGTTCATGCTATCGGAAAAGGAATTTTATTAGCTGAAATTCAGCAGAATTCTAATCTGACTTACAGAATTTATGATTATGATCGGGGTCGTGATCTGCATCTTGAAAAAGCTCTTGATGTCACAAGACTGAATCCGGCAGAAAATCCGCCTTTAGAAGCTCCTGTGATCCGTGACGGCTTCACAGCACAGTATCTGAAACGCTGTCCGTTTTTCACAGTACAGAAAATTACAGCTTCTGAAAGCAGTGTGGGATATTATGACAGCTTCCGGCATTTGCTGATTCTCGATGGCGATGCTGTAATTGAAATAGACGGCGAAGAAGTGCCGATTAAAAAAGGCGACAGCATTTTTATTCCGGCAGGGGTATTCTGTCCGATTCGTGGAAGATGCACGGCATTGAAGACATTCATGTCACATACAGGAAATCCCGCAGATAAGAGCATCAGAATCAAGGAGCATATTATTTTATGAAAAAATTAATCATTTTATTGAATCTCTTCTGCATATTATGTACGATTCCGGCAGTATCGGGAATTGCAGTTCATGCCGAAGAGTCGGAAGAAGAATATATTTTATCTGAAAATGAAACTCTCGAATACAGAAAATATGATACTTATATTGAAATCTGCGGTCATGCTGATCTTTCGGGAGCATTTCAGATTCCGGCAGAAATTGACGGTCTGCCTGTCAGAAGCATTGATGATTATGCTTTTGCAGACTGTGAAGCCCTGACTTCGATAAATATTCCGGAAGGAGTCACTTCAATCGGAAGCTGTGCATTTTTATCCTGTTCGGGTCTGGAGATGATTTCTGTTCCGGAGACGGTAAATTTCATCGGATACGGAGCATTTGACGGAACACCTTGGAAAGAATCACAAATGCAGGGAGATTTTCTGATCATCAATCAGATTCTTACAGATGCGTCATCTTGTTCGGGAGATGTGATTCTTCCGGATAGTATTATCAGTATCGGAGAATTTGCTTTCTCGAACTGTACGGAGCTGACATCTGTTACGATTCCGGAGAGTGTGACTGCGATCGGCGAGGGAGCATTTTCCTATTGTACATCTCTGACATCAATGACGATTCCGGAGAATGTAAAAACAATCGGAGCTTCTGCCTTTGGTGACTGTACTTCTCTGAAAACTGTAGAATGTTCAGCCTCACAGATCGGAGCATATAGTTTTTGTTTCTGTACATCGCTGATTTCCGTGAAGATAACAAATCCGTACTGCGAATTTATAGAAAATAAAATTTTTGTAGGCTGTGACGGGATTGTAATTTATGGCTATGAAAATTCGACAGCACAGGCCTATGCAGAAGAATGCGAATGGGATTTTGTTCCGATAGGAGAAGCACAGCCGGCTTTAGCAGGCGATGCCGATCTTTCCGGAAAAGTAAATATTTTAGATGTCATTACGCTCAACAGGGCAATCTTAGGCAAAGAAACTCTGACAGAAAATCAGATCAAAGCGATTGATTTCAATCAGAACGGCAAGCCGGATTCGGAAGAATCCCTGATGATTTTAAAATATATCACAGGACTGATTGATATATTATAATATAAAATCGGAATTTATGCAGGGTATGCAGGGTCATACAGTACTCTTTAATATATATTTTAAAAAAATATATTTTTCGTGCGAAGGAATAGTAAACTCTTCATAGTCTGCATTATCTCTGAAACTAACTGATTATATACAAGCCAACAATGCTGATTTCAGCATGAAAATAAAAGGAGGAAATTTTATTATGAAGTACTACATCGGAATTGATCTCGGAGGCACAAACATTGTTGCGGCTGTTGTGGATGAGAATTACAAGATTCTTACCAAGGCCAGCACAAAGACAAACCGTCCCCGTCCTGCGGAAGCAATCGCTGATGACATGGCTGCTATGGCTCTGAAAGCAGTAAAAGATGCGAATCTGTCGATGAATCAGATCGAATGGGTCGGAGTCGGTACTCCTGGTCTTGCCAACAGTCAGACAGGTATTGTGGAATTCTCAAATAATCTGGGCTTTGAGAATACTCCCCTTGCAGATTATATCAAGAAGCATATTGACAAGCCTGTCTTTATCGAGAACGATGCAAATGCGGCCGCTTACGGCGAATATGTAGCAGGTGCGGCAAAAGGTGCGAAAAATGCGGTCTGCATCACACTCGGAACAGGAGTCGGCGGCGGAATTATCATTGACGGTCAGATCTATGCAGGATCAAATTTCGGCGGAGCAGAAATCGGACATACTGTGATTCAGGTAGACGGCGCACAGTGCTCCTGCGGAAGAAAGGGCTGTTTCGAAGCATATTCCTCAGCGACAGGATTAATCCGCATGACAAAAGAAAAAATGGAACTCTGTCCGGAATCTGCTCTTCACAAGATCACAGCGGAGAGAAATGGCAAAGTTTCTGCAAGAACGGCATTCGATGCGATGCGTCAGGGCGATCAGGCCGGTAAAGAAGTCGTTGATGATTATATCAAATATTTAGCGGCCGGAATCACGAATACGATCAATATTTTCCAGCCGGATATTCTGTGTATCGGCGGAGGAGTCTGCAATGAAGGCGATCCCCTGCTTCTGCCGATGAAAGCTCTCGTAGAAAAGGAAGTTTATACCAGAAATTCCCCGAAAAATACGAAGATTGTTATTGCTGAACTCGGTAACGATGCCGGTTTGATCGGTGCGGCGTTCTTAGGTGCGGCGAAGAAATAAGAAATGAAAATCCGCTCTCTCCGGAGAGCGGATTTTTTTCTAATTTATTTCTGAATTGTAAAAAAAATATGAAATATCCAATTTTTTCTTATTTGGATTGTTATATAAATAGAAACAGCAAAAGGAGGTATTTTTATGAAATCTTATCTGAAAAAAACGGCTTGTTTATCTGCTTTGATAATTCCATTTTCCTTACAGGCAGTCTCTGCCGGAGCTTACTGGAAAGGAAATATCAAGTATGAAATCTGGGGAGATGAGGCTGTTATCTGCGGTTTTAAGGAAACAGAAAGAGCACCTTTGACAGATATTGTGATTCCGGCTGAAATTGATGGTCATCCGGTTACATTTCTGAATGGTGTTTCTATTGGAAAAATGCCGGATTTAGTTTCTGTCACAATTCCTGACAGTGTGACAAGAATCGGAACCGCTGTCTTTCATCAGTGCCCTAAATTGGAAAAAATCAATATTCCGGATTCTGTTACGATCATACAAAATAATGCCTTTCGTGACTGTCCCAGCCTTTATGAACTGGATATTCCAGAATCTGTTACACGGATTGATGCATACGCTTTTGAAAATACAGGCTGGATGAAAGAAAGATTGGAAGAAAATCCGCTTGTTACTGTCAATCATATTTTAATTAACGGAAGAACCTGTACAGGAGATATTACTATTCCGGAAACTGTTCATACTATCGGAGCGAGTGCATTTGAAAAGTGTTCCGATCTGAAAAAAATTATTCTTCCTGAAAATGTAGATGCTATCGAGTCGGATGCATTTCGGGAATGTACTGATCTGGAATCCATTACGATTGAAAATCCTTACTGTCAGATAGAACTTCATGATGGTTTTATTATTTCTAACGGCTATGATATACTGGATGATGGTTCTGAACTTGAACAGATTTTTGAAATTCCTTATTATCATGGAGTCATTCGTGGCTATGAAAATTCTACTGCACAAGCCTATGCTGAGAGCCATGGCTATCAGTTTGAATTGATCGAAACCGTATCAAAAACCGGAGATGCTGACGGAGACGGAAAAGCAGATATTCTTGATGTCATTACACTGAACAAAGCCATAATGGGAAAAGAAACTCTCTCCGAAACTTCACTCAAAGCGATTGACTTCAATCAGAACGGCAAGCCCGATTCCGAAGAAGCTCTTACGATTCTGAAATACATTGTCGGTCTGATTACAGAACTCAGCTGACCTGCTTCTGAAAAAATCCCTGTTCTTTCTGAGAATGGGGATTTTTTATCAAAGATTAGCAAGAAAACCCCCCGCTTCTAAAGCGGGGGATGAATTGCGTCCCCCTCTTGACAAAGCCTGAAAAATATGGTATACTAAGTTTAGATTTTTGGAGAGAACAACAGGGTGTTGTCTCTCGTGATGTACCTGTACTCCAATAGAGCGAGAACCAAGCCGTGAGTACAGAGAATGAAGAAAGGAGAACGGATTAGGGGTAATCATTCCCCTATGATAAGGGATTCTGATAGGTTATCCTCTCTATGTCACCGTATCGGACTGCCGGTCGCTGTAATCAGTCAGCAATAAATCAGTGTGAAGTCAGTGGGAGATAACAGACAAACCTATTGCAAAACCGTGGGACACACGGGGTTAGCTCGTTGATACTTAGCACATTAGTGTTATTGAGCGAGAACCAAGCCCGTTGGCGAGGGGAAGCCCCCGCCTCTACAGGCGGGGGAGGATGTCACATTTTTTCGCTAAAAAATCCGGTTGATTTTGGTGATAAAAGAGAAAAATTATGAATAATCTGAAAAAATAGTTGTATTTTTTTTTTGTTGTATAATAAAATAAAAGTAAGTTTCAACTTTTCCGCGTTGAAAGATTGTTGAAATCATGTTGAAATGTTGAAACTGTTGAAAATTCAAAATCAAGGGAGAATTTTTTATGAATATGAAAAAAATATTGGCTGTCGTTTCTGTACTGTGCATGATGGGTGCGGTTGTACCATTTACAGGGAACTACATACCAGAACAGAATGTCATTACCGCAGATGCTGCTGCAACTGATTATGGTGTAAATGTCTGGTTTTCCACTACTGACAAAGGTGCGGAAAAAAATGTCATTGCTAAGGGCAAACAGCTGTATCTGTGCTATGAACTGAAAGGACAGGCAGGAAAATCCTATACAACTAAAGTTACACTGTACAGCCCGACTGGTACTTCTTCAGAAGTTGTCAGCTCTAAGCTCTCCGGCAGTGGCACCAGTACCAGCAACAGTGTCGGTTTTACTACTAATACACTCGGAGAATGGAAAGCTGTTGTTACTGTAACAGGTGACATTACAGACCAGTTTACTGTGACCTGCAATGTTGTAGATGCTTCGGTTTATAGTCCTTCTGCTCGTATCTGGTTTTCTGATACCGGACTGGGAGATACCGTTTCTGACGACTCACTTAAAGTAGGTGACAGACTTTTTCTTTGCTATGAACTGAAAGACAAGAATACAGGAGATTTCATATTAGCAGGAGATTATCAGATAAAACTGACAATCAATAAGCCGAATGATGAAGAATATACAGCCAATTTTTATTCTTATCGCAATTATTCTGTTCCGAGTGGTTTAGAGATTTCACCTGCCAACTGCTATGCTTCCACACTTTTGAGCAGTGCCGGAACATGGAAAGGTTATCTGGAAATCAGTGGTGACTACAATGGTACAATAGGTCCGATTTATTACACTGTAGCAGAAACAGCCACTACTACAGAAACAACAACTACTACGGAAGCAACAACTACCACGGAAATAACAACTACTACAGAAACAGCTACAGAAATCCAGAACATTCTTCTCGGTGATGCCGATGGCAATCAGAAAATTGATATTCTGGATGTCATCACTCTGAACAAAGCTGTCATGGGAAAAGAAACGCTCTCAGAAACTTCACTCAAAGCGATTGATTTCAATCAGAATGGCAAGCCCGATTCCGAAGAAGCTCTTACGATTCTGAAATACATTGTCGGCCTGATTACAGAACTCAGCTGACATTCTGCCTGTCCTCTCCGGAGGACAGTTTTTTTGTATCATTACAGGTACAAATGCATAGTAATTTTTTAAAAAAATCAAATTTTTAGAAAATTCTGCATATTGACTTTTTTTCGGATTTATGTCATAATATTATCTGTAAGTGTCAGATTATGACAATTTTCGGAATGGAGTGGAAAAAATTGGTTTTCAGCAGCCTGGAGTTTATTTTTATTTTCTTGCCGATATTCTTCGCAGGCTATGCCCTGATGCCGAATATCCGGCTGAAAAATCTGGTAATTCTGCTTGGCAGTATTGTATTTTACAGCATCGGCGTACTGGAAACCCCGAAAACATGGATTTATATTCCCCTGTTTATACAGACGATTATTGTGAATTATCTGCTTGGCAGACTGATTCAGGATTCTCAGAAATATTCTAAATTGCTTCTGATTCTGGGGATATTTTATAATATATTCTGGTTATTATTTTTCAAGTATTCCGGATTTTTCAGTATCAATTTAAATCATGCACTGCATCTTGATTTACCGGAGCGGAATATTATTCTGCCGATCGGAATCAGTTTCTATACATTTCAGAATCTCTCATATCTTGTGGATGTTTATCGCAAAGATGCAAAGGCCTCTAAAAATCTGATTGATTACGGAGCTTATATCTCGATGTTTCCGCAATTGATTGCAGGGCCTATCGTGACATATACGACAGTCGCCGAAGAACTCAGAAGCAGAAAGCATTCTTTATATTATATTGATAAGGGACTTAAAATTTTTATTGCCGGACTTGGCTGTAAAGTTCTGATTGCGAATCAGCTGGGCGGACTCTGGAGCGATATTGGAACAATCGGCTTCAAGAGCATTTCCACGCCCTTGGCATGGCTGGGGATAGCGGCATATTCTTTTCAGTTATATTTTGATTTCTACGGCTATTCCCTGATGGCGATCGGCTTAGGTCTGATGATGGGTTTTCATCTTCCTCAGAATTTCAATCAGCCTTATCTTTCTCTGACAATGACAGAATTCTGGAGAAGATGGCATATGACACTTGGTTCATGGTTCAGGGATTATATATATATTCCTCTGGGGGGAAACAGAAAAGGTCAGATCAGGACGATCAGAAATATTTTTATTGTCTGGTTTCTGACAGGCTTTTGGCATGGAGCGAGCTGGAATTTTATTCTATGGGGATTGTTTTTATTTATTATTCTGATGAGTGAAAAATTATTAACCGGAAAATATCTGAATCAATATAAGATTCTTGGACATTGTTATATGCTGTTTCTGATTCCCATTTCATGGACGATTTTTGCGATTACAGATATTCACTCTCTGGGTGTATTTTTCACCAGATTATTTCCGTTTATTCCGCATGAAGCAGGTCGTATCATGGAGGGAGATTATCTGAAATCTCTGCATATTTACTGGAAATATTTTCTTGCGGCGATTTTTTTCTGTTCTCCCTTGCCGAAGCTGTTCGCTCCGAAATTCAAAGACAAGCAGATTCTCACAGCGATCGGCTGTCTTGGGGTATTTTTAGCCTGCATCTACTGTATGTATCAGGGACTTAACGATCCGTTCTTATATTTCAGATTTTAATAATTATGTTGATAAGATAGAATATAAATGGAGATGACAATCTATGACCGAAGCAGAATTCACTAAAAAAATGAAAGCTATGGGCTGGTCAGATAAGGCGATTCTTGAAAAACTTAATTTTTATAAAGAATGGACTGAAATTTTTTTAAAAGATGGTTTTCCGCCGCCGCCTCTTGAAAATTATCTGATACATCCAGATGATGCAATTCATACTTACTATAGTATGAACAATGAAAATAAATGAATTTTTAATCCGTAAAAGTGAGGCAGATCACATATGCGAAAAAATGTAAAATATCTCTATACAGGGCTTTTATGTATCAGTTTTCTGATTTCATCGCCTTTGATCGTCAGTCAGGTTCTGAAAGGCACTCCTGATGCTAAAGTCTCCAAAGCCTATGCAAAATACGAAGAATCTACAGAAATTATGACAGAATCTGTCGCAGAAGAAACAGAATCTTCAGAAATTACAGAGTCAGAATCAGAAATTGAAACTGAATCCGAAACTGAACCCGATACCCGTGAAAGAACTAAAGCTGGTCTCATCTTTGTCGAAAGCGATCAGTCCTATTTTGATGATGCTCTGTTCATCGGCGATTCCAGAATGGAAGACCTCCGTGATTATGGTACGCTTGATAATGCTGATTATCTCTGTGCTGTCGGACTCTCTACTTATAAAGTCACGGGCGGTAAGTATGTCCAAGGCGAAACCCTCGCCGGAAAATTCTATGATCGTGATTATAGTAAAATTTATATTATGCTGGGTCTGAACGAATGTGCCGACAGTGCCGAAAGTTTCAGAATCAATATGAATGAGCTTCTTGATGAAGTCCGTGAAGGTGCTCCGGATGCTCTGATCTATCTGATGTCGAATCTCCATGTTTCATGGGAATCTTCTGTTGAAAATCCCTCTGAAAGCAATGAACGGCTGAATATCATCAATCAGGCAATTGAAGAAATGACGGACGGAGAAAATATTATTTATCTGGATATTAATCCTCTGTTCGATGACGAAGACGGCTGTCTTCCGGCAGATGCTTCCGGTGATGGTGTACATCCGTATGCGACTTATTATCCCGAATGGTCAGAATGGCTCTGTCAGCATACGATTACAGAAAAAAGCTATGAATCCGCTCCCCTGCCGGAAATTGATTTCGGTCAGGCTGTGGAAGCTCTCAAACAAGGCAGTCACCTGTCAAGAAAACACTGGGGCGATGAAGTCTGGATTGAACTCAGTAAATCTGATGAAATTCAGATGAGAACTTCTGACGGCAGAATCATTCCATGGACTGTCTCTCAGGAAGATATGCTCGCAGAAGACTGGATTTCTCTTTCCGGAAATGGTGATGCTTCATGAAAAAACAAATCAAATCCAGACGCAAGAAAGGTTTGTCTTATCGAAGAATCAGAAGATATTTCTGTACGATTCTGATTGCAACAGCGTATCTGATTTCTGCTCCGTTCATACTGAAACAGCTCCGGAACAGCAAAAAACCTCAGGCTGTGACTGTCAGCTCTGAATCTACAGAATCAGAAACCGTTACGGAAACAGAGATTTCTGCTCCGGAAGATTCCGGACAGGATTCAGAAGAAATTACAGAAACTGTTCCCGAACCTGCTGAGTCTCGGCCTCTCAGGTTTGTCACCAGTGATGCTTCTTATTTTGATGATGCTTTATTTATCGGCGATTCCCGTACTGTGGGTCTGTGCAATTATGGCAATCTTCCGAATGCTGATTATTTCTGTACCGGAGGACTTGCGGCATATCAGATTCTGGACGGAGAAACTGTGGATGGCAGTACACTCAATGAAATACTCTCAGAAAATGAATACGGAAAAATTTATGTCATGCTCGGACTGAATGAAATTGCATTTGGTATCGAAGAATTTGGGGAACATATTCAGGAATTATATACTATGATTCATGAAAAATCTCCGGATTCGCTTATATTCATGATGGCAAATCTGCATATCACACAGAGTTTCTCGGAAGAAAGCAACAGCATCAGCAATGATGATCTGAATCAGGCAAATAATTATATTAAAAATCTTACAGATAACATCACCAGTTTCTATATTGATGTCAATCCTCTGTTCGATGATGAAAACGGCTATCTTTCAGCTGATTACAGCAGTGATGGAAGTCATATTTCCGGTTATGACTATGCAGACTGGTCTGATTGGCTCTGTACTCAGACTATTACTGATTCTGAAGATTTTATTTCTTTCAGTGATGTACTCAAAGCTCTGAAAGAAAATCATACCGTCACCCGTGAAGCATGGGGAAATACAGAAATTCAGCTTTTTCTTTCCTCTTCCGGAACTGATATGCAGATTTCTATGAAAACTGTTGATGATAAACTCATTCCGTGGACAGCATCACAAGAAGATCTGCTCGCCGAAGACTGGTTTATTCTGAAATAAAATCCGCCTG
>Ga0326513_10000052_pt1 | contig 82870 bp, 86 predicted proteins | sample 2_2465_0518_D_FD_203654 | JGI IMG/M metagenome (GOLD analysis project Ga0326513, IMG submission 203654) | Bovine rumen microbial communities from UC Davis, California, United States - 2_2465_0518 | ecosystem: Host-associated > Mammals > Digestive system > Stomach > Rumen | place: USA...
AGCTGATAATGATAGAGCAATCCACGTTTATGAGAAGTTCGGGTTTAAGAAAACAAAACCGACAATGTATTTGATGGAGGTAAACGCTGATGAAGATTGTGATTGAATTATCAGAAGAAGATTATAATGACATTACACTAACAGGAAAAAATACAATCAATCTCGGTGTATTACTTACTTTACGAAAAGCGGTCAGAAACGGCATACCACTTCCAAAAGGACACGGTGCGTTGAAAGATACAGACAAAATTATAAGTGATGGAATCAGCAAAGGATTCTGCGATTGGTATGATGAAATAAAGTATGCTGAAACAATCATAGAAGCAGATAAGGCAGAAAGTGAGGATAAGGAATGAGTAATGCTAAAATCTGTGACCGATGCGGTCAAACTATAAAGTTGTTTGAGTACGAACCCGATAAAGATGAAGCGTGGAGATATGAAGTGATTAGAGACTGTCACCCTTATCCAGATAGGGTAAAGATTGATTTGTGTAAGGATTGTAAAAAAGATTTGGTAAGATGGTTAGGGATAAATAGAAAGTGAGAGAGAAAAATGAATAAAATTTGGTTGACTTCTGATTTACATTTTTGTCATGATAGGGATTTCATCTATAAACCACGAGGGTTCGACTCAGTACATGAAATGAATGAACAGATAATTAAAAATTTTAATGAAGTAATGGATTGGGATGATGAGTTGTATATTTTAGGAGATTGCTTTCTTAATGATAATAAAGAAGGTATGTCTTATATGCGACAACTGCCAGGTAAAAAACATATAATCTGGGGTAATCACTGCACAATAGCTCGTCAAGAATTAATGTGGCTAGAAAATTTTGATTGTCTTGGATATGCTAATACATTAAAATATAATGGTTATCATTTTTTCCTTTGTCATTATCCTACTATGACATCGAATTTTGATACAAATAAACCATTAAAAACACGGATTCTGTCTTTAAGTGGACATACTCATGCTAAAAATATTTGGGACGCGGCGGGTGGCTATAATGTAGCACTGGATGCTCATAATTGTTATCCTGTTGAGATTAATGAAATTATAGAAGCTTTTAAGGAACATCGGACTTGACATTATTCAAAATTTTTTATATAATATTAATATAGAAAGTTAAATCAAACAACTAATTATATAATATATTATATAGGAGATATAAGAACTTATGAAAATTATTTCATGTGAATATGATGAAAAAACTGGGCGGACAGTCGCAAAATTAGGTACTGAATTAGGTATCTTTATAGGACAGTCTTTTTTTAATAAAGAAAAAGATCCTTTGCGCCCTTCTCGATTAATAGGCGGACAGTTAGCTGAAAATAACGCTTATCAACGTTATTATCAACAAATATTAAAAAATCAAAAGCAAGAATTGAAAGGGCTGAATCGTTTACTTGCCGCAATGCCAGATAATATACAAGGTAAGAAATACGCGAAAAATTTATATAATACAATTAAAACAGAAATTAGCGAAACTAAATGGACTCTTATTGAATTACAAGAAAGACGCAGTCAAATTATTGAAGGTAGAGCTATATATATTCGCTCCCGTACAATAGATAAAGAGGAGCGCGCACAGATGTTACAATCATTAGGTGATAGTTTAGCCTCTTTATCAAATATAAATAAGGACAAAGATTAATAATTTACCTCTCCTATTTTTGATATATTATATATTTATAATATTTTAAGATAGGAGAGATTTTTTCATGTACTTTTACGATACTTGCACCTTATTAAAAAAATATAACGAAATTTTTAAACGTATTCATGATGAATCTTTTGTTATAAGTAATTTAACGCTGATGGAATTAGAAAATATAAAGACTTCAAAGAATAAAGATAATGAAGTTAAATATAAAGCTAAGAAAGTAAGTCAGCTATTAAATTATTATTATGGGCAATACGAGTGTATTAATTATGAAAAAGAGTGGGATCGTATATATATTGACTCAAATCCAGTTCTCTTAGATAATAATGATACTCGTATAGTTATTTCTGCCTTCGTATATTCAGATGCTCACCCTGATGTTATTTTTGTTACTGATGATGTGAATTGTAACAATATCGCGCGAAGTCTAGGGTTAACAACTAATGTACTAACACAATTTCATAATATCAATATTAATACGGGCTATTTAGTTCGCACTTGTTTTTCAGAAAATGAAATGAATGATATTTACGACCGCATTGAAAATAATGATAATTTTGGTTTATTAGAAAATCAATATTTAATGGTTCAACAAGATAATAATATTATAGATAGTTTTGTATACACAAAAGGGAAAATGCGGAGAGTTCCTTTTCAGAGTTGCAATTCTAAAGAATTTGGAGAAGTTAAGCCTTTAGACGCTTTCCAAAAAATTGCAATTCATTCCTTAAAGAATAATAAATTAACCATGTTAAGAGGGGCGGCGGGAACCGGTAAATCGCTCTTAGGGTTGGGGTATTTATTTGAATGTCTTGAAAGTAATAAAATTGATAAGATTATTATTTTTTGTAATACTGTTGCGACAAAAAGTTCTGCTAAATTAGGGTATTACCCCGGCTCCCGCACAGAAAAACTTCTTGACTCACAAATAGGTAACTTTTTAGCTTCAAAATTAGGTAGTCGTATTGAAGTGGAGCGTATGATTCATGACGAAACTCTTATTCTTCTTCCAATGTCTGATATTAGAGGATTTGATACAACAGGTATGAACGCAGGAATTTATATCACAGAAGCGCAAAATCTTGATATAGAACTAATGAAGCTCGCGCTACAGCGAATTGGAGAAGATGCAATTTGTATCCTCGATGGAGATAGCGAGACACAGGTTGATTTAGATATTTATTCTGGAGAGAATAATGGTATGAGAAGAGTATCTGAAGTATTTTCGGGACAGCCTTTTTATGGAGAAGTGACCTTACCAATTTGTCATAGATCAACAATAGCTGCTATTGCTGATAAAATGTAAATTTAAAAATAAAGGAGGATAAAAGATATGGGTTTTTTAACTTTTATTAAACAATATTGGTTTTTAATTATCATAGCTATTGCAATTACGAGTGATATTACAATCATGATTTATCAGTGGCTAAAAAAACCAACTGAAGAACAGCTTGATAAAGTAAAGGAATGGCTTGTGTTTGCAGTAGCAGACGCAGAAAAATATCTAGGCAGTGGTACTGGTCAGATGAAGCTTAGATATGTTTATGATATGTTTGTTACGAAGTTCCCTGCTATTGCAGTATTTCTTTCTTTTGAACAGTTTTCAAAGATGGTAGATGGAGCACTTGATAAATTTAATGAACTAATCAAAACTAATAATAATATTAAAGACTTTTACACCGAGCAAACTGTGACTCCCATTGAACAAGAGGAGGTACAAAAAGATGAAGAAATCTGACCTTGCAACAGTAGTAGTAGATTTTGGTACTACTAAAAGTAATCCAAGAGGGAATAATAAGATTATAGGTATTACACCTCATCATATGGCAGGGAAAATGACTGCGGAAGCTTGTGCAAAATCGCATAGAGATAATGCAAATATATCTTCTAGTGCAAACTATTATATAGGATATGATGGAACTATTTGCGCTGGAGTCTCTGAAGATCGCAGAGCTTGGACTTCTGCAAATAGAAATAATGACTATACACATATTACTTTTGAAGTTTCTAATGATGGCGGCGCGCCAGATTGGCATATCTCAGACGCATCATACAAGGCTCTTGTAAGACTTTGCGCAGACATCTGTAAAAGATATGATATTAAACCTCACTTTACTGGGAAACCAGATGGAACTATTACATACCATCAGATGTTTGCAAATACAGATTGTCCAGGACCATATTTAAAAAATCTTATTGATAGTGGTAAATTTGAATCAGATATACAGCAAGCTATGGGCGGGGAAACTGTGCAGACAGATACCGCTCCTGTTGTTACGCCAACTTCGCAGACACTAAATTTAAAGCAGGGTGATATAATTAAACTTAAAGAGGGTGCAACATATTATAATGGAAAGGCCATTCCTTCTTGGGTAGTTAAATCTAAATTATATTATAGAGGAGTTAATAACAATGGGGTAATTATTAGCACATTACAAGAAGGCAATATCACAGGAGTTGTTAAACCAGAAGATATTATCCAATCTAATCAAGAAACAAAAATAAAGCAATCGTCTTCTTATACTACTAAAATTACTGTATCGAGTTTAAATGTAAGAACTGGCCCAGGCACTAATCATCCTGTTACAACAGTAGTGAGTAAAAATGAGGTTTTTACTATAGTAGATGAAGAAAATGGATGGGGTTTATTAAAGAGCTATCAGTCTAATCGTAATGGATGGATTTATTTAAAGTATACTCAAAAAATATAAATCTAATATAAGAGGGTTTCATATATATGAAACCCTCTATTTTTTTGACTTTTTTAAAAAATTTTTATATTATATTATATTAAGAAAGAATTAAGAAATTATGCAATAACTAGAATTGCAGAATCTTCCCATAATTTGACAAAAAATAAAAAATATGATATAATTTATATATAATAAAATAAGGAGAGAAAATAATGAGTGTACAAAATAATACAAGTTATACAGCCGAATCGGTTAAGACTCTTGAAGGTTTAACACCTTTTAGACAATCTCCAGGTATGTACATTGGTTCAACAGATGTTAATGGTCTATTTCATATCGTTAAAGAAATAGTTAATAATAGCGTTGACGAAAAATTAAATGGTAATTGTAATAAAATTATTGTTACGTTACTTAAGGATGGCGGGATTAGCATTGAAGATAATGGTAGAGGATTCCCACATGGTATGCAGGATGAAACTTTTTCTGTATTAGGTGCTTGTTTTGGAAAAGAGCATACTGGTGGTAAATTCTTAAACGATGGCGAGTCTGGATATAACTCATCCGGTGGTATGCATGGTATAGGATGTAAATGTGCGGCTGCGCTTGGTATTAAAACAGTTGCATATTCTTACAGAGATGGTATTGAGGAAATGGTTGAGTTTTCTCAGGGAGATATGCTAAAGCAGATTACAGATGGTAAGTGCGCAAAAGATAAGCATGGAACTCTTGTGATTTGGTACCCAGATAAAGAAATCTTCAAAGAAACGCAAGAATTTGACAGAACTAGAATAGAAAAAGAACTTTGTCGAGAATACAGCTTCCTTAATAGTGGTCTTACTTTTGTTATGAAAGATGAAAGGGACGGATACGAAAAAACTTATTATTCAGAAAATGGTATAAGAGACTATCTTGATTTTTTAAATGGTAGTAATGATTATATTCTTCATCCATTATGTCTTTCTGCAGAAGAAGGTTCATTTAGTATTGAAGTAGGTATAGCATATAATTCAAATTATGCGTCTACTATTAAACTTTATACAAATAGCGTACCACAATTTAAAGGTACTCATTTAACAGGATTTAAGACTGCATGGACTACTGCAATTAATAAATTTGCAAGAGAAAATAAGTGGCTTAAAGATAAAGATGAAAACCTTACAGGTGACGACCTTGCAGAAGGACAGATTTTAATTATTAACTTTAAGATGATTAATCCTATCTTTGAAGGTCAGGTTAAGGGTAATCTTACTTCTGCGGAAGGTAGAACTTATACTAACAAATTAATTTCTAATTGTATTTATGATTATTTAAATGCATCAAAAGCAGAAGTAAAGGAAGTAGTACAAAAAGGTCTTAATGCAAGAAAGGTGCGCGAAGCTGCTAAAAAAGCTAGAGAAGCTGCAAGAGGAGAAAAGAAGAAGAAAGAAAAAGCATTAAAATTTGATTCAAAACTTGCAGACTGTTATTCAAAAGATAGAAGTAAATGTGAAATATATATAACAGAGGGTGATTCAGCATCAGGTAACTTAAAAATGGCGCGAAACAATGAGTTTGTCGCAGTACTCCCTGTGCGTGGTAAAATTCTAAATGTAAGAAAAGCTACTTTGGATAAGATTCAAAAAAATGCAGAAATTATGACTATGATAGATGCGTTTGGTTTAAAAGTAGATACAAAAACAATGAAATTAACTTTTGATGAGTCAGATCTTCGATATGGGAAAATTATAATCGAGAGTGATGCTGACACGGATGGAAATCATATTAAAAATCTTTTTTATACTTTTATATGGACTTTTTGTCCTAAATTAATAGAAGAAGGATATGTTTATGCAGGGGTGCCACCTCTTTATAAAATAACACTTGGTAAAGATACTTATATTTATTTAAAAGATGATGCAGAACTTGAAAAATTTAGAAATGAACATAAAGGTAAAAAATATTTAGTTAATAGACTTAAGGGTCTCGGTGAAATGAGTGTAGAAGAAACTGGTATATTGGTTGATCCAGATAAGAGAATAATCAAACAAATTTCAGTCGAAGATATAAAAAATACAAATAAATTATTTGATGATTTAATGGGGACTGCTGTATTACCTCGTAAAAACTTTATTCAGAAATATAGCAAAGATGCAAACTATGAGGGATAAAAATGGCAGGAAAAGCAAAGGATTTAACAGGATATACAACTCCAGAAGGAGTTGTAGTCCTTAAACGAGTTGAAAATAAAGGTAATAAGCCACAATGGTTATGTAGATGTTTTTGTGGAAATGAATTTATTACAAGAAGTGACGCTTTAAAATCAGGTCATACTAAATCTTGTGGGTGTTTACAAAAGAAAAAAGCTAAAGAGCAATTAATTACATATAATAAAAGTTTATCTTTAGATTTAACAAATCAAAGATTTGGTAAATTAATTGCTTTAGAGCCAACTGAAGAAAGGAGTGGCACCTCTGTTATATGGTTATGCAAATGTGACTGTGGAAATAAATGTAAAGTAAGTGCTGCTCATTTGACTAAACATGATGGCACTCAAAGTTGTGGATGTATTCAATCTTTAGGTGAAGCAAAAATTAAAAAAATTTTAGACGAAAATAATATTAAATATAGCACACAATATTATTTTTCATCTTGTCGTTTTCCTGATACGAATGGTATTGCAAGATTTGATTTTTTTGTAGATAATAAATATTTAATTGAGTATGATGGAAATGTTCATTATTGTACAAATAATTGTGGTTGGAATAATGAGCAAAATTTGACAAAAGTAAAAGAACATGATAAAATAAAAAACAAATATTGTATAAAAAATAAAATTCCTTTAATTAGAATTCCTTATACAATATATGATAATTTATCTTTAAAAGATTTATTATTAGAAACAAGCAAATATCTTATTAAAGGAGAATATAATGAATAGTGTAGAATTAAGTCAAGAATTATTTCAAAATTTTATAGATTATGCGGTATCAGTTAATTCTGATAGAGCTATTCCAGATGCTAAATCTGGTCTTAAGCCTGTTGCACGACGTATAATATATGGAGCATTTGATACTGGCAGAACATCAAATAAACCTCATGTAAAATGCGCACGTATTGTAGGTGATGTAATGGGAAATTTACATCCGCATGGCGATAGCTCAATTTATGGAGCATTAGTAAGATTATCTCAAGATTGGGTTATGCGTTATCCATTATTAGATTTTCACGGTAATAATGGAAGTATAACAGGTGATGAAGCTGCTGCATATCGTTATACCGAAGCTAGATTAAGTAAAATTACTGAAGACGGTTTACTTCAAGGAATAAAAAAGAATAATGTAGATTTTATCCCAACTTACGATGAAACAAGTGAAGAGCCAGTAACACTTCCAGCCATCTTTCCTAATCTTCTTTGTAATCCAAACGAAGGTATAGGCGTGGCTATGGCTTGTAAATGGGCCCCGCATAATCTTAATGAAGTAGCTGCCGCAATATTAGATTACCTTGAAGGTAAGGAGCCTATGTTGCCAGGTCCTGATTTTCCAACAGGTGGAATCGTAATAAATAAAAATGACATTCCTAATATAATGAAAACTGGTCATGGCTCAGTTAAAATTAGGGGTAAATATAAAGTAGAAAAGAATAATATTATATTTTATGAAATTCCGTATGGTCAAACAATAGAAGGATTAGTTGCAGAAATTGGTCAGGCAGCGGAAGATGGTAAACTTGATAATATTAATGATATAAGAGATGAAACAAATAAAAAAGGAATTAGAATAGTAATAGAGTGTGCGCGCGGTGCTAATCCAGATGCGATAGCAAATAAGATTTATGCTCATACAAATATGCAGAGTTCATTCTCTTATAATATGGTAGGTCTTGTAGGTAAGACACCAACCGAATTAAATCTTAAAGACTGTATTAAGATTTATGTAGACCATAATATTGAGTGTATTGTGCGAGAAGCAAAATTTGATAGAAATAAAGCACTTGCAAGACTTGAAATAGTTGAAGGATTACTTATAGCATTAGCAGATATTGATAATATTATAGCTATGATTAAGAAATCTGAAAGTGCGGCTGCCGCAAAAGAAGCTCTTATAAAGAAATATGGATTTACAGATAATCAAGTAACAGCTATTCTTAATATGAAACTTTCTTCTCTTGCTAAATTGGAAGGTGTAAAACTTGAAAATGAAAAAGAAGATTTGAAGAAAAATATTGAGAGACTTGAATATCTTATTATAGATAAATTAACACAAATAAAAGAACTTCATAATAGACTAGATGAAATTGTTAGAAAGTATGGTGATGCGCGTAGGACAGAGCTTGCGCAGATCGAAGAGCCAAAAGAAGAGAAAGAAATAGCTTTAGTTGAACCTGAAGATGTAGTAGTTATATGCACTCAAACAGGAGATATTAAGAGAGTTCCTAAAACTTCATTTAAGGTACAAAAGAGAAATGGTAAAGGTATAAAGACACAAGATGATGCAATATTATCATCTATATCAACTAATACTATTGATACATTACTTATCTTCACTTCAGAAGGTAGAATGTTTAGAATGTTAGTAGATAATGTACCTGCGGGAACCAATGCTTCACGCGGAACTAACCTTGCGACTCTACTTAAACTTAATCCGAATGAAAAGATTATGTATGTAACTTCTCAGTTTAGAGAAACAGATGCAAAGTATGTTGTATTCTTTACTAAGAATGGTTTAATTAAAAAAACTCAGCTTGATGAGTTTAAGGCGACAAAGAAGACAACTGGTATTCAAGCAATTAAGTTTAAAGAAGGTGACTCTCTTGCTAATGTAACTTTACTTAATGATGAAGATGTAATAGTTATAACTAAGGAGGGCATGAGTATTAAATTTGGAACTAAAGATATTGTTCCTATTGGTAGAATTGCTGCGGGAGTTAAGGCTATTAAATTAAAGGAAGGTGACGAAGTTCTTGTTGGATTACCCATCTCTAAACGAAATGATAATGATCTTGGCATTTTTACCACATCTGGACTTGGAAAGCGAATTAAAACCTCTGAAATTCCAACCCAAAATAGAGGTGGAGTCGGAGTCATTATTTCAGAAACCACGGTGGCTGGAGCTGCCCTTATCGACGACAGTGATAGCTTGCTTATCATCGGAAGACCAAACTCTATCTGTATAGAAGCTAAGGATATAAGCATCATGGGACGCACCGCCGCAGGTGTTCAAGTAGTAAATGGTAGTAAAATTGAAAGGGTAATTAAATTATGATTTTAGGAGATTTCACAGATTTAGAACTTAAAACAATAATTAATGATGAACCCGCAATTATCAAAATACCAAATGGACATTTTAATATAAATATTTTCATAGAAGATGGTCATAGAGAAATTGTTTGTACGATGACAGCAATAGATGATATAGAGGAGGAGCATTAGCTCCTCTTTATTTTTAAAGGAGGCTATTATGCTATATGGAGCGATAATTGGTGACATTTCAGGTAGTAGATATGAATTTAATAACATTAAATATAAACCAAAATATATAATGGATGAAAAATGCTTTTTTACAGATGATACAGTAATGACAGTAGCTATTGCTGATGCATTACTTTCATATCCTTATCAATTTGAAAATAAAATGAAAAAGTGGGGCAATTTATATCCCAATGCTGGATATGGAGCAACATTCTTTGCTTGGCTAAGAGAAATCATTAAAGAGCCTTATAATAGTTTCGGTAATGGTTCCGCTATGAGAGTGTCTCCTGTTGCATATGTCGGTAAAGATTTAAAAGAAGTACAAGAATTAGCTAAATTAACAGCAGTTCCAACACACAATCATCCAGAAGGTATTAAGGGTGCTGTTGCTACTGCATCTGCTATATATTTAGCAAAAGAAGGCTATTCAAAAGACTATATTAAACAATATATTATTGACTATGCAGATTATAAAATAGAATCGTGTGATAGTATAAGATTAAATTATAGTTTTGATGAAACCTGTCAAGGAACTGTTCCTCAAGCTATTTCCGCATTTTTAGAGTCAAACAGCTTTTCAAATTGTATTAGATTAGCTATATCATTAGGCGGTGATTCAGATACTCTTGCTGCAATAGCAGGTTCAATAGCAGAAGCCTTTTATGGTGTGCCAGAAGTCTTTAAAAAAAGATGTAGATATTTATTACCTAATGATATGTTATCTATTATAGATTCATTTGAAAATGCATCTCCTTGTTTTTTTTAAAAATTTTTGCTATAATATTTATAGAAAATAAATGAAAGAAGGGATAAATATGACGGTAAAAGAATTAAAGAATTTAATAAATAATATTGATAGTAAATATGATAATGAAGAAGTTTTAACAGATAATAAAGATTATAATGAATATTGTTTAGGAAGTCCAGTAATAAAACTAACTGCATTAGATATGGGGCATACCGATTGTTTTAATAATAATAAAGGTGGATTTTATATTGAATTAATGACAGATTGAGGTGATAAATATGAATGAAATAATAGATGAACTTTATGAGCTATATAAACAAAAAGTTGAAGAAGCAACTGATATGTTTAAAAGTGAATGGTCATGTTCTCAAAAAGACGATGAAGAAAGAGATAAAGAAGATAATGAAGATTTAAAATATTTTAATTCTTTATTAAAAAAAATTGAGTGATCATGCACCAATTCATCCACAGCAACAAATAGGAGGATAATATGATTAGTGCAGAAGATTATTTAGGACATATAAAATGTCTTAATGAATGGACAAAAGCATATGATGAAGGTCATCCTATGGTGTCAGATAAAGAATGGGATGATTGGTATTTTGAAGTTGTTGAATATGAAAGAGAGTATCCTAATTGTATTCAACCAGACTCACCTACTCAAGTTATTCATTTTGAAGAAGTAAGTGAGCTTAAAAAGGTTAAGCATAATCATCCAATGTTATCACTTAATAAAACAAAAGATATAGAAGAAGTTAAATCTTTTATAGGTGATAAAGATTATATTGTTATGGCTAAAATGGATGGTTTAACTTGTTCTTTACATTATGAGGGCGGGAAGCTGGTTTCCGCAGAAACAAGAGGAAATGGTGAAGTTGGAGAAGATATAACTCATAATGCTATAGTAATTCCTTCTATTCCTAAAAGGATACCAATAAAAGACTCTTTTACTGTTGATGGAGAGATAATTTGTACTTATGCTAATTTTCATAATTGGTGTAATGATTATAAGAATCCTCGTAATTTTGCGGCAGGCAGCATTAGACTCCTTAATTCAAAAGAGTGTAAAGAAAGAGATCTTACTTTTGTAGCTTGGGATATTATAGATTCAGACTTTACCTTATTAAGTGATAAACTTGATTATTTAGATTGTATAGGTTTTACTGTTGTTCCATATCTTTATAATGATGAGTTAAATAATGATATAGAAAAGTTAATGGAAGCAGTTAAATATAATGCAAAAATGAAGTCATATCCAATTGATGGACTTGTTATAAAATACAATCGAACAGATGAATATGAAGCGGCAGGACGTACAGATCATCACTTTAAGGGCGGGCTTGCATATAAGTTTTATGATGAAGAATATGAAACTGAAGTAGAAAATATTGAATGGACAATGGGACGAACAGGTCAGTTAACCCCTGTTCTAATATATAAAGATATTGATATAGATGGTTCAACATGCAATCATGCAAGTCTTCACAATATTAGTATTATGACAAAACTTATGGGTGGAGCATACCCTGGACAGAAAGTTTATATTTATAAGGCAAATCAAATTATACCTCAAGTAAGTTATGCTCAAAATGATAATCCTAATAATATGCCTTTAATACAAATACCTAGTCGATGTCCTTACTGTGGTGGAGAAGTAGAAATAAGAAAAGATGTAGATAGTGAAGTGTTATATTGTACAAATCCACAGTGTGAAGGTAAACTTATAAATGTACTTGACCATTTCTGCGGGAAGAAAGGTCTTGATATTAAAGGACTTTCAGAAAAAACGCTTGAAAAACTTATAGATTGGGAATGGGTTAATGATATAACAGATATTCCTAAGTTAAAAGAGCATCGCGCAGAATGGATTAATAAGCCAGGTTTTGGTCAGGCATCAGTAGATAAAATACTTAAAGCTATTGATGATAGACTTGCGGAAGCCCCTCTTCATGCCTTTATATCAGGTTTAGGTATTCCACTTATCGGTTCCCGCGTATCAAAGCAAATTTGTGAAAAAGTAGAAACATGGAGAGATTTTAGGGATTTAATTCATGAAGAGTACGACTTCACGCAATGGGCAGGATTTGGTTACGAAATGAATAAAGCTTTACATAATTATAATTATGAAAAAGCTGATATTATTGTAGAGTATATTACATTCAAGCCTGAAGAATATCAGGATAAATCTACTAAGTTAGATAATGCAACTTTTGTAATAACAGGAAAACTTCAGAATTTTAAAAATAGACAAGAGTTAGTAGATTTAATAGAAGCGGTTGGTGGCAAAGTGCAATCAAGCGTTTCTACAAAAACTATGTATCTTATCAATAATGATGTAAATTCTACATCTAGTAAGAATAAAAAAGCTAAAGAATTAAATATACCAATTATTACAGAAAAAGAATTAATGGAGATGCTAAATGATAAGAATATGGAGAACTGATTTAGCAAATTGCCCTTTAAATAAAAGGATACATTTTCTTTGTCAAATGGGAAACTGTGTATATGAAATTATTGGAACTTTAACTTTAAACCCGTATCGAAGAGAAATTACAAGAGGAGAATGTATAGAGGGTGATGGAGAAATTTTTTATAGAAGCCAAATATTAGGGTGGGCGTCTTATGTAACACCGGAGGAGGCTAAATGTTTATATGAATAGAGAAATGCGAAGAAAAATTAATAAACGACTAAAATTAAAGGCAGAACAAATTTGGACATTAGAAACACAAATTAATAATACTATAAACGAGAGAGAAAAGGGGGCCCTCACGCAGGAAATAAATCAAATTGTTAAAGATTGTTCCTATGAAGATCTTCTATTGATAGATGAGTTTTTAGTCTCTCTCCACGGAATGATGAGTTGAAATATCTGAAAATTTTTGATATAATATATACATAATAAAGCATAAAATAAACAAAGAAAAAATTTGAAATATCTGAAAAATTTTGATATAATATATGTATAATAAAAAAGATATAAAAAAATAAATAAAGAAAAAAATTTGAAATATCTGAAAAATTTTGATATAATATATGTATAATAAAGATGTTGTACAAATGCAATGTCTTATTAATAAATAAAAAATTTTTAATATATAAAAGGAGAAAGTTCAATGAAAGAGAACACAAAGATCGTATTTAATTACATTAAGGAACATGAGGCAGATAATATTACAGCATCTGACATCGCAGAGAAGACAGGTCTTCCAGTTAAGTCAGTTAACGGAATCATCACAAGTGCGCTGATTGGAACAGGTAAGGCTAAGGAGTCTAAGGGTTATGTACAGAGAGTTGCAGGTTATGTAACATCTGTAAATGATGAGGGTGTAGAGCTTACAAAGGAAGCTAAGTTTATTAAGCTTACAGAGAGAGGTCAGGCTGCAACAGTAGAGTCTATCGAAGCAGATGAAATGGCTGCTCTTCAGGCTAAGCTTGCTGCAAAGAATGCGTAAATTAAAGTTTTTATATTAGATAAATAGGGCTGGTTAATCAACACCAGTCCTTTATCTTTATTAAAAGGAAGATTATGATAATTGCATTAATTATACTCATTATAATATGCGGTTTTCTTATTTATAAATTATCACAAAAGAAAAGCATAGATAAGGGCATTGAAGAATATAATAATACGTTAAAAATAGAAAGAGCTAAAATTCAAGAAGAGTATAATAATTTATCATATAATATAGAATTACAAAGAAATCAATTTCAAGAAAACCAAAATATTAATAATGAATTAGAAAATAAAATAAATAATAATAGAATTATTTTACAGAATACAATAGAACAGAATCAGGCAATAAGCGATAATGCGTTTGATAATTATTGGAACGCACTTGAAAATAAATATACTGAATTAGAAAATGATTTTGATGTGCGGGTGTCCGCCTTAAACGATGAATTACTCGCGACTCAAAATGACTTAGACAAGCTAAAAGCAACACGAGCGGCCGCCCATGAAGCTTTATTAAAAGAGCAAGAAATAAAAGAAAATAAAGATAATTATAGATTAATAATTCCAGAGATAGAAAAAAGAGATATAAAAGTTCTTAATTCTATAAAAAAAGAACTAATTAGTGAAAGACCTGTCAATATGATTGTTTGGCAAACCTACTACTCAAAAAGAGCTAATGAATTATGCTCAAGGATTTTAGGGACAAAGAACGTTACAGGTATATATAAAATAACTGAAATATCTACAGGAAAATGTTATATTGGACAGTCTAAAAATATTAAAGAAAGATTTAGAGAACATATGAAATGTGGACTTGGTATAGATACACCTAGTGGGAATAAATTATATCAAGCTATGTTAAATTCATCTATTGAAGACTTTACTTTTGAATTAATAGAAGAATGTAATGAAAATGATTTAGATGAAAAAGAACGATATTTTATTGAACTCTATGAGGCTTATGATTATGGATTTAACTCAAATAGAGGTAATAAAGGAGTAAAAAATTATGGCTTTTATGGATAACAGAAAAATAACACAAATAACTCCAACGGATTTAATAACTGAATGTTTTAATAATACAGGCGAGCTAAAAAGTATAGAAGAAGTTTCTGAAAGATGGGACTTTATTAATAGAACGATGATATTAAATGATATAGATGAGGTAGTTGCAGATGCGATTTGTCACTTAATCCGTTTTTGGAATGATGTTGATAATAAAGAGCAGATTGCAGTTGAATATCGTATTCCTATTAAAATTTATATTGACTCTTGCGGTGGCAGCTTAGTTGGAGCACTTACTATAGCGGACTCTGTTAGAATGTCCAAAACACCAGTTTATACAATCAACATCGGAGCTGCATATAGCGGAGGACTCCTTTCATTTATTGCCGGGCATAAAAGATTTGCCTATCCTTCAAGTAGTTTCCTTTTTCATGAAGGATCTACTACTCTTGGAAACATAGACGCTGGCAAATTTAAGAATTATGCAGGATACTATGAAAATCTCATTAAAAGGATGAAAAATTATCTTATTGAATTAACTAACATTAGTGAAGAACAGTATGAAAAGATTTCAAGAGATGATTATTGGTTCTTTGCGGATGAGGCAGTAGAAAATGGTGTCTGTGATGAAATATTAAAGGAGTTTATATAATATGCAATTTTCTAAAGTAGATGTATGGGGTTTTGAACACGCTATTCGCGGTGCCCGCAACCCCATGAATAGTTGGGCAAAAAGTGATAGCCACCTTTTGGATGATATTTTTATCATTGGAAAAAATGATTTAAACCTTCTACAGCGTCTTATTGCAGGTGGTCCTGAACATAGAAAATTTATGCGTCAAATTATGGTAAGTGTTGATATTACAGCTCCTATGTACATTTGGAGCGAATTTGATACTTACAAAGTTGGTACGGTGGCTAATAGCACAAGCAAAATGCATAAACTTGCTTCAACGCCAATTACAAAAGAGTGCTTTGAAATGGATGATTATGAAGGCAATTTACTAATGTATAAACGTGAACCTTATGATTTAGATACTTTTACTGATGATGTATGGGATAATATTATTAATTATTGTGAGACATTAAGAAAAGGTTATCTTGAAACAAAAGATAAAAGATATTGGAAGGAATTAATTCGTATTCTTCCAGAGTCGTGGTTACAAACTCGTACAGTAACTATGAATTATGAGAACCTTTATTCTATTGTACGTCAAAGAGGTTCACATAAATTATCAGAATGGCATACATTTATTGATTGGGTAAGAACATTACCGTATGCAAATGAATTGATTTTTTATGAAAATTGACAATTTTTAAAAAATTTGTTATAATTATTATATAAATTGAAAGAAAATAAAAAAAGAGGTAATAATTATGGCAGATGAAAGAAAAGATATTTTTATTGACACAGTAGAAAATTTATTTACAAAGTACGCATTTGAAGAAAGTATCCCACAGGAAGCTATTGAGTTTTTTGAAGATTATAAGAAAGGTAAAACTTCAAAGAAAGAAGTAACAGATAAAGGTATTAATATTCTTAATGCACTTAGAGATATAGATGACTGGATTACTGCAAAGGCGCTTGGTGAACAACTTGATATTTCAGGACGTTCGGTATCAGGCACAATGCGCAAGCTCGTTGAAGATGGATTTGTAGAGAAGCGCGCAGGAAATCCCGCAGCATATAAAATTACTGATAAAGGTATTAACTTTCAGCCAGAAATAGCAGAAAGTTGACAAAATAAAAAAATTATATTATAATATTATTACAATTTAAAAAATAAGGAGAAAAAAGAATGAGACAGAAGAATGAAAACACAATGAATATTGAAGGAAAGATTTATCAGATTGTTTTAGTAGAAAAGGTCACTGGGGAAAATTCAAAGCAGCCGGGTACACATTATATTAGTGGTATGATTGATGTTGCTACAGATGCTTCACTTGAAAACATTGTTCAGGTTCATTATACATATGTCACACCTGTATATAATTCAGGTAAGACAAATAACACATATACTGCTCTCAAGCAGATTATGGACAATCCTAAGACAGTTGTAACAGATGGATATGACGCAGCTACAGTAGTTAAGCTGAATCCTTCATACTCAGTAAATGACTTTTATCCACAGGGTCAGGATACTCCAGTTTCTTCTCCAAGAAACGAAGGTGGATTTGTCACTATTATTCCTGAAACTCAGCTTCATCCGGAGGGGGATATTGGAAGAAGTAAGTTTAGTTTTGATGCAATTCTTTATAATGTTGCAGAAGTTGTTCCTGACGAGGGCGAATCATATGCAAAGATCGAAGGATATGTATTTGATTTTAGAAATGCAATTATGCCAGTAACACTTACTGCAAGAAATAAGCAGGCAATCGCTTATTTTAATAGCCTTGAAGTTTCAAATAAGAACCCTATTTTCACAAAGGTCTGGGGAAAGATTGTTAGTTCATTTAAGCAGATTGAGATTAAGCAGGAGTCAGCATTTGGTAATGCAACAGTTAATACAGTAACTCGTAAGAATAGAGAGTTCCTTATCACTGGCGCAAATCCAGTTCCATATGAGTTTGATACAGAAGTAACAATCACTGCTCAGGAGCTTGAAAAGGCACTTCAGGATAGACAGATTTATCTTGCAGACGTTAAGAAGAGAACTGAGGAATATAGAGCTTCACAGGGGGCGGTAAGCAATAATGCAAGTCCAGCAACTCAGGCAGCTTCCGTAATTCAGCCAGGTGGTTTCAAGTTTTAACTTGAAACCATGCTGTTAGAATTACTTAATTGAGGAGGATTAATAATATAATGGATATAGATATTTTTAATATTCAACCGCACAAAGTTAGTCGTGATATGCGTGGTTACTCAGTGTTTTTCTTTGGCGATGCAAAGACGGGTAAGACAACTGCCGCAACTAAGTTTCCAAATTCTCTGTTACTAGCTTTTGAGCGTGGTTATAATACACTTGCAGGAGTTAAACCACAGCCTATTAATTCTTGGGCGGAGTTTCTTAAAGTATTACGTCAGTTAAAAGATGAACGTGCTAAGGAAATGTATGAAACCATCATTTTAGATACGGTTGATATAGCATATGACTACGTTAATAAGTATATTTGCGCAAATGAAGGGGTGGATAATATCGCTTCGATTCCATATGGTAAAGGATACACTTTAGTGGCTCAGGAGTTTGATGAAAAGCTTAGGTCTATTGTACAAATGGGGTATGGTATTGTACTTATTTCTCACGCAACAGACAAAACCTGTAGAGATGAATCAGGAGTAGAGTATAATAAAATCGTTCCTACTCTTGACAAGAGAGCTAATAATATAGTATCAAGAATGGCTGATATTATTGGATATTCAAGAACAGTTGCTGATGAAAATGGCCACAATAAGACAATGCTCTTCATGAGGGGTACACAAAGATATGAGGCTGGTTCAAGATTTAAGTATACGCCAGACTATATAGAATTTAACTATAATAATCTTGTAAATGCTATTGCTGATGCTATTGATAAACAAGCAAAGGAAGATGGAGAAGAACTTTTTACAGCAGATAGAGAGAATGTTTACAAAGATACTTCTTCACATCTTGATTTTGATGAGTTGATGACAGAATTTACAAATATAATTAATAAGTTTCAAGAGGATGAAACAAAAATGTCAACTTATTATGCTCCTCGTATTACTCAGATTATTGATACTTATTTAGGTAAGGGTAAGAAAGTTAATGAAATGAACAGAGACCAGGTTGAACAGCTTTCTCTAATCATTGATGACTTAAAAGCTTTGTAAAAATATTAGATTTGATTTAGTAATAAAAGTATTTGATATTTATATCAAATACTTTTATTGTATTTTATAAAAAAATATTATATAATAAATATATAAAGAAATAAATGATAAATAAAGAGGTGATTATATATGACAATTAAAGAGCAAGTTATTAATGACTTAATTAGAGAAATAAGGGTTTTATTAATCGAAGACGAAAAGATCCCAGTCCCTTCAGCTAAAAAAATAAATGATGATCTAACAATAATTTTAAAGTTACTTGAACAAGGAGATGAACCTAATGGCTCAACATATGGTTAAATGTCTTTATTGCGGAGAGTATTTTAATGCTAAACCGGATGAAGAAAATATAGTTTGGATAAAACCAAGAGTTAATAGATATGCACATATCAAATGTTGTAAAGAACATGAGCAAAATACTTCTAAAGAAGAGAGTGCATTTCATGAATTATATGAATATGTAAAAAAAGAACAAGGTGTAAATTTTAATTTTGTACAGTTTAAAAAGATAGTAAATACCTGGTGTAAAGATTATAATTATACATTTAGTGGCATTTTAAAAAGTCTTTGGTATTTTTATGAGGTTAAAGGTAATTCAAAAGAAAAATTTAGAGCTGGTTCAATAGGTATAGTACCATTTTGTTATACACAAGCATATAATTATTATTATAATATATATATAGCATCACAACTAGCAGGGAGCGGCGATTATGATACCTCTCTTAAAAGAGAAGTTGAAATAGAGGCTCCGATCGCAAAGACGCTGCCGCCCAAATTATTCAACTTAGATATGGAGGATGAAGATGAAGAGTAACTATATAGATACAAAATCAATTATACAAGTAATAGGAAGTCTTTATCAAAATCCTTCGTTATTAGATGATACACAATATAAATTTAATGAAGAAGATTTTCCGCAAGAATTTCATAAGATAATGTTTGGTTCAATATATAATCTTCATGCGCTTGGCGCAAAAGTAATCACAGCTAATACAATAGAAGATTACCTTGAACAGAGAGATAAAAAACTTGCAGTTTATAAATCATATAATGGCGCAGAATGGTTACAAAATTGTGTTGAAACTGTTTCTGTTGCTACTTTTGATTATTACTTCAAGAGAATGAAGAAATTTACATTACTGCGTATGTATGATTCTTGCGGAGTTGATGTAAAATATATCTATGATGCAAATAATGTTATGGATATAAAAAAGAAGCAACAGCAAGAAGATTGGCTAGATAATCATTCTCTTGAAGAAATAGCAGAGTTAATAAATAATAAAATTGAAGATATTAAGTTAAAATTTGCGGATAATGGTTCAGATGATATTTGTCATGCGTCTGAGGGTGCGGACGAGCTATTTGAAGAACTTCAGCATACACCAAACGTTGGTTATCCTATGTGCGGTAAGTACATTAATAAGATTTTTAGAGGTGCGCGCTTCGGTTGCTTCTTTTTGCGTTCAGCGCCTACTAACTGTGGTAAGACAAGATATATGGTTGCAGATGCTTGTAACTTTGCTTGTGGCGAAATATATGATACAGAAAAACAAGAATGGGTTATTAATGGTACATCTGAACCTACATTGTATATTACGACTGAACAAGCAAGAGACGAAGTTCAAACTATTATGTGGGCTTTTGTGGCAGGGGTAGATGAGCAGCATATCCTTGAGAACACTTGTACTTTAGAAGAAACAGAACGTATTCAAAAAGCAAAAAAAATTATTGCAGAGAGTCCTCTATTTATAAAGGAGTTACCTGACTTCTGTTTACAAGATGTAGAAAATACAATTAAACTTGGCATCCGCAAATATAATACAAGATACGTATGTTTTGATTATATCCATTCAAGTATGAAGATATTAAGTGAAGTTAGCGGACGCGCAAATGTAAAAGGATTAAGAGAAGATAACGTTCTTTTTATGGTGAGTGTAAGATTAAAAGATATAGCAAAGCAGTATGGTGTTTTTATTCTGTCGTCAACACAGTTAAATGGTGATTATGTAGATGCTAAAACGCCTGACCAAAATTTATTACGTGGTGCTAAGGCTATTGCAGATAAAGTTGATGCTGGTATGATTATTCTTCCGGTTACAGAGGCAGATAGAGAATCACTTAAAGCATTTTGTTCAAAGAATGGATTTGAAATACCAACATATAAAATATCAGTCTATAAGAATAGACGAGGTAGATACAACCACCTTTTCTTATGGTGCAAACCTGATTTAGGAACTTGTAGATTTAATATTATATTCCTTACTTCATATTTCTATGAACCTATTGAGATAGAAGATTTAATAATAAATATAAAACCTAAAACAGAGAAATGGGAGAGTGCATTTTAATGAATATAATATTAATATTAGCAATTATATTTGGATTTATTTTATTGCCAATCGGAATATTTATTCTGTTTACAGATGATGAAAAAAAAGCAATGCTTGGTTGTATTTTAGGAATAATAGGTATTTTATTAATACTCTTTAGTATTACAGGCATATCAATTAAATCAATGCGAGAAAAGCATACTGTTGTCATTACAACAGAAGCTGGAGAAGATATATACACAGATTGCAGAGTAATAGTTACAGAACGAAATCGTTCCACAAAAATAGTTATTGCAACAAATGATGAAGAACAGATAGTTTATCTTAATCCTATTAAATATGAGGTAAAATAATGTCAATTTCTTTTGATAAAGATGAAATAAAGAACTCTTTAACCACAGAACAAATTGAGCAGTTTCTTGCGGAACATGGCGGCGATCCAATTAAAAGAATGGGGTATCTAGTATCAAGAACTATTTGTCACAACCCGCCAACCGCAGATGCGTCCCATAAATTATACTACTATGAGAATACAAAATTATTTAAGTGTTATACAGAATGTGCTGACACTACTGGATTTGATATATTTGATTTAACGCGTAAAATGATGAAGATTCAATCGGGTGTTGAATGGACATTATATGATGCTCAAATTTATATAATAAATTATTTCGGACTTGATGTTGAGAGCGATTTTCAGAATAATACGGATAAAATATCGGATTTTTCAATTTTTGACAAATATAAAACGAATTTAATCGTTGACGCACAACAAAAAATCATCGAAATGAAAATTTTCCGTCCAGACATTTTACAACACTTGCCTTATCGCCCTATTCAGCCGTGGCTTAATGAAGGTATAACCGAAGAAGTTATGAAAGATAGGAGCATCTGTTTCGATCCTTATAATTGGGGTGTAGTAATACCACATTTTAATATTGATAATGATTTAATTGGGATTAGGGAGCGGACGCTGGTTAAGGAAAATGAAGCGCGTGGTAAGTATATGCCTGCTATCATAAATGGACAAATGTATAACCATCCATTAGGTTTTAATCTTTATAATATAAACAAAAGTAAAGATAATATAAAGCAATTAAAAATTGCTATTATTGGTGAAGGTGAGAAGTTCTGTTTAGGATATGCTTCATATTTTGGAATGAACAATGATATTACTGTTGCTACTTGCGGAAGTAATTTAACAACACATCAGTTTCAAATGCTTGCGGCGCTTGGAGTTGAAGAAATTGTTATTGCTTTTGATAAACAGTTTCAAAAGCCTGGTGATGCAGAGTGGAAACGATGGACTAAGAAGCTCACATCAATCCATAATAAATTTGGAAAATATATTAAAATAAGTTTTATGTTTGATACAGAAAATAAACTAGATTATAAAGCCAGTCCTATTGATAGTGGCAAGAAAATGTTCCTTGAAATGTTTGAGCATAGAATTACACTAGATTGATTTTTTAAAAAAAATATGATATAATAATATTAAATAAAAAAATAAGAGAGGTATGAAAAAATGAATACTTATATGGACATTGATGATTTTGACAGAATTATGGATAAGCTCTTTCCTCCATCAGAATTTAAGCCTGGCGACATAAAAACTGTTACTACTGACACTAGAGGACACATAGTTATTAAAAGAGGAGAGGGGTCTGCAATAAAAGTCGCAGACACGAGTGACCAAATAAAGAGATATAAAATTAACAATTTCCGTCATCTAATTAAAGATGTTATTTTCAACGATCCCGCAGTAATTATAAAGTGGATTGATGGCACAAAGACAGTAGTGAAGTGCCAGAAGGGTGACAAGTTTGACCCTGAGAAGGGATTTGCGCTTGCAATAGTAAAGCATCTTATGGGAGACATCGGCTATTATAACACCATCTTTAAGGATTGGATTGATTAATGAAATATAAATTAATAGCACCTGTGACCTATAATAACACTTGTGCGCAGGTGCTTTTAAATAGGGGTATTACACAAGATAATTTTAATAAATATATTTACGCATCTTTAAATGATATTCATTCACCATTAGATTTTGGTGAAGATAACATGAAAGAAGCTGTGAAGATGGTGACGCAGCACGTAAAAAACAATGACAAGACAATTATTATTGTAGACCCCGATGTAGATGGTAATACATCTTCCGCGCTTTTATTAAATTATTTATATGACCTTTTTCCTGAATGGACAAAAACTATTAAAATATACTTTCACGATGGAAAGCAACATGGTTTAAATGATTGTGTTGATTATATACTTGATAATGAATATAAATTTGTATTATGTCCAGATGGCGGAAGTAATGACCGATTTGAATGTGCAACATTGCAAAAGTATGATATTGATGTATTAATACTTGACCACCATGATTTAGATACTAAAAATCCTTATGCAGTTATTATCAATAATCAAGAGGGTTATAGTAATTATCCAAATAAAGCCTTAAGCGGTGTTGGAGTAGTATGGCAATTTTGTAGATATATTGATAGTATTATGGGAACGAACCATGCTATGCAATATCTTGATCTTGTTGCAATCGGAAACTGCGCAGACATGATGGATATTCGTTCAATAGAAACAAGAGCGGTAATAATTGAAGGATTAAAACAATTACGTAATCCATTTATCTTTTATATGGCGCAAAAAAACGCTTTTAAACTCGGTGATAAAATAACACCAACGGGCGCGGCATTTTATATAGTACCGCTACTTAATGCTATACAACGTAGTGGTACATTAGAAGAAAAACAGCTTGTATTTAAAAGTATGGTAAAGTATTATGCGTTTGAAAAGATCCCATCAACTAAACGAGGGCACCAACTTGGAGAAATGGAAACAGTAGTTGAACAAGCAGTTAGAACTTGTACCAATGTAAAAAATAGACAGACAAGAATTCAAGATGCTGCGGTTGCCGCATCAGAAAAACAAATTGAAGAATATAATTTATTAGATAGCTGTAAAGTTCTTATTCTTTTGTTAGATGAAAAAAGTGATGTACCTGCGGAAGTGCGCGGTTTAATTGCTAATAAATTTATGGCAAAATATCAACGACCTTGCTGTATACTAACAGAACATAAAGAAGAGGATGGAGAGGTATCATTTGCGGGTAGCGCCCGCGGATGTTCACTTGCTGGAGTAGATGACTTTAAGCAATTATGTCTAGATTCAGAGTGCATTGAATATGCAGTGGGTCATCCTAATGCCTTTGGTTTGAAGATACATAAAAAAGACCTCCAGAACTTTATTAATTATATGAATGACATATTAAAAGATATGCCGAACGAACCTATTTATTATGTAGACTATGCTTTTAAAGGACAACAAGTTGATGGTAATGTAATATTAGATATAGCAAACATGGAATCATTTTGGGGAACACAATTAGATGAACCTTATATAGCTGTTGAAGGTTTAAAAGTTACTCCTGATATGATTAATATATATAAAAAGAAAACTAATACAATAAAGATTAGTTTAAATAATGGAGTAAGCATTATGAAGTTTAATGCTGACCAAGAATTATGTGATAAATTAACTAAAAACAATACTGGCTATATGGAAATGGATATTGTAGGAAAATGTAATGCCAATAATTATATGGGTACTATAACTCCACAAATTTTCATTGAAGATTATAATATTATTGACAGTTCTAAATATTATTTCTAAGGAGTGAAATATGGCAATAAATATTGGATATTTACAAAGTAGAACTGATAAAGCTTCAGATGAGACTTTTACTCCTGAGGAAGCTGTTTTACCAATAATAAAATATATAGATAAAAGTAAAGTAGTATGGTGTCCTTTCGATATAAAAGGACAAAGTAAATATGTAGAAATTTTTGAAAAAAATAATATTAAAGTAATAGCGAGCCATATTGATACTGGACAGAACTTCTTTGAATATGAGCCAGACGAACATTATGATTATATCATTTCAAATCCGCCGTTTAGTATTAAAGACATGGTATTAAAACGACTTACTGAATTAAATAAACCCTTTGCTATGCTATTGCCGTTACCAACGTTACAAGGTCAAAAAAGGTTTGAATATTTAAAAAATTGTGAAGCATTAATATTTGATAAACGTATTAACTATTATAGAGATAAAGATATGAAAGAAATTCAAAAAGGTGTTGCTTTTGCAAGTATATATATCTGTAAAGGTATATTACCTGAGAAATTAATTTTTGAACAATTATAATATTACTTTAGGATGTCGGAGCGGGAACGGCTGCAAATCTGAATTTAAAACAGGTTTTCAACTTTTTTCGCCCGATTTTTTGTTCTTATTGATTTTCTTTAAAAAATATAATATAATATTTATAGAAAAAAAGAAATAGGAGATTTTACAAATGGAGCTTACAAAGAAGCAAGAGGAAGGATTAAAATTAGTTATTCATAGATTTTTAGAGCATGAGAAATATAGTGTAATAGCTGGTTTTGCAGGTAGCGGTAAGAGCACTCTAATAAGATTTATGATTGAAGCGTTATCTGCATATGGGATAGAAGAAGCAACGGATGTGTGCTTTTGTGCTTACACCGGGAAAGCTGCACAGGTGCTTATTGATAAAGGTAATAAAAATGCTATTACCGCACATAAATTATTATATCAAGCTTTCCCTAAGCCTGATGGGACTTTTATGTTTAGACCGAAAACCGAACTTGAATACAAAGTAATTATTGTTGATGAGTGTAGTATGCTACCAAAAAAAATGACAGAAAGACTACTTGCTTATCCAAATATATATGTAGTATTTTGTGGAGATCCAGGTCAGTTACCGCCAATTAACAAGGACGATGACAATCATCTACTCGACCATCCGCATATTTTCCTTGACGAGATTATGCGTCAGGCAGCTGATAGTGGAATCATTCAGCTTAGTATGAAAGTTAGACATGGTGAAGGAATAGATGGTTTTAAAACTAATGATGCTATTGTATTACCAAAAACAGAATTAAATACAGGTATGCTTGAATGGGCAGATATAATTTTGTGTGCTACAAATGCAACAAGAATAAACATTAATAATGAAATGCGTAGACTACTTGGTCATGAAGGTGAAATATGCGACGGAGACAAGGTTATTAATTTAAATAACTCATGGGAAACATTTTCAGAAAATGGTAATGCTCTTACCAATGGCGTAATTGGATATTTTTATAATCCTTTTGAATCATATGTGCGCACTCCATCATTTGCAAAAATACCTTTTAATGAAATAAAAACATATATTGGTCATTTCGTAACAGAAACGAATGATGATTTTGGAACTTTATCTATTGATAAAAAAATGATTGACAAAGGTGAATTTAGTTTAACATCTAAGCAAAAGTTTTTATTAGGTAGAAATCAAAAGTACGCAAGTCTTATACCATATCAATTTACTTTTGCTTATGCAATTACAACACATAAAGCTCAAGGTTCAAGTTGGAAAAATGTCCTTGTTATAGAAGAGAAGTTTCCATATCAGTCAGAGGAGCATAAAAAATGGTTATATACCGCAATCACTCGTGCAGAAGAGAAAGTTGTTGTAGTGAGGTGAGATATGAAAAAAGTAATTAATTATATTATTGCGGGTAAAGAAACCGAATATTATACTTTAATATCAAATGACCGATTTATAATTGATGTTATAATAGTAAATCCAGATAACCCTCCTCATAAGTGGGGTTTTAGACGCGCTTCAATTATATATTTTGATGCAGCATTAGCAACAAAAAGCAGACAGTTTATTATAGATGAAATTTTAAAACCTGAGTGTGAGAAATTTATTATTACTTAAAGGGTAAACATGAAAAGACATATTTGGTATGTTATAGCAGGAAAACAAACTATGCATTATGGTATAGATGGAGATAGATTTTTTATTGAAGTCATAACAATTAATCCTCAAGATGAGGGGAGAAAATTTCTTTTTCATGGGCGACGTTGCACAACGATATTTTTAGATGCTTCGTTAGAAGCAGCAGATAAAGATTTTGTAAATGAATTTATAAAACCTTGTTGTTGTGTAGGTGAAAAAGAAATCATTATTATTTAAGGAGTTTAAAATGGATTGGATAAAAGTTATAATTAGCGAAATGCTAAAGGTAACTTCTCATTCTTAATCCTGATTGTAGGTATATTACAATTAATTATGATGGTAAAGAATGGAAAGAAGGGTAAAAAGATGACTCCACAAATATATGAAAATTTAGAACAATTAACTTATAGAGAATTACTTGAAGCTATTAGTAATATAAAAGAAAAAATATATAACCAACACAAGCCTGTGTTTTATTGTCAAGATTGGAATTATTATATCGCATTAATGAAAGAGCTGGATAAACGACAAGAAAGTTAAAATTAAGGAAAGTATATTTACATTGGAGTAGAAAGCAGATAAAGTTGACATTTAATAAAAAATATAATATAATATTTATATGAATTGAGAATTTCAGAATTATTTAGAACTCATTATGAAAGGAGGGAAGGTAACGACAGATGAAAAGATTTAGTCCTCATAATCATACAGAAATGTCGAACTTCCGTTTACTTGACTCAATTAATAAGCTTGAAGATTTAGTAAAAAGAGGTATAGATATAGGATTAGCGGGATTAGCTATTACAGACCATGAAACAATAGCTAATTCTGTTCGTATTTGCCAACTTCAAGAAAAATATCCTGATTTTAAAATTGCAATAGGTAATGAGATATATTTAACTGATACAAGAGATAAAAGTCAGAAATATTATCACTTTATTTTAATTGCAAAGGATGCAGAAGGTCATCGACAGTTGCGCGAACTCAGTTCACAGGCATGGTTAAACAGCTTTTATGATAAAGGAATTGAAAGAGTTCCTACATTAAAGAGCGAACTTAAAGATATAGTTGACCGCAATCCAGGACATTTAATTGCAACCTCCGCTTGTATAGGTGGGGAGCTATCTTCAAATATATTAAGTCTTTTAAATGCGCGAACAACTGGGGATAAAAACGGTGAAGTTGTAGCTTATAATAATATTATTAATTTTATTGATTTTTGTATAAAATTATTTAAAGATGATTTTTATATAGAGATAGCACCTGGTGCAAGCAAAGAACAGGTTGCCGCAAATAGAATGCTTGTAACTATTGCAAGAAAATATGGATTCAAAATAGTTATAGGTGATGACTCTCACTATTTAAGAAAAGAAGATAGATTTGTACATAAAGCATATCTTAACTCAAAAGAAGGAGATAGAGAAGTTGATGCATTTTATCAGTATGCATATTTACATGATGAAGAAGATTGTATAAAAGATTTAGCCCCAACATTCAAAGAGGATATACAAGCAACAGAGCTTTATTATCAGGTTTTATGTGCTAACAGTATGGATATGTTTAATAAAATAGAAATGTATGATATTCGTCATGCACAGACTATTCCATCTGTTGATGTTAAAGATTATCCTAAAAAAGAAAATTGTGGGATCGGCAAGCAGTTCCCAATATTAAGAGAAATGTATGTCTCTGATGATAAATATGAGAGATATTGGGTTAATGAATGTGTTCATAAGTTATATCAGTTAGAAAAAAATAATAACACATATTTTTCTGAACTTGAGCACGAAGCAAAAGTAAAGAAAACGATAGGAGAAAAGCTTGGTACAAATATCTTTAAGTATCCTATCACTCTTCAGCATTATATTGATATGATGTGGGATTGCGGAAGCTTAGTTGGAGCGGGAAGAGGTTCATCCTGTGCTGGATTGAATCATTATCTTCTTGGTGTAACTCAGCTTGACCCTATTAAATGGAATCTTCCGTTCTTTAGATATTTGAACGTTGATAGATTAGAGCTTCCTGACATCGATCTCGACCTTTGTCCAAGCAAGCGTCCGCTCATCATGAAGAAGATTAAAGCGGAAAGAAGTCAGAAATTTGCGGAAGGTGTTAATCCAGAACTTGGAGCAACCTTTGTGACGACATTCGGAACAGAAACCGCAAAGTCAGCTATTCAAACTGCTTGCCGCGGGTATAGAAGTACAGAATATCCTGATGGTATTGATTCAGATATAGGCACATATCTTGCGTCATTAGTTCCAGTAGAAAGAGGATTTAATTGGACAATCGCAGATATGGTTGAAGGAAATCCTGATAAAGGTCGTCAGCCAGTATCATTATTTATTAATGAAGTAAATCAATATCCAGGTTTGCTAGACATTATAAAAGGTATTGAAGGTCTTGTTAAGTCAAGGGGTATTCATGCATCAGGTGTTATTATGTTTGATGAAGATCCATTTGAGTTTGGATGTTTTATGAAGGCGCCAAATGGTGAGGTAGTAACACAGTATGACCTTCATGATTGTGAAGCTGCGGGAATGACAAAATATGACTTTCTTTTAACTTCTGTGCAAGATATGTTATGTCAATCCATTAAGTTCTTACAAGAGGATGGAAAACTTCCGCAAGATATGACACTTCGTGAAGTGTATGACAAGTATCTTCATCCTGAAGTACTTGATATAGAAGATAAAGCAACATGGGATAATATAGATAAAGCAAAAATATTAGCTTGCTTCCAGTTTGATAGTGATATTGGTAGCCAGGGTATTAAAAAGGTACAACCGCACGATATTCTTGAATTAAGTAATACAAATGGTCTTATTCGTCTTATGGCTCCGGATGGAGAAGAAAATCCGATGGACAAATATATGAGATTTAAACGCAATCCAGGTGAATGGGATAGAGAAATGATGCAATATGGTCTTACAGAAGAAGAGCAGATGGCGTTTAGAAAATATCTTAAAGTTTCATTTGGTATTGGTATATCACAGGAACAATTAATGAAGGCGCTAATGGATGATGATATTTGCGGATTTAGTCTTAAAGATGCAAATGCCGCACGTAAGATTATAGGTAAAAAGCAGATGTCGAAAATTCCTGAACTGCGAACACAAATAAAAGAGCAGGCTAAAAGTGACGCAGTAGGAAGATATGTGTGGGATGCCATCGCGCGACCGCAATTAGGGTAAACGAAGAAACTTGCCCTTAAACACCTTTTCCGCTTATCAGCGGGGTATTTAAAACTTTGGTCAAAGTTAATTAAATGCTAACGGGGAAAACTAAAATAACAATAGAGATATAAAAAATATCCTTGTTGTTATCATGTCAATCCCGTGGGAAAGAATAAAGGATATGATAACAATAATATAATATTGGAGGTAGATTAAATGTATTATATTTATTGTTACACAAATAAAATAAATAATCATAAATATGTAGGTCAAACAAATAACTTAAAAAGAAGAATTAGAGAACACAGTTCAGCAGCTTTTAATCCAAATGCAAGTTCTTATAATGATTTAATTCATAAAAAAATTAGAGAATACGGGGAAGATAATTTTCAAATAGATATTCTTGAAAAAGGTTATACAAATGATATAAATATAATAAATGAAAAAGAACAATATTGGGTTGAAAAAATGAATTCTTACTGTGGTAATGGTCAGGGATATAATTCAGATCATGGCGGATGTAATAAAAACCATAGTAAAAAATTAACTAATGAACAAATAATTGAAATAAAAAATAAATTAAAACAAGGAATATCTTTTATAGATATTGAAAAAGAATATAATATTAGTTCAAGTTTTATTTCAAGTATTAATCACGGAAACTATTTCTATGATGATAGAGAATCTTATCCATTAAGCAAATATTATAAAGAGGATAAAGATTATGATGAACTCATAGATTTATTATTAAATTCTTCTTTAACATTAAATGATATAGCTAAACAATTAAATATAAGTTATGCAACAATTAAAAAAATTAATGCAGGAACTTTAAGAAAAGGTTTATATCCAGATTACCCAATTAGAAAGATAACCGCAAATGAACAGAGAGCTAATAAAATAAAAGACCTACTTTTAACAACAACTTATACAAATAAAGAGATTGCAAAAATCGTTAATTCTTCAGAAGAAACAGTAAGAAGAATTAATGTTGGACAAACTTTTAAAGATAATAATTTATCATATCCTTTAAGAAACCTGTAACGACTATCCCGAGTGAGATTGGGAGTACAACTGCTATTGATACGCAGTTGGAAATGGGTGTTCTATAATGAAATATTATAGTAAAAGATAGTCTACACCATTGGAAACAATGGATAATGTGACAGTTTTTCAGATATTCATGCTCTTGCATATAGTTTCATAGGTTATCAAACAGCATATATTGCAACTAAATGGAGTCCTATATATTGGGATACAGCAGTATTAGTTGTAAATAGTGGAAGTCTTGAAGAAAATGAAATTGATGATGATTTAGATTTAGAAGCAAAAGAAAAGAATTCAGATTATGCAAAAATAGCAAAGGCACTTGGTGAAATTATTGACCATGGTATTAAGGTATCTCTTGTAGATATTAATAAGTCCGATTATGGATTTAAGCCAGATGTAGCAAACAACCAAATTTTATTTGGTTTAAAGGCATTAAGTGGCGTAAATGCGGAAATGATAGATATTATTAAGGCTGGTAGACCTTATGCCAATATTAAAGACTTCATGGCTCATATCAAGATTAAAAAGCCAGCTATGGTTTCATTAATTAAGGGTGGCGCATTTGATAATATTGCAGAACCGCTTGGTTGCGTGGATAAAGAAAAAGCAAGATTTTATAATATGGCATATTATTTATATCAAGCGAGTGAACCAAAACAGAAGTTAACTCTTCAGAACCTTAATGGTCTTATTCAAGAAGAAATGATTCCAGATAGTCTTGATTTTGAGAAGAGAGTCTATTATTTTAATAAGCATCTTGGTCAACATAAATGGATAGATAGAAATACAAATATAGAGTATTATGTTATAGTTCCAAAAGAAGCATATGATTTTTATGCCCAGCATTTTAATATAGATTATATTGAAGTAAAAGATGGAGTTCCAATTATTCAGCAGAAAATATGGAAAAAAGAAATTTATGATGTTTATATGGATAAGGTTAGAACTTGGTTAAAGGAACATCATGATGAGACATTATTTGAATATAATTCTATATTATTTAAAAAGACATGGAAAAAGTATACAAAAAAGAATAATCTTTCTGCATGGGAGATGGAATCATTATGTTTCTATTATCACGAACATGAGTTAAAAAATCTCGATAAAAATAAGTATGGTATTAAGAATTTCTTTGATTATTCAACAGAACCGACTGTGGAAAGAACATTTAATCGCGGCGGGCGCAAGTTACCTATCTACGAATTATTTAGAATTGCAGGGACTGTTATTAGTAAGAATGATACACGTCATACAGTATCACTTTTAACAACAGAAGGTGTTGTTCCTGTTAAATTCACTAGAGATATGTATGCGATGTATAAGCGTCAGTTAAGTGAAGTTCAATCAGACGGTACAAAGAAAGTAACCGAAAAAGGTTGGTTTACACGTGGAACTATGCTTATTATAAATGGATTTAGAAAGGACGATATGTTCGTAGCTAAGAAGTATGCAAATACACAAGGACATACAATTTATAAGATAGATGAAATAGATGAATATGGTAATGTTAAAATTGAGAATGAAAGAGGAGCAGCGTAATGTATAGAATATTAGGATTTGTTGGTCCGAGTGGTTGTGGAAAAGACACAGCCACTCAATATATAGGAAACACAGAAGGTTTTCATGTGGTTACTCTCTGTACCACCCGCCCAAAAAGGGACACTGAAAAAGGTAATGAATATCATTTTCTTGATCCAAGCGCATTTCTAACAAAGGTCTTAAATGGAGATATGCTTAATGCTCAAGAGTTCAGGGGATGGTATTATGGAGTAAGTAAAAAAGATTTAAGTGAAGATAGTATTAATGTTATGGCAATGAGTAATCTTATGGTAGATCAAATGATGGAGGAAAAATGCTCTGAAATTGAATTAATGCTAGTTTATATTGATGCTCCCGAAAAAGATAGACTAATGAATATTTTACAGAGAGAAAAAGATCCAGATTGTGCGGAAGTATGTAGAAGATTTTTAACAGATGAAAAGGATTATACATTAAACGCTCGCTTAAAGAACTCTTGCCGCTATATTATTAGTAATAACTATACAGATGACTTTTTTAATAGTATCATGTTAATTAAAAATCTTTATTCTTAAATGAAGGTCTTTTTACTTTAATATTATTATAAATTTTTTCATATATATTATGACACTAAAATATATAATTAATTGTGGAGGTAACTATGAAAAAAATTATAAAACGAGATAGTAGAGAGGTTGATTTTGATAAAAGCAAAATCAAAGATGCGGTATTAAAAGCTTTTAAATCCGTAGACGGTAAAGTGTCAGCCTACGCCATTACTAAAGCTGAAAATATTGCAGATTTTATTGAAAAGAGTATACAATTTCAAGACAAAAATTTAACAGTGGAAGAAATTCAAGATTATGTAGAAAAAGGCTTAATGTCTATTAAGCGCAAAGATGTTGCAAAAGCATATATTCTTTATAGAAAGCAAAGGGATTATGCACGAAAGAATACTATTGATGATACAATAGACGAAATTATTGCTAACTCTAATAGCTATTGGACAAGTGAAAATTCTAATAAAGATTCTAAACTAGCAACTACTCAAAGAGATTATATCGCAGGAGCAGTGTCTACTGACGCAACAAGACGAAGACTTCTACCCCCAGATATTGTGAAAGCACATGATGAAGGGCTTATACATTTTCATGATGCAGATTATTTTATTCAGCCTATTCATAACTGTTGTTTAATTAATCTTGAAGATATGCTACAAAATGGTACAATTATTAGTAAAACAAAAATTGATAAGCCAAAGAAATTCTCAACTGCTTGTAATATTGCGACTCAGATCATAGCGCAAGTTGCAAGCTCGCAATACGGTGGTCAATCAATTAGTCTAGCACATTTGTCTCCATTTATTAAAGAGACAAGAGAGAAGTATCAGAAGGAATTCCCATCTTTTACTAAAGAACAGATTGAACATTTAGTCAATATGGATATTGAGAGTGGTGTGCAAACAATTCAATATCAAATATTAACATTAATGACTACTAATGGGCAGACTCCATTCATAACAATTTATATGAATTTAGCAGAAGCGCCCGAAGGACAGGAAAGAGATGACTTAGCTAAATGTATAGAAGAAGTATTAAAGCAAAGAATACTAGGGGTAAAAAATGAGGCGGGAGTATATATTGCTCCAACCTTTCCTAAATTAATTTATGCTTTAGATGATTTTAATATATACCCAAATAGCAAATATTTTTATTTAACTAAAATAGCCGCAGAGTGCGTTTCTAAAAGACTTGTTCCAGACTTTATCTCTAATAAAGTTCAACGAGAATTAAAACAAGGTCAGACATATACTTGCATGGGGTGTAGAAGTTTCTTGACAAACGATAGAACCACAAAAAACTATGCTAAAGCATTAAATTATAAAGAGGGACAGCAAAAATTCTATGGTCGATTCAATCAAGGAGTGGTTACTATTAACTTAGCCGATATTGCTTTATCTTCCCATAAGGATATAAATAAATTTTGGGAAATTTTTGATGAAAGATTAGAATTATGTCATAGAGCTTTGCAATGCCGCCACAAAAGATTAAAAGGAACTTTATCAGATATTGCTCCAGTTTTATGGCAGCACGGGGCTTTAGCAAGATTAAAAAGTGGAGAAGCTATTGATGAATTACTTTATCATGGTTATTCTACTATTTCTCTTGGATACGCCGCTTTATATGAATGTGTATATTATATGACTGGGAAGTCTCATACAGACGAAGAGGCTAAGCCATTTGCTATTGAAATTATGCAGCACTTAAATGATGCTTGTAATAAGTGGAAAGCAGAAGAAGATATTGATTATTCTGTTTATGGAAGTCCTATTGAATCTGTAACTTATAAATTTGCGAAATGCTTAAGAAAAAGATTTGGTATTATTCCAGAAATTACAGACCATGATTACATAACTAATTCATACCATGTAAACGTAAGAGAAAAAATTGATGCTTTTACCAAACTAGCTAAAGAAGCCGAGTTTCAAAAGCTAAGTCCAGGTGGCGCAATAAGTTATGCAGAAATACCAAATATGCAGCACAATCTTGATGCAGTTATTACATTAATACAGTTTATCTATGAGAATATCATGTATGCTGAATTAAATACAAAAGCTGACTATTGCCATGTATGTGGATATAACGGTGAAATTCAAGTTAAAGGTACTCAAGGACATTATTATTGGGAATGTCCTAATTGCGGCAATAGAGATCAAAGTAAAATGACAGTCATAAGGAGAACTTGTGGATACATAGGCGGAAATTATTGGAATCAAGGTCGAACTGAAGAAATTGCAGAGAGAGTATTGCATTTATAAATATAATTTGATTTTTTTGTTATTTTTTTGTATAATATAAATATAAAAATAAAGGAGAAAAAGAATGGCTGAAAATATTAGTTTAGAGATTGGTAATTTATATGAAGCTAATAAACAATTAATTAAACAATATGAAAAACCGCTAACTCATCCTGAACTAGCAGCGAAACAAGAGGAACTTGAAGACTTCTTTGAAAATATTGTGCAATACGCTATGTTATTGTGTAATGAGCAAAAAGATTATACTGTTTTTCATTTATCAAGAAGTATTACTTCACCACATTTTGCTGCGCGCGAAGCTTTAGGATGTTGCACAGATAGAGGAACTGTCTATTCAATAGAGAAAACTGAAGATGGTATAGCTTATGAAATTTGGATAGAGATAGATGGTAAAATGTACTGTTATTATCTTTTTCCTTATGACCAAGCAGTTATTGAATGTTAGAGGGGGAGAAAGTAATGATTAATTTAATAAGTTTCATCAGACCTTTCTCTATTGAACAAAAAATATTTATTAGAAACAGCGCGGTTCCTGATAAAATTAATATAGTTTCAACGAATTTATCTAAATATTCAGAAACTATTTTTGAACTTATTGAACAATATAAAGAAGAGCAACCAGACTTAACTTTATACGGACCGGTAAATTATTGTGATAAATTGCGACAGCAAATTGTTACAGAGAGTTTATCTAAATATAATAGAATGATACAAGTGACTTTAAAAAGTGAAAATGAGGTAGAATAAAAATATGAAGTATTTAACACAGATAGTGGAAACATACAGAGTTGATGATGAAGAGATGGTCTTAGAGATGATAGAAGAGGCTAAGAAGGATAAGCGCTTTACTCTAATCAAGCACACTTCTCAGTATAAAGAAAAGAAAGCAAAGGGAGAAGTTATTGATTGCTGGTATAAAGTAAGTTTAACTAAGCAGTTCTGTGACGAAAAGGAACCTGATGCAACAGTTACTATTGAATATAAGGAGTAAGGATTACTATATGAATAGTTTCATTTTTGATTGTCCAATAGAAATAAAAAAGTTATCGAATACTGCAATTATACCTACAAAAGGGAGTGAATATGCGGCGGGTCATGATTTATATGCAGATTTAAAAGAAGCAATTCAAGTAAATCCGGGTGATACTTTAAAGATACCTACGGGAATAGCTATGGCTATTCCTAATGGCTACTTTGGAGCTATATATGCGCGCTCTGGGCTTGCTACTAAACAGGGACTCGCTCCTGCAAATAAAGTTGCGGTGATCGATTCTGATTACAGAGGAGAACTTATAGTCGTATTATATAATCAAAGTAATGTACCACAAATAGTGCATCCCGGAGATAGAATCGCTCAATTAATTATTCAACCTTACATTGATTATGATGTTAAAATAGTTGAGGAATTAAATTCTACTGAACGCGGAGACGGAGGATTTGGTCATAGTGGAAAATAACAAGAAGAGCTGGCGCGAGTCAGCTCTTTTTTATTTACAACTGCCAATTATCATTTAATTTTAACTGCAAATATCATCAAGATGATAATTGATTCATTCGTTTTAAAAAATCATTGATTAGATTTTAGCACTTCCCGCACTTGACAAGAATAAAAAATTTTGATATACTGGATGTAGATAAGGAGGTATATAAACCATGAGTGATATATATACTATAGCTATTGATGCCAGCACGAAATCAAGTGGAGTAGCTATTTTTAAAAATCAACAATTAATTCAATATGAATGCATCATTCAGTCATCAAAAGATGTTTTATTTAGAATTAAAAATATGACTAGCGCAATAGAATCAATATATAATATTTACAAAGATAATGAAACCCAAATTATAATGGAACAAATTATTCCGGATAATTTGAATGAAGTAGAAGAATGGACTAAAAACCAACAGACATTTAGGGTATTATTTTATCTACAAGCGGCAATAGTGCTAATGTTTCATAATTATAATAAAACAGTTGAATTCATAGGAGCTTCATCGTGGCGAAAAAAGTGTGGAATTAAACAAGGCGGGGTAAAGCGAGATACATTAAAGATGAGAGATGTGCAATTTGTGCAAAACGCTTATAATATTTCAGTTAATGACGATATAGCGGATGCTATATGTATAGGTCATTCTAAAGTAAATACGATACCTGTACCGCCACCATTTAATTGGGAATAAAAATAAGGGAGATGTATAATTACATCTCCCTTATTTTTATATTTTTTCAATACATTTCTTTGCATTAATACTCATAGAGCCTCCTGTTAAATCAAAACTTATAGTGTTAATAATATAGTCTCCATAAATACCTACTTCAGGAACGTTAAAAGACACTCTCGTGTTTGGCTCTAAGTGATAGATAGGTAGGCATGTTATTGTAATACTTTCATTATAATTAGTATAATCAGTTAATAATTGTCGCACGTGCTGATAACACGAATTAAAATTACCGCCTTCTCCAAGAGAGCTATAAATGGCATCAGAAACTTGAGTTGGAATTAGTCCAAGTTCTTTTAATTGAATTGCGGTCATTTCACTACGCATATCTGCTTGATCTGCACTATTCTCGGCTGTATTAATCATAATTACATCCGGAATATCTGGCTCAAATACACAATTACATTTATTATCTGTAGTTACATAACTTCTTTTTCCTATATTACTAATAGAGAATTTACTTAAATTAGAATCATTATCAATAATATCTAGCCACCAATCTAAAGAAGAGGGAATATCTAAGCATCCTTCATACCAATCATTATGCTCAATATCGTATATTTTAGGCCATTCATTATACATTTCAGCCCAATAATCGCTTGTCTGAAGTCCTTGCGCAGCAGCATATAAATCTTGAAAATATAAAATATTTCGCCAATTAGTCTGTTGCACTCCTTCTGCGGTTGGACCTGGAATTATAAAATCTCCAACACTATAATAAACACCTAATGGCATTTTTAAGTATCCTGCTTCTGTTGCAGTTTCTTCACTAATATCAACGGCATTATTTCCCGAACTCTGATAGTTAGTTAATAAATTATTATAGCTATCTATATCTGTAACCCAAGTATAGACATCATGTTGAGGTCCTACGACATAATATTTCCCAACCACCCCTTGTGGGTATCTTGTTTTTAAATCGTTTATATCACTAAAACTACCCGGCTCAACAGGATAGCATCTTCTAATTTTATCATTCATACTGGTGTCAAAACAAATAGGTATAGGATTACTATATGACTCATATAATTTTGGTCTGTTGTCAATAGCTAAATGATAGCGGCAAGGTAATTCTACCCCTCTTTCATCTTTTCTCGTCCCCCAAACTACAAAGTCATTTTTAATCATATTATATTGAGGTGCATTACTTGCATTAATAATAAAATCACTATTTTGGAAATTGTATACCGCATTATTTAAACGGGTGTTATATGCATAAGGAAGATACCCTTCGGGACTCTTTAGTCCATCATTAAATAAAGTACGCCATTCAGAAGTATTGACATAATTTTTTATTTCTTGAAAGACAAAATTACCAAAAATATCATAAAAATATTCATAGTTACCAAGAGTATCTTTAATTTTATCCAATACTGTACATACTGTATCACCAGCATTAGCGGTCAGTTGACCAGGGTATACGAAGTCTGTATAAGTATATCCAGCATCATAATTATAAATAATCTTTTTAATACTCCACAGACCTGGAGGATTTACTTGGCTAGTCATGGTTGTGTAAAAGATATTTCGAGGCTCATTAATATTTTGCCATAGAAATAATGCATTTGCACCACGCCATTTTAGTACCTGTTTAATCTTGCTATCAATATCATTAACAATAATATGATTAAGATCTTCTTTTCCAAAATGATTAACTAATTCTGGGATAATTTGATTAATTTTTATAAATTCTGTATGCAAACTACCATCTGGACCAAGAGTATCATAAGATTCAAAATTAGTAGATGCAGGAATTGTACCTCCCGCCTCCCCGTTTAATAAACTCATTTTATCATTTAAAGACAATGATAAATTTATCCCACTATTATCATAAGTCATTGAGCAATTTGCAATAATGAAAGTACCACAAGGAAACCAAATAATAGGATAATTTGTATATTGACCAACATGGATATAATTATTCTTTAGACCTATCTCTAAAAAAACTTTCTTGTTAATAGAAAATAAACTATCTGTATTATCGTATAATATATCATCATGTAATATTTTTACATTCAAATTAGCCGTCCTGCGCACTGAGGAGTCTCCATTTATAGATATAGAACCAGAGATAATCTTCCCTTCAATATCTTGTAAGCGTCTCTCCTGCCAATCTAAAACAGTAATACGAGAATAAATAACTTTATTATGCTGTTGATATATATTATCTAAAAATTTTGTGTCTTTTAAGTAAGGGTACTTCTTTTTCATAGTGCTTTAATACCCCCTTAATCATTAAATTTTTGTATGTTATATAATTTAAAATTTTGCACAGAACAATCTCCAATCTCTGTTGCTGTACAAGAGAAATCATAAACCATACGGCCGATTTCCTGTTTAGGAGTTAAAGTTACATCTGTTAAACGAACTAAAATATTTCCTTCTGGCGTTGATCTAAATAATTTTGGACTATCATCATAGAAATAATCTAAAACCATTTCTCTAAATTTTCGTTGAGTAATGCGATCATTGCGCTGATTAAAATAATGATTTACTAAATAACTTCCATAAACATTAATCCAATCTCCATAGATACTACTTCGGCTAGTAAATTGATGTTCGCTGTCCATCTCATAAGCAATCGTTCCGCTTAAAGAGAAGCTTCTGTAATCTGTAGCGCTATTACGAGTTATATAAGGATATTGACTTCCTAAGGTAGTGACAATATTGTCAGAAACATTTCTTTTAAATGTTGAAATACTAGGATTAAATTTAACACATAACTGTACTCCTTGACCTGTTAGAAAAGCATGGTCAAAAATAGAAATAATAGGACCTTCTACAATCGTATAAACATTATTATTATAAGTATAAGAAATTTCATATTTATATAAGATACCACTTTCAATAGTATAGTCATCATATGATATAGGAGCGGCAACAGCCGAGCTTAGTGTTTTTGACCATATAGTATCCCAAAACATAAACCCATCTTTATCAGAGCCTCTTCTGACAGAAATGATAGACCCTTGCGGAATTGTCCCTGCATTACTTTGTGGCTCAAACGTAATATTCACTTTTCCTATTACAGTGTCTACTGATGTAATTTCTGTAATATATTGTTGATCACTCCAATTATTATGGCTATATGATGCGGCAATATGATAATCAATCTGTCCCTCATAAAGATTAGCTGTTGTATATTTAAAAGTTAATATAGTATCAGCATTTTCATTAAAATAATAAGGCATCTCATAATAAAAACTGTTAATATCTTTTAGGTTATCAAGAGCGCCACTATCAAATAAAATATCTTCTGAAGTTGCGTCTTTTAGTACAAATTGATAGCTATGAAGATATTCTAAATCATTTACCCCGTTTACAAGAGGTGTCCCAGCGATGGCTGGTAAATCTATAACTTCCTTTATGTAATTTCCGGAGAGTATTAAACTACTTGTGTTAATTTGATTAATTTCCGCAGTATCAAGAGCCTGCCCATTACCATCAATATTAATAGTCGGCGCGGCAATGAACCTTACTAGACAAACAGTAGACCATTCAGAGAAGTTTATTAAGTTAGATTCATTTGTCAAATACTCTGATAGTGCTTGACCTGATAATGCTGAAGCAGGACAAGTAATTTTTGATAGTCGCACTTGAACTTTATAGTATTCATTATAACTAATTTGATTAATATTAAAAGTCGTTGCACTATAAGGAATAGTGATACTATTATCAAACTCTGTCGGAGAAAAGTTTTTAACATATACTCCTCTAACATATCGAATTTTATTAAATCCTGATTCATAATTACTCTGTCGAGTAAAAGAAATATGTATAGATTGAATATCTTGTAAAGAATTAAAATTCGATATATTAAAATTAATTCTTAGTCCATTAGTTATAAAATCTTGAATAGTTTGCGCCGGAGCGTAAGCATCGATTATAGGAGGGAATAATCCTCCTTCAGCAATAGTTGCCATGGTGTATATACCTCCTTTTATCTCATTATAATAAATTAAAGGGAACGAATGTTCCCTTTAACTCTCGCGCGGCGGCTGCTTAGGAAGTTCTCGAATTTCCTTCATTAGGGCCGCAATAAAACTATTGCCCTTCTCTTTTTGATAATGACTATATCTCCGCTCTAAACAATCTAGGCTATAGTCATCTATCCATCCCTTTTGGTAACAAAAGTGATGATGCTCTTTTGTGATATAAGCTTTTATATCATCTCTATCAGAAGCCATTAGGATGTCAACTTTATTGCCAATAGTTTCTACGCATTTGGTCATGTCTAAGACATTTTTCTCAAGAGAGCTAAGTCGTTCTTTTAACTCAGCGTCTTCGTCATGCTTTAAAATAGTTTTTTCATCTCTTTGTCGAATTTTGCTTTTTGCCCAATCCATAAAATCAAAAACTTTTTTAAAAGTAACCGCCAATAGAACTATAAACAATATTATTTGAGGAATTGTAAAAGTAGAAAGTAAGTCTGTCATATGGTTGCTCCTCCTTGTTATATATGATACTTTTCTCTCTCTATAGTTAAAAAAACTCTTTGTTTAATTAAGCTAGTCAGTCCTCGATTTCAGAACCATTTTTAATTGCCATGCGCGCCTGCTCAATATAGTTTTTGTATTGTAACGCAACTGAGTCGTATATATTTGACATAACATAATATATTACGCTTACGGGCAAGTGCGAAGAATTAAGAACAGTCATTAGACTGTCCCTAAAATCTTCTATAGCTAAATTAATATCTATTTTTTCATTATCCATTTTTTTTCTCCTTTTATCTCTTATTTTTATTGTTCTTTAATTACATTAAGATGAGTTATAGGGTTACTTCCTGATTCACTTCGACCCGTCACTCCGGTTACATATCGACCAGTTGTATACTGTCTAACCTTTTCTGTAATATAGTCATCTAAAGAAGTACCATTTATACTTAAACTTTTTACAGTCACAGCATTTAAGTCTGCATTGCCACTTTGGTAAATATTATAGGTTCCTCCTGCGCCTGAGAAACTAATCTTTTCTTTTGATATATCAATACCTCCACTAGAGCCACCTAAGAATATGTTTTTATCAAAGGTAACAGTTTTATGAAAACGACTATCTTCCCAAACAACAATTCCTCCATAAAATACGAACCCATTAGGTCCAGCTGTCAGATAGGTATCACCTATATAAAATTTTTCTCCTACTGCAAGTCGAAGTCCATCATCTCCAAAAGTGGATCCTGAAGGAGTGCTAAAACTTCTACCTACGAAAGTATTTCCATTATTTTGAAAACTTGCTGTACCATCAGACCTAATATACCATTGCTGACCTTGTAAATTACCATTCTCATCTGCGGAAAATGCTCCAATAGTCAGTCTATCAGGAGCGAGTCTAACGTTCCCATTAACTGAGCCAAGATAATTTCTATTAATAACCCAGTTTCCAATGCGGCCAGTTTCTGTAAACAATTTACCATTGAAAAAAGCTTCTCCAGTATTTGTTACATAAAAATTCTTATTATATAAAGCATACTTCTGAGACATACCTTGAGAAGTATCTAAATACATATAAGTGCTGTTCCATGGTTCGTTATCTGCTGGTAGATGCCAAGGATACCAATTATATTCAATAAATAGTGTACCTGCGGAATGGCCGTCTGCATCATCGCTGATATTGCCTATTTGACCTGATTTAGCCATGATTTTACCTTTTACACAGGCTGCAACATCATCTGTTCCTGTCCCTCCGGTGTCTTTTATCCAGAAGTTCTTATTCCATAAAATATAGTGCTCGCTACCTTTCCAAATATTAATATCTACTCTATTAACACTTGTACCAAAAGAGCCACTTGTTGCAACAATAGAGCCAACCGCATCTAGGTCGCTACAATGAACGTGCCCACCATAAGTTAAATAAAAATTAGGCGTTCGGCTCATAAAATTACTATAATTAATATTTGTATTACTAGCCCATAAAAACCTAGTATCATCAGTTACTTCATCTTCCCATGGAATATACATTCCCGCAGACCCCTGTCCTGTATTAGGAGGATCTACATCATCTCCTTGACTAAGCTCATTAAAGGTAAGATTATTTCCTTCTCCAATAGGCTTATATAATAAGTCTCTATCAAAATACCATCCTGCAAGACGTGACCATACTCTGCGGCTTGTTGTTGGTACTCTTGGGTCAAGGACAATCTGTGTACTACCTGTTGGACCAAAAATCGCACGCCCGGTTTGTGCATCAATAAACATGGTGCGCGCCCAAGACTCAGGATCATTAGTATTTGGAGTTCCATATCCGAATAGTCCTATTTCATTTTTTCTTTCATCATTGTCTGGATAGAAATTAGTTCCTAAAGTAATTCCGGTAAAAGTATTGTCATTATTTTTAACCCCTGCTGCAATTTTTGAAGAAATCATATAGGCGTCGTCAATAATGGTTTTTTTACCATCCCAGTTATTAATTTCTGTCGAACCATATTTATTACATAATATATTTATAGGGATAAGAGCCTCTGCATTATACACTTGATTTTCACTCTTTACATAAGTAATATTAACAGAAATCCAAGAATTAAATAAATCTTTTTGAGCGACCATATCATATTTATTATAAGGTCTTACGCTGAACTTTTGTATGGACTCATTTAGTTGAACTACTTCTTCCCAATAAGGAGTTACAAAACTTCCAGGCTGATACGTGTTAATGATTTGATCATCAGCATCTTTTATTTCTACGAGCTGCCCCTTAGTATATGAGGTATTACATACGTAAACTTTATTATTGTAGCGGCAATATTTCTTATATAAATTCTCATTATTACTAAAACTTGCATAAGTTTGAATTTCCTCTGTTGAAGAAATTGAATTAATTGGTTGAAGCCCGTCTGAATGGCTCCAATAAATATTCGTTTTACCTGTTGCGATTCCATCTACGACTTCTTGAGTAATATTTTTACCTTCCTCATCAAATATAAAGAAAGTAAATGGCTCTTGTTTATTATAGGATGGATTTTCCCCTGCACTATCATAGACAATCTGATCAAACCCGCCCGTTACAACAATATGCTTAGCCGGGTCAAAGCCCGCTGGCATTGGCTCACTACCGGTAAAATTAAAGTAAAAATAAGGAATTGCATAATATCCATAATTAAATCTCTGGATAGAGGTATCTTCTCCTAGTGTTTTTGAAGATGCTACTCTTATTATATTATTAGCAATTTTCTTATCATAAGTGACTCCCTCTATAGTGTAATCAGTAATAAGAGTTGGTTTATAAGTCATCTCAACCTGATTTTCGTTATCTGTCATATAAGGAATTCTTAATTGAGTATATTGACCTGTGGTGTTAATAATATTAAAAGAAGGTTTTAGATAATATTTTATACCCTTATATGCTCCCTTGATAATTTCAGAACTCCATACAGAAGAACTGTCAATAACACTCATTTGTCCATCTTGGTACCAATATCCATATAAGGTTGTTGTAGCAGAGCCATTAACTCCAGTAGGAGAGCCATCTATATTCATAGCTCCAGCCGCAAATTTTAAATTTACATATCTACAAGTATTTGTAGAAAGTTGCGGTTCCCCATTTGCATTATACGCCATAGTTGCAAATAGATAGGTATTACCTAAGTGTCTTTGGCTAGGCTGATAATGTTTCGTGACAGTCCTGCCGCCTTCTACAGTAGAGAAATCACTCCATTTTTTTTCAGATAAAATATTGCTTTTATATTGATTATATACATTATCATCTATGTCTAATAACATATTAGTACCGTTTGTACCCAAGTCACCTTGTTTAACAAAAGTAAAATGTGTAGTTGCCATAACTACTGCGTCATTATATGTAACCTTAAGCTCTATATTACTATTCTCTTTTTTATTAATATCATATTCTGATGCTAATGAATAGACTAAATTACTAGCATTAGCAACTTCTAAAACCGTTGCATCTGTAGCAGATACACTGCACATTGTAGAACCTTTATATCCAGTTTTTATTAAACTATAAGGACTATCATAAAATCTCCATATTGGGTTTAAAGATGTTATATTAATAGTGGATGAAGTATTCTCAGGATACTCGCTGTCAAATAATAAAGAGCCCGCTTTATCATAAAGCTTAAAAAATAGCGGCTTAATTAAAATATCCGGTGAAAGTCCTCCTTCATTATACATGAACCCCTGTGTACCATTAGTGATCTCCAAACTGTAATCTAAAGATGCTCCACTAGAATTAATTAAAGTAATTTCAGCTGTGCCAATAGGCTGGCTCACATTATTTTCAGTTAATATTGCAGTAACTTTATAAGTTGCTTTATTGCCAATTTTATAAGCTGGTAAATTATACAAAGTATTAACAACTTGTTCGGTATAAAGCTGTGTTCCATAATAATAAGGGTGTGTGTTTATTATTTCTGCACTTCTATAATCTTTTAATTCTTCATTTGCATAACGCGCTGATACGCTACTCGGTCCAAGGATATAATAAGAGCTATTATCATTATCCATGGTATACATATGCTTAATATTGGTAGTTTTAACAGATACAATAGTTTCACTACGTACTTTTGCCCTTTGCATTTGAATAGCATCAGATTGAGGATTTTCATATAATTGAGTGTATCTGTCATGATAATAGTTATATCTTTCCCTACATAGTACAACATTAGGATTTGCGGCTAGGTAATCTGTGATTTCTTCATCCGACAAAGTCTCATTATCTTGCTCTTGATCCCACTCTAAATTATTTATTAATATATCGTCAATTAATGTTGACGGTAGAGATTTCTCAATCCCTTTTTCATCTATTTCCACCCAATGATAATTAATATTATTATTTAATGTTCTACTGCGAGGGGCTGTTCCACCAATATCTTGAAATACGCCTGCTGTTAAAGTAAAACCGCCAAGTCCATTATAACTTTGGACTTTTCCATCTTTAGAGTGTAAAAGTATATAATATCCTTCTCTATTTAAAACTTCTTTAATTTCTGAAGAAATAATTTGATTTTCATAAAAAACTACGCACTTAATTCTAGTAATTTTACCTTTACATAAACTTCTCAAAATAGAAATGTCAGGCATATTATAGTTCCATTCTATAGCTTGTCCTCCAACAGAAGTATCAGATTGTAAAATTGTATAATTCTTTAAATCTTCTTTTGTTGCGGAAGCTGCATCGTATATAATTTTATTACCAGTATTTAAACAATACCATCCCTTGCCAGTATATTTATTATATTTTGGGTGGTTAATAGAGTCTACTGTCACATCCTCTTTTGCCCAATAGTATTGAACATTCTGATTACTTGATGATTGAACGGGATTTCCATTAACCTTTAGTGTTGCACGACATACAATCTCAGGTTTATATACATCAATATCATCATTTGTACGAATAAAAAAATCAAAATTATCATCGCTCTGAACTTCTACTCGGTACTTGTCATTATTAGTATCATATAGTTTAACTGCTTTATACAAGCCAATATCTTTAATGTATATATCTCTAAAAAGCTGTCCTGGATCTTCTCCTTGTGGAAATCCTACTACATACTCTTCAATTTTATCAATCCCAACAAAATCTGTTTGGTCCACTTGCCAATAATCATATTGTGGCATATACACATTAAAATTAAAAGGACTTCCACTCATATGGAAAGTATCTAATTTAAAATTTTTATAATAAATATCTCCTGTAGAAACGTTTTTATACTTGAAAGTTACAATAATACCATAATCTCCGCTAACTTTTCTACTGTCGTCTAAAGTTGTTTTAAAACTTGCGCCAACTCTAATAGCGGTTGCGGTCTTTAAGTATTCATTTGCTTGAGAGTTAATATTTAATAAATTAATAGCTCCTGGGGATGGATTTGCACTCCACAGAGTTTTGCGATACATATTTGGCGCACCCCAATAGCTCGATAAATTAATATCTTGTTCACCGTTTAAAGAAATATAGTTACTGCCATCTACTGAATACGCTTGATCCCCTTCTAAATAGGTTGCATAAGTACGTTGTGAACTATCATTAGAAGCTGCGCCTGTAATGAATAATCTATTATTCATATCGTTACCAGGAACTAAAACATATACAAGAGCATTATTCATATATGTTGTTAAAGTGTCTCTACTGTATGCAGTATAATAGCCATTTTGATATTTTATTTTATACTGTCCAATAGTAGCATCAGTACAAAACTGTATTGTTGCTAAAATAGTTTTGTCATAACTTGCATCTTGCACTGATTTTTCTGCACTTCTTTTAAAAGTATTAATTAATACTTCTTTGATTTCTTGTGTTGACATATTGTTTGAATTATTATATGCCGTCATATCTTTTGGCAACCTCCTTTTCTCTCTTATTATAAAATATATAAAAAAACTACAAACATATTTAAAAAGAAATGACCAAAAAAGAAGGGAGCTAGTCTTGACTAACTAGCTCCCTTCTTATTAATGAGGTGCATAATTATTATTTATCACAGAATAATCTTGTTGTAACCCATAGTTTTGTAATTCTAACAAAGCTTGATAAATTGCGTCAGCACTTCTTACTCCACTGAAATCTGCGTTAATAGTCATGCTGCGAGATATAGTATTGTTATCATTAGTAACCATACTTGCAAGAGTCTGAGCAATACCCGAACTAATTTGCATTAGTGCTTGAGACTGCGCGCCACCGCTCTTAATCAGAGCATCTTCAATCCCACTCGTATTAATAGTGGAGCTACCCACCATCTGTCTTAAGGCGGCAACTGCTTTTAATATATTAGAAGTATCATTTTTATTTAAGATTAATTCTTTCTCATGGAGAATTCCAATCTTTCCAGAAGCGCCCCAGTCACCAGTATAACCTCCTGTATCAAATTTAGGAATTGATTTATTGATAGACCAGTTTCCATCTTCTCTTGTAAAGTCTCGTTTCTTTAACCACTCTACTGTTTCATCTACACTTCTAGTCATAACTTGTAATTTATTATCTATGTAGATGCCATACCCTCCAGCACCATAAGGACTTGTTTGAACAACAAATTTAGGGTGAGATGTAAATAAAACTGGACCGGCTGCGTCTCCTCCCGTGCCAGTATTTGAAGGCGAAGCAGGAGTTTTATTTTTAGAAGCGATACTAGGTGTTATGCGTGAAGCACTATCTGCTGCACTAACTGCGGCTCTAATTTGCTGTAACGTATTAATAGTTGTATTAGCTAAAACTTGCATTGCGTTATTAGCAGATTGAATAGCGCTCACCGCAGCTCTCTCTAAATTATAATATTCTGTCTCAATAGCTTTGAGATTATATTCTTGTTCTCTTAATTGGTCATTAATATTGTCAAGAGTAGCTGATAATTCTTCGTTTGTACCAACTAAATCTTCTAAGCTATCTTTAACAGGATCAACACCATTATCTTTAAGATGCTCATAATTTACTCCAGCCTCTGTTAAAATCACAGAAGTTCTTTCTGCATATTGCTCTTGTGTTGATTCAAGTTCGTTGATTGCTTTAGTTACAGATGTTATAAATCCATCTTGAGAGCCTCCCCCAACCCAAGTATCAACTAATTGACGCACAGTTGTTTGCGCAGTTGGTAAAATAGCTGCATTATCTACTTGAGCAAAGAATTGCGCAGTACCTTGATATAAGTCTTGTTTGTTTTTTTCTGCTTCTCCAAAGGCTGCTACAATTTCTTCTTGGTTTCTTTGGTATAACTCTTTTAGAACTTGCGCTCTTTCAGATTCACCATTTTTCTCGGCTTCATCAATTTCTTGTAATAAAGTAGACTGCTTTTTTTGTAAATCAATTATCCAATCCGATGTTTCTTTATATCTTTTCTTTACAAGCTCATACCAAGCTTTTTTCGCTGTTAAACCGCCTTGTTCAGCTTGTTCAATAGCTTGTTCGTCACCAGTATATTGATAACTATAATTACCTTGACTATCTCTACGAAGCCTCATATTACTCTTATTTTTTTGAGCATCTTCAATAGCGATTTGTTGCTTTAAAATCTCTAATCTTGCTTTAGACTCTTCAATATCATAAGAAGTTAATTTTTCTTTCTCGTTTAATTTCTTTAACTCCTCATCTCGGAACCTATTGAGTTTCTCTTGATTGGCGGCAGTTAATCCAACCGCTTTAGCGGCCTCGTTAAGAGTGTCTGTATAACTTTCCATCTCAATAGCTCGTTCAACATTATCTAAATACTTGTCTGAGTAGTCGTTAATTAATTTCCATTCTTCTTCGACGGTATCTAAGCCAAAACCATCAGACATTGCTTTGTCTAATACATCCTCTATTGAAGCAATTTGATTTTTTCTCCACTCCTCTAAATGCTTTAACGAGCCTTCAACAGTCTTGTCTAAATCGCTAACTGCTTTAGCATAATTTTCACTTGCTTTTTCTAAACTATCTGAATATGTTTGCCATTGTACAGTATTCTTATCAGTTACTTTTAAGAGTTCTGTATATTTAGCGATTTCATCTTTCCAAAAATCTTGAGATTGTCTTTGAGTATTAATTAAATTTAAATCATTTTTATACTGTTGGTCTAAAAATCTTTCAAGAGGCTCGAATGATTTTTCTCCGCTAACTAATTTAATTAATGCAATATCATGCTCAATTTGGTCTCCAATTTGATTCCATCCCGCAACTTGTTTATTAATTTTGGTCTGAGCATCCTCAAGCATTTTTAAATAAGTAGTTGAAATACTTTTAACTTCTTGTTTTGCGGATTTCAAAGCATCCATCAGTTTATTTCTATAATTTTCCAGATTTTGCTTAGAGGCTGCTGAATCATCTCCAAATAAGCTATCTTCACCACCCCTATTTGCGGAAGCTATTTGCGCCTGAACCTCTTGCACCGTATCAGCCAAATGATTAGTTAATACTGCGACCTCACTATTAACATTATCTCCAATAAGAGTATTTAATTTACCTAAGCTCTTTGCGATCTGTCCACCAAAATCAGTATCTTGAACGTCTTGAACAACATCATACCAAAAATCATTCCATTCTTTTTCTGCGTCATCCAATTCTAAATGCACATCTACCATATTATTGAAAAGCTTAATTTCGTTTTCAATTTCTGCATAATGAGCATCTAATAATGAATCAAGAGTTGATTGATAGTCAGAAAATTTACTTTCATAATCATTGATTTTATTTTCAATTTTATTAATTCTATCTTTTTCTGCATCTAATTGGTCTTTATAAGTCTCTTGTTCCGCTGCAGATAACGCATTGTAAGTATCAACCATTTCGTTATAATGAGCATACAATGCATTTAGTTGACCTTCCGCATTAGTCATGGAGCTTCCGTCATCCGAAAAAACAACACCTTCATACTCCAACTGTTTTCTTCTAGTTGCTAAATCAGCTTCTTGTAACCTTTTTTTCTGTTCAAGCTTTTGTAATTGAGTATCTAATAATTTATTTTCTTCTTCTAAAGTCTTCTGCGCATCAAGACCCCATTCATGATCATTAATTGTTTGAATACGGCTTAATGTACTTTCTATTTGATTTAGTTCCTCGTTAATAGACTTAAGAATATCTTCTTCTCTTTCAAGGTGTTTTTCAGTTTTTGGTTCTGTTGCCTTTTTAGAAGCACTTGATTTAGCTTTTTCGTTTTTCCCAAGAAGTTTACTTGTCGGTTGCGCTGCTACAGAATTAATTAACTGCATACGATTATAGTATGCTTGCGTAACCTCTTTTGTTGCCGCGCTATTTTTTAACGCAGCATCCTTAGCAAGAGCAAGCCCGTTTAAAGCGTTAATACCTCTGCCGCACGCTTCAATTACGTCATTAATACCAGCAATCGTATACTGATGTTCAGCATTATACATATTTTGAGCGGCGGTTACGTTCTCTCCCATCGCAATAGCACTTAACTCATTCATATACAATTCTGTTGCTTCAATGCGGGCTTGTTGCAATTTAGCTTGCGCTAATTGCTGCATGGTTTCTTCGTTTAGCGACATCTGCCCATTTTGCAACTGTAAAGAAGCAATATATGAATCATCCATGGTTAATAACTGTTGAAGATTATCTAAAGATATTGTTCCTGTTGAGTTATATTCTTCAACAATACCTTGCAAAGTTTGGTAACTAGATTGAAGAGTATCTAAATCACTATTTAATAATCCGATAGATGTTTTTAAATCTGCGATTTGCTGTAAGTAATTAACTGTTGTTGAAATAGCATCTTTTTGCTCTTGCTGCAGTTCAGATTGATGTTGTTCTGCGACCTGTAATTCGTTTGATACCTTTTTTAACTCTGGTATACTTGATGAAAAATTTTGAATATAAGAAGCTAGTTCATCATAAGTACCATTAAACCCTTCAAATAAGGTTTTTAAGACATCTTTATTTTTGAATTGATCAAATACTTCATCATATTTTTCCATAACGACGGCTATATCGCCTTCGCTCTCGTTAAGAATGTCACGCAGTTGTGACATTGCTTCGCCATACTCTTGAGTTACTTCAGAAATATCTAGATTACTTGTATCGACTCCTTGCATCTGTAGCTGGCCTTGAACGTTCTGTTCTTCAACTTGTGTTAAATACTCTAACCGTTCTTTGCTAGCAGCTAATTCTTCAACTCTTGTATTAGTTTCACCAATAGCCTTGTCTAATTGAATATTATTCTGTTCTATCTCAGCGAGTTCTGCTTGAGACAATGATTGTATTTTTGCAATTTCTTGTTGTTTACTTTGTACTAAAGCGTAATATTGATCGCTTTTGGACATGGTTGAAAATCGCTCTGGAGATACTCCTATGTCAATCGTATCATCTGTAAATAAATTGTTTAATGCTTCTTTAACATCTTTATTCTTAGTATTAATATCTCCATTTAAAACAATATCAATATTAGCAACATGATCTTTAGCTTCAGCAATTTCTAAAGAATTATTTACTTCATCTAAGATGGTTTGTAAATCTGTTCCATCTTTAATTAAGTGTCCAAATAAATCAATATGCGCTGCGATATATGATAAATCACTATCGTCAACATTATTTAATCGTTCTAAAATTGAATCAACATTGACTTGTTTTCCATCCTCGGATATACTATCTATAATATCCTTCATCGCTTGAGCTATAGTATCTTTCTGATCGAAAGTTTCAAATTCTTCACTGTAACCAGCTAAGAAATTCTTTGCCCAAGCTCTGCCGTCCTCTTCACCTGCGGCAGTCGCCTCTTCAGCTAAAGTATTTAATACTGTTTCGTAAGAAGGAAGATTTGTGATACCTTCTATGTCTTCTTGATGTTTATACCCAATATCAGTTAATGTAGCTTCATGAGTAGCTTTTCCAGCAGTCTTAGTTTCTTGAATAATGTCTTGATTATCAGATATTATTTTACGAATTTGAGTAACGGCTTTTAAATTTTCATATTTACTTAATAATGCTTCTAATACAGTAGAATCAGTCGTTAATAATTTTTCTAAATTATCATAAGTAATATGACCCCATTCATCTATGACTTCTTTATCTGAATGAAGAATTTGTCGCACTTCTTCTCTAAAATCTTTATTATTATTAAAAAGACCAAAACCACTTAAATCATAATGTTCTCCATCATCTTCCGTCATCTTGGCTTGGCTTTTTATGCTAGACTTCAAAGCTAGCTTATAACTACCCTCAGTTTCTTGAGATTGTCTTAGAACATCTTCATTAGCCGCAGCTTGTGCTCTTTTAATACTTTCTTCAAGATTATCATAATCTCCGCTTAAGGCTTTAATAATTAAATCTTGATCCCCATAAGCACGTACTAATTCATAAATTTGACTTTGTTGAGCTTTTGAAAATTGATTATCCGCTTCTCTTTGAGCCTTTAAATCTGCGTAAGCCTTAGCCAAATTATCTATCTCTTGTTGTTCTTGTTTAGATGAATCTAATTTTTCTTTTTGTGATTCAGCAAGACTCTTATTCGCCTCTGCCGCATTTTCTAAGGATTGCTTATATGATTTATAAGCAGCTGTAGCAACTGTAACTGCCGCCGTAATTCCTGCAATAGCCCAGCCTATTGGTCCAAGAGTCGTGAGAAAAGTCTTTAATCCACCTGTAACCGCAGTAATTGCACCCTTCAAGCTAAGATTAGATATTGTTAACTTATCTGTAACTGCTTTCCATATTTGCGTCACAGTTAAATCTTTTGTTTCAACTCCAGTTAAGATACCTATGGTTGTTACAAGTCCTTTAGCAGCAGAAATTAACATCGGAAGAGTAAATACAAGAGAACTTGCTATTTTCTGCGCTTTCTCTAATCCATCTAAATCTTCATCAGCTATAATTGAACCTATTTCACTTGCTGAAGAAATAACAAAAGCAAGTTGTGATAATTGTCCAATTAGTTGAGTCGCGGCTTGCACTTTACGCTCTGTTGCAAGCGCATCTAGTTCAAGTGCTTGGCTTGCGCCATTAATCGCCTCTGTATAAGCTTCTTCTGCCGCTTTACCATCTTGCAGTAATTTAATAAATTTTTGTAATTGCTCATCAGTTAAATTTAAGCTATTTTGAAATTCATTAATACCTTTCAAATCATCTTTTGTAAAGTCTTTTTTAGTTCCTTCACTAATCTCTTGAACTTTCTTGTTAATTTTTTCTAATGCTGTTTGAGCTTTATTAAAAGATTTATCATCTATTAATTTTAAGTCTTTTAATTTTTGAAGTTTTGGCATCATTCCAGTCAAAGACTCCATTTGCTCTTGTATAGATTGTAAAGCGTCTGTCTTGCTTTTACTGTTTTGTTTTGCGGCATTGTAAGTATTAACATTTTTAATTAATTCTGTAAATGCTCCATTTATATTATTAAGAACTTTTTGGTCTTGCGCAAGACCATCTTGCAAAGTTTTATTCTGGGTATTACCGGGAGTCATATAAGTGCTCGCGCCTACTTTTATAGCGTCTTGCTCGTGCTGACTACCAACTAATTTAATATACTCTTCAAGCTCTTGTTTAGTTTTTCTGATTTCTTCTCGCTTATCCGCCCATTCGCCAGCTTCACGAATTATATTTTGACCTTTATTAAATTGCGTTTCTGTCATTAAATCTTTGTATTGCAGAAACTCTTTATTTAATTTTGTCATTGTTTCTGCGGCTGCGGTTCCAATCTCTCCAGATGCAGCTTGCGCATTTATATTATTAGTAATTTGATCTAACACTTGCTCATTCGCTTTAACAGCTTCCATATTTTGAAGTAAAGGTGTAAATATACCTTGAGAAAGCTGTTTGCTAAATACAGATGTTAGTGTTCCAGCCAGTCCTAATAAAGCAGTTTTGCCACCGCCAATTAAATCAATGAACTTTGTTATTTTATCTAATAATTCAGTAAATTTATCTATTACCCCATTAATGGAGTCTGTATCTAAAACTGAATCATATAAGTCCTCCCACTGTGTCTTTAAGGTCTTTAAATGAGCGCCAACAGACTCTAAATAAACATTCTGTTGCTGTTGTAATGTTCCTTCCGCATTTTGAGACATCTCAAGAGAACTATTATACATATCCCAGTTATCAAATAATGCAAGTAAATTATTATATTGGCGCTTTCCGGCAATGGCTTGGGCAATCGCGCTTTGTTGTGCTTTAGTCCAACCTTCCCACTTATTACCAACTTCCTCGATTACTTCTCCAAGATCTCTTAAATTGCCTGATGCATCTAAAACATGGACTCCAATAGAATCAAGAGTAGAGGATACATCGCCTAATTTTATACCTTCTTCATCTTCTCCGCCAATCTTTAAATCTTCCATACGGGCGTAGATCGTCTTTAATGCGGTACCTGCTGATTCAGGCGCTTGTCGAGTAACAGATACAATAGTCGCTAACTGCGCATTTAATTGGTCTATGTCTACACCCATATTATTTGCGGCTGAAGCAACTTTAGACATACCTACAGATAATTCTTCGAGGTCTGCGGCGGTTCCTGCAGCAACGGCAGCTAATTTATCAACATACTTTTCAGTTTCTTCTGCGGTTACTTTATAACCATTCCAAACTGCTGTGAGCTGTTCTGAAACTTGCGCACCTGTTTGCCCGGTAACATTGGCTGCTTTAAGAGTTGTCTCAGCTCTGGCTTTAACTTCTTCATCACCTAAACCTTGCTGATAATAAATCAAGGAAGCTTCTGTGTAAGCAGTTGTAGACTGACCTAGATCTTTAGCGGCTTGGTTTGCAGATCTTGCAAAGCGGTCCATCTCTTCTGCTGATTTGCCAGTTACAATACGAATATCATTTAATGAAGTGTCTAAATGTTGAACATACCCAAAAGCCTGCTGAAACACGCCTACAAAATTATTAATGAGCGATGAAGAGACTGACCATTTTAAACTGTTAACTAAAGTCTGCCCCATCTTATCTAATATATTAGATGTTTGTTTTAAGTTAACATTTGCAGTTAATGCAGCTTTAGATATATTTAAAAGAGCTTGTTGTCCTTGTGGACCAATAGCATTTAATCGCTGTTGAACCTCTTGAAAACTAATGCTCTTTAATGACTCTTGAAGCTTTTGTAGATTAAGCACACCGGTAGTAGTGTCAAAACTTTTGTCTAAAGCAGGTCCGAGTTCTTCGGCGGCCTTCTGCACTTTTTTCATCGCGGAAAGCGCTTGCGCCATGCTTAAACTAGGGTTATCTATTTTAATTTGTGTCGCTGATAACTTACTAATATCAGTTAATTGCTTTTTTAAATCAGTTAATCCTGTCGGATCTACATTATACCGAATTGTATAATCTATATTGCCTCCATTTAACATATCCTTGTACCTCCTTTATAAAATTAAAAACGCTCTTATTATATATAATAATAAGAGCGTCTTATTTAAAGTGTTTTGTCCACCAATCTTTTATTTTATAACTTCTACTTGTCCTTTTGTGAATTACTTAAAGAATCCACCGCATTATTAATTATTGTTTTAAAATCTTCTTCATTTAAATATTTTACAGCATCTTCTATTTTCTCGATTAAATTATTAAAAGTATAGGCAAATGATGTTCTTACTTTAATATTCAAATCTAATTGCTTTTCCACAAAATTCATTAATTCCGTGAATTCTGCTTCTGGAATATGAGAAGTAACTGCACCTATAATACCATTACTATTTAAAATATCGAATAACTGCATTGGATTTGCTTTTTCTTCATCTGTAAATTCAAGATTTGTATAAAAATATACTATATATAAATATACATAAGCATCTAAACGCAATGTATTATAAATATTACTATCTGCCGCCTGCTGTAAAGCTATTTGCACTAAAGATATTTTATCTTCAATAGGTAAATACTTTTTAATGGTAATTGCTTTTCCTCCCGGAAGAGTAATAGATGTAACTGTCTTATCAATAGTAAGATTTAATGAACTAAAAGTAATATTATCCATTGATTATTTTTCTCCTTTTTTCTTTTCTTCTTTTTTATATTATAACAAAAATTTTTTTAATTGTCAAGAAAGTCTAATTATTTTTCATGTAGGCAAAAGGATTAATATGACCTTCAATAGAAGCAGAATTGATAGCATTATTTAATTCTTCTACTCGGCGGTTATGGTTATAAAAAGCATTTCCTTTGTTTAAATCATTCCACCATCCATTTCTTCCCGGAATAGAAAAAACTACTCCAGAGTTGGCAGTCATTGAACTGGTTGTATTCAAAGCTTTATTACTCTCCAATATCTTTTTCACAATATCCCACATACTTATAAGATTACCATTTACAAACATAAAAGTCGCAAAATCTTCAATGCCTCTTGCGCCGAATAAATATAAAGTAGCTCTAGTGAATAAAGCGTTTTGTAAAGCCTGTACTGCTGGAGTTAGGTCTTCCGCCTCTTGCCTCATTTCAGAAGGAGCTCCATTAGATGACCATGCCAAAGTATTGTATGCTAAATATTTTAATCTATCTTTTGAAGATTCTGTACTTATCAATAGGTTAAAAGCCGTATTTAAAGGTAAACTACCACCAGTTACTAAGTTTCTAGGAGTAATATTATTTTTCTTTCCTAACTCTAAAGTTTTATATGCTTTATTTGATAGTCCAATATCTAAAGTAATTTCTCCATAATTCGCACCAAAAATTTGAGAAAGTGAAAGTTGTACATTATTAAATTTAACATCCGCTTTACCTTGCTTTTTCGAACCTATTTTTTCTTTACCAGCTCTTGTATAACTACCTGACACGCCAGATGAAATTCTCTCAACAGAAGTTTGACCAGTAGATTTAATATTTTCCACTGTATTTTTAACTGTTACTGCTGATGTTTCAACGGCCGCTTCAGTTATCATCATTGCTGCGGACTCTCCTAAAACTGTAGAGAAGAAATTTCTATCTATACTATCTTTTAAATATTGTATTGTAATTGGTCGAGGGTCTTTAGGATTTAATGTACCTGATGCATCTCCCGTTGTTAATTTTGCAGCAATTTTATGTAAAGCGTTAGCCGCTTGTTGAAGCTGTTGTCCTTTTAAGGTAGAGCCATCAAGATTTAGACTTTGAAGTTTTACAGATAATTCTTTTCCAATATTATACAAACTAAGATCGTTATTAGTCTTTTGTAATTTCCCATTTACTTTATAAATCCCCCCAGCAGACCTAATTGCTGCGGCCATTGCTGATTCTTCACACCCTTCTAAAACTTCTATTGCTTCAGCAATATTTGCTAGTAATGAATCAAAACCTTTCCACGGTTTTGCGTTAATATCAAGTTGCTTTTTTAAAGAGTCTGCCGAAGACTCCCAATCAATATTTTTCTGTATTTCTATTAATTTTTGAGCCATTGCAGAATTTAATCCTTTTGAAAAATGCTCTTGTAATACTTCATTTATTTTATCAATATTCCCATTATCTTTAAATAATTGTGAAACGGCTGCTCGGTCTTGACTAGAAACATTTTCTATAAATAATTCTTTATACTGTGTCTCTAGAGCTTCTTTAGCGTCTCTTCGTAGACTGTTAAAATTATCCACTAATGTTTTTACTTTAACAGGCTTCCCGCCATTCTTTATTGCACCTATTTGTTTTTGATGCAAATGAATATAAAAACCACCATATTCTATATAATTCAAATTTTTATAGTAATCTGTTTGAATTTCACTCAAAAATAAACACCCCTTCTTATATATAAAAAAAATGCGGAAAGTGCTTAAATAAGCACCCCCCGCACCTTTATATTGTCAATTATCAGCCTGCTGGCACAACAGTTACTGTATAAGTACCTGACTCATATCCTTCAGCACTGGCTGTAATTGTTACAGTTCCTACTGCGACACCTGAAACTGTACCATCAGATACAGTAGCCTTAGTAGTATCACTTGAACTCCATGTAATAGTAGCTCCATCAGGAATTGATGCTCCGGTTAATGTTAAGCTACCATCAACTTCGACAGTATTACTTGCGCCTGTTATAGTAATCTTAGCATTGCCCTTTGTAGTACCTGAGCCTGTACCAAATCCAATGTAATGGCTATCATCAATTTCTGTACTATCATGTTCAAGAACCTCGTTATGTGGCATTATAGGATTGATTATCTTATCAGCATTGGTCTGATCCTCAATTACCTGAATTACACAAAGAACCTCTTTTGACTTATCGAAATAAGTATATCCTGGAAGAGCATCCATTGTAAAAGTAAATGTAGAAGGGTCTCCAGTACTAGAAAGAGAAAATGATAAATTAGACTGAATCTTAACATTTGGGAATGTTAAGTTAGCTGGCATATCAATACCATCTTTCTTACGTCTAAATAATGTATCAGCTTCAACATAATAGTTGCCAGCAAAGTTATCAGCAGCAATCTGAAGTTCATCAACAGCCTGAGCATTCTTATCAAGATAGTAGTCTACGAATACAGCAATCTGTTCTCCATCTGTAAGAGTCTTTGCTGAACCAGCCCAAGACTGCTTACCTATTACACTTGGCTTAGTAATTCTAATTGCCTGATATACACCGTCTCCACTAGCCGGTGTAAAAGTAGAACCAGATATTGTACCTATTTCAACCTTAGAGCCTTCAATCATTTCACCTGTAATATCACCTGAATCATCTGTAATAATTACAAAGATTGGAGAGTCATTTGTTGAACATAATGTCTCCTGTGCACCAAGCACTTCTGATAAATCAATAGTTGCAACCTGACTCGCGCCGGTGCCGCTAATTTTCATTGTAGCAGTGCTAGTTGTGTGGAAATGAACTTTTGAAATTGTTGAGCTGCCTTGGAATAAATCTGCTCCAGAAAGCATCGCAAGAGAAATTGGCGAAAGTAAAGCGTCTTCTACAGTGAAAGTAAGAGTTTTCTCACCTTCCCAAGAAATCAGACGAACGTTACCTCTACCACCTCGTGCATATACAGATGTAGTAGACTGCTCAACAGTTGAAGTTGTTGCTGAATCAATATAAAGAACTGGTTGTCCAGCTTTGAACTTATATTTACCAATATTAGTAGGAGTCTTAGCTCTAAATACTATATTGGCACATTCTCTAACTCCAAATTTCATATTTGTTTTCCTCCTTTTTTATTTTAATCATCATCGTTGTTGTGATCACCAAAGACTGCGGTTGCCTGCCAATCTTTAGCATCCTTTATACCTGTTGCTCCAGCAAGTTTAGCTTGGATTGTATATTCAAAAGCTTGTTTTAAATTAAAGCGTTTGAACTCTTCAATTAATTGAAAAACTGAATAATTACTTAAAGTATTTTTATCTTTACCTTCTCCTACTGCAAGAATGTCTATATATCTACAAAAGATACTTTCCATCTCGCTGTATCTATTTCGCTCTTTCTCTATTTCTGCGAGTAACATCTTTCTTTTTTGGAGTTTCTCGGCTATGGCGCGAGCGCGTTCTCCGACCGGGTTATATTCATTGTCTGCCGCATTTGTAAATTCTGCCAAACAAAAGACGTCATAGATAATTTGTCCAAATTTTTCAAAATTTGAATTGTCAAGAATATGAATAGCTTTATTACCATTATTTTCTTGTAAAATTATAGAATTAGTAAACATAATATTATATTCAGGAAAAAGTAAATATAAGACTTGTTTAATTGCGTCTGATACTTGTTTTCCTTTATCAGTTTTTTCTTGAATAATTGTCATAAGTATATCAAAATTAGAAGCTTGAGATGGGTTAATCTTGTCCTCAATATTTGAGTAATTTTTAGATAAAGCATTTGCGCCCATTAAAAAAGAAGATTCTGCCCCACTCATTTCAATTTCTTTTACTGAAGGTTGATAGATAGTAATTTGAGCTTCTGGGAAAGGAATTGGTGCTCTCGTATCAAGTAAACCTTGAGATACTACCGGCTGTCTTTGCATTATTTACTCGATAATTCTTCTAACTTAGCATCATCTTCTGTAAAATGCACCGCTGCATAAGACAAAGTATACCCCGCTAAATTAGAATTTAAAATTAATTCTTGACAACCTAAGAACATAAATTTCCCAACTCCAGATAACCTACTCATATTTAAAATACCATCTATATATCCAGCAATCATTAAAGGCCTAAGTCGAAAATCGTCCATCTGCCATTGTTTCGTGTTGCATATAATATCAAAAGTAACCATACAATCTCTGAACCGCTCATTTACTGGATTCGTAGTAAAATTATCAAAAGATAAGAGTAAATAGGATTGAACTTCTTCATGCTCTTTTAGTTCTAATCTAGGACTAAATCTAATATAAGTTTTATCATATAAATCATGAATAGAATATTGGTTTACAATATCGTCATACCTAGTAATATTAGAATCAAGACAATCAGGCGTATTAATAATCAATAGTCTCTTAAGCCAATTTCCATATTTACCGCTTTCAATAAATAGTCTATTTAAAATTAACTCAGTATCTTGCGGACAAGATAAAAAAGAAGATTGTATAGGATCAATCCTAGCATTTCTTTGCATTATTTATTCTCCTTTTATCTCTTCCTTTACATAGATTTTATGATAATATGTTTAATTTTTTGATTACCATAAAAAATATCTAAGTCACCAGTTTTCCCATTTAAAAGTTGAAAAGTTGCAATAGTTTCATTCTCTGAAACAACAGCATCTTCTATCTTTAAATTAATTCCAGAAGTTTTATTTTTTACTTCCCATAAAGCATCAGGAATATATAAAGTGCGCACTGCAAATCGGTCATAAGGATATACTACAAGATCTTCATACTTATCATAATTATCTTGTATCTTTTGTTGCTCTTGCGCGCTAATCTCTTCAAACTGATTATTAAAATATTCTTTAACATGAACTTCTAAAATATCTTCAACTGAATTTGGGTTTACCGCTTGAACTTCCCACGGTTCTAATGTTCCTTCTATATTAGGAAGTTTAATAATCTTAAAACGCTTAAAAGTATTGAAAGTTTTTTCGTCTCTCTTAATATAAATTACTCTTGTATAATTTAATTGATTATAAACTTCTTTATTTTTTCTAATCCAATCTAAAGTTTCTTGATTCTCTCCAACAGAAGAAAACCAGTACTGTACACCTTCTATCTCAAGCGGATACGGGTAACATTTTCGAATATCTGCCCTAAAATAAGCTAATTCTGTTAAATATCTTAATGTAATCAACCAACGAGTGCCTGTTTCCTTCCAAATAAAAGTGGTTCCGCACTTAATAGGAATTTTAACTCTTCCCTCGGACATTTTTCCAATTCTTGGTTTATTTAAACAAATATCTTCAAAAGGTACTGATAGCATCTTCTTATCTTCATTAAACGTAGTTTTATCAGGATTAATTAAGCATCTAAATTCAAGCGTTTGAGGTTCATCATTAGATGAATTATCTATATAATCAGGATTTTCAATAATCATGGTGTCAGCTTGATAAGAGTCTAACAGACCTTTTCGCAAACTGCGGTCTTTATCTTTTATCATTCGACTTTGCTGCTTCCCGCCACCATTATATTGCAATCTTCGTTTCATATTTTCTAAAGCTTGCATATTTAACTTATTTTACTTAGCAAAGCTAGACATTCAAAAATAGTTCTGCGATATAAAGGCATATCTTTGTCGTCCGCTAAGCTAAATAAACCTTCCAATTTACAAATAACTGGGAATAAATCAGACTGCAAGTCGAAAACCAGTCTATCCATCCCAACAAGTTCTTCTATTATAGTTTCTAAAGGTTTTTCCCAGTCATTTCCTTCCTCGCGCATTGGAAGTAATTTATAAACTAAATTAATAATTCGTTTGAGGTTATGATTTAATGTTTCATTACTAACCTCAAAATTATATTTAGTCTTCATACCAAAAATCTTCTTTTTGAGTTTCCGGATCTTCATTACCTTGCGCGAATGGGTAAGTTAAATCCTCCATAATAGTGTGCATTGTAGAACGATAAACACCATTAGAATCTTTCTTTCTACGTTTATACAATCTTTGGAGATGAAAACCTTTTCTTTCATACTCTTTTTGAAGACTCTGTAATTTCGCTAAATGATTAGCTTGAGAAGTTAATTTAAAGTCTGCTCCGCTGTATTTCATTCGGGTATTTTCGATACTAGCAAGCTGCTGGCCAATCCATTCTACCGTCATGTAAATAGCTAAAATTTTAATTTCCTCTGCGCTTAAATCACTAAGAAAATACCCTTCTTGACCATCATCCCCGCCTTCATTAATTAGCTCAAATTCTAGCGACTTCCGCGGAAATTCAAACCACGGAATCGCAGATTCAAGTAAATCAAAAAGCATATTTGTAGTATCTTCATGTGTCATTTCCATATACATATCATCAGTAATCTGTCTAAGGAACGCATTATACACAATATTAAAATCGGTCATGTTATTTGTTCCTCCTTACGTTTTATTTTGTTGATGATTGAACTACTTTTCTAACAGGTCCTTGTGTAGTAGTTGGAATAGATGCTTTTCGAGTAGGCTTATGCTGTTCAGCATCTTCTCCTTCAGCGGCCTTTGCATTTACAATCGCATTAGTAACACTAAATCCGGTTTTCTTTAATATAAGATCTCTTTTACCAATATCATTTAAAGGCAATGAAACTGATAAAGTTTTAATTAGCTCAATAACCCCTACAGGAGCAAAATTGAGAAGGTCTTCAAATTCATCCAACGACCCACTTATCATAAGCCTGCGCACATCTTCATCAGTATAATTATACTCTGGCTCGACCTGTCCAAGTAATTCTTGAATCGCCTCTTCATCTTTGATAATTAAATAGTTTTCAATGATATAGTTACCACCCGGAACTTGAGATAACATAAATAATTCCTCAAAAGGAATATTCTTTAATTCATTAGGTTGATAATCTCTATGTAAATTATTTAAGTCAGGAATCGTATATCCGACTCTTCCTTGTCCTCTGTTTTGAACTGCTATAATTTTATCCTTTGCGATCATATTTAATTCTCCTTTTATCTCTTAAAATATATATAGATATAAGGGAGATTTTTACAATCTCCCTTATTATATTTATAGTTTTACTATTACTGTCTAACTTCAGCAAGTCCTGGAGCAGCATGTAATACAAGTGTTGTAGCTGTAGGAGCAAGAGCTGTAATCTGATATGCGCAGATACCATTATTAAGACCTACCATACCTACACCAAACTTCTTATAAGTCTGGATTTCTCTTGACCAGTCTTTGTTCTCCCAATCTCTAACAGCTGCGCCACCCTCAAAAGCAATCTTAATTGGCTTATCTGCTCCTGTTGGGATAATGTAAGCCCATGAAGGATCAATTACTTTCACTGTATTAGAGCTATCCTCAAAAGAGTTTGGAAGTATAACTACGTTATGTCCCTTATAATTAGCAAGATAACCTGTGTTCCACATTGCGTTCTTCTGTTCGTTTGAAATCCAGTTATTATCTGGAACCATCTTCGCAGCAAATTCAAAAGTACAGTAAATAGTAGCCTTTCCATAAGCATCTGCAATCTGAAGAAGATTATCCATCTTAGACTGAACGAAACCTGTATCAGAATCCTTATTTGGAGCTGTTAAATTGCTTACGCAAGTCTTCAGTGCCTTTGCAATCTCACGATATACGCACTCATCAAGACCGTCGTTAATAACTTCAAGGACATCCGCCATATCAATTCTTCCATCAAGGTATTCCTCAAAACCTATCTGAGCGGCTCCACCCCATGCCTCTGTAGGTACTTCAAGAGTATATCCATCTAACTTGAATACTTCATATACACCTGCTGCGCCAACCTTTGTAACAAATCTCTGCGCTCTCTTCTTAGAAGCGTTAGACACTTTAACTGAGAAAATTGGCTTCTCGCCTTGAGCGAATGTACGAATATCTGCGAACATTCCATACTGCTCAAGAACACGTCTTGGCTGAGTCTCATTGATAATTTCTTCCATCAGCGCAAACAGTGTATTTTTATTTTCTCTAAAGAGTGCATATGTGCCCGCAATCTCTTTTAACTCTGCACGAAGAGTCTTATCTAAATCATCATAACTATATTGTTTATCACCAAAGCTATAAGCCACAGCAGCAGAAGGATTAGCTTTTGCAACTGTCTTAGCAAGAGTAATAAGGTCTTTCTTATTTAATGCCATATTGTTAGTCCTCCTTCTAAATTAAATAACTCTCTGTAACTTTACTGCTTGAGATACAGCATCTGGCATTTCTGTAATCTCTACAACCCTAAATGCAGGTGCAGTAGCAGTTTCGCCAGTTCCAAGAACCTCAAGGTATCCATTAGTACCAACTACTAAGGTATCTCCCTTGTTAATAGTAACTGCTGTAGTTTCTGCGGTATTTGAAGTATTAGGTCCACCAACTGTATTTGTTGTATAAATATCTCCAAGATTTGTCTTAAGACATCTTGGAACCATCTCTCCGTCAACGCAATCAGTCTTATTCATTGCGTAATCCTTATGATTCTGGTATCTTGGATCATACAGCTTTTCCTCATTATAAACTAAAAGCCACTCACCCGGAACTGAAGCGTCAGCAACAGCTTTTCTATTAGCATAGTCATACTTTAAAAACTGACCATTTTCAATTACTGTAAGGTTTGCGTCTGCAATGAGCTGTGCGTAGATCTGTCCTGTTCTTTGAGCAGAAAGATGATTAGGCTCTACCTGACCATAACCTTTTCTTTTAATACTTGCCATGTATATTTCCTCCTTATAATTTTATTGACCAATACAACTGTCTATTGCAGCAACCCACGCTGGTTTTTCAGCGACTTGAGAATCAACAGTTACTGTAATACTATTGTCGTTTAAATTTGTATAATTAACCTTTTTATCAAAACATATTACTGCCAGCTTTGACTTAATTTGGTCTAAACTATACTCTGATTTATGCTCAATGACATCTTGTTTATCTTCGTCTGAAAGCATATAAAACTCTGCAATAACATCGTCTTTCTTTTCATCCTCAATTTGAAGAATGTACTTCTTAGCTTCCGCAAGTTGTTCTGCGGTTTTATGAGCTTCTTCCTGAAGTGCTTCAAAATCAGCTTGGAGCTGAGTGAATTGCGCTTGAAGAAGAGTGAACTTCTTGTGAACGTCTTCATCATCCTCTTTAGAGTCATCCTCTTCAGAAGTCTCTTCTTTGTCCTTAGAATCACTTTCTTCTTTATCTTCTTTTGCAGCGTACTCAATAGAATCAGCATCCTCAATAGGATCACTAACAGCTTCCTCAGTTATAACCTCAGAACTGTCTACTGATTCAAGAGTATCTTGATGCTCTTCAGTTGATGTAAATAATGCATCAGCTGCAGAAGTAACTTCTTCAGGAGTTGAGTCAGTACTTTCAACAAGAGACGAATCAACTTCAACATTCTTTAATTCATCTTCCACTTTATGACTACCTCCTTTTTGTAAAGCATATTGTAGTTCTTGCATCATTCCAAATAATGTTTGTTTAAATTCATTGTTTAAAGTAAAATTTCTACTTACATTAGGAGCTGTAATAGAGGCGCCTTCAAAACAAGGTTCCACGTCATCTCCTAAAATACATAATTTAGAAAAGACTGCGTCATTGATTATGAAAAATTCATAATCTGTATTAGAATCTTTTGTCCAAAAACCTGATAAAGTTTTTGCATCTAATTCCATTGATTGAGGTTTCCCGCCATCGTCTAAAACCTGCTGGGCTTCCTCAAATTGACCTGTCCATAAATATCCTTTAGTCATAAGATAAGTTCTAATAACATATGAATTAGATTCCTCATCCATGTCTTGAAAATCCTGAAACCAAACTGGCGCATTAGGAGCGACAAACCCAAACGGCTTCGTTAGAATATTAAAATGAAGTCCATCGCCATCTTGTACGATTTGCTCGCCATGATCTCGAAAGTCTCCTTCTTCTTGCTTATAATATCCTACAATAGGCGCTCCTCTTAAAGTCTTCGCCATTCTAGTAGCACTATCTTTGTCTATAGAAGTGCCATTTCTATTCTTCCCTAAATATAAAACTTTAATATCACACTCAGAGAGCATAGGATTAATTTCAAGAGGTTGTAAATTAATGAACTCTGGTCCGTTTATTGTAGCAATAGACTGATAATTATTCATTTAACAAAAATCCTCCTTTATATTATATTTAACTTTTGCTCTCAATGTTTTGAAGAGTTTTGGTTGATTTTTCGTCATCTGATTTTTCAGGGCGCCCCGCGCCATTCTCGCCATCGCCATTTAATGCAGTTAATCCAGTTCTTCGTCTACCAGTCTGCTGTTGAGCTAGCGCATCTGCATTCATAGTATTTGAAGTGAGCGGCGGTACGAATACAGTAACTAAATTGAGTAAATCATTTTCAAAGAACGCATTTGCTAATATAGTGCTTTGAGAAAGACCTAAAGCAATTTGCGGAAGCATCTTTGAATAACCCATTTGAGTTTGTTCTTTATACATTTTTGAAAGTTCTTTATAATCATAGATTGTTGTTGGTAACAACTGTACTTTATAATAGGCCTTTTGAGGACTCTTATTAAAATTCAATAAAAGTAAATCCATAAAACTTTCAAATTGATATAATAAATTACTCATCATTGCGCTATCATTTAAAATAGATTTTTCAAGAGCAATATTACCATCTGTATTAAATTGCATTTGTGATACACCAGCTTCATTATAAACTGCTCGCTCAACTTTTGTTAAATCATCTACTGTAGTAGTAGTATTTCTATCAGCCATATCTGCAACTTCTACATCAGCAAATGTAGTTAGTACATCAATACCAATAGCTCGGCTAAGCATCTTAACAGCGTTGTTATGAAGTTGCTGCGCTTCCTCAGGGTCAAATACTAACTCGCCATTCTTATCTATTGGCAGTTTCTGAACAATAATTTTCAGAAGCTTTTGAGCCATTTTCTTTCTATCTAACTCCTGAGCTGCATCTAGGTCTATTATAGCTGGGATAACTGCCGCCATTAATGGCATATCATTATCATTTATATTAAATTTAAATGCTCGGTCGGGATCTAGCATATACCACCCTGGCGCATCACCCCGATAATCTCCTTTCAGCTTTCCTTTTTTGTATAACCTATATCCAGTATGAAATTCTTCTGGGTATAATTTTAACACTTTCTTACGATATTCTTCATCGGGATAATAGTCATCAAAATATTTCATATTAAATTCAATTACTGGTCTGTTATTCTTCTTAAATCGAGTTCTGCAATACTCTCTTGTTAATTCTTGTATTATTGGTCCTGTTGGAGTATGAACTATATAACCATAATAACATCCATCACGAATAATAGATAAAGCAATTTCTCCTAATACAAGTTTAGCTCTAAAATTATCAAGATAATTTAATACTTTAAAAAAATTATCTAAAATTTTATATACATCTTTTGCGGCAACGTCTCCATTATCACTATCAACAGGATAGGTATCTCCGCCATTAATATATGGCACTACATACCAATCGTATCTATATAGATAAGCTAAATATCTACATAACCTAGAGTATATACCACTTGTACGATAATAAAAATTAGAAATTTCTCTTACTGTTTTAACATCATTTCTATCAATAGCCCGTAAAACATATTCTTTATCACTAAAATTACCATTAACCTTCTTTAATGTTGTGGTTATAACCGCGTCAGCTAAAGTTTGAGTTCCAACTTTAATTTTAGAAAAATCAATTACGCCAGTAGATGAATCAAGAGGATAATCATTATTTTCGCCAAATGATGGGCGAATATTAAAATCTCTCATTTCGCCATTCTTCCAGCGCCTGTCTTTCATATATTCCATCGTATTCTCCTTAATATCCTGCTTTATTCATTATGTAGTCATAGCTTATAATATATTCGTCTGTATATGGGATTTCAATTAATTTTAAATTATGCTTTTTACAATATTCTCTCTTCTTCATATCATTAAATTGCTGCTTTTGTAAGCCAGACCATCCACCAAATTTTTCTTTCGGTTGATAATGTTGGATACCTTGATATTCAATTAAAAAATCTATGTCTCCGCCATCATCAAAGACCGCAAAATCAAAGCGAGGGTCGAAGAGGACGTCCTGTATTACTTAATAAATCATTAAAGCTATACTCCTCTATAAAATCAAGCCCTGCTTCATCTAAAACTTCAGCAATCGTAATTTCTCCACGACTCGCCCTCATCTGTATCTCACCTCCCTAAGCATAAAAGCTCTTAGTTTTGACTTTATATACTTTATAAAAATATATTATAACATCTTTATTAAAACTGTCCTTAATTAAATAACAAAAATTGAGACGCATCAAATTTTTTACCTCTTTTTCGTTCCTCTTGCTTTTTAATATAATATAACCCATATTCAAAAGCAGAAAACTTATCTTTCGGAGTCCCCCTTGAAGATTGTTTTAATATAATATTTATACCTTCATTATCTTCAATAAGATTTAAAAGTTGTTCTCTTAAACTTGTTGTTAGAGTAAAAGGCATTAAATATTCCGCTCTCTTCTCAGGCGTCATTGATTGGCCCATCTTAGTTTCCATTAATTTCATTTTCGCAGTAGTTTCATCTATTAAGAATTTTATACGACCACAAGACATCTGTGTTTGAACATATGTGTGCGCTTCAGTATTAATCGGCGCATTTGCTTTAATTATGAAAATCGCGTCTTGCACAGTATCGAAAGTTTTATACTTTTTATATTCAGGATACTCAGATAAATTATCAATACCAAAAGGAGGTAATGTCTCTCCTGTTTTTGGATCTACTTGTGATTTAACCATGTAGTCCATTAAACCTATACCTAACCCATTACCATCAATAGCACAAACTCGTGCTTTGTATTTAAAAAATAATTTTTTAATATTAATAGCTTGTTGTTCAAAATGCTCTTCTTCCCAAGAATATAAATTTACAATAGACTTTAATGCTCGTCCTTGCGGCTGCGGCGTCACTTTTATAACAACACACTCTGTATTACAACCTTTTCTACCAACATCTATACCTAATACGTAATAAGCAGATTTACTACTTCTTCCGCTAAACTCATACTCAGGTTGATTAAGAATACGATATTTATCAAAGGTCTCCGCAGAAAAGAAAGCATTTTCCGCATCTCCACTCCATTCTGATTCATACTCTCGACCAAATGAACTATCATTATAAGTACCATCTAATTTAAGTTGTTGAACAAAGTTCTTAGCAAGTAGTCCTTCCGCCACTGGAACTCTCCACGTTCCGCCCATAATTACTGAACGGTCAGACTGAGTAACTTGTTCAAGCAAAATCATCATAAGTTTTTCAAAAGCAAAACTGTTTTTCCATCCTGCTGTTGTTCCTTTATATTCCATACAGGTCGTTAAGCTGTATGCGTTCTCTAATGAACTGCTGTATATTTCTATACAGAGTAGACTATATCTTCACCCTCTCTTTCGAGTAGGGGGCCACCACTTCCACTCACTTGAGTGTACTCCCTCCCGGGATAGTCGTTGAACCTTCTCTTTCGAGCTTGGCTGCTGATTACCCTCGACTATACGCTAGGGCTTTCCAGCAATTCAATGGCTTACAACTATTAATTACTTAATAGCGATGCTAATTTATTTTTTTGTTCATTTGTTAAATTTTTATATTCAAGTGCATAATCTTGATAAGTTAAACCATTTTTAATACAATCCAAAGTATAAGTGCTTTTTACTCCAACTTTATCCGCCATTTGAGTATTCGTTAATATCCTATTTTCATAGTTATAAAGAATTAAAAATACTTGTTCTTTATTTAATTTCTTTTAGATTGTATAATTGTAGATTCTCTTTTCTTTGTAATAAAATCATAACTTTCACAAAAAACCTTGTATATTTTTTGCCTTTCTTCTAAAGGAAGACGTTCATACTCTTCTTTATATTGATTGTGATTAACACCTTTTTTAATTCTGCTGATTGTGGTTCTAGAGACATCATATATATCTGCCAAAACTTGACCAGGTCTAGACATAAATTCTAAAACAGAGAGAATATTAAATATATCTGATTGAGTTAATTTTGAACCTCCATTACTTGCTCCAAAATTACCACCTTCATTTTGATTATATCCATTTCTGTAACTATCATATTTTTTAATAAATTCTTTTTCTTTGTCTCCAATTTCTTTTTCTGTAACATCTCCTTCAAATTCAACACTAAAAGAGAAATTATCTTCTCCATAAATATTAAATTCTTTTTGAAGGAAATGATTATCGTGATGATTATATCGTAAATCTGTAAAATGTCTAGTTCTTCTTCTTGGAATATTATTAGTTAATCCAATATAAATTTTATGATTTATTAAATTTTCAATTTTATAAATATAATACATAGTAGAAAACCTCCATTTTTTATTTTCTACTATATATAAAAATTATGCACATAACTTTGTAACGTTTTGACCAAAAAAGTTAACATATATTTGTGATTTATTGATGATTTCAGATTCATGTCTACTACCATCTGGTAGAAGTCGGTCTACATTCATTGTCAAGAAGATATTTTAAATATCTTCTTGGACTATCTCTTCAACTATTTTCCATTTATAACCTTTATGTCTTATATTGGCTCCACTACATACTCGACTAATTGCGGAAGAAGTACCGTCAACCGCCCTCGCGGCTTCTTTAAAACTATTATATATATTAAGTATATTACCTTCTTCGTCGCATTGAGCAACTTTTTTCCCAGTATAAGTCTGCTTTGGCACAACTTTAACATCCTTATTAGGGTCATCAGTATATCTCCATTGATAATCATTATGAGTATCACGTTTTCTTTGACAACATAAAGTTATTTTCGCTTGATTACTATTAGTTTCTCTTGCTGCTTCTGTTAAGCTTGAGAAAGTCATCATTTCATTACCTTGTAAATCATACTGAGTAACTTGTCTGCCTCTTCCAGGTTTGATTAAACCTGTTTCAACTGCATGTTGAGTATTTTCAGAAGGAGTAACCCATTCTAAATTTTCAACATTATTGTTACCTCTATTACCATCTTTATGATTTACATAAGGTTTATTTTCAGGATTAGGAATAAAAGTTTCAGCAACTAATCTATGCACTCTCATTCTTTTTTGTTTCTTATCTTTTAATGATAAAGTAACAAATTTGTATTGCTGTTGAGTAGATTGAGATAATATATAATTAGTACTGTCTTTTCTTACTTCTCCTTCTGTTGAAACACTGTAATCAGTTTCTTTTTCGTTATAAATGTATTTTTTCCACATTTTTAATACCTCCATTATTACCAAATTATTCCTTCTATTAATATTGAAAAATTTAGTAATAAATTTTATTAAAAATGTCCAAAAAATTATAGTTGCGGCGCACTTGGGATGGTGATAAAATCCATCCTACTGGGCTACACTCATCACCCATAGTCTCTACACTTTCTCTATTGCTAGAGCTTAGCACGGTGTTCTTGACTCTTCACCGTTAGCACCTTTTAGGTACACCCTTTTTTCTTAGGTTCACGCCGTTTTCATCAGCAACTCACGCTGCTGCGCCCCAAAATCTAGGGATTATTACTTCGTTAAGTAACGTTCCGTCTACTAATATTACCTCTTCTATCAGGCCTCCTGTCGCACGTTTACCTCTTGAACTTTGTTTCGCAGCCATAACATCAAGTAAGCTACCATTTTTAAATACAAAAGTAAACTCCTCTTTGCTGTTTTTAGATGCTCCTCTATCAAGATTTACTTCATTTGCTAACCCTGGAACCAGCTTCATGAGTTCATTAGCCTTCTCTCGTACAATACCTGTAGCCTGCTCCTTCGATTTGTTATCGTTAAGTTTTTTATCTTAACTTCTAAGGACTCTTTCTCCTTAGTCCAGCGTAACTTTTCACCCTCGTTTAACGTTAGGTTTGCAAAGTGTCGTCTTTGCTCATATTAGACTCTATCTAATAGTGGTGCGGCCTCTTGGAGAGATTATATCTTTTCACCCTCTACGCGTTGCCCCTGACTATAGTTCCTATAGCCTTCGGTTCGGGTAGCATCTCAGCATTCCCGCTTAATTCCGCACTCATAATCTTTAAATTTCTTTAAAGAATCGGCATTATTTTGTTTTATGATATTTACTACCATTATTTAAAAAATCTAAATATAACTCATATTTTCTATCTAAATAAATATTCGCATCTTTATAAATCCAATTTAAAAAATTAGTTACGTCATTTATAGCTCCAAAAACATATCTTTTAGCACCGTCTTCTCTATGAACTGTAAAAATTTTATTTTGAGTATTTATATTAATATTATCAACAGTATCTAAAAAACCTTTAATAAAATCAACAGTTCCTATTAAGCCAATTTGAAAACAAGAGTCTGTATTAGTAAACCAACCATCACCATCAAAATAGCCTCTTATAAAATGTCTTATTAAGTAAAAAGGTACTTGTTGTTTAGTTGGAAATTTTAATATTAATGATTTTTTAGGAATACATCCTTGTTTTATTAAGTCTTGTTTACAACTATCGCTACGAAAACTAATACGATATGCTTTTGCTTTATCTCTATAAGCAATTTTATTATTAATACCCATAAATTCTTTAAATTTTTCAATATGATGAAAGTCTTTTTCTGCTAGGCTTAATTCTACTTTTGATTCAGTAGAACCAACACTTCCATCTGCATAAAGAAAACCTAACCAATAAGCTTTTTCTTCTGTATCTATTTTTTCAAATTGTTTAAGGACGTTTTTAGCACTCATTGAGTTCCTCCTTTATAAAAATTTTAATAACTAAAACAAAATTTTTGTTTACCGCCTGTTGTGACGAACAAATGACAGCCCGGATAAAATACACATCTTAACATGAGAACTAATACAGATAAAAATGACTTTGAATACGCACGTGGATAAACTGCATAAACGTGTCTATGTCTCATAGCTTGTCGTAAAAATACTCTTTGATAAGTGTATAAACGTAATACCTTTTTCTCATTACTTGACGCACAAGAGTTACAGAAATCAATATATAAATCTGGATAGACTCGGTAAAAGGCAATAGCCTTCCTTAATTCAGACAAACAAGCTTTGATTCTCTCTTCTGATATACCAATTTTCTGATTGGCTTTATTTGCGGAAAGCGCCATTAAATCAGCTAATGCCATCTATATTGCCCTCCAATCTTTGAATACGCGCTTGCATTTCTGTATACGCGTTAGAATTTTCGTCTACAATAGTATCATTATCTTTTTCTTCTGTTATTCTTTCGTAATACTCTGCTATATCTTCATCTTCTACTTCATCTACTTCATCAATTTCTTTTTCTTGAGCTTCGTGTTCAAGCTGAATTTTCTTAAGATAATTTTCAATTTGCTGTCCAAAACCTAACTCTTTTGTTACTAAATTATAGACATATTGATTCTGGTCTTGAATAATCTTATCTATAATATCTAATGGAGCATCAATTTCATGTTCGTCTATAAAACCGCCTTCGCGCTCGCACACCGCAATTAAACGACCCGTACAATCAATTTGATCATTATCCTTGTCTTTATTCTGCGCCGCAGTAAACTTACCTGACTTTCGTAAACTATCACTTACTCTTGCTAGTTTTTGGTAGCCATCAACGTCCCCGCAATCAAGAGCTTGATTCATCTTTAAATCAGTTTTACACATAAGTATTAATGTATTTCGAGTATCCGCATCTTGAATATCAAAAGAATCCATCATCTCTGTATATTTTTTTTCAAGCTCTACCCATTCATTTGGTTTATATAATCTCCCCCACTTCATCGCAAGATATATTTTGTCTTCCGCAGTTAATTCTAATGAAGGATCTGGTAAATCGTCTTCTGATATATATAAGTTATTATCTACACCAAAATTAGCGCCTGGGAAAATTGGGGGCGGCGCTAATGAAGGCTCTGGTTCTCTAGCAATAGGCTCAACTAAGGTTTTATATTCTGCATCAGAAATTTCACCATTCTCATGCTTTTGTTTTAACTCCTCTATTCGTTGAGCTTCCGCCTCTTTCTGTTCTTCAGTTAACTCCTCACAAGTACTGAATTTTTTAATCAAATACTCAGAATCTGCCCATCCCAATAACTCTTTTGTTTCAGGATCTCTGTATTGCGTTAACTTCATTTTTGATAAATACCTTCCTAAAACAGAGGGGCCTCCCTTTCCTTTTACAGGGTCTTCTTGATATTTTTTATCTCTTATTACATCCCACTCCGCAGGAATATAAGGTACATCCAAACGTTCAAGTATCCAAGTAAAAGTATCAGGATTAAAATTATCAATATGGGCACACAGACACTCTTTACACATCTCGTCTCTTGAGCCATCTTTATGTGTATAAAATTTTATTTCTGATAAAGTTTTTCTACATCTTGAACACGTGTATTTCTTTTTTGGAGCCGCCGCCCCACTTTTCACTGTTGCCACTAATCTTTCACGCTCCCTACTTTTTTATTTCGACAACATTTACAGATAGAATACCATCCATCTTTACTTGTCTTATTTTTTGAAAAAAATTTGTTATGACCTAATTTAATTTGTCCGCATCTGCTACATCTCTTCCAATACCCTTTTTTGGTGTTCGTATAATAATCTTCCAACCAATTTTTTTGTGCCTGCTCCGCAATTAATTTAGGTATTTTATTACGCCATAAAGAAGAAATATATTCAACTGAATATTTTACTCCAAAAGTATTCTCTAATTCTTGTTGAATTTCTACATTAGAGCGCCCATCAATTTTGTACACTATAATGTCATAATATAGAGGATAGTCAAGGGCAAGCGCTTGATCAACAACCGCCTCTAAAGCGCACAATAGATAATACATATCAGATTCAAATTTCCCATAACATTCTTCTTTTAATTTGGAGTAATTACAAAGTAATGCGGAGACGTGTTGAGGAACCATTAAAGATAAATTTGTTTCTATTTCTAGCTCCCCATCCGGTTTAATAGTTACATCTTCATAAGTGCTTAAAGTTGCTGCATTTTTCATAACATTCATACAATTAATCCCGCCGCGGTAAGAAGCTCTTAATACATACTGATCTTTTCTTAAGGCAATGATATTTTGTTTGATTGAATATTTAGCCTTCCCTTTTGCTGTTTTAAGAGCTTGTTCCAAGCGTTCAATTTCCTGTACTAAAGATGCTAATCCAGGTACTTCCGCAATATCTTTTTCAGTAATAGTATCAAATTTAGGGGTTAAAAAAATATTTTTATCATTAATAATAAGATTATAAATTGCATCTTCGCCAGTTGCGCCGCCGTCTTCGCTATATTTACTTTCAAACGATGCCGCCAACCCTTCAAAACTTGTTTCACGTTTATTTATAGTGTACTTTCTATTGTTTGTTAAGATTGTACCTTTTTTAGCTTCATCTTTATATTCTGTGAAAATAAGATAGTCTGCTAAAATTTCTAAATATTTATTAGTAAGTTTTTCAGAAGGAGTTGACTCAATAATTTTATTTACTAAATCAATACGCTCTTCATATGTTTGTAAAGAAGGATCTAATTTAAAAGACTGAGTTTCTTTACTAGGTATATTTAAAGAGCAATTTTGTTCTTTTTCCATGTTTTATGTGTAGAACTCCTTTCTTAATCTCTATATTTATTATACGAAAATTTTTCTTTTTTGTCAACGGTCATTTAAGCAAAATTGACAAAACTTAAAAAATATTTTATAATAATTTTGGATGAAAAAGAAAGGAGATATAAAATATAAATGTTTAAATATAATGAAGTAGTAGGAAATATTTTTGACTATGAAGATGATTATGCTCTTGCGCATTGCATTAGCGCAGATTTAGGACTTAGCACAGGTCTCGCAAAAAAGATGCAAGTCCGCTATAATATTCGTGATTGGGTTCAAAAGGTGTATGGAGATTTAAATTTTTGCGGGCAGGGGTATTGTATTTTAAGTAATAATGGACATATTTTTAATTTAATTGTGCAACAGCAAGAATATGGGCCATTTACATACGAAGCGGCGGCCAGTGCTTTGCGCGAAATGTTAAGCATTATGCAACGCGCCAATATTAAAAAAATTGCTATGCCTAAAATTGGTACGGGGTTAGCTGGATTAGACTGGGACATTATGCACAAAATTATTTTTGATATATTTGGAGAAGCAGAGGTAGAAATAAAAGTTATATATCCTATAGAAACACGGGTGCTGAAGATAGAAGAAACCGATATAGGTTGCGTATTTTAATATAATTAAACTCATTTACTTGTAAATAAGGGGGCTGTTATTTGAAATTTGGGATCGTTTTCTCTCTGAGTAGGGGTAACTTCGTTATTTGAAATTTGGGATCACTTTCTCTCTGAGTGGGGGTGGCGAAACCTTTTTTACCTATTTAAAAAAATTTTTTCCCAAAATGCCACCCCCCGGTTGCTATAAATCAAGAAAAATATTAGGTACATTCGGGATTTTGCCATATTTTAAACGAAATATTCAGCTAAATAAGCCGCTCCATAATTGAATCTAGTAAATTTTTAGTATTTTAGAATAATATTAAATAAAAAGGTGTAAAGCATGATTAAAATATCATAGTTACTTATTTATTTTTTATTTAAGAGTAATAGAAACAGAACGTTAATTGCTCGGACTGCGCACAGGCGTTGCAGTCCGAGATTTAAAACTCTTAAGGTTTGCTATTTTTTGTTAGAGGTCTCTAACTGTAGTTAGACGTATCTAACTCCTGTTAACCGTCTCTAACTAGAGTTAGATGTCTCTAACTCTAGTTAAAGGTCTTTAACTCTAGGTAGAGATCTTTAACTCTAGTTAAAGGTCTCTAACTTTTTTGGGTAATCCTTAGGAAACTTAAATTAGTATTTTAGTTTTTGTTAGTTGCGCAAGCCGCTCCACAAACGGAAACTGCACAAGAGAAAATAGTTTCCTTGCGCGCATTGACTAGGTGGGGTAGCGCGAAGGAAACTATTTTATTTCAGTTTCTTTAAACATCAATAAAATTAAGGGTTTTAAGGAAACTATTTTAAATCATTTAGTTTCTTCTTTTGAAAAGATTGAATACAATTTAATTGAATACAATTTAATTGAATACAATTTAATTGAATACAATATTTTTATTTTTAAAAAAAGTTGTTGACAACTTAAAATAAAGGTGCTATAATGTAATTACAATAAAGGAAAGAGGTAAAATAAAATGACAACAACAACAATTAAGAAAACAGTTTTAAATGCTTTAGAAAACATCGTTGAAGCTTATGACATGACAGACAGAGAAACATGGGAAACACTGTTTCAAGTACCATCATACAAAACAGACATTGACTTAGACTATATTATTACTAGATTAAAAGAGGAAATAGCAAATGAAGAAGAGGTTTAAAAACCTCTTCTAAAAAAAATAAAAAAAGTTGTTGACAGGCAGGTTTTTAGATGATATAATAAATATATCAAAAGGAAAGAGAGAAAGAAATAAACATGGTTTATTACATTGTGGATGCTGAAGGCAGATTAGTAACAACAGATTGTGATGAATTAATCGCAACAGCAGTTGCAGAGGCTTTAGGAGGCTATTGCTATGCTAAGCCTTTAGCGACTAAGTCGAATTAATCGACTTAGTGCCGAAAATTATATCATACACGAAGGCATTTTGTCAATAGGCAATTTAAACAAATTTTTCTCTGTAAAAAAATCCCATTTTGTGCAAATTTTTTATTGACAGTATTATTCTAATCTGTTATAATAATATCAGAGTTAAGGAAAGAGAGGAAAACAAAATGGCAAGTATTTCAATCAATGGTTACAAAGTAGGTATTGTTGAAGTAACCGTTAATGATATAAAGAAACTTGAGCAGGCTGGTTTTACAGTTGAGATTATTTAATCTCAGCTGTAAAGAAAAAAAATAAAAAAAGTTGTTGACAAAGTAAAATAAAGATGATATAATGTAATTACAATAAAGGAAAGAGGTAAAATAAAATGACAGGATTAGAAATTAAGAAAACAGTTTTAAATGCTTTAACAACAATCGCCGAAGATATGACCGAAAATGAAACATGGGAAACACTGTTTCAAGTACCATCATACAAAACAGATATTGACTTAGACTATATTATTGAAAGTCTGAAAAAAACAATAGCTGAGGATGAGGAAGAGGCTTAAAGCCTCTTCTAAAAAAATAAAAAAGTGTTGACAGACAGGTTCTTAGATGATATAATAAATATATCAAAAGGAAAGAGAGAATATAAAATGATAAATATTAGAACACTTAGAAAAATAACAAATAACGGTGGTCTCACTCTTAAGGCAGGTAAGCCAATTACTTATAAAAGCGGTTGGCAAGTAGCGACCGAAGGAAGCGCAACAACAGACATCCATGAAGCTATGAAAATGATTAAAGCTTTTGGTGGTAACTGCGGGATTTGGCTTGAAAATGGAATTTATTATATTGACAAAAGTAAAAGAGTAAGTACAAAGCGCGAGGCAATGAAAATAGGACGCGAATGCAATCAGATAAGCATTTTAAGATGGCGCGACATGAGCTTAGCTTATTGCTAAGCTTATGTGTTTTTTGTTTGCGGTCGAGCTGCCGCCGAAAAATTATACCATACGAGAACGAGTTTTGTCAAGTAGAAAATGTGAAAAAAATGCACAAATAAAATTTCCTAATTTGTGCAAAATTATAGTTGACAAATTACGCTTAAAATGATATACTTTAATTACAGTAAAGGAAAGGAAAGCCAAAAGGCTGAAAGGTAAAAAGATATGAAGAATATAATAACAAATGGCGATATGTTTTTAAAGACATACCCAAATTCTAAAGTTGAAGAAGTGTCAAATATTAAAGTTACGGTTGACGTAGGCCTGGGTTACTTCTCAGCGGACTTTGATAAAGACTGGTGGGAAGCACCATATAATGAAGAAAAATAGTTGTTGACAAATAACCGGAAATGTGATAATATATAATATCAGAAAGAAAGAAAGAGAGGAACAAAAATGATGAGTAGAGAAGAAATGCTTAACGAAATAATAAGAAAAAGAGGTTTTGAAGATGAATATACAATAGAGTTCTCAAGGATGGCAGAGACAATAACCAATATAGACATTCTGCGGTTAGCTTTTTCGGCAATGATAAATAAACCAGTGATGGATGAGGAGTAAATCTCCTCGTCTTTGGCGGTCTGCTAGCGGCTGTGCGAATCGCTAGCAGACCGCTGTACTTGTTAGAGCAGATCTCAGGCTGTTTGTCAAGCACTTTTTGATGTGCAAACTGCACAAAAAAATTCCCGAAATTTGTGCATTTTTTTGCTTGACAAGCAGTAACCGGTGTGATATACTTATATCAAGATAAGAGAAAGAGAGGTACTGAATATGAAAGAAATGTTTTTTGGTATGGTAAAATTTATAGTTGGCTTAGCAATAGTAATACTTATTTTGATAGGTGCTTGCTATCTCGAAAAGAAGCACGATGAAAAAATTTATAATAACGGTGTCTGCACAGAATGTGGCGGAAATTATATTTTTTCAGGCTCCGCGCACGTTAAAAATTCAGATGATATTTATTATTATACCTGTGATAAATGCGGACACACTATTAAAGTAAATAGAATAATGAAATAAAAGCGGTTGTTGACAAGATAAAAAACATATGCTATAATAAAGATACAAAGTAAGAAAGAGAGGAATAAGCTATGAGAGTTAATCTTATCGGAAATTGTGTATTTTGTAATAGAGGTTGGGCAGTTGAAGTTAATCAGACTGACCTTGAAAAATATGAGGCAGGCGCACTTGCACAGGACGCTTTTCCATATCTAACCCCAACAGAAAGAGAATGTATAATCTCTGGTATGTGCCCTACTTGTCAGGATAAGATTTTTGAATAGGTGTCATAAAATTTTGAAAAATATTCAAATAAAGGGTTGACAGCACCGGTTTAAAGTGCTATAATTTAAGTCAAGATAAAGGAAAGAGAGGTACAAAAAATGTTTAAATTTTTTTAAGAAAAACAAAGAAATGAAAGAAAGATACAGTGTTGTTTTTGTGATACTAATAGTATAGATACTGCTTTTGAAACGTATGGAACGTATGACACTTATGAAACAGCAGACCACGTTATTAGAATGGCATGGAATAAAACAAAAAATCAAAAAATTAATGATGGTTATAAAGTCGGTGAAAATTGGACAATCATCAAAAAAATAAAAAAGTAGTTGACAAAGTACTTTCTTTATGATATTATAATATCAAGAAGAGGAGCTCTTCTAGTAAAGAGTAAGCGGCGGGCAGAGCCTAGCGCCTTCCCGGAAGCTGAGAAAGCTATATACCTCTTCACGTAACTACCGACCACAAGCCCTGTAAAAAAGGGCTTTTTTATTTGGCGGCGCGGTCGCGCTCAGATTACATCCTCGCGCGCCGCTGATTGATTATACTATAGAGTCAGCCATTTGTCAAGCGATTTTTTGTGTAAAATTGCACAAATATTTATCCCAAAATTTGTGCAATTTGACAGTTGACATTTTAGCTATTGTCTGATATAATGTATACATAAGGTAAGGGAGGAACTAACAATGGTTGAAAAAAATAGAAAAAAAGAGCTTGCAAAAGCTCAGAGAGTATGGTATAATATGAATACAGGTACAGTATCTCATAAAGATATAAAACATCCATCAAGAAAAGATAGAAAAAAAGAATTGAAAAAGATACTTGACAGCTATAAAGATTAATGGTATAATATAGTTACAAAAGATGAAAGGAGATATATGGAACAGTGGAAAGAATTAAAAGAAACAATTATGGAATTAAGCAAGCTTCCGCAGATGGTTAACCAGACTGAGTTATGTATGTTTCTTTTGGCTTATATGGAAGTATTAGAAGATCGAATGAGAGATGATACTTATCCGAGTAAGAAAAATAATAAAAAAGGGGTTGACAAATGGTCAGCCCCATGATATAATAGTATCATCAAAAGAGAAAAGGAGAAAAAGAAATGGTAAATGACAGAATTAAGCTACTTAAGGAAATGAATCAGTATATTCTAAACCTTGGAGACGAAGATATTTTCGATATATGGTTCTCGGTAGGTATCCCCGATGAAGCTACTGAAGAGGACTATCGCTCTATTGCAGAGGATACTGAAGAATGGGTATATATATGTAAGATGTTTGGAAGGCTTGTTGCACAGGGAGAGGAGGGGTAATACTCCTCTCTTTTTTGGATGTCGGCGCGAGCACGTTGGCTGTGCCCGTGCGAGCGCCGATATTCCATTATATCACGCTCCGCAATTTTTGTCAAGCATTTTCTTTTGTGCAAATTGCACAAAGATCTTCCTGAAATTTTGTGCTTGACTTACAAAGAGTTATCTGCTATAATAATAATTGTCAAGGGGAGAAATGAGGTAGGGATTGTGAGCGCGCCACCTGACCGAGAGACAAGGATGGAAGAAATTGAAAAATTTCAAAAAAACCCCTTGACAAACACTTAAAAATTTGCTATACTGAGTATAGAAAGTGAGGTAAGGGAAATGAGGTCACCGCCGAGATAAACTTTAATAATCATAATACTGTGTAAAGCAGGGCGCATAAGGTCGGGAGCCAATGTGGCGCCAAAGAAATTAGACCGTAGGTAGTAGAAGTTCCCACCGCTACCAAAAAAAAGATTTTAAAAAAATGCTTGACAGAAAATAAAAAATTTGCTATAATATATATAGAAAGTGAGGTAAGGGAAATGAGGTCACCGCCGAGATAAACTTTAATAATCATAATACTGTGTAAAGCAGGGCGCATAAGGTCGGGAGCCAATGTGGCGCCAAAGAAATTAGACCGTAGGTAG
>Ga0326513_10000053_pt1 | contig 82592 bp, 158 predicted proteins | sample 2_2465_0518_D_FD_203654 | JGI IMG/M metagenome (GOLD analysis project Ga0326513, IMG submission 203654) | Bovine rumen microbial communities from UC Davis, California, United States - 2_2465_0518 | ecosystem: Host-associated > Mammals > Digestive system > Stomach > Rumen | place: USA...
GCGTGACACATAAGCAGTGTCAACTACATTTTCAATATCAGAAACTATTTGAATACGATCTCCAAAAGCAAGAGATAAGTTGAATTCGTCATTTATAAGTGCAGCAAGTAAATCATGACGAGCAAGATATGTCTCCTTGTCTATTAATTGACCTTGATGCACGAGTATGACAAATGTGATTTGAAGAAATTTAATAGTATTTCGATTCCACTGCGGAGAATCCTTCCAACCGACAGTGTAACAAATATAACTCTTTGTATCAGTCTGAGTTTCTGGAATAATATAAGCAGGACGAATATTTACACCGAAATAATCATCTGCTTCCGCCTCAGCATCTTCAAGCTCTTTATTGTTTAATACATGAATAATATATGGATTATTGATAAGTTTTTGTTTAATAATTTCCTTACAACGAATATTATCGTTGTCTATTCTTTTTCTGAATTCTCGTAGATGCTTCAGATTACTTTCTGTCCATTCCATCTGAGCACCTCCTTATAAGCCCTGAATATTCATCTTAATAGATGATTCGACACCAACATCACTGCGATATGCAACCACAAGATCTTTGCCAATATAATCATCTGGACCGATGAATTTTATTCTTATTTGATTTTCATTGAGATTAGATTCGTCAGTTTTTATAAAACGACCAACCTCTTCTCCTTCAACATAGTACTTCCATATACCATGTTTAAAAGGTATAGGACCAATGTCATCAAAGAATTGTACTTCAAACTTTTTGAAACTACCGTTAATCTTGATAACTTGTTCCTTACCTGTATATGTGATTTTTGAGTATACGCCCATAGGCTCATCATCTGGCTTATCTTCTGGTTCTACACCAGAAGCCCTATAATCAGCCCACATACCAACAACATTGCCTTCTTCATCAGTTTCTATTAAATCCGTATCTGAATTGAATTGATCTTGAGCCATTGTAATCATAGCTAATCCGCGATTCTGAATACGATTCACCTTAGAAACCTTCCATGTACGTGGTTCAGTCAAGACAGGAGCATCTACAATAATTCTCAGATTGTAATATATTTTTTCGGTATCTCGATTAAGTGGAACCACAAACTTCTGTTGATCTTGTACGGTAGTAAGCTTGTACAATTGTGTTACTTTAACAGTTCGTTAATCTGCTAAAGAATTATGCAGAACAATAAACATCTTTATATATTTGATATTTTCTATTCAAAAACACATCCGAACTAGAATATAGCCAATCAAGAAACTTTTTTACCTGATTTCTACCAGCAATTTGTAAATCACGAGTAGTTACTTCTTTGTTATTATGGCATAAGCTTATTGAACAATGTATTCCTAATACTTTCTTCACGATTTCGGCAATGCTATTACAAAATGATTCCGTGCCAATTAGTTTTACTCTGTTTTCTGTTTTGCATATACTTCCATCTCCGTCTAAATATCCAAGTATAAAAGAAGGATAATATTCCTCTTTTAAGTTATTTGGAAATGTTAGAGATAGACTTTTATTTGGTATCATTCCATGCTTTATCAAAGAATCGTGAATATTCTTGTTTGTTATTGATAAACAATATTGATTTTGCCAATTAGAATTCTTTTCATGATATGGGATAAAAACTAATTTGTGATTACTATTTAAATCTTTTTGAAACTGTTCTAATAAGTGTTTGTCTCGCTCTTGAAGTGATATTTGAAAACTATTTCCGTTTGAAGATACTGTTCCATCAGCATATAATAATCCTAGATAATACGCTTTTCTTGCAGAATCTATGTTTTCAAAATATGTATTATCAATTGTTCTTGTCTGTTTAACTTCACTCAAACTTAAAATATGTATGTTATTCTTAACTAGTATATCACGTAAAGTTTTTTCTCCCATATGTATTTCTTTTGCTGTTTTTGCCATATTCTTTAATTCTCTGTATTTTTGTATTGCCAACATTTCTCTATCAATTGATATATTCGGATGTTTATTTATTTGTTTATTCATATTAATTCTCCTAAAATTAATATTATAAAAGACCATAATCGCCAATATTAGGAGTATTGACGAAACGGTTTGCAACCCGCTGTCTGGTCTTTTTAATCTACATAATTTTTCTTATGCTTTCACATAAGTTCTGACTATATCATCATCCGTTCTGGATGCTTCCCATTTCGGTCACTTGACCTACATAATAGTCGATGAACCTTCTCCTATTCGGAGCTTGGCTGCTGATCATCCAATTCAATTACTTTTTAATCCATCACGCTTAGATGTATTTCATTCTTACGTTGTGGAGAATTGACTATAAGGAATTTCCAGCAATTAAAGAAGTTTTCTTATGTCATTCCTGACATAAGGGACTACTAATTAATCCGTCCAGATTCCGCTATTGTACGAATTCTGACTTTGTAATACACATGCAACCTCTTGTCGTTTGCCATCCATTATATACTGCACACAATGATCACATCTTAATATTTCCCATGTTGGGAATTGAATGTCATTGATATCAGCTTCTGCAACAACAAGCCAACGATTATATTTTCCATTAGTATCCTTTATAAGAATATATTCTCCTAAAGGCCATGCACTGCCATACATGTCTTCATATTTATAATAATAGTCAACGTTGCATTTTTGACTTGGTTTAAGTTGTAAATGAAAACTTACCTGATCTTTCGCAAGAGTTTGACTTTGATGGCGAATGAATTTTATATCTAACGGAACCATATTTTTAGTTGGTTTTACGTCATCAAGAGCATAAGGATCTGGATCATGATACATATCAAATTGATAAGCAATTTGTTGAGACGGATCTCCATCCCACGTCCACTCCAGAATATCTTTCCCTTGATCCTTTCGCACCTCACCTAAAGTGCGTCCATTCATACCAAGATACTTTCCATAATTACTAAAAGAAGGCATATTACACCTCCTTTATCTTACGAACAGAATTACCAGCATCTAATATCAATTTGCGATAATGACTCCAACTAAATGTTGGACTTTTCCATTCTAAGTAAGCAGCATTCAACAATGCCATTACCTCACAAAATTCATCTGGATAATTCAATAATTCATTAAGACTCCCCCATGTCGTAAGAACATTAATGAAAGCCTCATTTATATCAATGTCGTAATCTGCCGCTGTTGCTGGATCAACTACCAATAACAGAAAAAATATTTGATTACGCATTCGCTTTTTTGTTTGAACAATTTGATTGGCGGCAAAATCACCATAAGCATATTCGATCATGACGCACCTCCAAGATAGGAATTGCGTACATATCCAGCATTCTGAATATAGAATCTCGCAGCTTTCATTGCATCATCTCGTAAACCACGAAGTTCAGTAATGTGCTGCGCCTGTGAATAGTATTTCTGCTCTTTGTTTGAAAACATTTGAGAAATATTCACAACTGATTGAACCTGCTTGTTTAACCATTCATAAACCATCCATTTCGCTAATGCATTAATTACAAATTCTTTATCCGTCTCATTATTGACTGAATTAGAAAGAGTATAAGAAAGAACCTGTCCTTCGTCATCTAAACTATATTCAGAAAATAATCTATATACATATGGATCAGCAATAGACTTATGAAGATATTCAGACATTATTTCAAAAGCGTCAGTAGGACTCAGGGAGGCAAGATTGTAGTCCGTTACATTCCCCAAGAAGCTACTGAAGATTTCCTCGTAGCTAAGTGAGGTCATGGTTATACCTCCTTATATTAATCCGACATTAATTCGCCAACGAGATCAAGATCAATACCAAGAGTTTCATTCAAAGTCTTAATTTTCTTGCGACTATCCAGATAACCATTAGCAACCTGGAATGCAGCAATAGACTTCAAATTTTCGACAGCGCCTTTAGGAAGACGATTAATAGCGTCAACCATTTCATCATTTGGCATCTCAAGGATTGCCTTGATGTCACGCGTCTTAAATTTTTCAGAATAAAACTTGTCAATATCAGAATGCTCTTCTAAGAAATTTTTATCCTCAATCATAATGCGAGGCTCGAAAATGTTCTTGTCTTTGGAACGAACCATAGCAACAAGGTCTCTATATTCAATTTCTGTCTCATCATCATAGTCAGTAAAAGAATACATAATACCAGTTTTAGGCCCTTCAATAAACAAAATTCCAGAACAAACAGAACGGCAGAGTACGCCATCACTTTGTTCAAAAGATTTCTTGTCACGAGGTTTTTCGATAACAGGAGTTTCATCTTCGACAACAACCTCTTCCTGTACAGGTTCGAAGACTGCTTCTTCTTTGACTTTAGGTTCCTTAGTCTTTTTCTCGTCTTTAATAAAGCTTGTTCTAGGCATTTCTATTTCTCCTTTTATTCATAACGGGAGAGTCATACGACCCTCCCGCATATTAATAGTTTGATTAAGCAGTCCAAACGCCAAAATAGCGTCCAAGGACAGAGCCAACACCCATGCGTCTCTGAACCTCATAGGTCTGCAGATCAGAAGTATACTTAGAATCTCTATCCATAATCTCAGAGATCTGCGTATCTCCTTCATCAACAAACTTGATGAACTTACCCGCATCGCCAACGATAGGCATAATATACAGATCATCAGCAAACAGCAGCTGAGAAAGTGCAGCATCCTTAAAGCGGTTGGGCAGCGTGATAAGCCTCGTACCTTCGTACAGGCCAATAACGCCAGTGTTCATCACGTTGTTCTTCTGAGCATCAGCAATGTAGTTAACCTGCTGTGCGGAAGCAACCTTACCAAGAGCAGCCTTCGTACCCATGATAACGACCTCTGCACCATTGTTAGCGGCAGAAACCTTCTCAATGATCAGATCGAAGTTTGCCTTATTCATGACACCATTGCCCTTGAACTGAGCGGGCAGAGAGTTAACCATCTTCTTAAGCTCGGCATAAACCTGCTCACGAATCTGATTTTCATAAGCCACAGCAATGGCATTCACGAACTTATCCCACTGTACATCACCAAGGATGTAGCGGTTGATATCAGCACCAACCTTCACCACGTAAAGCTCCGTGGGAATCGTGATGGTCTGATAAGCCTGCAATCTCTGCAGAATGTGATCGTGATGGCTCGTTCCAGCCTTGGCAACAGACAAAATAGCATCATCGGTCTCGATCACAAAATCCTGACGATCGCCATAAGCAATGGTCTTTCTGTCGACAAGCTCATTGAACCAATCACTATCCTGAAGACCAACCTCAATTCTCTTATCAATGGTATCTTCAATAATGTCGAACCAGTCACGACCATTGTCGCGCAAAGCACGGCGAACAGCCTTATAATCCTTAATATCACTAATGCCAAGAATCTGACGGGAGAAGTCAAGAATCTTTGCATTTGCCTCAGTCTTCGTGATCACACGATCAGACTCGGCATCGTAAATCTCGCGGCCAAGAGCCACATCCTGCATAAGATTATTCATTGCGTCATAATCGGTGTTATTTGCAGCAAAAACACTCATGACACGCGTATTAAAATTCTTACTCATGATATCTATTCCTCCTTTCCTCAAAATTAAGCCTGGACAACCCATTTGCCAGCCGTATACTTAACGGCCTTACCAGCCTCGGGCGTGCCAGTGAAAGCAGCTACGGAATAACTAGCAATGTCGCCAACATGCAGTTCTGCACCCTGGGTGGTATCACCAGCAGCGTTAAAGAAGAGACCTTCCTCACGAAGCTCCTGCTCAGGATACGGACTAACGGGAGTATTATAGGAATAGAAGATCTGGTCGGTGCCAAGCTTCGTAAACTCGACATACCAACTGTTCGGCGTGTCGGTAGCGGCCTGACGAATCACACCCTCTACAGTATTTGCAGCAACATCATCAGCCTCATAACGATCAAAATCCTTCCAATCGCCCTTCTTATAAAGAACGCCATTGTCGCTATCAGCCTGCATCTCAAGATTGATCACATGACCATACTGTCCCATCATACTAGCAATCTTGCTAGGGAATGTGACCACATGGGTATTATTTCTGGTAAAATCAATAGCCATGATATTATTTCTCCTTTCAAGTATTTAAATAAAAAAAATAGACCGCATATTGCGGTCATTTGTTTCTTCGTTAGTTTTTAGTAAAAATTCCGCCGTAGCGTCCTTGCTTTTTCTGTCTGTTGATAGGCAGCTTCTTCATTCCAACTTCTTTCTTTTCGTCAGCCTGAGCAGCAAAGTCAACTTTGCCAGCTTTCGCCGCGTTTAAAAGCATCTCATCTGCCTTTGCACGGACATCTTCGACACTCATATCAAAATGGGCATCTTGAGCCTTAAAAGCAACAAACTCTTCGGAGTCAGAAATAGAAGAGTAGTCTGCAGAATTCAAAATCTCGAGTTTCTCGGGTTCTGCTTCATACTTAGCAAGCTTTTCAGAAATCTCTGCGTAATTTGCTTTCATCTGATCAAGCTGATTAATCTCATCTTGAGTAAGATATTTAGCAAATACATCCACACGATCTCCCTGGAGAGCATACACGTCTTTCTTTACAGAATACTTCTGCTTAAAATGCTTTCCACTCCACCAACCGTGAGCGTAGACTTCCTTACGTTCCTCATCCGCGTCACAGTCGAAGTAATCATTATCGGACTCTCCATACGTCTGATTAATAAGAGTAGTAAGAGCATTGAGCTTTTCCACAAGAGAAGAACTAAATGTCTTTGTTTCTCCATTAACAGTTATAGAAAGAGTAGCAAAATTATCTGTTAACTCCGCTTCGGAATCCTCTTCAGGAGTAACGTCTGTAGTTTCCTCAGACTCTGCTTCGGTAACAGTTACCTCTTCGGTGGATTCTTCTGTCTCAGCTTCTGTTTCCACCTGTTCGGTTTCCGCCATCTCTTCGACAACGGTTTCCTCTTCGGAGGCTTCTGTTGCTTCAACATTTTCCTCGAAAATTTCCATTGTTTCTTTTCCTCCTTTCGTAGATTCCGCAAAAGCGGTTATATAATTATCAAGGGATTGTTTTAACCCTTGCATAATTTCAATAGCTTTATCAAAACACACTGAATTCTTTTCAACGCTAAAATCTGCAATATCAAGACGAGCGCCTTCCATACCTTCTTTTACCTCTTCACCAGTTTCTGGATTTGTACCGAGGCAAGTAAGACCAGACACCTCAACATCAGTTAAAAGCAACTCTTTCTTCTTTGTATCAAATGCCATCTCATTAACAATGAGCTCAACACTAACTTTAGTGCCATTCTTTCTTTCAATGATATCTGCTGCAGCAGTATACTCACGAGGAATGGCGCAAGTAGCATATACATATTGACGATCTTCATTATCTGGATCTTGCTCCATATAAGGGTCATCAGCAGTAAAGCATCCTATTTGTCTTTCTTGATATTCAATTTCACCATCATCATTGACAGTAAAATCATGGGATGTGAAATCTAAATCTCCAGATTCAGTCATTGCGAAATTGGCAAGAATTGGTTTATATGCCATTGTCTTCATTGCCTTCTTTGCCGCATCAACAGTAACATTCGAATGATTGCGATTCAAACCTGTATGAAACGCTGTCACTGTTGCATATAGCAAAGAAGATTGCTCATCCTGTTCTTCATTTTGTTTAAATGTTGCAGGAGCAAGAACACATAATGGCTTACCAGTTTCTTTTGCGTTGAATGAATACAGCTTTTGATCTTGGCAGAATTGTACTAAATCATCTAATGTCAAAAGCTTCTTCATAATCTACTCCTTGTTTTAACAGAACATTTTGTCTGTATATACAAACTTTTTTCGGGATTCTTCCGAAAACTTCATATTACCATTATTGAGAAATACAAAGTATTTCCCCTCTTTATTCAGTTCTTGATAGCCGTTACCTCGTAACTCTGCGGCTACACCAGCATCTGCTGTCTTAATGAATTGTTGTTTCATCCTTTTATTCCTCTGTTATGAATTACGACTACGATCACCGCTAGGACTCAAATCTCCAGCATCTTTCTCTGGAGCACCTTGACCAACCTCACCTTTTTCAGACTCTGCAGTATTCGTATAACTAGAAACAAGAGGATGGATCATAATATCCTGCAATCCAAGTGCTTCAGTCTCAAACTTCAGCGCTGCCATGGTTTGTCGTTCACTAAACCCAAGAAGAGTGCCATATGCCAGCCTGTAAGAGTACCCATACTGATTGGCCTCCAATAACGTTTTACGATAATCCTCTTTCGTGTAAATTGTAATTGGCATTAAAGACAATGTGCACGGATTCGAAACATTTAAGAATAACTGCATATTTAACCATGCCTCGCATTGACCAAGAACTCCAGCAAGTGCAAACGCAGATTCTGCTCTAAGTGCATTCTTAATCAGCTCGGTATTATTAATAGCTTTACTTGAGTTGAGTAATGCACCCATACCAGACATGGCACCAAGAATCTGTTGCTGACTTTTGTCAACTCTGTTCGTATCCTGTGATACACTATCTGTGAAATCAATAGTCTTTAATTCATCACCAGGAATAACAGCAGTACTAACATCATCTGGAATTGCATCAGACGCAGCCTTGAAATAATCAATAGCGAGATCTGGCGTAATTTCAAAATCATCAGAAACCTTCGATGAATTTAGTACCTTAAGCGGTAAATAAATCATACGATAGAAGCTAGTGTTATCAGCCGCACTCTGATTATCATATAGATCATTTAAACCAGCCAACTGATTTAGATAGGGTAATAATGGCGGTATAATCGTATCAATTGAATCCACGTGTTTCTTTAATACAAAACTGTATTCCGCAGGCACATGGACATATTTGATGCCACTAGATTGATATTCTTTCCACATTGACGCAAGTGGTTCGCCAAGCCATTCAATTAAAGCTTGTTTTTGCTGACTTCTCCATTTTGACATATCTATGGCGAATCCCAGACAAGTACCACCTTTGGCCTCATAAATAGAATCTATTACGGCTTCCGCTGGATCAATTGGATAGAAGAATGCTCCGTTTTCATCATGAAAGAAAAGATTGAAACTTACATCACAAAGCCACATATTTACCAGTGGTCCAAATGTATTATTCTGAAAACTTACAACATCCAAAAAATCTAATGTCGCATCGAACTGCTTCAATGCTTTCGTTACATCGAAATCCTTACTAAATGTATACGAAGGTTCTATCTTACGACAATCGAAACAGTACATTGAAGCGTACTTCTCAATCATCTGTGCAAATATAGGGGAACGATAATAAAGATATCTTGATGCTTCTATTAATCTTGTAGCATTAGCATATATATTTCCAGTAAGATATCCTTTGATTGTTTCCCTGTCTGTTGCTTGTAAGCTAGGAGTTGTTGCATTCCTAGATAGATCACGAATAGTTTTCTTTATCTTGTCTTCAGAAGCACTAGCATAATTTAATTTACGCTTTTCTTCTTCAAGCTTATATTGTTCGCGAATTGCAGCAACGCTCTGATTAGGCTTCCCTACTTCACTTGAAATTTTAGCCACCTTTGGCTTTGAGGCACTATTCGTACCAGCTTTAGTTCTAGGCATATGGTGCCTCCTTTCCTAATTATTTGACATATAAAACGCCTGCATTTTAGGTCGGCAGGCTCGACCTCTTATATGGGTTTATTGACTCCATACCGTCATAATGTCCGCCCTGGTACACATTGTTGAGAGGTGCGGGCGGTTCTGTTATTTTTTTTAAACATTTTGCTGGGGCGGATTTGAGATCTTAGTTTATCAAGAAGGTCATTAGTTGATTCCTGTGGTTTTAACTTAAGCTCTAATTGATTAGCGCACCAGAATGAATATGCTATACTGGAATAACGGTCCTTACGCATACCACTAATCTCTTTTACTTTTATTTTTCCGTCCTTAACATCACTGTCTAGTTTGATTAATTCATACTCTGCCATAGTTGTTTGTACATATGGCATCTTAAGTAAAGTCTGATCTGTTAGTGACATTTTATTGTATGTCTTAATGCTTGATTTCAAAATGTCTTCTGCTTCTTGATCTAATACTAAGAAGCTTACCTTTCCATTTTGTATACCATTACGTAAAGAAACGCAGATATTGCTGTTAAATGTAGCATCTGCTTTTACGCACCATACAACTTTTTCTGCATCCTTAACTTTACAGCGTTCGGCCATTTCATCACTATTACATGCACATAATGCTTTATAGGTTTCGCCTGTCTCTGGATCATATTGATCTTTGCATATAAAATCATATACACCCAACCCAACACCCTGACAGTCAAGTACCAACTGTGTGCATTTATAGTTATAAAAATATCTCATCACAATCAGCCCAAGCGCATCAGTAGTAAGACCTTCAAATGTTTCCATATATGGAAAATTCGAATGATATGATATAGCATCTGTTTGCACACAATCATTTAAAGATAATGCCGCAGCATCGTTTCGTTTCTTCTTTGTCGATGCCATAAGAGCGACGTCAACAGAAAGAATACGTTCTGCTGCACCAGTTACCTTCGGAACTGGATTCTTATCCGTATAAAACTTAAGTGGCATATATGCAGTTTTTAATCTTCTGCGCTTTTGTATTTCATCAAACTTGAATAAGTTATCTCCTTCATCGCCAAACCACAAACATTCCATTTCCATTGCTTGGATTAATTCGTTGTAATCTGGCTCGCTCATTTCGTCTTGCAATTGTTCGCGAGAGAGTAATCCTTCATAGACCGATACTTGATAAGGCAATCCACAGATGAAGTACTTCTTTGTATCGTCGAAGAAATTCATTGTGTATCCTTGTGCTTTCTTGTATGCCCACGAAGACTTGAAATACGCCGAACTCATGTAAATCTCTTTGTTGCGTTCCTGTAAATGAGCATATTCTGGCTTATTTAAATACTTTGGTTGACGAGGACTTGTGAGGAATTTTCTTAGAACAGTATTAAGAATAGTTTCATCAATCATTCTAAATTCGTCTGCGACTAAGCAATTTGCACGCGCAGACCTTGAATTCTCTGTGCTCGTCCTTGTTTTAATCCAAGAAGTATTCCAAAATGATATAGTTGCATCATTCTGGCCTATATTACATTTCTCAATCTCTGATCGTAGTATTGGAGATTGTTTCATGAAATCATCTTGTATTTTAAGTAATACTTCGTTGGCCTGTTTCAATGTACCAGAACTTACTATGATTTTTGTACCAGGCCATAAAATACATCTGACGCAGCAGAAGAGAGCGGTTAGATAGGTTTTTCCTTGCCCGCGTGCCGCGAGATACATGATAAAATAATAATGCACCATTACCCATAAAAGAATTTTTTGAAAAAGTTTTAGATGAATTCCTAATACTTCTTCTACGAATCTATGCGGGTTTTCACGATAATATCCTGCTCTCCACGCCACTGTTTCCATTATTTTCTGTTCTTTATCCTGAGCAATTTCTTGAACAGATTTCTTTGTTTCTTTTATCATTCTTCTATCTTAGATCCGAAGATCTGATCAAACAGTTCTTCTGAATCTGCGTCTTCACTATATTGTGGTTTGTTTACTGTATACTTAGACATAAACCGATCATATAAAGATGAAAACGCATTCTTCAGACCCATCATCTTAGATAAATGTCCCTTAAAAAATACATCTATGTAGAGCCCAATTTTATCTGGATCTTTGAATTCATCTTCTGGCTCAGGAATCGGTTTGCTATCTTCCCATTTTTGAATTAACTGACCAAATGTCTTTGCTTCAGTAAGAGCATTGGCATTGACAGATGAAGGCTTAATTGAGTTACTCGACATGAGATCTTGCAATGTTTTATCTAACTTCTCAGTGTCACGACCAGCCTTCTGTGCTTTCTCAATTGCAAGCTGTGTAAATGCAATTCTCTGAAATAGAATTTCTTGTGCTTTTGTTTCACAGGCGTATCTTGATACCCAATCTTCATACTGAGACTCAAGGAAATATAAATCCTGAGTGGTATAATCCTTACCAAATCGTTTACGTGCAGCCTTAACTATACGAGAATTTTCATTAACTTCTTCTTCTGATTGTCCAGGTAATGAATCTCCAAAATTTGAATCTTTCCAAGTTAATCCGCGCCATTGAGGCAATGATTGTATAGATGTAATATATGTCTGAAATGGCGACGATCTATATCTTTCATTTACGTCATCTTTACATCCTTTAATACATTCTTCATAGAACGCATCGTCATATACGCGGTTCATCATCTGTAATACATGCTGTACAGATTCCTTTGTTTCGTTAGGCTCATCGCGATCATTTTCGCGCTGCTCAATAAGTCTCAAAATGCAACGTTTGCATATAGGGTATCTACCAGTTGCATAATTCTTATCTGCATAATACGACACATCAGCTTTTTGCCAACTATTACACATAGGGCATAGTAATACATCATTTGTAATCATACGATTATAATCTTCTGCAAGTTTAAGATATGCTTCGCGAACTTTACCAACTGTAAGTTTACGAATCTCGCTTTCCTTTTTTGGTTGTATTAATGTTGCCATATTGTATCTCCTTTGAATCATAAATACGGAAAGAGTAGGGCTCGAACCTACAACCCCTCGGTTAACAGCCGAATGCTCTACCATTGAGCTATCGATCCAATTAGTGGAACTGGAGGGATCCGAACCCTCGACCTCCTGCGTGCAAGGCAGGCACTCTCCCAACTGAGCTACAGCCCCATATGGGCCGCTATTAAATAAATAAAATGATATACAATCGGCCCATCCCGTGGTTCCTATGTCTAACACGGCTCAAACACCTGCCATAGCTCTGACACCATGACAAGCAAAATGCGATAGTATCGCATTATAACAAAATCTTGTAACTCTCAGTATGTCCATACACATCATCGAATCCGTATATCTTAACCGCTGGTTTACAGCCTTTCATTAATCTGTCAGAATATGGATCACTGCCTATGAAACTTGGCGAAACCAATACTTCTGCGTCATATGTTGCGGATTCATAACTTGGAATTTCTCGCCCGTTATGATAATGTCCAAGAAGTAGATATGGAATATGTTCTCCTACCAGCATAGACAAATCACGAATCGAATTTTCAATATTCTTAATCTGATGTCCGTGCATTGCATATATGTTTCCAAATGGTATATCAACCGTGATATACTCCTTACCTTCTTCCGCCAAATGCACGTTAATGCGAGAATTATTACTACATAAATCCTTAATATAATTCCCAATAATATACTCAACATCCTCTGCAGCCAGCTCAGATGCTTTTGCATTTAATACGCGCAACTGAGTATGGTTCGCTGTGGGAGCATGATAGTATTCTATATTTACAAATGCTGAAAGTTGATTTAGAAATTGAGCAAGTAACCTACTGATTTCGACTACAGCTTTGACAACTGATGTATCATTTAGATTCAAGTCTGATAATCTTAGTAAACCTTGAATACTGTCACCCAACTCCAAAATATATAAAGTATTGACTTCATGTTTCTCGACAAAATCATAAAGTAGACTGCATAGTAGCTCTAATCTTTCTCTTGCGATCTCTCTATTATATTCATTATTCTGGCTCTTAAACGAGGCACCATAATGAATGTCAGAAAGAGTACAAATATATGATATTGGATTATTTGGGCTCTGAATAAATAATGGTTGAAAATCTGGTAATTCTAATTGCTCACAAACAGAACCAATGTATTCGAAATATAATTGTTGTTTTGCATCTCTTCGATCAAGTCTGTTTCGCTCAACATTCAAAGTCTGTAGTTTAATCTTTTCCCTCTTGATCTCGTCAAGCTTATTATCTATATCACTGGAATGATCTTTAAGAGTTTTATTTTTAACAAAATACTCATATACAAAGGCACCGCCAAATGGACGTCTTGATGCAGCCTGACGAAAAAAATCTGTTGATCCTCTTAAATTATATTTGTCATGTATCTCCGACCAATCAATATCTTTTTCGCCATTTATTTTATCAATAATGTCAGACATAGCATTTTCATATTGTTTACGTGTTAGTCCGACCTTACTAAGCTCTTCGTCTATATTCATTTTGCCTCCAGATATGACTGCCCTACCTTCGCCATATAGGACAAAAATAGGGCAGTAAGATCAAAAGATTTGATTCAGACATCTAGATCCTCATCAATCTTAAGAGTTGTTGTTATATCAAATGGTGTATCTTCACCATATGCACGAGCAAGGATCTGGGCAACTTCAACGAGTTCGCCAGTCTCTTCGCTCATAAACATTCCCTCGTGGATTACAATTCCTTTAAATACGCCCTTAATAGAGCTTGACTTTTTAAAACTAGCCATAATATTTTCCTTTCAATCAAAGAATCTCATCAAGTGTACAATCAATGCCAATTATCTTGTCGACAATACCTCGCTCCTTTGCTTCTTTGCCAAACATATAATATTCACGATCCGTAATTTCTTCTAAAAAATCCTCATCCATATTAGTGTTATCAATCCAGAACTGCCGAGTATTCGCATCTAGCTCGTCATAGAAACTCTGAGTGTCACGCGCTTTATTACTGCTGGTAGATATTTCAACGCAACCATCGTGAAGAAGTACTACGGTATTCGGGAAACATATACGTTCATCACCACACGCAAGAATATAACTTGCCATGGATGCGCAATATGAAAAGCCAACAGTAACAACTGGCGTAATAGATGTTTGAATAGATGATACGACCTGGAGCCCCATAATCATGTCTCCGCCACAACTATTAACATACACATAAATCTTCTTACGCTTTTCAATCGGAAGATCCTTATCTTCTTGATTCCACTTTAAAATAGAGCAGCAGACAAGCTCCATCAAATTATCATCAATCTCTTGATTAAGAATGATACGTCTATCATTTAAATTACTTTTTTGTATTACATCCCAAACGGTATCTCCACCATCTTCTTGGTTTGTAGCAAAGAACAGTGTATCCATATCAGCACCTCGTAAATAAATGAAGCTGCCTTACGTGGCAGCTTCGTTTTTGTGTTTCGTGGCAATTTTCATATTTTCGTCAAAAGTAGGACTTAATTCAAATACATATACAGTGAATCCTGCCTTCTTTAAATTCGGCTTAATATCAACAACGCGTTCACCTAGTTTAATAAGTTTCCTGGCTACACGGATGGAAAAAATGTTCTTGTACTTTTCTTGCATGATGTTGTTTCTCCTTTAAATCAATAATAGTTTTTTCAGATCAATACCAGGTATAAATTTATATGTCGTATATTCTCGGCCTGGATAATAATCTCCTGTTTGAATATTAAAATGTTTTTTACTTTTTCTTTGTACCGTCGTCAATTTACCTAACCCAAAAATCTTCACAGCTTTTTTTGTATATAATGTTTTCGTAATTGTTTCGAGTAAATACTCTAACACGTCTGATACTTGTTTTTGAGAGAGGTTTGTTGCGGCAGCACACTGCTTTACAAACTCTCTTTTTATCATCTTTTTGCCTTTCTTCATAACATCACTTAAGTAATTCGTATTTTTCTTCCTTTGGAAAGGATAATAAATTTTTTCATTATTTGTTAACTCGCCGCTTTTTTCTTGAAGCATTTTAAGAAAATCTGGGGATTCACATTATATAAAACTTTTAATAGCAAAGCTCTGTTTGTATAAAGAGTAGAACTACTATTTTCTTTATTCCGTTTTGCTCCAGCTCCTATACAAAAAGCCCTATTGATTAACCATGACATCAAACCAAGATAATTGTTTGAAATATAAGTAGATCTGATGTCTTGAATTAGATTTTCAAAATCATTACGAAGCAGAAGATAGTCTTCGCTTTCATTATCATCATTTGTATTATATTTATATAATTCTAACGAATATTTCTGAATTAACTTTTCCACTTTCTCAGAATGTCTATGATGAACATCTAATTCATGTTTGATCCAAAATTCCTCCATATCCAATGAAGAAGCCGTATCTCTCTGAGAATCTAAACGTAGCTTAAATAAATAATTCATAGGACACTTCAAATTCTCATTGATGGCATTTTTAATTTTCTGCTTATTCATCTTATCTCTATTTCTACGAGCCTCATCCGATCGCATCTTTCGTTTATCTTTTTTTGTTATCATCCAGAAATACGGATATTGATTTTTCTTGATATCCATATCTTCTTTTATTCGTTTAATCTCTTCATTTAGATCGATATTGAATGTGCGTTTTGCATTATCAATTGCAATCTGTGCCAACACACTTAATATGCATACATAATCTTGATATTTCTGATCATCATAATTATATGTATATGATAAACATAACTGAGCTAAGTTACTTGATTCTCCAATTGCTAATTGGGCCGCTGCTAAATTATTATCTATTTTTGCAAAATCCTGCATGTCATAATTGTACACATTAGGATTTTTTGGAATCATATTTACAATAGTCGGATATTCTTTATAGCAATACTTTGCATGTGCCACAATATCCTGCTGATTAGTAATATATATTGAATCTGAGTCCTGGTCTGCTTATTGTTTTGTCCTTGGCTCTTTATCCAAGGCTGCTCCAGATTTCTCTGGAGTATCGGATCATCTCATCAGCTTCAGCTTTACCTGTTCAGCTGTTCGGCGCTCGTGGGAGAAATTATTCTTGGCGTAGTCATTCTCCTGATCTCTAAACCTTACTATTGCTTTTGCTCGCCACAATAGTCTTGGTAATTGATTAACATATGCACGCTAGTTACTTTTTTTAAATATGAGTCCACGTTATCCTGTGACATATATTGGCATAAGATGAATATAAACTATGATATTGCTTTTGGGTTTGTAATTCTGGGTGGTCGATTTTAAGAATACTTGCAATACTCATTCCATTGTCATATAATTTTCGTATTCTTAATACATCCGATTCTGTGAAATTTGAACGTCCGTTGTTTTCACCCTGTTTACCCTTTTTCCAATTATCATAATTTTCGTTTAATGAATACTGAATATTTTCAAGATGAGTAACCCATTCAAGATTATCAGCATTATAATTCATTCTGTTAAAATCTTTATGATTAACTTCAGCTCCATCAAAATATCCATCAACCCATCCATAAGCAACATATAAATGTACTGGTATACTTCCACCAAAACATGGATATCCATCTGCATTAATATGAATTGTTGCCTTTTGCTTTCTTCTATATGGATTGATTGCACGTCCATCTCTTGCTATAAGTTTAGTTCTATTTCTTAAAGTAACCTCTCTATACTCTGTTCCATTAATAATTTCGCTCTTCAAATACTTTTCCTTTCCAAAAGTATTCTAGCGTGCACTTAGTTTTCCAATTTTCACCGAATGTTTTTTACGCACATTTCTGTGCGCTGGGCCAGTATGTTAACCCATTATTTCTATCCTGAAAATCAGTTCCAATTAAATTAACGGCAACAATTAATTTGCCAAAGTTGAAATATTTACCAAAGTATTCATGGTATACATTATGCATATATCCAAGATTATTTCTTGAATTAAAAGGATTTCTAAACTCTGCTAAGTATTCACCGTTTTCAAATCGTTCTGTCCAGCATTGTATACAATCTTTTTCAACAGTAAACGTAGGATCGTCAAATGGATCAAGACCAACAGAACGTAATAGCATTGCGTATGGTGACCCAACAATAGTAAGATTATCAGCGTTCTGAATTCCATGACCGCTTTTAAAATTTAGTACGTAAGAACGTATGATAGCTTTTTTACGTTCTCTAAAATATGTACTCCTTATAAAATCTGGATTATGATTGACTAATGCAATAAGAACCTCATAATCATTCGCAAAATTTTTATTTTTATCCAAATAATCAAGAAATGCATTATTGTCAGATTTAAGCTTATTAATATATTCAACTGTCTTTGTGCATACAGATGGCATAGAGTCAATATCCAAAGCATTCATCATCTGATAACTCATGCGCTGCACGTCTCCGAGTTTTGACTCGTGAACAGTTTTAACTATACCGAACTGACAATCATTCTTTCTTACCCAATTTGACCAACATTCAAACGATACATCAAACTTTATCCATTTTATTGCATTCTCTGTTGTAATTAATCTGATATCCTTTACGCGAACACTGCGACCAAACATATCCTTTACTGTCGCATTCTCATAGCTATCGCCAAAATGATCACGCATAAACAACTGTATATTTGTATTAAATGCTGCCATTTTAGTTAGATGATGACGTAATAATATGTATCCCTCGGCATATGAAGGAAATATACTGGAATCAATTAATGCCTGTCCGTCAAACAATGTATTAACAACTTGATAGTCATCCTGTCTCTCAATTGTACAATGCCTATTTTTATCAATCCCAACACGCAAAATTGAGGTATTAAAAAATGAATCAACATCTTTTACGACCAATATCTGTTCTGGAAGTATCTTTACTCTATCAATAATAGAACTGGTAATAAGAGAAGAGTAGGCGCCCATTTCAACAATAGGAGAATTATTCTGTGGCAACTTTATGCCCATATATAAAAATTCGTGAGCCTGTTCGTAAGCATTCTCATTAATGAACATACAAGTTCCTTTTTTTGCCTTGCCAGGAGTTCGATACAGCATTTTATATCTAATAGTCTCACGTTTACTCAGTATTTCCTCTCCCTGTTTATTGTACGTCCTATATGTTATCTCTACCCCTTCTGTATAATATTTGATTCTTAAACGTTGCTTTGATAACTTAACACATTTATCTTTATTTTTCTCAACATTATCTTTAATCTTATCTAAATATTCATTGGCATTAAATGACTTCAATTTTCTCAGAGTTGTTTTATAATCTTTTGTTCCATAATCAAAAAGTAAGCAGATTACATCCCGCGTACTTTCTTCATTCCAGATCCTTATTAAATTATTTTCTAATAAATAATCTAGGAACAAACTATTGACAAGCATTGCATCAGTCATGTCAAGTTTGTTCCTAAATCCGTAAGTGTATTCGTATATAGAGGCTGCCTCTATATTCTTAATCTTTATGCCATATTTAGACATTCATTAATCACCTCCTCACGCCACCTGCACGTCATCCAGCATACTCCACAGAATACGCTCCATGGTTCCATTCAAACTTGTCTCACGCTTTATCTCCATCCAGCAAATAGTATCAAACATACTTGGTACTCGCGGCGTCTTAATTGTCGCGTGGTATTCACGCTGGTATAGATTGATGTCAATGCCATATAATGACTTCATCATCTTATAAGCGTCGCTCAGCACCATATTCTTTTCACGCCCAGTCTCGTCGCAGACAACCTTAAGTAGTTCATTGATATTTTGCTTCCAACTTACGCCATCAAGATTCTTTTCGGATGGGGTAGTAGTTGCATACTCGTGCAGCAACTCCTTCTGTTCTTTAGTGAGCTCTGTCTTTAGCACTGGCTGCGCGGACTTCTCAACTAGGTCAACAATTAGCTTGTGCTGCTTATTCATAATATCTGAGAAAACTGCTCGGTCTTCACTAATGACTTTAATAGAGTCCGCCAGCAGAGACTTTAATTCATTTACAGTATCTACTAACATTTGAACATCTGTGCTTACTGTCTCTATGGAATTATCTTCTGTTTTATCAAGAAGAGTAGTGCGAACAGCTTTTGCAATTTCAGACTGCTGTAATAACATACCAATTCTCAATACGGCGCGTTTAGGATAAATACGCATTCCGAGATTAGGAATTGTAATTGAAGATCCATCATTGAAATCAAACGTCACAGCGCCTCTTTTTTTAGAAATGTTTTGAACCAACTTTTGTTGGGTCAAGAAATCGGAAGGATGAATCTTGCGCATCCCGTCGCTCAGAAACTCGTCCATGTTTGCCTTTGTGATTTTACGAATAGCTTCGTCCGTTACCTCGTAATAATTCGCTACCATCTGAGTGGTCACAAAGTCAGTGCTGGAAATAGTCATAAGTTTTTTAACCTTCTCAAGTACATATACCTTGTCCATATTAGCATCACGCAGTTCACGATTTGTTAATAATACTTCGTTTTCCATATTTGCATCTCCTTTTTGCATAAATGAACAGTTACTCTTGTACCATCCAATGACCAGGTTCTACCTCAATTAGAAGTGCGTAACAACACAATCTAAGATCTCCATCTAAATCAGCAAACATATGCATGTCGTTACTGTGTGTAATCTGAACTACCTCCTCGTCCGCTTCCTCGTCATACATTTTTACAGCCGCATAGAATTCATTGTTTAATCCAACAGCGAAGATGGCTGACTCGTGGCATTCGTGTTGATATAGAAGATATGCCATACTATGAAATAGATCAGTATCTTCTTCGAATACAAATGGTACCTTTTCGCCGCAGTCATCAATGGGACACTTTAGAAAGTTACGCTTGCGATTTAGACCGTACAATATAAAGTTGTTAATGTAAATTTCATTCTTTGGTTTTGTCATAGCCCCTCCTAATTTAATACAGCGCTTTCTGCCTTGTACTTTTCAATAAGATCCTCAACATCATCAATTATTCCATCTGAGCAACTGCACGAACAATTGCGCAAGCATTGTATCTCAGCTATTAGCTTATCAAGAATCTCCGCCATATCAGCCTTTAATCGGACTTCGTAGTCGGTTTTAGAAATTGCAGTACCGTTAGATACACAACTTTCTGATTTGCAAATAGAACATAAACTATCAAGTGTTTCTCTTTTACCCGTTATAATCCCAAGAATAATATTTCTCTCGTTAAGGCAAGAACCCATGTAAGCCATCTTATCAGCAACATCTTCTGCTATCTTTTTACGTTCAGCCTTTAATCTTGCTTCGTATGTTGGTTGCACTACATAATTTCCGCAGTTATCAGGCTCTATGTGCGGTGGCATATAAAAAGCACATTTCGTCCTAACAATGCCTGATTGAAATTCACATCCGTGATTTGAACAGGAATCGCATAAATTATCCGATGTATTATCCTGCTCTATACCATATTCTTTTGCTATATCTTCTGGTATTTTTAAGTCCTTATTACCTGTAATGCCTTTCGTAAATTCCGTGAATCCTATTATGGCTTGCTTTGTATCGTCTTTATTCATTTTTTATCCTTTCATGTTTGCCTTACTTCTCAAATATTCAATAGCCTTTTCATAAGCATTTACACATTCATTTAATGGGCATCCTAAAATACTGTGCAATAAATACGGTATTATGGAATCTATACAATATTCTGATAATAGCGTACCTTTTCTAATAACAGTTTCTATTGCTTTTCGATCCTGTTCATCTATCTCCGATCCATTATCAAATAGCCGTGTATAAAGATTCTTGTCTATATCAATCAATATCTTCATCATTATTCTCCTTGCCTTCTGCCTTGTATGACATTATAGGATTGATACTTACATCTTATTCCTCGCTTTCTTTAATATACGGCTCTGGTTCATTAGTGTAATAATACATATATGCAACAGCGTTTTTTGCTACAGCATTATTACTCCATTCCGTCATGTCGTAATAAATATCATCAACCAAAAATATGTTGTCCACATATTTATATGTCACCCATATTCTTCTGTCTTTCGGAAATTCCTTTAATGGATCAGAAACAGGAATCCACTTCTGTTCCAACGCCTCCCGTATCTGCTTGCAAGTCTTTTCATTCCACGTTTCCTCACAAGCCCGCATTGCAAGTCTATATGCTTCTTCTCTTGTCATGCTCCACCTCCATAGGAATCAAGATAATACATCACAGCGTCTTTATACTCATTGTTTCCCGTGAGATATCTAAGCATATTAACAAATGCATCCGCATCCTCATCTGATCGCAGCTGGCCAATTACATAGTCGCAATTGTTGTGCTGGATCATGATCACTGGTTTCTTGCGCTCTGGTATGTGGCCAACTATGAGACCGAGATTATTTCTTTTGTAGCCAGTCATATTGCCTCCTTAAAAATCATACACTCGCGTTACACGATTAATTTTAGGACGCGTCACGCGCAAAGTCAACCGAAAAAATGGACAAATCATAAAAATTCTCCCCAGTCTCATCATTTTTGCGCTGACAGTAGTCGCGGATCTCTTCCATAATAACAGGATCGTATGTATGGCCTGCCTTCACACGGTTATACATCTGGGTCATGCGACGCTTGATATTGGAAGCTTTGGTTACGCGGCCATCATTTCCACGGGCTTGTCCCTGCATGATAATAGCCTCTTTATCTTCAAAGCGCCCGTATGTGTTTGTCGCGCCAACCCCCCTATATACATATATCAATGACATTTTCTCCAGGATAGAAAGGTAGCGCGTAATAATTGTTGCGTCATTGTCGAGAATACCAGCCAGTGATTCGATACTCCAGTATGCGCACTTCTTCTCAATATTTATTGTACTCAAAAAAATGAGATAGTAGCGTATTACTGCGTTTGGACAACTGGTTTCACGCATTATGCGACGAATATCATCAGCACCAACTTGAACAAAGTATTGATAATTTGAAGAATTAAACGAATCGCGCAAGATTATATAATGCTTACGATCGACTCGTTCACCCTTTAAATATCCAGCTTCTAATAGGTTGCGTATAGAATCCGCAATATTTGCCACCATATTTTGAGTATAAACATAATCCTCTTTCATCTGATATGCAATCTGAGACGCATCTATCATAGATTTGGATTTATATACACTATACGTTTCCATAAGAATATAACACCAGACCGTAACATCCATATGTGTACACCCCTGATCTCTTATTAATTCCTGTGGAACAAAAATGGGATTGCGCATTATACCTCCTGACCTATTGGTCACCAATAGGTCAGACTGGGGAGTGTGTCCTATTGGTAACCAATCGAAAAATACATTTCAAACTAAATAACATACATATAACTAAATAACATACATTTGAGTAATTTACTTCGTAAATTACTCTCGTGGAGTTGGGTTCGGTGAAATTATATCCCCCGTGAAATCGAAAGTCAACCATTTAAATTTGGAATTTGTTGGTGAGTGGAATATGTGAATGGGTGTCTGAGACATCTCAGAATCTCTTGTACGGGGTTTTAGATTATCGGGTGGGAAAATATTAATTATGGATGCGGAATTGAATGTGGGGCATTCTGAGAGGAAATAAATATATATATTATTTAATTATAATGTGAAAAATGTGGATAAGTATGTGGATAAGTTATTAATTTTGGTGCGGATTGCGCGATGTGGGTGTCGATGGGGATCTGGGAATGCGATTGGCTGGAGAGCGCGGTGGGAGTGGGGATGGGGGAGGAGGAGATGTGGGAGGGAGAGTGTACTGGATTACGTATATTGGTGTATGAAAAAGCGATCTTGATATACGATATGCCGTAATATAAATGTGCGGTATGCCGAATATAATTCGTGGTGTGTGAATGAAACAGCTAGCTGCAGAACGCGCGGTTTGGCGGGTTTTTTCGCTATAAATACCCCCGCAACATTAAATAGTTATTTATTCACATAATAGATTTTACGATACAATGTCACCAGTAGCACATAACACCACTTGCGGCGCGACCGACCCCCGTATCGGCGAGGAAGGATACAACATGAATGCAACCATCACATCTTACGGAATGAAAAAAGTCCATGGCGAGTACACGCCCGCCAACTACAACCATGACACAAACGCCACGATAGGCGTCCACATGGAAACATCTATACTTATGATGGATGGTGAAACTGTACTGGAATGGGTCGCGCGGGCGTCCATCCACCATGCAATCGCGACATCTATCATCCGCACCATGGCGCGCGGGCGCGACCGTAACGCCGCAACCTGTCAAAATATTATCAATCATGGCGGGCGGTACGATGCTATTCGCGGGCGGTTTACATGGAATGATGCGATTTACGAAGATGTCGCGACATCCGTATTCATGGCAATCATGGACTTATACGGGCGCGGACTGGTATCCTACAATGACGGTCGCTTGGAATTCGGTACATATGAGAATAGCAAGGGCGAGACAAAACCTGCCTACAATCTAATCTATAAAGCGGTGCGGGATTGCTTTTCAGAATTCGCTACCGATTATGATACAAGCGGGAAACTGGTTGCCTATGATGCTATGGTCATGGATGAAGACCACACCGACCACACCGAAACACGCGCGGCGAATTCATACATGACCGATGTTGCGCGGGCGTATGATGGCAATATGGACAATGTATTAAACCGCCAGGACGTTTCCGAATTCCTGGAGTATATGCGCGCCAACATGGAACACGCCACATTCGATGCTTGTTACACCGTATTTTGTGGATTGATATGTGGTGATAAACAATCTGAAATAGCGCTTGCAATGGGAGTCTCACAACCTATGGTTGCAAAACGTATTCACAAAATCCGCACCATGTACGCAGAATGGACGGGCGCGGTCACCATTTTGCGCCATGCGAATAGTTTTGAGAGGGGGCGCGCTAATGGTGCCAATTATAGCGACCGCGTGCGCGGCTCTCACATGGTACCGACCGCCCGCAATGACGCGCCGCACGGAGACATGACAACATCATTCTACAACTTCAGAACGCTATTCCAAAACCGCATGGTCAGAATGGACGGGCAGGACGTGCCGCACATCACGCCGCATCATAGCACACTTGCAAGCGCGCCCGAATTGACAACCTACGAAAAAGCACTGAAAAGCGGTTTTGACCAGTACAAGCGCACTGGAAAGTGCGAATATATCGGATAAAAATCAATTAAACGCATGGCGGGCGCGGTTTTCGCGCCCGTCTATTTTTTTTTCATTTTTTGGTTATAAAATCGGCCGGTCGGCGCGTTTATGTATGTAAGATGGTTTTCATGGTCGATTTTGAAAAATGTTTCATTTTTCGGTTATAAAATCGATTCTGAAAAGCGTTTATACATGAGAGATGAAAAATCATTTTTCATCATTCAATACAGGGTCAAAACACGTAAGCACTGTGCAGGCTCTAGGTAGATATCCTAGTAAGCATTGGTTCTGTGAGTGATTGAAAGATGGTCTATCGTCTTTCACGCGTGGCATACAGGACGCGGGAAGAGTTCCTGATGCAGAGGTCTACGCCATACTAAGTGCGCGCACGCGCATGCTACGACGTGGACGCGAGATTGGAGCGTTATCCAGTTACGATACGTCAATTAGCGCCCACCCTGGGGCTTCCTGGGGTGGGCTTTTCATTACCAGACCCATTGCGGGCCGATTTGGGGGTGATGACGGGTGAGGCTGATATTCTACTGGGCGAAGAGCAGGTGGGGTAGCAACCACCGACACGTGCCGCGTACCCGTGGTTACCCTGAAATCGGCTCACAATGGTGTGAGCCACGATTCAGCGCGACATGGCGCAGGAAGGACAAAATCATGGCTAACAGTAATCTGGCAACTATCAAATCTGCAATCGTCAAGGCTCGCGAGGAGCACAACAGGCACGCCCTGAACAAGAAGGACTTCGAGGATCAGGGGCTGACAGAGCAGGCTTTCGAGCAGTGGTGCGAGTACATCAAGGAGCTTCGCATTGTGGCGGTTGAGTATGTCAATCTCACCGAGCAGATTGACGCTACCGACCGTCAGATCGAGACTGCACGGCGTAAGGTCTGGGCTGCGTGGCAGGACGTACTCAAGCATGGCACTGACAAGGATTTCGACCCGCACTTCTTCATCCGCAAAGAGGACGCGACCAAGATTGGTCACTGGGCTTCTTTCACGACGATCGATACTGCGGTGGGTCGGATGGCGACGAATAATTCGCTGACCGAGTTCCGCAAGAGGGTTGAGATTCTGATTGGCATCCGCATGGCTGGTAATGAAATGCTCGACGACGACAAGCGCGACCTGATCGCTGCTTACGAGGGTGCGGTACGGAGTATCACGAACTGCAACAATCTGCTCGACGGTTACAAGCGCGGCGATCAGCAGGTGGTCGGACTCCGGAAGCGGCTGGATGGCGCTAAGGCAGTCGAGCGCAAGCGGCTGGAGCAGGTAAAGAAGTACGGGATGACCGAGGAAGAGGCTGAGGATTTCCTCGCGGATGTAAGGGAAACCATCAAGGACCTCGACAAGCAGGTCAAGGATACTGAGAAGACCCTCAAGGAAGCAATCAAGACCCGCGACGAGAAGCAGAACGACTACAACAACGTCAAGGCAAAGCTCAGGGTCATCGGTATGTAAGGCAAAGCGCCAAGCGGGGCGCTATATAAGTGCCTACGGTGTCAAAACTGTAGGCACTATTCGCCGCACAACTACGACGCAAGGCATACGGGGTGGTTCCCGCTTCGCGTTGGATAGCGGTATGTAATGTATATACACAAGGGAAACAGAAACGAGGTGATGACGTGGTAGTAATACGAATGTTAACGCCTTGGCGATATAACGTGTACAAGGCAAACAAACTCATCAACGCGTTCACTACGCTTACACAAGCGAGACAGTGGACGTCACAAAACCACTACGACTACATCGTGAAGTGGTAGAAAGGAAGAGAAATGGCACTGATCGACCGCAAGCGCAACGGAAACGGAGACGAGGTTTCACTCTACGGAGACGCAGACGGAAACTACCTCGTAACCAGTAAAGGCAAAGGGGATCCTTATGCGTTCCCGCTTTGCGAAGCAAACTGCTACAATGACGCAAGGGATTTCTTCAAGCTCCTGCTCGCTTAAGACAGGGAAACGCCGTTGGCTGTCAAAGGCAAACGGCGTACTCGGACGCAAGTCCAAATTGACACTATTAACCCAACCTGCTACAATTCCGTAAGGGAAAGGAGGCGCTACGGAATGAACGACCGACCATTAGGTGACATCATTTACGATCCAACTCCAACGCTGCTCGATCCGCCTTACCGCAAGAGTGACATTGCGGCAAACGAATGGAAAGAGGTGCGTGGTCTGTTGGAAAAGCTCAGAGACGAAGGCAAATTGACCTTCACGGCTGACGATGAGGAAACGCCGTATGAGCTACACACATTTCAGGTGCATTGGATATTCAACGACACTGGTGATTGCGAGTTAGAAGCGAAACGAGTAGCGGAAATATTATCTCGAGTCACCACTCTAATCACGGACGAAAAGGATTCATCTTGGTGGCAACTATCACGCAAGATATATATACCGTCTGATGATTGACATTATAGCGCCAAAGGGAAACCTGAGGCGCTATCTTTATGCCTACACGCACTAAAATTAGTGCTTGACAAATAGATAATTGCAAACTAAAATTAAAATCCCAACGGAAAGGAGTACAAATGTTCGATATCATTTTCGCCGTAGCCTACGGCCTGTTAATGTTCTACCTGGCGTTCTTTATGACGCCAGACCTGGCACTCATAACGATCATCATTGTTGGCGGCATTGTCCTTGTGACGTCCGTCAAGGCAATTCGCCGCTTGGTGAAAGGATGACGCAATGAAAGACGTAATCATCACAATCGCGATCTGCATCACTCTGCTTGCAATCACTATGCAGATCACCAAGGCAGACGAATATCCCGCTACGATGCTGGTGACGGAACTCGAATATGCAACCGACACGGTTGTATGCGAGGACGGCAACGGAAACCTGTGGGAGTTCAAGGGAATCGAGGACTGGATGGTAGGCGATAGAGTCGCCGCAATCATGTCCACCAAGGGAACTAAGTCGATCTATGACGACGAATTCGTCATGGTGAGATATAACGCAAACTAACACTAATAAGGAGGGAAAAGAAATGGCAAATTGGTATTCAAACAAGAAATCAGCACAGAAGAAGGATGACGATTTCAAGTACGAGATACTGGAGGAGTGCGGCACAATCAGCGAACGAAACAACGGATACGAGCTGAAGTTACGGTTGATCAAGTGGGGAGACAATGACCCTAAGTACGACATCCGTCTGTGGAAAACAACAGAAGAGGGCGGAGAGAAACAGTTCAAGGTAAATACGTTCACTGGAGATGAAATGCAGAATCTGCTTAAGATCCTCAAGAAAATAGACGAGCAGCCCGCAAATAAGCAGCCGCGTGTGGCAGGAGCAAAGCGCTCCAGAAAGTGAGGGAAACAATGAGTCGATACACTTGTCTTGAGTTAGAACCAAATAGCAATACTGTAACTGGTGTCGTAACAGAGTTGGAAATCAATCGAGAATACAAGGTAGGCGACTACATCTGGGTAAAAAGGATCAATACTGTTGAGCATCTGAAGGTTATCCGTGTAGATGGGAGATATTACAACGGAAAGGTTGTAGCCTAATTTTAATCCGCCCTAGTGTCAGAGCCAGGGCGGGTAATCGCTCCAATAGTGGAGTACGGTAGGGAAAATTAAATCCATGTTTTATGGGGAAAGGAGAGCGAAGATGATCACAAAGGCACAGGCAAAGGAATTCTACCGCGACCTCTGCGGCACCGTGTATGGAAACGCAGACACCAATAGTCAGGGGATCATGTCTGCGGCTCTGATTGCAGACCACATGAAAATGCCCATCGAAAAGGCAAACGACTTCCTGTGGGCGTGCGCAAAGTACGGTATCACCGAGAGACAGGGAGGAGCGTGGGTAGTATGACACTTGAGGAGTTGCTGTACACCGTAAATGATTCCACTTTCGTTAAGATCTTTTCTGCCGAAAATGGAAACGAAATCGCCGCGTATGACGGCAAGGATAGCATACCCGAATCGCTTGACCCGCTTGAGGTCACTGACATTTTCGTCGACGGAAATGCACTTTGCATCGAGGTGAACATATGAAGGGATATTACAACTCGTATTCCTATATGGGATACATAGACGGAGAGTACATGGAGTTCGCAACGGATTCTGAGTATGAAGAGTATGTTGAGGTAATCGCAATATGAATAAGTATTATCTATCAAAGCGAAAACTGGATGCTGACTGGGATGCATGGATTGAGAATAATCCGCATAAACACGGATGGTTTTTAAAGGTAGAACGGTTCCTGTTTGTGTACAAGGTACTCGAATACGGTTGCAATTAAATCACACTTTTATGGGAGGGAAATGCCATGGTAACACTGTTAATCGGATTACCCGCTTCGGGCAAGTCAACCTATGCGGCAGAAGAGGGATCCTTGGTTCTGTCTTCCGACAAGATTCGTGAGGAATTGTACGGAGACGAATCAGTTCAGGGAAATCCCGCGAAAGTATTTTCCATCCTGTATGGGAAGATGGAAGAGGCAATCAATGATGGAGCGGAACATATCATAATCGATGCCACCAACATCAATAAGAAAGACCGTGCAAAGGCAATTGAGATTGCCAAGAGTGGCAATCATATTGTTCGTGCGGTCGTGATGGATACGCCGATTGCGGTTTGTATTCGCCGCAACGACGCAAGGAAACGCAAGGTTCCTGACTTTGTGTTCGACAGAATGCTTAAGAAATATGAGGAACCTACGCTGAGCGAGGGTTTCGACATCATTGAGAGAAAGGAGTGGTCAGCGAAATGACAGATGTAATTATAGCCTTTTTGACAATAAGTATAAGCGAAATGGTAATATGTTTGGGAATTGCAACGTATTACCGATGCAAGCGTGGAGAAAGTGAGAAGTAAGCGAAATGAATACAAATAAAATTTTACTTGATAACACAAAAACGACCGAAGAAAAAGTATATCTTATAGCGAAATCCATAAAGGATTCTGGTCGATCAATAGATAATGATTTATGGTACGCAATACTTGACCTCAAAGATAAAAATTTTCCGACAATGGGAAATGATATTGATTATTTTGCAAAGGCAGAAAGCGAGGTTAAGAAATGAAATGTCCGTATCAGACTAAAGTAATTCACAAACCCGAATACACAGATGAATATGTAAAAAGGTTTGCCGAAGATGTAACAGAATTTTGTGAATGTGTAAAAAGCGAATGTCCATTTTATTACACATCATTAGCACGTGAACATTGTCGTAAGGCAGAAAGTGAGGGGTGAGCGAAATGAATATCTATCAGGTGTTTCACAAGTACGATGTTGATGGCGGCTTTGGTGATGCGGTCAAAACGGAATCGTTAGAGGCAACGTTCTCGACAAAGGAAATGGCAGAGAAATTCAAGGCAGAGTATGAAAATCCTCACGTTTATGATCGACCGTATCAGCCACTATTTTGTGGCACTCTTGAGATTCGTCAGATCGAACTGGACGATGAAGAAGAATTCAATAAAGAGGACATGTGGTGGTGGGATGATGAGGAGGGCGAGCAAAATGAGTAAGGCATATCTGCTTATGAGTGATATCGATAATGGTGCCAGTGGTTATGAAAAAATTTGTGGTTTGTACACCACAAAAGAAAAGGCAGAAGAGGCGGCTAAAACATGGATTCCTGAACGTAAAGGAAAGCAAGTAGTAATAACAGAGATGGATGTTGATCCAGATGACGTGCCTTACCATCTGGAAGGTAAGGTGCTTCGTACATTTGAAGAGTGCATACAGTATTCGGATATGCGTCCTGATTATTTATTTCATTATCTTTACGTAAAAGAAATGGAATTACAGTAAAAGAAAGGAGATCAGCATGAGAAAGACAAGAAGTTGGAAGCACACAACGAAGAACCGTAAGCAGTACGGAAATCGCGACGGAGAGCGGGCAGTATGGAAGGAGATTATGCTTAACAACGAAATGTATCTGGTGGAACTCGACGATGAGGAGGAGTAAGCATGGACTACACATACTTCATAGATTCCGATGGAAAGCTAATCCGAACACGGATAGAGCAGGATGATGAGCCTTGGGATCCTCGGTATGACTGCGATGGAAACATCGGTCACATGATGTGTTGGTATTCGAACTATAACCTGGGCGACTACAAAGATAACCACTACGATAACCCACATGACTTCCTGTTTTGGCAGTTGGGTGAGGAAAAGTATGAGGACGCAACCATTCCGCAGATGCTTAAAGCACTGGAGCGCAAGGGATATTACTTCATCCCGCTTGCGGTTTACGAACACAGCGGAATCACAATGTGGTGCGGCTCTCGATGGAGTCACTTCGATGCACAGTGGGATTGCTCGGATATCGGGTGGATCTACACCACAAAGGAAGAGGTCTTAAAGAGTGGTTACCGTATCAAAGGTAAGCGCGGATATCTTAAGACCACCGAAAAGAACTGGCGCAAGGTAGCGCAGGAGACGTTGGAAGCGGAAGTGAAAACGTATGACCAGTATCTGACTGGTGAAGTGTACGGATTCATGAGCGAAGTGTGGGATGGAGAAGATTGGATCGATGAGGAGTCTTGCTGGGGTTTCTATTCCGACAAGTGGGGAGATGAACTGGCAGAAGAAATCATAAGGGATTTCTATGCAAGCCCCAAATTCATAAACGAAGAGGAAGCGGAAGAGAAACAGCGGGAAGATGCGATAATGAAACAAATCGAAACTATAGTTTGCATTTGATAAGGAGGAATCGAAATGAATGACGTAATCAACATCCCGAGCACAAGGCAGACCAAGGGCGAGTTCGCAATCTCTTATCAGCAGGCAGGACGCGGCGGTTGTATTCCGATTGTCAACGGAAAAGAAGAGCGCAGTCTGATGTTCGGTTATGCAAGCGAGACTGATAAGGCAGCCTGCATAAAACTGCTCGAGGAGGCACTGATTGCAACAAACGGAGACATCTACGAGACACGCAGATATCTCATGAATGCGGTTGAGGTAGCCGCAAATCACATTCGTCCGAATGAGGCGCTGACTGTTGATGGAACAGAAATCCTCATTGACTACGGCAACCGTTCCGCTTATGAGGGAGCGAGGGAACTTGCTAACCTTGACGATATTGATTGCGAACTGCCGAACGAAGCAATCAAGGCACTCCTTATCAACCGCGTCCAGCTTGTGCTCGCTGATAGGGAAGTGATTGAGTACTACGACGAGGATGAGGAAGATGACTACGACGAGGACGATGACGAGTACTATGACGATGATGATGAAGATCTTGAGTTCATCCAGTAAGCACTAAAATTAAAGCCCCACGCTACCACAGGTGGGGCATGAAAAAGAAAATAATCCCACATTTTGTGGGTGTAAATAAAACAACTGTTTGATTGAAAGGAGATCCAAATGAACAAAGAAGAGAAGGCGGCACTTGTTAAGAAGTATTGCAACGAGAATACTAAGCCCAAGCAAGATTTATGCCCTGAGGTAAATCAGTACATCCGCACGTCAAAGGGATACGAGATTTGGAACTCCAAAGATTTAAGCAGGGAGCCGATTAACTTTGACCCTACAAGATGGAGCGACGTAAGAGAATGCGGTCTCAACAATGTGGTTTGCGTTCGCAATGAATACGAAGGTCTTTACATCGAATACCACGAGGATATGGATACTCTTGAATTCGCCCACATCTTCATGGATGGCGGCAGAGGTAAGGCAGGCGAAGCGAAAGAATGGTACTACGGAAATGGCTGGAATTATTCCCGCTACTTCATCTTCCGCAATGATCCGAATGCATACAGCAATACTGGTATTCTTACTGGCAATACCCACTACTCAAAGGATTTACTGAAGGAAATGAAGACATGGTCACGTCGTAGTTTGGTAGGAGAAGAGAACTACGCAGAGTTTAAGAAGTTTGCTCCAGATTCAAGCGAACTCCGTGAGTACAATCACTGGTACAGCACACCACTCGCTCAAATATGGCAGTATGCACGGTGGTATCAAATGGAGTTCATAAAGCGAACTTCGAGTAAGACATTTAATGATCTTTCTGCTTACGAATTAGATGATATCACGCCGCTTCCGTCGAAATCTGTGGTGGATGATAAGAAAATGATTTACTTCCAAAAACTTGACGACAAATATGCGGTTCTTCGTGTATTCAGATATGGATACAGATATGAGATTAATTCAGACAAAATAATAGAAGAAATGCGTCTGTTTGTGTCTGACAAAGGTAAACCTACCGTCATGGTGAATGATGGATACTGGAAAATAAAGGCGAGTACACCTTGGGCGGCGCAAGGAGCAGCGGTGATTATCAATGCAAGTGATATTCAGGAATGGAAGCCATTAAAATATATCATGCCTTGTATTGAGGATGATATAAATATTCAGAATTTTATCAATTATCTGCGGCATCCGATTGTTGAACAGTTGTCAAAGGCTGGTTATGTGAATGTTGCAAAAAAATTGATGTATTGTGATGAGATTGCGTCAAATATGAAAACCTTCTTCCTTGTCGAAAAGGAAACAAAGCAGCCGATGTTTAAGTTGCTTGGTGTTAACAAGTTCGTACTTAACGCAATGGAGTGTCATGACGGGAACCTCAAGATTGCAAGAGAGATTAAATATTTTGTGGGTGGTTTCGATGCGACAGAATTGTCACAGGATGTTTGTGATTACATCGCGAACTATGTTGACAGTGGCAGATACGGCAGTAACAGCATTACAACCTTAGTTCCTGGACATAGATATGAGTACTGGCGCAGAGATAGTCGGTATAGTACGCCACTTACAGATGACGAAAAGAAATGGATTCTTAAGTTGTTCAAGATGGAATCCAAACAGACTGGTTGTATTAGTTTGTTTGATGATGTTATCTCGACATACAACAGAATCAATAACAAGCCAGACATCGATCTCTACAACGTAAAGAACTATGACGACATAAACAGATTACATGATGCTCTTGTTGCTCTTAAGGTACAGGAAGATAGAGAACGGCAGGCATTAAGAGATGCGTCAGAAAGAGAACGGCAGGAACTGCTTAAGAAGAAGTTTGAGAAACTTCAGGACGAACGTATCAAGAAATACGAGTATGAGGACGGAGACTTCTGCATCAGAGTCCCCCACCAGTTAGATGAAATCACAAAGGAAGGTATTGTGCTGAATCACTGTGTTGGCGGATATCTTGATAAGCACGCTCAGGGAATCACGAATATCCTTTTCCTGAGACGTAAGGCAGATGAGAATATTCCGTTCTATACCATCGAGATTTGTGATGACCATGTGATTCAGATTCACGGTAATCACAATCGTTGGCTCGGGAATAATCCTGAAGCGGTACCGTTCGTATACAAGTATCTTGAGCAGTTAGGAGTTAGGTACGATAAGAAACTTCTGCTGAACAAGGGAGCTGGCTATAGTGCGGGAGACGAGGAGTTGCCCGAGAGTTACTTACAGGAGGCTGCGTAATGGAATTTGCATACGATGGAGTTCAGTTTCATCTGAACTCCAATCCTTGGAAAAACGAGTACGAAGGGAAGTACGTGCTGACTTATTACAACGATGCACGAGGATGGAACATGGCACTTGCTACGGTGGATAGCAAGAAAGAAGCAATGGAAAAAGTGAAGCAAATGAAGAAAGATCATGTTGGGCCTTGGTTATAAGGAGGTAAAAGATGTACGAAGCAAGCAGTGATAGCCAGGAAAACTGGAACACAATGGAAGAGATCATTCGGGATTATGGATGGGATGGGATGGACGTCCTTAAGTACCTGACAGACTGGCACGGAATGCAGTTGCTGGATAAAGCATTCATGGAAAACTTAATTGACTGCGAACTGTGATTGAAAGGAGAGCGAAATGTCTAAGAGAATGTCTATTGAGGAATACGCACGGAAGGCAGCTGAGAAACTTGGTGGTGAGTATAAAGAAGTTGAAAAGGCAAATGGAATTATCAAACACGGTATTGTACTTCCCTCTGACAGTGAAATGCATCCGACTGTTTATGTGGACGATGATTATAAGAACAGGGTACGGTATCCAAGTTTCGTTAAAAAAGTACAGGAGGGATTAAGAAACTTTGTTCCAACGAAGAATCCAATCAATGACATTGCTGATTACGATGGCTTTGTCAAGGCAAGACTGAGGGCACGGTTATACAATTGCAAGACAAATGCTGATGTATATATCAGTGCTGCTCCATATGGATTCGATGATTTGATTATCATTCCGTATGTTCAACTTGACGATAATGCATCAGTTAAGGTAACCAACGAACTGGTGCAGATGTGGGGCAAGGAATACGACGAGATTATTAGTACCGCATTGGAAAATTCAAAGGATTTTGAATTAACACCTATGTATGAAGTACTTGTATCACTTGGCTTCCCGCTTCCTGAAGATGATATCCCTTTGTATGTTCTATCTAATAAAACAAGGATATGCGGAGCAATTACCGCAGTAACACAGCGGGATATGCTGAAAGAAAGATTTGGCGAATACAAGGTAATTCCGTCCAGTATTCACGAGGTGCTTATTTTACCTGGCGATGAAGATACAGAAATGGATGAATTAACAAGTATGATTACCCATATCAATGAGAAAGAAGTGAGTCCCGAAGAGAGACTGGGTAACCACGCATACCAGTTTTAATCGAAAGGAGAGCGAAATGGCAGTATTTGATACGCTGGAGCACATGGAAACGGTCGAGAATGACGACCATTACACAATCATCGAGGAGTTTCCCGAGATTGATTACACGCTCATCTACCGCCACACATCTTTCCAGCCTTTTGTTGCGGCGTGGAGACTTAACAAAGAGAAAAGTTACTGGGCGCAAGGTCATTACTTCCAGTCTTCCATTGAAGCAATCAAATGGATATGCGGGAAGTACAGAGATGAGGGGGCGGCATGACAGAGTTAGATTACTGGAGAGCAGAGCATGACACATCAAGCTCCTATGAGGAGATTCCAATAGAAATTCCTTGCGATGTAGTGGATTTCGATGGTCAGCACCACTGTCCATTTATAGGACAGACAAACGAAAGCGAATTATGCAGAGTGATGTGTGGTCTTGGTGTTGATGAATAGGAGGTAATTATGTACAAGGAAAAACTCGAACCTCAGTATGACAGACGGAAATCTTTTTACGGTAAGGCACACGTTATCCATTACGATGACGGCAGTATTGCACTGCAGTCTTACAGCACAATCGTTGCAGTTATTGTGAACGGAAATGTGATCCGCACATGGGGCGGATATTCGGACACTACACAGAGACACGTAAATGACTTCTTGTATCAGAACAGACACAGAGATCTGATAGGGAAAAAGAACTGGGAGAGAATGCCCAGTTACTACGAAAAAGATTGGGATTACATGACAGACGAAGAGAGAGCAGACGCGGCGGTACAGGCAATGAACGAAGCAATGAGTAACGAAGAGATGGATTTCTGGGAGAAGGTAGCATGAAACTCGAAACCATATTAAAGCAAAATCAAGGGAGAGTCGCAAAGATAGGGGCTGGCACTTGCTTCCTGTATTGCGACACTATCACCGAGGATACAAAGGATATTCTCAATCAGATGGCCGCAAATAGAAGGAGTATACGGTCGTCCGAACTAAATTGGAAAACGGAACGTCTGCGGAACTTTGAGAAGTGGTGGAAGAACGAGAGAGAAAGGAAGATGGATGCATTCCGCAAAGCGAAGGAACAGGATCAGGAATATGCCAAGCGGTATAAGGTAAAGCCGCAGATAACAAAGACGGTTAAGGCATACAGCAAAGAGCTGACCCAGCAGAAGTTGGCCATCAAGGAAGCACTGCAAAAATATGTTAAGTACGAAACAAAGTACTTAGCGAACTGGACGAGATACTCGTTCAGAGAGGTAAAAGAAATCTATGAGAGCGCTGATGAGGACGCAATCATCATCATCTTCGAGGGAGATGAAACTGGGCAGTATTGGACAAGTAAAGAATATAGGAGAGCACACAAAAAGGAGGAACTTGCAGCATGAATGAGATGACTATCAGCAACTATGGCGCACCGAGTGTCAACAGAACCTATTCCCGCAAGACGTTGTTCGAAGGGAACGGCAAGAAGTTACTGTGGGATGGACTGGGAACGGATGTTACTCAGGCACATAGCGCAAAAGCAGTGTGTCAGTTGGCTGGTTTGGATTACTCGGTGTATACGGAGCCGATTTACACGGCAGACGGTATGAAGATCCCTAACATGGTAGCCACTCGGCGCTATGACAGAGTTGGCGAAACGGAAGTGCCGTCAACAGTCTACGGTGCGGTGACTAACCGCTACCATCCCGTACAGAACACGGCAGGTTTTGAGTTCATTGACGCACTGTTTGGTCACAATGGATTCCAGGTCGAAACTGCTGGACAGTTTGACGACGGAAAGATTGTGTGGATTGAGGCAAAGCTGCCTCAGCGAAACATGGTTGGTGAGAAGGTTGATCCCTATCTGGTATTTACCAATCGCCACGATGGTAAAGGGAGCGTGAGAATCTTCCTCACTCCTGTTCGAGTCATCTGCAAGAATACTCTGAACTATGCAATCAAGGGAGCGCAGAACAGATCCTTCAGCGTCAAACACACCAGTTCGGCACAGGCAAGACTGGCTGCCGCAATTGAAACCATCGAGAATTACAATCACTATCTCGGTGCAATGGAACAGACAATCGAAAAGCAGAAGAGAATTCTTCTGCAGGACAAGCACGTTGATACATTCCTTGAGAGAATGTTCCCCGTCAATGACGAGATGTCTCCGAGGGAGTACGACAGAGTGCTGGCGAGCAGGCAGGAAGTCAGGGATATCTACAAGACAACGGAAGATCTTGATGGATATGAGAACAGCGGATTCAAGTTTGTGAACGCAGTCTCTGACTGGGCGACACACCACACACCTTCAAGGCAGACGAGAAACTACCGAAGCAACCTGTTCCAGAAGACACTGGCAGGCAACAATTACATTGATGTGGCATACACAATGGTTGATGAGTTCAGTGAAGCAAACAAGATGATCACCGTGGCAGCCTAACACAAAGGAGGGAATCATGTCATACAGTGAGCTTAAGAAGTTTTATGACAAGACGAGATTAGATTACTTCATGATGGCAATCACCCATCTGATGGATATTGGATGGAGAAACGCAAAGAAGATTACGGACGAAGAAATTGAGAAGTGTGAAGGAAACGGACTGATGACAAAGGGCTTCGTTCAGTGGGTTCAACGGACGGCAAGAGATATTACACAGATAGCAGATGGGCCAGCCGAATTGATCCAGTTCTGTGAAGCACAGGATGTGTTTGATATACAGAATTATGCTGAGACTGTCAACCGAAGTACACTGGAACAGGTGGTGCAGAACACACAGGAATATCTGTTCAATAAAGGATATAACTACGATGACATGAGATACATTTGGGATCTTGATGATTACGAAATGGAATTGCTTGGATTTGTAAACGAGGACGATGAAGATGAACTCGAGACAAGCTAAGAAGAAACGAAAGAAAGATGAATGGTTCATTGTATCATTCGTAAATAATTACAATGCGTTGAGAAAGGAACGCAGATACGAACACGAATACTTCCACAAAATGAGGAGGAAAGGAAATGGCGAAACAGATTGTTGGATTTGACCGTAAGACAATTTCATGGAACTGCAATCAGATAGTGAAGATGATGGAGAATGCTTCGATTCGCTTTGATTCAGCGGTTCAGAGGACGCTGGTCTGGGATCAGTCACGGAAGTCGCTTCTAATTCATTCGCTTATCACTGGAATGCCAGTTCCTGCATTCTATGCGGTTCGTGGTGCTGACAAGGTATACGACTTCCTTGACGGAAAGCAGAGATGCAATGCAATCCGTGAGTATGTCAAGGGAATGTATTCACTAAAAGATGTACCGCCAGTTCTGTATGACGACGGAAGCGAAGAGGATATCAACGGAATGTTCTTCAGTGGTCTGTCTGAAGAGATGCAGGACAATATCAAGTCGTATTCATTGAATATCAACTACTTCGATGAACTCGAAGAGGAACAGCAGGAAGAGTTGTTTTACAGGATCAACAACGGGAAACCTCTTACACAGATTGAACAGTCCAGGGTTCGCTGCAATGCACTTCCGCAGATTAAGGTTCTCGGACACCATCCTGTATATGACTTCTTGACTGACAAAGCGAGAGCGAGATACACGGACGAGGATTTGGTTACGAAGTCATTTGCAATCCTCAATATGGAGACACCGTGTTTGGACACTAAGGAAATCCGTCCATTCATGGAGAAGCTGGTGATTAACAAGGCAGACCACGACAAGATGTGGAAGATTTACGACAACATTAAGAAGATGCACGACGAGATGATTGAGAACGAGGCGGGCACGCCAGCCAAGAGATTGTACGTCAAAACACATTTTCTCTCTATTATTCCGTTTGTTGCGGAACACGGGAAGCAGACAGAATTTCTCCAGCACTTCTTCAGTGGTGAGAGGATGACGATTTCGAAGAAATACAATGATAATGCAACTGCTGGTGTTGGCCATGTTCCAGCGGTAAAGGCAAGGCTCGATGCAATCGAGGCCGAGTGGAAGAAATTCCACTAAACAAGAGAAGCGGGGCAGTCAATCGGCTGCCCCAGGAGGGAGAGATATGGGCTTTTATTATGTTTATGCAGAAGATGATCGTTTGGTTGGAAGGTATGAAGATTTAGATGATGCAATTAAGATTGCTGAATCTAAGCCGTATGCATGTTGGATTTGGAACAGCTACGAAGATAAAATAGTGTGGAGCAATCTGTAGGAAGGAGAGAAATATGGATACCATTACATTTGATGGAGTCAAGTATCCAGTACGGCTTATGGATTCCGATGAGTTTGGAATAGTGTATGTTGGTATTGAATCAATGGAGGATGCGATGCTTGATGATGAGTGTGACTTAATAAATGAAGAGGCAGAGGCAATTGATTCGCAGATAATGTTCTATGTCCCTGATGAGATCATTGATGATGAAGGGAAGGTAATGTCGTATCTGAATAGACACTTAGGATGAAAGGAAAGTTTTAAATGAATATGAATCTCAATATGAAATGGAATGATTATCCGTCAGCATCATTATACTTATGGAACGGATATACAATCTTTCGGATTGCTGAGGGAACTGGAGATAATCTGACAAAAGAAGATGAAGAGGCTGGATATAAAGACTACTGGATGACCGAGTATGCCTCAGAAGGAGATTCTAACGGCGGCATGTGGCTGGAAACGGAATATATCAGCGATATTGATTACACTATTCAGGGAGTCCTCGATAGACTTATGGAATGTGATTTATGGGAAGACAACTGGGAAATCATTGACGAAGATCTTGGCATTGATTTGATGAATGCTATGGATAAGTATTGGTTTGCAAAGGGAGAAATGAAGAGATTGGTGGAGAAAGCAAATGGACGGGGATGATACATTAAAATTTCTCGAGGATTTGGAAAAGGAAACAACAAACAAGAAGCTACGGAATCTGCTGCACTGTCTTATCTCTTCCAGTCCAAGTCTCGACTTGGCATGTGGAGATTGGAACGACAGGGAGTATTTCTATGCAGAAGAATATGGTGAACTGGTTGAAGATACGGCAAGAGAACTGGAAAACATTATGGGAGTTCGAAGGAAATAAAAGAAAGGTTTTGTGAGGTAAAAATCATGAAAGAATATAGATTTCGTGTTGATTTGTGTGGCGGTTATACTGATGGTTTTATTACGGTAAAGGCAGATGATGAAGGTAATGCATACGACAAGGCAACAGAATATGTTGGCAAGAAATTATATGAAGCATTTCCTGAATTAGACATAGAATATAACGTTGAAGTATATGAAGAGTATGATACGGAAGAAGATGAATAAAAACAACATTTCAAGGGAGGAAGCAATGCAGAGACATTTATACTTCGTTAAAATCCAGGGTCGGAAAGCAGTATACGATATCATCATAGCTGCTTTTAGTGAAGCAAATGCACGAGCAGTTGCAGAAGAATATTTTGAAAATATAGCAATGGAAGTGAGGCCATGTACTTTAGAAGATATAGATAACGCAAAAGATAAAAGGATTATGCATATGAGTCACATAATGACTCCGTTAGATAGAGAAGTGGCTGAAAGATATGGTATTAAATAAAACCAAGATATTTCAAGAGAGGTAAATATATGGACGAGAAGTCACGGCTTTATGATGAAATAAGCAGAGTGCTGACGAATTACGAAGAGTATGTAAATGGAACTGGAGATGACAGTGAGATCTACGAGAGAGCTGCAGATATGTATTCTGTTTTGGTGGATATTCAGAACCAGTGGGAGACGGTAATTACGGCACAATAAACCGAACATTTCAAGGAAGGTAAAAGAGAATGACCAAAGCAGAAATCATTAAAGAACTTCATAGTTGTGGTGAGATGTGGGCAAATAATTCGTACTCAAAAGAATATCTGGAAAAGTATCTTGAAAAATACAAAGAAGCTACAAAAATGACGATTGAAGAATTATATGCAGCGATTAAGGCAAAGAAATAAAACCAAGATTTTATAAGGAGTGGATTATGGTAGCTACAAAAACAGATGGATTACTTACATATACTGGTTTCAATCCAGTAGACAATGGAAAGATATGGATCACAGAAAAAGGGAATTATACATATGTACATAAACAAAATAATGAATGGTCTGTATCGTATGTTCCTATTGCAACGTATGATTTAGCATATTTACAAGAAGCAAAACGATGTAGATATGTAGTGCCATCATACTCAATAGAAAAACGAATTATAGATGGTGAGACAGCATATCATTTTTGGAAAGGAAAGGACTATTGGTTCTTTGACAAAGATGAAGCGATAAAATTTATTCTCGACAATTGGAGCGAATGAAACAAGGTTTTTAAGGGGTGCAATATGACAACAATAGAGATACTTACAGCTCTAATTAAAGAACTTGCAGCAAAGAATGGTTTCCCAGAGGATAGAATCCAAGTGTTCTGTGATGATGATGGCAAAATAGGAATCGATATAGATAACGGAGATTGGAGTAATTGTTTATCATACGATGAAGCCGAAGATCAGATATACAACCTGTTTAAGGGAATTGAATTGTGTAGTAAATGAAATAAGATTTTGATAGGAGATATTTATGAGAATATATGATATCAAGTGGGATGTAGCAGATAGTGACCACAAGATTACTCTACCTAAAGAAGTAATTATCTCAGATCCTGATGAGGCAAAGATAATTGAAAATATGTATGATGGCGATATGGCTTATTATCTTTTTGATGAATACGGATACGATGTTAGATCGTTTAGAGTAGATCAGTAAAATAATGTTTTTAAGAGAGGTAAATTATGGTAGCAGTATGTAGACCGCTTGAGGGAATTACGATTAATACAGAAGTTGAATATGTATTAGATGATGATGGCGAAATTAAAGAGTTTGAAGATGTAGAAACAGCGGAGGAATGGTTAAAGGAACACGGAGTTACAGAAGAGATCATGGAGTATCTGATGTTTGTTAACGCAGAAAACGGAGAGTTAATAAAATAACTTTTTGATAAGGAGGGACGGATATGAAGGGTAGACGAATCAGACAAATCAATAATTTAACTATTCGCTACACTGATTTTTATCAGTATTCTGTATGGACTCCAGATGGACGATGCTGGGAAGACAGGATGACTTATAGCGAAGCTGTTGAGTTTTGTAAAAATACAAAGGATTTTGTAAATGAAAGCTGAATTTAAAGGAAGCTGACTATGGCATATATCTTAAAAGAATCGTGTGGAACGTGCAGACAAGATCCTATGGAACTAAAAGAGAGACAGGATTGTTTGGTGTATGACGAAATGGAATGTGAAGCAAAGGATTGTAATGAATGTTTCATGGTTGAAGAGGAAGACAAAAATGCATACATTGATCAAAGAATTGTGTGAGGAAAATGGGGTTGAATATAGCGAAAAGCTGTTTCGGGAAATACATTTTAGATGCTCTGATCTTGAAAAGGATGATGTAACCGAAAATATCCTGGCCTGCCTTGATTACATTAAAGACAACGGATTGGACGCGCTGATAAACGAGATGGATGACTGTAATATCTGGTCATACATTTGTTGATAAAACGGTTATTCCAAAGGGAGGGCGAAAGCAATGAAACATGAAGTAACTCTGTCGATTGAAAGTGTGCGGGCTGTTGCAAATGGAGAAGAATATGACAGTTGGGGAGAGGTCCAGGTATGGAATGGAAAGATAGGTGCCGAGTATAATCTGTGTTTTAATGGGGAAAATTGCAGCGCAATATATTTAATGGGAGAAGATGATGATGGTTATTGGGACACTGATACTAGTACATTTGAACACTATGAGATAGATCCTGACGATCCTAAATGGAAAGAGAATTTAATCGAAGCGATGGAAAAATTTGTAAAAAATAATAGCTGAATACATACAATATATTGCACAAAGACAAATCATAGAATCAATATACTGTATACAAAATGCCAATAAAAGTAACGTTTAATTGGAGATGAAACATGTTGAAGAAGAAGACGGATAATGGCACGATCTCGGCAACGTCATTTGAAACAATGAATGAGAAGGGAATTGCAGTTGGTTTGTATGGAGAGATGAGTGTAGTGAGCTTTGAGAGCAATGGAAAAGGATTGATTCTTCTGATTAACGACGACATGATCGAGCAGTTTAGAGTGAATGTGTTACATACAGATGCAAATTGGAACGCGAAGTAAGGGAGGAGAATAAAATAGCATGGATAATGCAATTGTAAAGGAAACACGAGATATATGGTGGAATGAAATTACAAACATCATTTATTGCTCCGAATCGTGTGAAAATGCAGCAGAAGAAATCCTTGAATATCTGGAGGAAGAGGGAGCATTTACGGTAGTGGATGATTAAGGGAGGACAAATTATGAGTAAGAGATATAAGGTGCGAATCGTTAGCAAGCGTAGCTCTATTGACCATGACTACTACACTGGAAACAAGGAGGTACGGTCTTACGTCTGGGACGAACCAGACAAAAAAGAGGAGCTGTTTCTATAGAAACCCAACACTTTTTTGAGATACGTAAGGTAATAATAGATATGATACAAAGTGATTCATAGGAGGGAAATATGACAGAAATGATTGGGGTAAATACAAGTGCTGGTGTGCTAAGAGCTTATAAGAGTGCAGATCCTGGTCAACCAGGTATTTGTGTAGTATTACAACCCAAAGGATATGATTGTGAAATAGATATGTCTTATGTATCTGTATATGAAGATCCAGAATATAAGACATATATGAATGAAGAACCTGAGGATGTATCGATTATGACATATGGAAATCCGTATAATGAAGACTACACAGATAAGGTAATGATTAGAAGAAATGATGTTGTGAATGCGTTAAATTATGAGGGAGAATAAGATGAAGGATGATATTTACAAGGGATGTATGTTGATCGGACACAGATTCAATCAAAAATATAGTACAGAAGAAACAGATGATTGGAGTGGATCGGAAGAGTGTTCTACCGTAGCGAGATTAACATATACCCTGATGGATACATTGAACGTCAGCATGGAGAAAGCACTAGATATTGTAATGGAAATCGCTATGAATCAAGGCTTCCGAAAGGTTGAAGAACATATGTGGGATGACTACTGCAGAGGTTTTCTTGCTGGTCAGATCATCGGAATGCCAACCAAAGAGAATCTAAAGAAGGTAAATGAGGCAGAAGAACTTTGGTTGGATGATAGATATGGAAAATATGGATACTATCAGGAGGTCTTAGAAGAAGTTAGTAATAAAATGTGATTTTGATGGAGGATAAAAATGGATAACTTAAAGGAAACATTCTTACGGCGTTATATAGATACGATTGATGCATATTTGAATTATAAGGGAAGCGGCGAAGGTCACAGAGCCATCATGTATGTAATGGAAGAATATAAAAAGATAATGGTTGAAACGTTCGGAATGGAAGAAGATGCGGTAGAAAATATATATATGGATAAATATAAGGAGAAATACAGATGAATGAGGAAAAAATAATAGCTAAACATTATGGTTTAAGACTTTATGATCTCAGCGAAGATCATGGACGCACATGGATGGATAGATGGTTATATGATTATGAGGCAAATCAGTATGCTGCCGAATGTTTTGTAGTACGGGATCACGAAAGAATGTACATCATTGGTTCTAATATGTATGGAGGCTAAATATGAATAACAAGGGAATGGGAGTGTTAGAGATTTTGGTGGCTATAGCAATAACAATTGCACTTGCAGCATTTGTAGTATACGTATTGTAATAAATCGAGCGTTTGGACGAAAGAGAGTCGAGCGTTCGGCTCTCTTTTTTTTGTACTCAAAAATAAGGAGGCCATATGAAAACATACAAACTGTTCAGAGTTCGCAATGGAAAGCTGTTCCCGCTTTATGTTGAAGCAAACAGGGAGATGGAAGTTGGTAAGTGGTTACGGTCTGGATGTGGGGCGAAGGTAGATGACACACATGTAAAGGCAAGTGGATGTGGAGGGAAGTTAAGTCTTAGGAGTGGTTTTCATAGCACGAAGATCCCGTTCACAGATTGGATTGGCAAGAAGTCGGAAGATGGAACGCTGCTGCAGAGGGAAGATACAGTTTGGTGTGAGTGTGAAGTAAAAGGGAATGAGGTTGAAAGCCCTGGGAGATATGGATATAGAGAGATTCCTAAGAATAAGTGGTATTACTTTCGCACAAACTCAAAGCAAAAGGATCCTTGGATTATTAGCGACTGGCTGAAAATTAATCGGATTTTAAATCACGATGAAGTGAAGAATATTTGTGCTGCAAATGGAATTGTTGCTCAGGCAATGGCTTAAGGAGGAAAAGAGATGGCAAAGGAACTTAGTTTGGCGGCAGAGCAGAACAGAGTTAAGAAGCTTTTGGATGCAAGAAATGCTAATTTGGCATGGGTGGAAGAGTTGCATGTTAAGCTGCAGCGTGGAAATAAGAAGACTGGAACGAATTGTTGGACGGTATCTCTTATGCCAGTGATTGATTGCGGAAACTGTAGTCAGTGCTCGCATGGTTGCTATGATCTTCGAAATGATATGATTTATCCTGCAGTGATCGAGGATCGAGCAAGGAATTCTGCGATCCATAAGGTAAATCCTGAGAGATATTGGAGAGAGATTGATCAGCAGATTAAGTTGAACTATGTACAGGAACTAAGATTAAATGTAGGAGGTGACTTGACGGACGATGATTTCTATTATGTGAAAGCTCTTGGTGAAGCGAACCCGAAGACACAGATCCTGTTCTTTACGAAGAACTACAAGGGAATCAACAAGTTTCTGTATGATAATAAGTTTCCTGAGAATGTACATGCAATCATGAGCGCTTGGCAGAACATGGAAATGGAAAATCCGCATAATCTCCCCTGCAGCCACGTGCTGTATGAAGACGGCAGAACGACTGCTCCTGAGTATGGTGCTTACTATTGCAGCGGGAATTGCAGTGAATGTGCATTCGAAGGTAAAGGATGTTGGACGTTGAAGAATGGAGAGCATGTAATTTTCAGAGTACACTAATCACCCAGGAAGGGAGTTGTAGTCATATATTGCAGCTCCCTTTCCAAACCAAGAAAGGAGAAAAGATGACACTTAGGGAAACGATGGCACTGTTAATTTCTGAAGGAGTAGAGCTTAAGAGCAATGATGGAAATGTAGGATTCAAGATTAAGAATGCTGATACATCGATTGTAGATGTTGATATGCCTAATCGTGGTAGAAATGCATTGTTTAGAAATGGAGCGAGAACTGTAGGAGATGTGGTGGATTTATTCAACAGAGGCAGCGGCAAAATGAAAGGAGTGGGAGAGAAGACGCTGCGAGAGACGAAGCAGGCATTGATCGAATGGAATTGGAGTATGATGACGCAAATGGAACAGAGAGAGTATCTGAAGACATTGTTTGTATAGAAACGGAGATATATATTGTGAATGGAATAGTAGATATGATGGCACATGGAAAATACTTTTTTATTACAGCAGAAGATGGATCTAGATATTTCTCTCCATTTTCTGAACTTGAAAGAAAAGTAAAAAAGATGATACACAGACATTCGAATGTGGTTTTTGACATTAGTAATGATCTTGTGCCAAATGGAAAGCTTCCCAAAGCTATTAATGTTAGTGTTGTAATTTAAGGAGGTGTATACTACAATGAAGAAGACATGGACACCAAGGGAATTTGCGAAGATGCTTAAGAAGAATGGATATGAATATGATAGAAGCAATGGAGATCATATGACTTATAAGAATGAAAATGGACGGCCAATCACTTTTAATGTGCGGGGTGGATTGAATCGGATGGTCGCACTACGGTTGATTAAGGAGTATGGATTGATTGTGGCATAGGGAGGTGCGATATGTTTGGATTTGTTTATTTATTTGGTCATTTAATTGGAGGTACTGTAAGTAGTTTAAAAGGTATATCTCAAAATGCAGAATTAAGAGATCACGGAAAGAGATTATATGAACAAGGTAAAAATCCGTTTGCATTTTATGTTGATAGAAAAGGTGTCACACGGTTAATAGAAAATGATGAACCAGCAAGCATTGAACACGATTATTTAACTGGTGATGTTTGGTTATGTTATGGGACGCCACAAAGAAGACAAAGAAATCTATCGGAAGAATGGAGATGGAAATATTACAAAGCAATTAAGCAGAATCCAATTGGTCATAAGACAGTAATAAATGACATTATGATCAGATATCAGCCAGACGAAAATTCAGTTAAATCGGATGAGAGTAATATGTGGAACGAATTATGTTACGCTTATGGTCAATGGTATAAAGATATCAGAACTGCTGATCTATATATTAAAAGATCTGTAACATGTAAAGATGGTAGAAGAAGACAGTTCTATATGATGATTACAAATGGTAATCTGGTCCGTATAACAGAAGATGCATATGATCAGGATATTACGAATAATACTTTTGATGAAGATATGTTAAAGGAAACAATTAAAGAGTTTAATTCTAACAGAGTTATACCCAAGAAAACAGATCTTTGGTATGAATGGGAAAATTTCTATCTTGATTCTGCGCATGATTATGCTTTGCCTTGTAATCAAGACGAAAGAGAGATGATGGGTGAATTAGCACCAAGATTTTAAAGGAGGCAACATGAGTGGGCGAGCTGAAATGGATAAGAAAAATGATAAATGGATAAATGAGAGAAAAGGTAAATGCTCTCAATTCGTCTCCGATTATATTGATAGTATCGATGGTGTAAAAACATCTGCCACCAGAAAGCAATATTTGTATTATCTGATGGATTTTGAGAAATATATTAAGAAATTAAATGTTGATATATGTAAAGTAAAACCATTTCATGTTGAAAAGTATCGAAATTGTCTAACTAAAAATGGAAATAAGGCAAGTATCGTTAATGGAAAACTGTCTGCGATTATTTCTTTTTACAATTTTCTAATCAAAAATGGATTTGTAGACAAGAATCCATGTGATAATGACATGAAATTAAAAATTGCAGAAAAAGAATCTGTTGTATATATGACAGATGAAGAGATTCATAAGTTAAAGGAAAATATCGTTTCATGTAAAAATAGGCATAGTGATAGATTTGTATTAAGAGATTTATGTATAGTTCAACTTGGATGTGCTACTGGTTTGCGTGTTTCTGCTATTGTTAATATAGATATTGATGATATTGATTTTGAGCAAATGACAATTAAAGTTGTTGAAAAGGGAAATAAAGTAAGGACGATATATATTGGCGAAAACACAGTGAATAGTATTAAGAACTGGCTAAAAGAAAGAGTTATAACCGTTCGAAACAAGGAAGAGAGAGCTTTATTCATTGGTAATCATGGTGGTCGTATGTCTGCTTCAGCTGTACGAAATCTATTGAAACATGATGCGGGCGAGTTTGGTAAGCATATCACTCCTCATAAAATGCGTTCAACATGTGCCATGAAACTATACGATAAGACTGGAGATATTTATTTAACAGCACAGCAGCTCGGGCATGCTAATGTGAAAAACACCATGATATACGCAAAAGCAACAGAAGAGAAACGACGTATGGCCGCAGATTTGTTAGATTGAATGGAGGGGCGCAATGGAACTGAAAACAATGTGGTCTGAATTTTATGGAGGAACTATCACAGTGAAAATATGCAAAACCCTGGATGAGATTCCAAGCTCTGCGCGTTATAAATACGATGATGACGAAACAGAGTTGTCAATTTACTGTGATGATGACGATCAGTTTTATGGAGTTAAACTGTAATGTATTACAATTATCATGCCAATTATAATTTAATATGTAGCGATGTTAAAAGAAGGTTTTTATTGACAAAGGCAAAGACTGGCGTAACAAAATTAACGTCAAAGCATTGACAAACGATTTGAAATATCGTAAATTTAAGGAAAGGAGGACAGAACGATGACTAACAGAGACGAGTTATGCGCAGATCTTCAGAAGATTCTTGAACGAAATAGCAGTAATGATACAAAAGTAAAAGAGTATATTAAAACGATCGGAGATAATCATGCACTTCCAGTATCTAAGATCTTTGACTATGTAACGGTAAGGGAAGTCATTTCTGTCCTCGATGACACGATGTTGTTTTGTATATGTGAGGCGGTCGCCAATGATAAACTTCCTCAGTTTTTTAATAAGGAAGAGATTGCTTCGTATTCGAAATGGAAATATGTAGATACAGATAAATTTACTATTCCACATACATTTCAGAATGTGCTTGCGGTTGGAGACGATCAGTGGATTACTATAACGAGTGCAAAGGAATTGATTCGTATGGGCAATTCCCAAGTGCTTCGCTATAACGCAACCACCCAGCGCCCGCTGCAGATCGTTCGTCACGGAACAATCGAAACGTATATCCCTTACTATAATAAAAGTGCTGGCGACGCCATAAGGGAGTCGTATACCTCTGGTAAGTACATTCCTAACTTCATTACAATCAATGTCCCAGATACACATATATGCGAATACAATGCAGAGGAAATGAGTCTGCGTGTTGATGCACCATATTTTGATCTGATTGATGGATATCATAGATATCGTTCTCTACTTTCAATATGTAGTAGTGACAAAACATTTGATTATCCTATGGGCCTGCAAATCATGAATTTTTCTGAGGGTAAGGCAAAATATTTCATCTATCAAGAAGATCAAAAGACAAAGATGGCGAGGTCATCTTCAAAAGCAATGGACGTATATGCAACGCAAAATAGGATTGTATCCAGGTTGAATGCAGATCCTTCGTTTATTCTTTGTGATAACATTAATCAGAACACAGGAGTTGTAAATTCTGCTGATCTTGGAGTTGCGATTGCTAGATTGTATGCAAATGGAGATATTATAGAGATCACAAATGAGATCAAGGCTGGTATAGAAACGTTAGTCCAAAAGAAACCAGGACTGCTCGATAAGAAATGGGATAAGAAATATACATATACCATAGTATTTATGATCAAGTACCACATCCCTATGACCAAAGTAGATGGTGTCTATAAGAAAGTTCTGTCTAACAATATGTTTAACGGTGATACAATTACCAGGGCAGATACAAGAAAAATGAATGACATCTTAGGTAAGAAAGGGGGTGTATGATATGTTTAACACAGAGAGAAAAGAAAAATTTATAGCAGAGAATAATAATTTTGCAGAAAAGGAACTATACGAAAAGAGAATTCGTTTTCTTTTTTCTCAAACTGCTGGGCTAGAAGAAGAATATGGAAAAGATCTGTGTGATTTCTCGTACAATGAAATTATCGACTATTACAAGGCGTTGACTACTGCATCATTGGATCGACTAATTGTTACAAATAATATATTTACTACATACGGAGCTTGGTGTCTAAAGAATGGTTATGTTCAAGATGGACTTAATCACTATGCAGAAATTACATCGGATGTGTTGAATACATGTATAAATCTTGGGCATCAAAGAGATTTATTCATACCTAGATCGGAGTTACTTAACGCGATCAGGGGATTTGGCAACAAATATGAAGAGGTAATTGTTCTTGGATTGTATGAAGGATTAGATTTAATTGATTTGCAGAATCTGACTATTAATGATATCAATAGTCATAAATATGAAGTAAGATTACAAAAAGAAAGAACGTTGACTGTATCAAAAGAACTTATCTCTACTATGATTGAATCTGCAGATACGTATGAAGTTGTACAAATGGATGATAGAAAGAGAAAATTGTATGATGATTACAAAAAGGATTCTCCGTTAATAATCAAATTGTTTAAAGAAAGATCTATGGATGATCGTACATCACAATTATTTAATATTATGAAGAGAATCAAGGCAAATTACGGATACTCCTGGTTGAGTGCGGCAAACCTTCCAATGATTGGTTCAGCCAATATGTTATTGGAGCTTTTGCAAAAAGAAAAGGGAAAGACAGCTGAGGAGGTGGCAAACGAACACATTGCTGAATTTAAGTTGAGATATGGACCATATTGGAGATACGGAAAGAGGATGAAATTGAAGTTTGGATATCTTTATGAGTAGGCTTGGTGCCTACTTTGCAATATGCCGACTAAATTTAAACGTAAATTTGTATTTAAAACCACATGATATGCCTTGACATAATCGAACATGCGTTCTATTATTGTGGTGTAAGAACTTTTGAGTAATTCATCTTGTATATAGGAGGAAATGCGACATGGGTAATGAAGCGATGGTTACAAAGGTAAATGAAATTCTGGCTAATCTGATTGACAGAGATGTCGCGACAATCTTGCGGGCGGAATCTTGCAAACAGATCATACAGGGTGGATATGTAACCATAAGAGAACATGAAAATAAAGTAGACATTATATATGAAGATACTGATACTTTTCTTGAGTTTTCTAAGGCCGATGTAAAAGAGGTAGAGATCGACGACGAGACCTATACTCTTATATTCGACGGCATTGTCATCACATTCTCGTGTGATGACTAAAAAATCTCATTAAAACCCAAAATTAAACATTGACACGCGTCGCGTACGCGTGTTATTATATTAGCATACGAACTAAAATTAACGCGCAACGCGTAAATGAATGAAAGGAGTAGTAACATGAGGTACAATTTTGTAGGTAAAGTTGAGGCAAAGGAAGACAAGTACTTGCGGGAGAATAAGGGTGGCTCCGTGACTCTTAATCTGCAGTGCGTAGCCGCGCAAAACAATCGCGCATTCCTTGAGATGTTCGGGATGAAGCGCGACACGATCCAGACTTTTAATACGGAAAACGAGAAGATCGAGATTGATTGGAAGGATCGCGAGGATGAGGATGTCGTTAAGCAGGTGGCTAACTTCCGCAAGTACATCATCACGCTGAACGGAAAACGTCACGAGTATATCTCTGAGTGGGATTTCATCCAGTTTGTTGTCGAGAATATCGATGAGATTCGCGGTAAGGAATTCACAATCACTGGCCAGGTACAGAAGAATGATTATGATGGCAAGATTACAGACCGCTTCAAGATTCAGAATATGTATGAGGTAACTGAGGAAAAGAAACATCAGCTGCGCGTCAGTGGAGAATTCTTCTTCTCTGCAGATGGTGTTGACACTGCTGATTGGAAGAAAGAGCGAAAGGTAATTTTCAACGGTTATACAAGGGAATACATGGATAAGGATCATCCGAATTGCTACGTTCCTAAGACGATTATCTTTGACTGCTCGAAGCTTGATTTTGATAATGAGAGCCACATCGAAATTCTTAAGCTGCGTCTTGAATTGATGGGCCTGGAGTACGATGAGGATGAAGATAAGATCAAGGTAGCTCTGAAGAAGAATACTTATTATGCCCAGAACGTAATTCTGAATTATGTGAATGGTGCGGAAACTGTCGAATTCGACGAGAGTCAGCTCACTCCTACGCAGCTCAAGATGGTGAAGCTCGGGGTAAAGAAGGCAGAAGACTTCCGCCCTGCAGGACAGATCTTTGGTGAGCGTGTGCAATTGTATAAGCTCGTCGATTATGATCTTCGCGGAACATATCAGGATGGTCTGGTCAAGCTGAATGAAAAAGCAAAGGAATTTGAGGAGAATATTTATTCTCAGATTGCAGATGAGAGCGAGGATGATCTGGATGAGCTGCCTTTCAGTAAGAAAATGAATCCTCCTGAGGAGAAGAAGGTAAAGAAGCAGGAAGATGACATTGACGAGAGCAATTTGTTTGATTGAGAGGTGACTAAGAATGGGAAAATTTGGTAAAAAACATGTTATTGATCTGAATCCTTTAAGTTTTCAGATTTGTCTAAGTGGGCTCGGTGGTATCGGCAAGACCACTCTGGCTAAGGAAGTTTGTGAAAAACTTGTTGGAGAGAATGGATATATACATTTTAATATCGGACGTGAAGGTGGTGTGGATGCAATTTCAAACATTGTGTCTGAACCAATTGAAGATTGGGAAAAGTTGGAAGAAGTTGTTGATGACATCGTCGAAAATAAAGATAGTGATTATCCAGATTTAAAGGTTGTTGTTTGGGATAGTTTGGATGAATTAATTCGACTCGGAGAAGCGGAAACTATTCGTTTGGAGAATAAAAAGAATCCAAGTGAAAAAGTTGACTCGATTTTAAAGTGCAGAGGCGGTTTTGGAAAAGGACAGGATTTCTGTATCAATATGATTCTTGATTGTATGTGGGCATTAAAAAATGTAGGCGTGAATTCGTTTATCATAGCACACACAAAAAGATCAGATATTATTGATCCTGTTTCTCAGGCCACATATTCCCAGTTGACGGCTGATGCTCAACAGAGATATTTCAATGCAATTCGAAATAAGATGGATATCATTGCTGTTGGATATATTGATAGGGAAATTGCACAGGAGAACACTGGACGTAAAAACATCGTGACTAAAAAGGATATTACGATCAATAAGGTATCTTCTGAAACAAGAGTAATTTCTTTCAGAGACGATAGTTACAGTATAGATAGTAAGTCTAGATTCGCTGATATTGCTGACAAAATTCCTTTTGATTCGGACGAATTCATTAAAGCAATTCAGGACGCAATTAAGGCCGAGAATGAAAAAAGTGGATTATCTTCTGCTGAGATAAAGAAAACTCAGGCAGCTAAAGATAAAAAGATGAAGGAAGATGCGTCTGCATATTCTAAGAAAGCAAAAGAGAATCATGTAGACACCGATCGCAACGACGAACTGGTCGCACAGATCAAACCTTTATATAAAGCTGCGGAGCAGGAAACCAAGGATGCAGTAAAAGAAATCATGGCAGAATATGAAATTAAATCCTTCAAAGATGTCTCCGAGACACCCACAGTAGCACTTGAGAAGATCTTATCGATTCTTTCTGAGAAGATCGTATCGATTCTCTCGTAAACCTCCTTTCTATATATATGCAGAAGGGAGCGGGGAAACCCGTTCCCTTCTCTTTTGGGTAAAAAATATGACAGCAGAACAATTGATTAAGGTAGCCATGGATATGGGCTACGCAGATGAAAAACAGACACGATATTACATTGATCGCTATCCTAAGGAGGATTATGACGAATGGCAAGATATCCGTGACTTATACAGAATGTGGGAGCCGCCTTATAGATGTGTGAAACGATCCCAAGCACATAAAAATTTCGTCGAGGTGGGTAAATGAGTGCCGAAGGATTCAACAGACAATTTAGGCCGAGACGTATCCGATCAAACGGAGATTTTATCGTGGTACATTATGATAAAAATAAAGTTGAACCACAAGATATTGTGGATTTTTTGGACAGAATTAAGGGTATCCCAGAACGAAATCGAGGAACAGTTTTTGTAGTGGAGCCAGAGGGGATTTATTTTAAAAGGAGATCATAAAATGTACGTAAATTCAACAGCAAGACGCGATTATGATGAGATGATGTCTTTTAGTCGTAGGGTTAAGAAGTTCCGCGAGAGTCTGAAACCAGGGATGACACTTAAGGTTCATCCGTCAACTGATAGCCAGACATTCGACAAGAAGACAAAGCTTGCCAAGGTTGTCGAAATATACAAACACTATGTACATTTGCAAGATGATGATGGGTTCAATTACGGACCTACATACCAAACTCTTTTAATGTGGGGTAACAATTGATGAAGATTGAAAAGTATATTAGCTCGGATAAAAACAGAAAACACAAGATGTTGTATGCGGTATATACCAATGACGAGTCCAAGGCGTTGCGGGCCGTGAAGGATATTCGCAAAATGAAAGAAGAGTATGAAGTACGACCTGGGTATGTATCTGGGAAAGATCTGTGGTGGGATCCGAAATACGGCAAAAAGAAAGTAATGGTTGTTTCAGTAAAATGATTATTACTGCTGCCGAGTGTCATAGCTTGGTGGCGGATTGGTGCAAAAATTGCACATTATAAATTGCAAATGAGGGGATTGTTATGAAGTGTTGTTCAAATTGTAGATTTGGAACATATTATCCAGATGATTACGTGTATTGCGGAAAACTTGAGAGTCCTAAGTATTCGCTCATTTTAGACCAGGATGATAAATGCAAAGAATGGAAGTCAACTTGTTTGTGCGGATCGTGCAAACAGGTTCGTGTGACTAATGAAGGTGAGTGGGAAGTATACGCTTGTGATTATATGACGAATGTTGATCCTTCCGATGAAGCGTGTGAACATTTTGAAAGAGGTGATAAAGATGGATTGTTGTGAGAAATGTAAATATTTCAGAGTATTGAAACACAATTTTGAAATAGGTAAAGGTTTTGAATTGTCACATGCTTGTGTTTTGTATGCAGAAGATTCTGAATCATTCATTATAGAAGTCACACCGCAGGATATGTGTGAAATGTTTACGGAGGTTAATAATGGGTAACTGGGATGTCGAGTTAGATCAATATAAAGATATGAACGATGAAATGTTAATAGAACAAGTAATTAAGTATTTTAAAAGATCGTTAGAAAGCAGTATGCGTGCATACAATAACCCGCATATATATGGCGAAATTAAGGATTTGTCAGAATTTGATATCAAGAATTTAGCTTTATTTGAAATTTATGCGTATCAGAGGGCTATTGCTGCGATAGAAGCCGTGGAATGCTTGACAGAGTACCTTAATAATCCGAATAGCGGGGAAAATGGATTAGTACACATTGACGATGTGCGCGGAGTTATGGAGGGATATCAGGCATGAGCGATGAAATGACAAGAGAACAGGCAATCGGAATTATTACATTACACCGCGAGCATTGGCAAAGGCTTATGAAAGGCAACGTATGTTCGAAGCAGGAAGGCGAAGAATCAATAGCGGCATTTGATGTAGCACTTGCCGCACTATCAGCAGTACTGTGTAAGAATGCTATCAGCAGAGAAAGTGTATTATCCATTATCGAAGAAAACCAAGAAGATGATGCGGATGAATGGATGGACTATCCGTGGAAGGTTACACCTAATCTGTTGATGGATGAGATGCGGAAATTGCCGCCCGTCACACCGAGCGTGATTGATGATATCAAGGCAGAGATAAAGCAAAAGCGCGAAGAGAATAGAAACGGTGAATATGACAAAATCTTTGAACTGTGCTTACTAATCATTGATAAGCACACAAGCGGAAAGGAACAAGCATGAGCGAGGAAATGACAAGAGAACAGGCTCGTGACACATTACGAAACGCCGCATGGTTGGGCACTGACGAGGACAGAGAACGTATTGAGAAAGCGGTCGAATTACTTTGCGGAGAACCGTGCGAAGAAACTATCAGTCGACAGGCGGTTTTGGATTTAGCGGTAAAAATCGAGTTGCCCGACAGTCAGACGTTTTTCTGCATTAGTCCCGAAGATGTAGAAGCGTTACCACCCGTCACACCACAGCCAAAGACAGGGCATTGGATAGAGTGTGAGGAAGAAGTAAAGTGCTTTTGTTCTGAATGTAAAGAAATATCAGACTATCCAACACAGTTTTGTCCTAACTGCGGCGCGAAGATGGTTGAGCCACAGGAAAGTGAAGAAGCGTGAAAACTAAAACATATTTTCATGGTGATGGACATTCTAAATGGGGCATATGGAATAATATGCGCAAGGAGTTTCAATTTGGAATATGCGAAGATACGCCGCTACTAGCAGAACGAAAATTGCGTCAAAAGATAGGTAATGACGCAAGAAAATGGCGGTTTGAAGTAAAACAATTACCATGCGCTACAAGGAAGAAAGCGAGGTATCGGATGGAGATTAAGAAGTTGACGGAATATAAAGGAGCGTCGCGTTTTGGAAATTGCATAGAATGCGGAGAGATGGAATCAGATAAACATAGATTATACAGATTGCAGTTTAAGGGCGTTTCCATTTGCTTATGTCCCGATTGCTTTAGAACAGTCAGAGCAAAGATGAATGATGCGATTTTAGATGGATATATAGGCAAGGCAGAAAGCGAGGGATAGGCATTGGTAAATGCAGATATGATCTGTCGGAAGATTGTCACAATAGAGATTGCCTTGATTGTGTGCTTGGAAAGATACGGGCGGAGATAAATACACCAAACAGAGGGACTTGTGATTATTTTATCGTGGATAAAATCGAAGAAATCGTTCACAAGTACAAGGAAGAAAGTGGGGAACACTAATGTCAACCGTATCCAAATATGAATGGAATATGTACCAAAAGCAAAAAGAATACAACGCACAAAAAGATAACAACCATTTTATCAATGAGTTTCGTAATAAGTCTAACGAAACTTTTGAACTTGCAAACAAAATAATTGAATCATTAGATACTCTTAAAAAAGTAACAAACAGCGAGGAACAGGCATGACAAGAGAAGAAGCAATATGTATAGCCGAAGAATTTAGTGAATGGCTTGAAGATATAGCTGAAAAGTATGGGTGGGATAAGGATGATGTACAGGTTTTAATAAAACAGTTTTTGCTGTGTGAGGTCGAAGGATGACAAGAGATCCAATATAACTCACTATTAAGGAGCTGCATGAAAGCGATGGATGAGGAAAATGTATAAGAACTATATAGCGGTGTGGTCAGTAGATGAAGAAATGAAAAGAGGTAATAAAAACTCTATTCATACTTTCATTGATACCGACGGTGATAAACTTCCTGTGTCTAGTAAACTTCACAGAGTAAGTGACGAGACGGTTAGAAAAATATGGGAATTGATTAAGGCAGAAAGTGAGGTAGAAGAATGATCTTAACACTTATATTTATTTTTATGCTACTTTTAGGTCTTGTACTTATTTGGATTGATGATAATACGAATGCAGATACAGATATAAGTGGAGTAGTTCTTACTGCATTTGGTTCTGTTTTTCTTATTATTGCCATCATAGTAATTATTATAACACATGCATGTGCCGATCATACCATAAAGCAGAATCAAATAAATTATGAAGGATTATGTAAAAGATACGAAATTTCTAAATCTGAATATGAAGACGTATCTAAATCTGATGTAATAGCTGATATAACCTCCTGGAATATGGAGGTTTATAACACAAAATACTGGACAGAAAATCCGTGGACGAACTGGTTCAATCCGCGAGAGATCGCTAATAATCTAGAGTATATTCCATTAGATGAAGAAAGCGAGGAATAGAAATATGCCAGATGCAGAAATTGTAAAAAACGCCTTGAAGTATTTGGTGAAATTAAGAATTGATAATGGTGAGTATGGATATGCTGGTGATAATCCAGATGATTATGTCTCATGGAAATATGTGCTTCAGATACTCGATCTTATGCCATGTGATAAAGTGGCCGACTATGGATTGTGTGGATTATGCGCAGATCAAGGCGGTTGTGGAGCTTGTGTTGCAGAGACGAGGAAAGAGTTAGAAGAAGAATTTGGTATATTGTTTTCAGATGAAATAAAGAATGATGAGGAAGAGTCCGTCCTTGATAAGATAAGAGCCGAGATTATTGAAAAAGACAGAAACGTAAAAGCCATAAGAAGTGATTGCTGTTGCTTTTTCACCGCAGATGAAATTTTAAATATTCTTAATAAGTACATGGTAGAAAGTGATGAATAAGCGAGGATAAAAAAGATGAAGCCAGAGGATAATTCTAAGTTTGATGGATATATAGACCGAATAACAGTTAATGGTAAAACTTATCGTTTAAAATGTGTTATTACAGAGGTGTATCCGATGTCTTGTCCTAAATGTGGTGGTAGAGTTGAACTAAAATATGGGCATGGTAAATGTGAGTATTGTGGAACAAATTATTCAACACAATTTAAATTACAGGAGGATAAATAATGAGAAATTGCCATAATTGTGGAGCACCAATTGCGAGGCATTGAAATGAACTATTATATTACAGTTGACGGCGCAATCGCAGTTATATTCATCTTGTTAGGTACTGCGGCACTTTTTAGTATGTTTGCAGAAAAATTTGCTAAGGATGATGATCATGAAAAGTAAATGTTTATTATTTTTGACAATATCGCTTTTTTTGTTGATGTTTATATATCTAATTTTCAACATCGACAAAGATGGAAAGATTGTGTACGATGGCGGATTCTTTCGTATTATGCAGCAAGATGAAGATCAGTATATGGAAATATACGATGATGGAGCACCAAAAATTATCGAGGGGGATAACTAATGTTAAACGAAAACAAGGAACGAGAGCTTGCGTATATAGTAGTAGTTGACAATGTCGAACCAATTGATGGTTACGACAAGATTGCTTATGCAACGGTTGGCGGCTGGCACTGTGTCGTTGGTGCAGATATGAAAGCTGGAGATAAGGCGATTTATTTTGAAATTGATTCTCTGTTGCCGAGCACGGATCAGAGATTTGCATTCTGCGAAAAATATCATTACAAGGTGAAAACCCAAAAATACTGTAAGGGATCTAGAATCTCACAGGGCTTGTTACTTCCGATTACAGAGTTTCCTGAGTTTGTAGATGCTGAAGTGGGAACATTTGTTACTAAGCAGCTTGGTGTTACCTATTACGATCCAATGGACCGTGCAAGGAAGAGTAAGGGCGAATCAACTCCTCAGTATAAGAACTGGTTTAAGAGATGGAGTAAGAGATTTCCATTCAAACAGTTGTTGAGTACAAGGATTGGTAGAAAGGTTTTATTTCCGATCTTTACCGTTAAAAAGAAAAAGCGCGTTTGGCCAGACTTTATTCCGAAGACGGATGAAGAAAGAATAAATAACTGCTGTTATGTATTAAATGATAAGACACCATACGAGGTGTCGGAGAAGGTCGACGGTTCAAGTAGCAGTTATGGCATCAGACGTGGTAAGCATGGCAAGTATGAGTACTATGTATGTTCTCGTAACGTAGTATTCCCCAGCGCCGATCAAACGTCGTATTATGCCAAGAATATTTGGTGGGAGATGTATGAAAAATATAACATCAAGGATTTTTTAACAGATTTCCTTGAGAAGACTGGTGCAGAGTGGGTATATCTCCAGGGAGAGACGTTCGGTGATGGAGTACAGAAGCGTGATTACTCTATCAAGTGCAGAGATTTCAGAGCGTTCGTCCTGTGTACTTCGCAGCGTGTCAGATACTCGTATGCGGAAACCAAGGAGATACTTGATCAATATAATATTCCTACAGTGCCGATTATTGACACGAATTTCATTCTGCCAGATACCGCTGATGAGTTAATCACATATGCTGCTGGTCCATCTGCTATTGATGGATTGCCGAGAGAGGGTATTGTCTTAAGAAGTGTAAATGATCCGACAAAGAGCTTTAAAGCCGTAGATCCAGCTTATTTACTGCGTTTCCACGGATGATAAAAGGAGAAGAAGTATGAAAAACGAAGAAGATTATTTATACGAAATATTTAAACAAGCCGAAGAAGAAAGAAAAAAGAAAAACATAAATGCATTTATGTCTGGTCTCAAAGGTGGATTGGTATGTGATTTAGATGAGGCGTATTCATCTGGCGATTCTGTTAAATATAACAGATTGGTAACAAATATAAAGCAGCAGGGTATGCGTATTTATAGGAATTCAGATGGTAAGCATAAAATAAAAATAGTGTAACGAAAAGGAGAGTCTATGGCTCGAAAAGTGAAATGTGTTGATACAGGTGAGTATTCCACATCAGATGTCGCATATCGGGCCACGAACGGTAAATATTGGTCGTCCGTGGCCGCGTATAACCACCACCAGGATCAGATGGAATGGTTTCATAAGTGTGTCAATCTGATAATGGGTGAGCTTGGGTATGATGAGAATTTTATACCAACCCTTATTATGAAGAATCTGAAGAGATACGAAAAAGTTGGTTATGATGTCGCATATGACACCATCAACCACGTACACGATTCAATTGTGTGGGCACTACAAAATAAGACTTTTATTAAAGAGTTTAATAAAATCACATATGTGTTTCGGATTATAGACAATCATGTACTTGATGTATATGAGGAAAGAAAACGAGATAGGGAACAAAAGCGGATAAATGATGGGATGATTGTTCCCCAAAATGATGAGATAAATAATAGAAAGCAGGAGACGCATGACATTAGCAGGTTTTTGGCGGAGGATTAGCCTATGGATTATGAGAAGTTACCCAAAGAGTTGACGGAGAAGCGCGAGGTTATTGAATGTAACTTCGTGCTTTCACTTTATAAGGATGTGACGCTGGTTGACGATTACAAAAATGTGGTCAATGGCGAAGATATTCTTACAGAAGACGGCATGTATTACTATGGATTAATTCAGAATCTTCGCAGAGCTGGATATTCCGTGGCAGACAATATGAGTATATACGAGTATCTTGAAGATAAGAAAACTCTTAAAAAGGAATTCGAGAAGCGCGGCGGGTTCGGATCAATACAGGAAATTACTGGACTACTTACTCTTGAGAATCTTGACGTGTATTATGATGAGTTATGTAAGAGTAACTTACTTATCAGATTGCACGACAAGGGTTTCAATGTGTTGCAGAACTTAAATATGTTCAAAGAAATGAGCGCCGAAGAAGTATACGACTATATGGAGTTCCAGTTGGCGGATACTTCTGTCGGAAAAATCGACAAAAGTCAAGTGGTTGATTTGACAAAAGGATACGATGCTTTCATTAAAGAATGGGATGAAGGGAATGACGTTGGTTTTAAGATCGGATTATCTATGCTGAATTATCAACTTCTTGGGATTCACAAAAAACATTTAATGTTGCATCTCGCTGGAATAGGACAGGGTAAAACCACAACAGCTATTGCTTGGTATGTTATTCCAGCAATTAAAAATGGGGATAGTGTAACAATTATTGCAAACGAACAAGGAGAATCAGAGTGGAGACAGATGTTATTGTCCACAATAATTTTCAATGAAATAAATAGATATGTTAAAGGTCTTGATCGTCATAAAATGATTATAGGCAATTTCACACAGGAACAAAAGGATATAATGTATGAGGCTGAAAACTGGTTAAGCCAACAGCCAGGGAAGGTATACTTTATTGATACGCAAGATTATGATGTTAAGAGCATTAAGAAGCATATTGCAAGACAGTCTAAGCTCGGATGTGGTCTGTTTATTATTGATACAATGAAAATAACAGACGATCTCGAAAAAGCTTGGGCTGTTTTCAGTGAGGCTGCCAAGGGATTGTTCCTTGCAGCAAAAAAATATGATGTGGCAATTGTGGCTACTATGCAGTTATCTCCAGAAGCAATGCAACGCAAATATCTGGATTTAACTTGTATCGGAAAATCTAAAGCAACAGCAGAGACTGCAAGTACTGTAGTTATGTTCCGTTCTCTTGCAAGATCTGAGAAAGAAAAGATTGAGGCTTACGAATATGATAAGGATAATAGAAAGATAAAAAGGAATATATCACTTGACCCAGATAAGGATTATATTATGATATTCACACCTAAGAATAGATACGGAAATATTTCGCCGCAGATCATTGTGGAGCGTAATATGAGTTTCAATTCTTATAAGCAGATTGGATGGTACGAATGTGAATTTGATCAATTCCGAACAAGATGACTTGACAACGCGACTCACACGCGCTAAAATTAACGCGTACACACGAAAGGAGCAACGATGGTATACTTAGATAATGCAGCAACCACGCGGGTTAGACCAAAAGTCGCGGACGTGATGGACGCGTGGACGCGTAGTGATTATGGATTCGGAAATCCAAGCAGTCCTTATGAGATTGGACGCGACGCGCATCAAGCAATTTATCGCGCAAGATGTCATGTGGCAAATATGATTAATGCAGATCCAGACGATATCTTCTTTACATCTTGTGGATCAGAGGCGAACTCTTGGGCAATCGATGGACTGTATTGTATCGAAAATGGTGGCGCGGTATTGATGTCCAACATCGAACATCATTCTATTCTGAATAATAGATGTAAAAAGAAACTGATTGGCGTTGATCACAATGGACGTATTGATCTGCAGGCTCTGGAGGACAACATCGAAGCAGACACTCCAATTGTCGCGATTATGATGGTCAATAATGAGATCGGAACTGTTCAGGATATTGCAACTCTGGATGAGATGTGCCTTGACCACAACGTATTTCTTCATATGGATGCGGTACAGGCTCTTGGGCACATCCCGATTGATGTGAGTAAATTCAGCGCTATCAGTTCGATTTCAATGAGTGCGCACAAGATTGGCGGACCCAAGGGTGTTGGCGCATTATGGATACAGAGAGATGTGCAGCAGCTTTATCATTCGCTTATTCACGGAGGCCAGCAGGAACAAGGAAAGCGCGGCGGAACAGAAAATATTACTGGCATTATCGGGTTTGGTGAAGCATGTCATGAGACATATTTGAATATGCCATACGAACATGCGAAATACAATGACTTCAAGAATCTATTCGTTAGTGGATTGAGTAGTAAGATTGATGGTATTGAATTCAATCGCGGTGTTGATGATATGTTTGTTCCCAATATCATTAGCACCAAAATTAAAGGGGTAAAAGCGGAAGAACTTATTGAATATCTAAATGTTGAACACGTGTATGTATCCTCTGGATCTGCTTGCAATACAAGTGATAATGAACCTTCGCATGTACTAAAGTCGATTGGATTATCTGATGAAGATGCTAACAGCACAATTCGCGTGTCGTTTGGATGGGATACAGAAGCAGATGATGTAAAGAATGGAATTAATGCGATTGTGCGTGGAGTTGAGCTATTAAGGAGCAGATGATGATGTACACGAATACGCAATTGTTGCGAATGATCAATAAGCCGAAGAAGAAGACTTGGAAAGAACGTATTAACAGATTTCTTAAAGAAAGGGGTTTACGATGAAACAAATTTATGTTGCAGATGACGGCAAACAGTTCGACACGGCAGAGGCTTGCGAGATGTACGAAGCCAAGAAGAACAGAGTAGAAGAAGAGCGTAAGAAGAAAGATATCGAACGCAAGAGACGTCTGAAGGAAGTCAATGATGCTTATGATAAGTATGAGGAACTGGCTCGAAAGTATTACTATGATTACTCTGATACTGATTCTTCTTGGAATAGTTTACTATACACTGTGCTTAAGTAAGAGGTATGTGAATGATTAATGCAGTCGAGCTTCAAGAAAAGCTGACTGGCGACCCGCAACTGATAATCAAAGTGTTAATCGAACTTGGATTTGATGAGGAGCATATTGTATATCATGAGCAAAAGGGATTAATTACATCAAGACGCCCAGAAGATGGGGCTGATAATCCCCAGGGCTTCCTTATATATGTTGACACTACGCGATACATGTTTACAACACGTAGCGGATCTGGCAACTTGTTCAGCCTTGTTATGGATATGAGAGGTGTTACATTCCCAGAATCTCTTAATCTCATAGCAGGCTGGATTGGTTTTAAAGGTAGCCAAAACATTCAAATCATACGACCATTTGGAGGATTTTACAGAAAACTTACACCACAAGATGACATACTGGATACGGACTTACCAGTATATAGTGAGAATAATCTTCCAGATGTTACTGCAGGTGTTAGTAAACTATTCCTCGATGACAACATATCACTTACAGTGCAGGAAGCATTCGAGGATAGGTTCGATCACGAGAACAATGCAATCTTGATCCCAATCAGAAACTCTCACGGGCAACTGGTTGGGATCAAAGCTCGAAATAATGAAAAGAATCCAGAAGATGGTAGACGGTATTGGGCGAGCTTACCTTTTCAGAAGACACATGTGGTATACGGGTTAGATAAGAACTATCAAAACATCATTCAGAAAGACACGCTTATTATTTTAGAAGCAGAAAAAGGGGTCCAGCAAGCATATAGTTTCGACTGCAAGATATGTGTTGCGATCATGGGTCACTCTGTATCTAAGGTGCAGGCCAGGATTATCAAGTCTCTAATGGTGCGCAAGGTAATCGTGGCATTAGATGAAGGCATTTCTGAAGATGAAATACGAGAGCAATGTCGCCAGTTACAAGTAGACCTACCGTTTTTTAAGAATAATGTATATTACATTTACGGCGGAATGCCTGAAGGATCAAAGAATTCTCCAACAGATTGTGGGAGAGAAGTGTTTCAAAAACTTATTAAAGAGAATTTAAAGAGGTTCGAATGGAACGAGAAGCAGATAAGCGATTAGAAGAAATAAGGGCGAGTGGAAAGACTATCTATTCTATATCAAGATTAGATGCTATTAACAGGTGCTTGTACGAATCGTACATAACGTACATTTTAGGTGAGCGTGGCGGGGAGAACGTATACAGCGCACTTGGGGGTAGGACACACGATGTGCTTGAAGGGATTACAAACGGAACACATACAGAAGTGGATTTGCTGCCAGCAATGCAAGCTGAGTTAGACAATTTGGATGTTCTTGGTCTGGAGTTTCCGAAAGATCGTAGTGGTAACGATACAATTCGTCAGCACTGGATTCAAGATATGACGCATTTCTGTGTGACATACAAAGCTCCTCGCGGAAAGAATCTTAAGGCTGAGGAATTGATTATCTATGAGACGCCTGGTGGCAATTATTTGCAAGGATATATTGACTTACAGAATATCCGCAAAGATGGATCGATTGATATTTACGATTACAAAACGTCAAGCATGTATACCAATAGCGCGATTGCAGAGCATGCGAGACAGCTGATTGTGTATGCTCTTGGTCTTGAACAGGCTGGCAAGCAAGTAAATAGCGCTTCGTGGATCTTCCTTAAGTATGCAACTATCTCTTATATGGGGAAGAAATCTTCTCGCAGCAAAGAAGAAACACTAATTACGAAGGATTTGGAGCGCTGCAAGATTGGTCAAGAGATGGCTGATAAGGTCGAATTAGATCTGATCAAGACTGGAATGGACGAGATAGACGCTCAGATTGTTGTTGATAAGTTTAAGAGGTCTGGATATTTCGGTGATTTGCCAGAAGAAGTTCGAGATAATTACAAGCTGAAGCCTTGTGTTGTCTCTGCGGATATTGGAGAAGAAGCAAAGAAAGAATGTATTGAATACATTGATTCGACTATTGCTAAGTGGGAGAGTCTGAGCGGCAAAGGTCAGGATTATCCTCCGAGGAAGTTTACAAAGACGACAAAGACGGGCAAAGAAGTAGGGGATTATTTCTTTTGTACTAACTTGTGTCCACATTTCAAGCGTTGTGGTTACATTCGCGATTATCTTGATCAGATTAATAATGGGAAAGAACAGAGTAATGACGACGACTTATTTTAGATAGAAAGGTGAAAGATAATGAAGTATTTTGACATTACAGAACAGAAATTCTGCGATATTCTTAGACAGCTCAAAGAAGCCGATGAACTCAAGTGTGAAGTGGATGATTTGATTCGTAAGCACATTCCAGAAGGTCATGATTTCCTAAGTGGTTACGGAATGTCAATTGATCATGAATGTGCGGTTGTTGATCTTCTTGAATTACTTACTCATGACAAAGGCGAATTGATTTCTTGGTGGTGCTGGGAGAAAGATTACGGAGAGAGAGAAGGTTTTGATGCTATGGATAAAGATGGAGATCCTATAGATCTCTCAACGCCAGAACTGTTATACGCATTCTTGCTGCAGGAATATAACAATGATAACGACGAGTGACATAGAGCATAAATTGAATTATTTGTATTCACATGGATTTAATGAGTATTCAGAACATTTGGAGATGGTTAAGGAGCTTGGATATAAGGTGTTCAGAAATTCAAAAGGGGAACACAAAATACAATTAGGTTCTGATTACTTGAAAGAAGCTTTTGGTGGTGTATTTGGAAATTTATTTGGAGGAGACTGAGATGAGTTGGTACACTTCATTCTACCTAGCTATACAAGACAAGGATGGCAAGATCAGACCGTATGGCCCGTATAGCAGTTTAGGCAACAAGATGTGTCCGATCATAGAAACAAGCAGATCGTTTACAAGTGATCTGAAGGATTATTTTAATAAGATACCAGATGATGCCTGGACCCCAGAACTTGAAAAAGAATTTTCGTACACTGACTTTGACGGCGAAAAGACAAGAAGTGACTATATTGGCTATCTTCCTCTTTCTCAATTACCTTCTGGTGACTTTATTAAAACGGGGTACTTTTTAATTGACGAGATTGATAGATATGTTAAATCTCAAACAGATGACGAATGGTACTTTGATGGATTTAATGATGTATTAACTCCAGAGGCGTATATCAGGATGGTCGAAAATGAGATGAAATTCGGGAGGCCACAGAAGAAGATTGATGAATTTGGAGAAGAAGTTACTCCTCATAGTGCTTCTGAATATGCGTATTTCGCGTATCCAGAATATCAATGCAAAGAGTATGAAACATTCTTAATTCGTCAAGTAGCCAGTATGCTTGATGATTATAATGATGTTCCTGAAGGTTGCCAGTTAGTTGTTTTAAAAAATGAGGGATAAGAAATGAGAACACAAGAATATATTGACTCCTTAGAAATTGAGAATGATGCACTTCATCTTCATATTGCAAAGCTGGAAGAGATTATCTCTGACATTGTAAACAATACGTTTGAGGGTAATACGTCTCTTGATACGGTGGTCATTCAAAAGTATGGATGTCCTCCAGTAATTTATAAGAACGGAGTTCTTAAAGGAACGAAGAATGCATCTGCGGTTAGTCTGATATTCAAGACGAACGAGGATTACGATTGGCAACCTACAAATTTAGTGATCGAGGAGGGTATGTAATGAGTGGAGAAGTAAGATTTATTGTAGATAAGGAGCATGGTGTTGTTGTTTGTAAACTGACTGGATGTAAAGATATTGCTGTATCAAGACTTGATAAATACATGCCGAATTATGATTATTATCTAATGGGTAGTCCGTATTGGCTTAACACGGACATCAAAGATACGTACACAGGAATTGCGAGATGTATGCCAGATGACGAGTGGGACGAAGAGTACGGTAAGAAATTGGCACTTCTTCGTGCCAAACAGAAACGTGGTAAGGCCGTCAATAAAGTATTGCATATGGTTATGAATCAGATGGCTTGCGAAATGGATGACCTGAGAAACTACGGTATTCATAAGATTCCAGAGGAGATCTAATGGAGAAACTCAAGGTATTCTTTCTGGTCTTAGACATAGTGATCGTGATTACTGAGGTTTGTATATTCCACATGGTGGCAAAAGCAGACGAGATGATGGTTCAAGATCAGTCTTCTTTACTCGAATCAGTAATGTATGAGAATCAACCTGAGCTTGAGATAATACCAGGCATTGAAGAACCAGTGGAGGTATACCCCAGTAAATTACCAGACGTACCACTTGGGTACAGAAGATATATTCCAACGGATGTTCCGATTGAAGTATGGTTGGCTGCAGTCAAGTGGGGAATGATTTATGATCTGTCACCTAACTTCTTAAGCGCAATTGGATGGAAGGAGACGAGATGGTTAAATGTAAAGAGTAAGAGTGGATTATATTGGGGAGTGATGCAGATCCATCCAGCTTCCCATAAGCGCAGAATGGAGAAACTTGGCGTCACAGATCTTATGGATATAGATCAGAATATGCATGTTGCAGCGGATTATTTAAGAGAGTTGTTGAATGAAGAAAACGATAGCGCGATTGCACTTATGAGATATCATGGTGAACCACAATCAAACATTACTCGTTATTTGTCGTCTGGAAAAATGTCATCATACGCTGCAACAATACTAAAATTAAGCGATGAATTGGAAGAAAAGCATGAAATCGAAATGGAAGAAGGAGGATTTGTGGAATGACTGCGATGGAAGTATTGAATACATTTCAGGATATTAATCAGAGACTTGCAGAAATGGTAAATGGTGATGCACCCACGCGTCGTCAGAGACATAAGGATGTAATTGAATTGGTTAGTAAACTTTGTGCTGCCATCATGGAATCTCAGCAACCTTCCAAACAACAGACCGAACTTGAGGTGTGGTGATGGATACTGGATTACCTAAGGTTTCTTCTGTTGAGTTTGATACTGGTCCAGCATATCCAATGCCAACAACCAGAATTGATGACTTCAGACAACCTTTGAATAATGCAATTGCAAGATATAAATGCAAGATGCAATTGCCTTGCGGAAGATGTGAATTGACGAAGGAGTTATGCACCTATGACTACAAATAAGATCAAAATGACAACAAACAAAGAGCATATCCAGAGCATGAACACGGAAGATTTAGCTCGGTACTTAGCTCGCATTAATGATAATGGATACTCAGTACAGCAACTGATTGACTGGCTCGGATCGATTTATATGTCTGATCGCATCGATGTTAAAATTCCTGGCCGCAAATATACTGGCGATTTCGAAGGTGAGGCACACAGTTGGGATGAAGCATACAAGCGAGAAATGAATTGGTTACGAGAGCACGGATACCTTGCGCAAGACAACATTGACGAACAGGGCAAGGGGGCGATCTCATGAAGCGCACAATTATTGGCAAATATTTAGATGCATACTTCTTAGGATCTGAAAATGAAGCTAAGAAAGTGTATGTGCATCCAAGATATGCATGGCAGATATGGGAAGTCGAAGATGCCTTATATGGATATATGTGCGACCAGAGCGAAGAAGAATTTGCGGAACAATCTGGTGGTGACGAAGCGTACTGGCGTGGCTCAGAAGGTACAGTACTTGGTACTCCAGATACTCCTTGTGTAATTCACGGAAAGGAATTGAATGTATGGGATGATTTTGATGAAAATCTCTCATCATATCAGACCTTGCTTGATTATTTGAATCACATGGGAATTAGCACGGAAACAAATCTGATCGCCGCATTCAAAGATCTCGCTAAGTGGAACAAGATTGGCGTTGAGGAATTGCTGAATACTTATGAGGGTTCAAAAGATGAAGGATGATTTACTCGATCACGGGTATAACGATTACAAGCCAGGTCCATTTGATGGTGACTGCGTTACAAGGTGTTATCAAAAAGCTTTTAGAGATGGTGATGATCGGAAGTATTTTCTGACATGGCACGAATGGGATTTCAGTAAATACGCAGATCCCAGACATCCAGAATTATTAGATCATACCTTCGAGGGCGAAACGCAGTTAACAACTACAGATGGTGATGTAATCGATATAACTTTTCTATCTGGATGGGACCGTGAAAAGGCTGAGAAATTTATGGAGAAATTATTTGATACTGGTTGGTTTAAGAAATACGACCATGACTATGAGGAGGAGCAAAATGCTTAGAAGTATTAGAAGAAACGCGGTGAAGCACGCAATGAAGAAACAAGGCATGCAGCAGATGTGTAAGCGCACAGGCCAGCGCGGGCATGGCAGCAAGACCATTTATAAAGATGATAGTGGTCAGAAGAGTTACTTTGCCGCCCAGTGGCGCAATTATAGGTGACGCGGGTAGGAAAGAGACGACAAAATAATCGCGGACGTTGGATGACGATAGTTAAGTACATAGATCCGAAACACATTGAGGTTAAATTCGATAGTGGTTATATAACCGAAACATCATACGCACACTTTGTAGAAGGAAGTGTAAAGGATCTACTTGAACCTACAGTGTGCGGAGTCGGCTATGTTGGTGGCAAGAAGTATTCAAGATCAAAAGATTCCAGAGCATATAGTTCGTGGATGCATATGATCTGGAGATGCTACGGGGATAACGGTCAAGATTTATCATATAAAGATTGCGTTGTATGCGAAGAATGGAAAAACTTTCAGGTATATGCTCAGTGGTTTTATGATAATTATTATGAAGTACCTGGGTGTCTAATGTCAGTAGACAAAGACCTAATATCTCAGAATTCTCGTACATATTCACCATCTACCTGTTGCATACTTCCAGATTGTATCAATTCAATGATTATTACTCAGCCGCGCAAGCAGAAGCAAAGTCAGTATTATGGCGTTCTGTATTACAGCAATAAGCGTAGTCCATACGGTGTTAACTACTATACAAAAGAAGGATACAAACGTAAGAAGATGTTCCGTACAGAGCATGATGCGTACGATTTCTTTGTCGTCGAAATTGAAAACAGAATAAAAGCAAAAGCACAAGAGATTAAACAATACTTACCAACAAAAATCTTTGAAGCTATTATGGCATTCTCATACAAAAAGGCGGTGGCGGTATGACGTTACATGAAGCAATTAAAGTAATCAATAAGTATTTAACGGATAATAATGGCACTCCTGAGTTCCGAGCAGCATTATTTCAGGCGCTGGAGTATATGAACAGAGCAGATAGAAGAAAGAAAATTGTTTACGCTGGGTGAATGGTATGACGAACGAAGAATTAAAAGAAGAAATAGAATGTTTAGTTATGGATCAAGATGAATTGAATCATATTATTGTGCTCGAAGGCGATGAATTTGCAGATGGATGTATTGGCATAACAGATGATAATCATCTAGTTTACAGTTACGACAGATTGGTTGATTCTCTTGCCGAAGCATATGAGAAAAATGGTATGGAAGATCCGTATGTGGCAGCTATGGAATTCATAGATTATAACACAATAAGAAGTCTGCCATATATGAGATCTGAAGGATACGAACCAATAATCATTCACGAGTTTTAAGGAGTTATATATGAATATTGACGAGAATACACCGAACGACATAGAAGATATTATTCCGATAGCATGTACTATGATAGTTAATTCAGAACAAAAGATTGAAGAACTTCAGGATGAGATAGAGGATCTTCGTATCAAATTGAAAAAGGCTCGTAAGGCTAAGAAGAGATGGAAGAGAATAGCATTAGCAATGTCAAAAGGAGAAAATATGGATAAGCCAATTGTTGGAGACATATTGTATACAAAAGATGGTATTAAATGCATTGTTACAGAGGTTGGGTGTGAGTCATTCTTTGTGAAACCTTTGAAACCGTATGGTGGAATCGAGGATAATTTGTATATCTTCTCAGATATTGGAAAGACGTTGTTCAAAAACAGAAACGGATTTGACGAGGGTGAACTATGAGCGACAAAATAACTGCTACAGATTATAAGAAAATCGAGGCTCGCGAGAAGCGCAAGAAGGAACGAAAGTATCTGAAGCATTTGAAGGATCTGGTTGAAAGTATTAATCCGTTTCATAGCAGCGCTGGTTCATATGATAAGAAGCATCAATTTACCAACGATCCAGAGAATATTGCTTTCTATCGAAAGATTTGGAGAAGTAAGCGCAGCAAGTATATCAAGAAGCAGTGTAATGATAAGGTTCGACGAGACGAAGAAGAATTATATCAGCGCGGTGCGTACAAAAAAGTTGGTGACTTTTGGTGGGACTATCTATGACTTACAAACGAGCTTTGCAGTTGTTAGAAATTGAACGTGAATGTGTCAGTCGCGGTTACACTTGTGATCGCGACTGCGCTAATTGTGAACTGGTTCAGGATACTGGCGAACTACTTGAAATGTATTCCTGGGTGATGAAGAAGTTGCACGAAAGAACGTCAGTGATGTATGGAGGAGAATGCGATGATCGACGAATTAAATGATTGCATATACAAGGTTCGAGAATTGTTTGATATGGCATTTGATTATAATCAGAATGATAAATTCCGAACAGAACTATCTCAGAAGTGTACAGATTATCTTGTAGATGTAGAGCAAACGCTTGCAGCAATTAGAGATAAGTTGGAGGAAGAAATATGAAAGTAGAGTTAAATATTGATGAAACACAGTTTAAGGAATTGCTGGAAGGACATCTATCCCAGCTATCAGAAGATACGATTAAAGATATCATCGTTGAAAGTATTCGTGGATATTTTTCTCAAAATAATTATGAAAATATCGAAAACTTGTTTATTGAAACAAAAGCGAGTTATGGCTTCCGAGAAAAATGTGCAAGTCCTTTTCTTCAAAGACTTGTAAGAGATTGTGATTATTCCAAATTACAGGATGTACTAAATGCGGCTATTGAAAATCTCAAAGAAAACAATGAAAGAATCTTAAAAGATATGTTCATTGAAGCAATAGCTAGTAAGATGACAGATACTTATGGATTTAGAGATGGTATTCGCCAAGCATTACGTGAAATGAAATGAAAGAAATGAATTTAATTAATAAAAGGAGAGAAATAAATATGAATGCAACCAATTTTATGAACAACATGTTTGGAAAGATTGCACCTGGGATGTGCAGATTGTCTATGAATGGAGAAATTGCAGTAAAGACAAGTAATGGTTATAAAACATATAACTCTAAAACGGGGCGATTGACTAATTGCAGTAATTTTGTATTTGATATTGGAGAAGACTTTTTCTTTTTGATTCCGACAAACAAGGTTAACAAAGGAGACATTATTCTTGTTGGAGGAAAGCCGAAATGCGTAGTCGAAGTCAAAGAAAATGCCATTACGGTTATTAATTATGAAGATTCCACCATCGATACAATTCTGCCAGAACGCCATGTGTTTATGGGGAATACGTATTTTTACGGTAAAATTATAAGCATGTTCGGTGACTCTTTTAAAAACAGTAAAAAAGGTGGCATGAATAATATTTTTAAGTATATGATGATGAGTGAGATGATGAAGGGGAATTCAGGTACAACAGGAAATCTGCTTCCACTTATGATGATGGGTAATGGCGGTTTTGAGAATATGTTTGACGGCATGTTTGATTTTGATATCGATACAGATGATGCCGAAGAAGAAAGTGAGGATGAAGAATAATGGGTTGTGGAAGTTGGGATACAAAAACATTTGCTAACTATGTAACATCTAGCGCTGTTACTCGTGGATATACTGCGAAATTGGATTCTTTGGGGAATGTTGTAACCACTGCAACAAATCAAGATATGTTTAAAAATACACATATCGAACATGAACTCGACCCCATGAATGTCATGAGAGAATGCAGAGATTCAGAAGAACATCCTAATACATTTCCGATAATTCTAGGTTTGGACGTGACTGGGTCGATGGGACAAGCAGCTGTTGAAGTAGCTAAGGCACTTAACAAAATTATGACTAACTTGTACGACAAAATTACAGATGTGGAATTTTGTATTATGGGGATTGGCGATCTTTATTGTGATTGTTCTCCAATTCAGATTTCACAATTTGAGTCAGATATTCGTATTGCGGAGCAACTTGATAAAGTCTGGTTTGAATTCGGCGGCGGTGGAAACTTTAGTGAATCATATACTGTTGCATGGTATATGGGATCTAGACATTGTGATCTTGATTGCTGGAAACGTGGAGAAAAAGGAATTATCATCACAATTGGAGACGAGCGATGCAATCCATATTTGCCGATGAATCAACTCCAAAAGTTAACAGGCGACACTCTTGAAGGTGATGTTGAAACGAAGAACCTTTATAATGAAGCTTCTCAAAAATTTGATATCTATCATATTCAGATTAATCATGGGAGAGAATGGGATATTGATGGCATCAAAAAGTCATGGGAATTCATTGAAGATAATTATTATGAATCTAATATGGATAATATTGCTGATACAATTATCAATATCATTACCAATCATGGAACGCAGAATATTACTGCAACTAACACTGAAGGAATTAGTTGGTAAATAAGAAAGGACACGATCAGTATGACTACAAAGGTTAAAGTTGTTATAGGAGCTTCTGCTGGTGATGAGGGGAAGGGTTTAGTTACAGACTATTTTGCAGCTGAATCTTCTCGATTATGCAGAACATGTCTTAATGTGTTATCTAACGGTGGTAGCCAGCGTGGTCATACTGTGACAGTCCCTAATGGAACATCTCATGTATTCCATCATTTTGGAGCAGGAACATTTGTTGGGGCAAAAACATATCTTCCATCATATTTCATTGTTAATCCTATGAATTTTGCGAAGGAATATGATGAATTAATAACCATTGGTGCAAAATGCTGTCCGATATTTATTAATAAAAATTGCCCACTAACTACACCGTTCGATATGTTGGCAAATATGATGATTGAGGAATCTCGTGGATCAAATCGCCATGGAAGTTGTGGATGTGGAATCTGGGAAACAATTTTGCGAAATGGTATTACAGTTGGAGAGTTCGCAGCAAAATCGGAAGAAGAGAAGATTAGGTATCTTGAGTTTGTGCGTGATAATTATTTTCGTAATAGAATTAGTTCAAAAGGTATTAGCGGCTATACAAAATGGGACGACATTATTTACTCTGCTAATCTTATACCAAATTATATTTATGATTTCAATTTGCTAATCAGCAACTCAATATTTACTGATGATTCTATCATGAGGGTTTATGATGACATTATTTTTGAAAATGGTCAAGGGCTACTATTGGATCAGAATATAGAGGGATACGGCAAAAATACTACTCCAAGTAATACTGGATTACAAAATCCATCAGAAATGATAAACAATTTGCCAAATGATGTAGATGTAGAAGTGGTATATGTAAGTCGCACCTATCTTACTCGACATGGTGTTGGCAGATTTGATACTGAATGTGAAATGGATGGAATAAGTAATCATATTACTACTGATAAAACAAATATCTGGAATGAATGGCAAGGAAATTTGCGTTATGGGATTTTGGATTTGGGTAATCTGGAAACTAGAGTGTTAAAAGACTTTACTAGCTATGGGCATCTTGATTGGAAAATAAGTTTCTTTTTTACACATTATAACGAAAACAATAGTATTTGTTTGAATAGCATTGTTAACAATTATAATACTTATATTTCAGATGGCAAAACAAGAAATAATATTCAATCAAAGAATATTTCATGAGGATAATGAAATGGAGATACAGAAAGCAAATACATTAAAAGGTGCGTCAAGATTTGGTTCTTGTGGTGAATGTGGAAAAGGAACAAGTGATGGAATTGAAATGTGGAGAATACAATTTCCACATTATAGCATGTACTTATGCGAAAAATGTCTAAAGAGAGTTGGGTATGTTTTAGGAAAATATGCAGAGTCAATTAAAGAATAATTCTATGAGGCATATATGTACGATATTATTAAAACAGCAAAAGAATATTGCGATATTAAAACATGCCCGTTTTGTGGTAATGACGAATATATTATGATTCGTCATAATATTACAACGTCTATAGATCAATACGGAGACAAAAACCCTGATTGGTGGGAAATAGAATGTTATAAATGCCGTTGTACTGTAAAACATGATACTGAAAAAGATGTAATTGTTAGATGGAATAGTAGAAAAGATTGATTTAATAGGAGGTATTTATGATAACCATATATAATCAGTCAAATAAACGATGTTGGTTGTATGATGGATGTCCTTGCCGAACTGCTGGATGTTGGGGAACACCAGATGAAGGATGCCCTGTTTATAGGTATTTTAAGCAATTAATTGAAGAAAGAGAAAAGGAACAGATTAAAAGTTGATTTGATTGGAGAGAAGATGACAAGAGAAGAATTAGAACAGGGAAGACATAGACGTAATCCAGATAGAGTATACGGATATTTCTGGTCTTTCTGTGAACAGAATAGCTGTTGTGAGGATTGCGATAAGATCATTCGTTTTGGGTGCAGCGTCAAAAGAATAATAGAAGAATGGCAGACAAAGCGGATCTTGAGGATATGCAAATAAAAGGTTATTTTCATTGGGGAAGAAAGATGAGAATTAAATTTGGAAATAAAATAATAGAATTCGATCATGCGTGTCAATTGGGTGGGGCCGATAGATTTGTAGAAGTATGGTCTACGAAACATAAATATACAATCGATTGCGAGACGAACAATTGTGCTAGATGGTTAATGTCTACTTTATTGACAGATGGATATTTCGATGCATCTGGAGTAGATTACGACAATAGCAATGATCAGACTTGGATTGATTACTGTAATAATAAAACAGATGAACAAAAAGTGTTCGTATCATGGATTAATCAAGATATTACCAAGATTGTTTCACAAAGATAATATTTACGAATATTTCTTGAAATAATTTTGATAATGCTACAATACCGATAGAGAATAAATACATCTTTTTCATTAGAGGATTATATATGTGTGTATTATGTGAAAATAAAATATATACAAGAAATGAGCTTGATCACTGGTTAATAGCATCTTCTTATGATGATACTCTGCCACACAATATTATATACAAAGATAATATTAATCATTATCTATTTAGCTGCGTTGGTGATGATTACTATAATAGAGACACTATAACATTAATTAATTACTGTCCTGTATGTGGCGAAAAGTTAGGAGAATAAAAATGAAATTAAAAGACATTGTAAAAACACAGGATCAAATTTTAAATGATGGTAATTCTGTAGAAAACAACATGATTACTGGCAGTGATATTGTTTGTATTGGACATTTCGGAAATGTAGTGAGTCTTGATATTTGGACAAAGTCATGTAGTTTATATCATGATTATAATAACACAGATAATATTGGCTGGCAAATTAAAGCATTAGTGGAATTATTTGACTTGACGGATGAAGATGGATTTGTTTTGAGTAGATTCAAAAATATTCCTTGTAGAATTGTACTGGAAGGTTCTGGTGGATGGGGAAGTAAGGTCATTGGTTTCGGACATTTTATGAAAGACAAATTCGTATATAAAGATGACTTTGCGAAGATCATAGAATAATTAGAGAGGATAAGCAAATGAAGAACTGTCCTAACTGCGGGTCTCCAATAGATCCGTACAGAGTAAAGTGCGAATATTGTGGCACGATGTATTTTGACTGGGCCACTTGGTTGCGAGATGGAGAGCCATGTTATATCAATTATTTTGTTGGTAATAATACTACCATAACTACTCGTGCAATACCACATTTGGAAGCATTGGAAGTAAGTAGTGAACCAACATATATAGATTATATAGACAACACCACTCATCGTTTTCTAAGTAGTAAATATTGCGATATGCGCGTTAATTTTTCTTGTATTTCCGATCCGTCAGATAATAGTTTGTTTAAGGTAATGGAGGAATAATGAAAACCAAGACGGTAGTAATAAATAATGGTGTCAACGGTAATATCGATAATGTTGACAATGTGGTTGTATATGGTGGTGTCATTGGCGATATTAAAAAATGTGAGAATGTATATATTATTGGCGGAGATGTTTTGGGCGATGTCAATTCTAATGGTATGGTATTTGAATGCGACAAATTGCCCATAATTGGCGACCCAATACAACTTGCTCGATAGTCAGAGGATATGATAATGCAGAACAATTATGTGACATATCACCTTCATAGTAGTAATTCTTTATTAGATTCTTGTACAAGTTATCAAGAGTATATTGATTACGCTGCTTCAATTGGGCAGAAAGCAATATGTTTCACGGAACATGGAAATTTGTACCAGTGGTTTGGAAAGAAATTGTATGCCGAATCAAAGGGATTAAAGTATTTGCATGGCGTCGAATGTTATCTAACTGAAAGATTTAAGAATCCAGATGATAAAGATGACAAGAATATTCGCGACAATTATCATACAATACTAATTGCACGCGACTGGGATGGATTTGTTGAATTAAATAATCTGGTATACAAGAGTTCTCGGCCAGATCATATGTACTATAAGTGGCGTTTATCTTTTGATGAGTTTCTTGAGATTAGTGACCATATTATCAAAATATCCGCCTGTGTACAGAGTCCACTTAACAGATACAGACAGAATGTTAAGGCGCGTGGTATTACAGACGCTGATAAAAAGATGATGACAAGGCTGCTGCAGCATTATGATTACTATGAAATCCAGTATCATAATATGCAGGACCAGATTGAGTTCAATCAGTATCTATACAGAATGTCACAGAAATTTCATAAGCCATTAATCGCGGCTACGGATACGCATAGCTTGAATAAATATAAGGCCGAATGCCGCACAATGCTACAGTATGGTAAGACGGATGGTGCCTGGGGTGACGATGAGAATGAGTGCGATCTGACGTACAAAACGTACGATGAATTGGTTGCGGCATTTGAAGAACAGAATTCTCTTCCTATGGATGTTGTTCTTGAAGCCATTGAAAATACAAATAGGATGGCTGATTCTGTCGAAGAAATTAAGATTGATACTCATAACAAATATCCAATTCTTTACGGAGAGCGCGACGAAGAGGTATTGTGGGATATTATCAAGAAGAATTATAAGGAGAAGCGGAAGGCTGGCATTATCTCTGATGATAAGCAGTACATAGAGAATATCAAGGAGGAAATGCGAGTATTTAAGAAGATTGATATGATTGGATTCATGTTATTCATGTCTGAGATAATGACATGGGCGCGTGAAAATCATATTGCAACAGGATTTGCACGTGGTTCTGTTGCGGGTAGCACAGTGGCATACATGGCGAATATAACAGATGTTGATCCTATTAAGTGGCATACAATATTCTCCAGATTTGCGAACGAGAACAGGGTTGAGGCTGGAGATATTGATACAGACTGGTATGAAGATGACAGACAAAAGGTCTATGACTATATCATTAATCGGTTTGGCTCTGATAAGACTGCATATATCCTGGCCATGGGTACGCTAGCTGATAAATCTGTAATAGATGTGATTGGCAAGGCGTTCAGAGTTAAGGCTGAGCGCACAAATACAACAACAGAATATACACTGGAGAAGATCAAAGATATTAAAAAGGAATACGAAGAAGATCCAGACAAGGCCAAGCATGATTATCCAGATCTATTTTATTATTATGATGGATTGCTTGATTGTATTGTATCTCAGAGCCAACATCCTGCTGGACTGATAGTCAGTTCTGTCAATCTAGTGGATAATTGTAGCGGTTTTTATGGCTCTGATGGACAGGTTATCTTACCGCTTGATATGGATCAGTGTCACGATATGGGACAGATCAAGTATGACATTCTTGGCCTCAAGTCTGTTGGTGTAATTGACAAGGTATATAAAATGCTTGGCAAAAACTTCCCACGTGCTGATGAAGTGGATTGGGATGACCAAGAAGTGTATGACGATATAGCAAATGATCATACAGCGATCTTTCAGTTTGAATCTGATTACAGTGGTGATTGCTTGAAGAAGATGCATCCAACCAGTGTTGACGAACTGAGTCTGGTAAATGCATGTATCAGACCATCTGGTGAAACGTACAGAGATGATTTGTTATCCAGAAGAGTTCATAAGAATCCTTCTGAAATCATAGATAATATGCTTAAGACGAATCTTGGTTTCTTGGTATATCAAGAGGACACCATTGCATTCCTTCAGCAGATATGTGGATTCTCTGGATCTGAAGCTGATACAGTACGACGTGCCATTGGTAAGAAGAAAGAAGAAGAGGTTAATGCTGCACTTCCTAAGATACTGGATGGGTACTGTGCAAAGTCTGATAAGCCGCGCAAAGAGGCTGAGGAAGAAGCAAAAGAATTTCTTGATGTTATTGCTTCGTCAAGCGCGTATCAATTTGGACGAAATCATAGTATTGCATACAGTATGTTGTCTTACATGATGGGGTATCTGAAGTATCACTATCCAGTACAATTCTGCACAGCGTTCTTGAATTGTGCTAAGAATGATGATGATATTCAGAACGGTACGAAGATAGCGCAGAGTAAAGGCATTGCAATTGAGGGTATCAGATTTGGATTTTCGCGTGGTGAATACTCGTGTGATCCAGATAACAAAATCATCTATAAAGGAATTGCATCAATAAAGTATATGTCAAACCAACTTGCAGAAGAATTATATTCGCTCCGTAACTACAAATATGAGACATTTACGGATCTTTTATATGACATTACTGACAAAACATCATGTGATAGCAGACAGTTGGATATCCTGGTCAAGCTCAATTTCTTTGAGGAGTTCGGAGATATTAATGATCTCCTTGCTCAAATTGAAAACTACAGGAAGTTACGCGATAAAAAGACGCTAAAAGTATCAGATTTGGATACATTTAGCTTAGATTTGACACGTGTGAAACCGTTTGCGGAAAAAATCACAGAAAAACAGATAAAAATTTCTGACATGCGGCCATTAATAACCGACATGAATGCGCGTGAAAACCGACACGAAACGTCACTTATTGATCGAATACGTTACGAGAACGAATTACTGGGATACATTTCGTTGACATTACCAGACATTGCGGAACATTACTATTACATTACGAAGATTACTGGCAACGCATCACGAATGGTTTCACTGTATCAGCTGAAGACTGGCAAGACGGAGAAGTATAAAGTTCGCAAGGCTTACTTCGAAAAGAATCCTCTTGAGGAAGGTCAGATAATAAACGTGATAGAAATTACAGAAGATTATAAATGGCGTTGCATAAACAGCGCTACGACGGGCAAAAAAGAGTTCGAAAGAACCGATGAAAGAGAGTTTTTATTGACACGCTACAAAATTTTGAAAAAATCAAAAAAAAGGTGTTGACAAAGACTAAAATTAAACGTATACTGATACCATAATTAAATATGTGCGCGGGATGTAACTATTAACTTAACCAACATGAAGCGGCCACGGATATGGCGTCCTCTAGGTGAGAAAATAATGACAGACCTCTAACTATCCCCGCGCCGAAGCCCTTTAGCATAACAGTAGTGCAACGGCCTTTGACGCCGTTTGAGGTGGGGCGGCACCACCAAGGGCTGTGCCTAGAAAGGTTTTTATAGCCTTTTGGGGCTGAATAGTAGCATCGCGAGCGTGGCGCGTCCTGCGCCACGTGCGTGGTAGTACAAAGGAAGTACACGGCGAATTATTATTGGTATTGATGGGAATTCAAGTGTTATTTGGTACTGTAGGTAAAAAGCCGTAATCTCCAGTTCAAGTCTGGAGCCACGCATGATTTTCATATCTGGAGCTCGTAACAGAAACAACATCGTCACCTGCAAGAGCGACGTATCCCATAGGTGAAAGACTTAAGTCAGTTGGTGGGATGCCTCCTTTCTGCTACTATGATGTCAATTATGCGTCAAAAATAGCAGAAATTGATATAAATACGGATGGTAGTGTATAGGTAGCACGCAGCAGTTTTGGAATCTATCTCGACTATGGGGAAGATCTTTGTTGGATATTTGATACTATCTTGGAACTGCTGCTGAAAACTGAGGTTCGAATCCTCAGCCATCCATTTCGAAAAGTAGCACAGTTGGTGAGTGCACGCGCCTTATAAGCGCGGGGTCGTAGGTTCGAGTCCTACCTTTTCGATGTGTGGGAGATTTGATAACAAATACATCGACTCCCTGTGGATAAGACCAAGTATGTTGATGGCGCATAAATACAGAAAACGGTCTCCACTAACAAATTGATGGATGTGTCGTTTGGGTCACGTAAACCCAACATGGATGGTGGCGGAAAGGGTAACGCGCAACTGTTAGGATACTTTTCCAGACGTGCTAGCGGCAAACAGTTCTGTTGGCGTTCTGTTAATGACTTGGCCGATCATTAATAGAACCATGTAAGGTTCGAATCCTTACCCATCCACACTCCTAAGAGCACATGTATCCTAGGAACGGCAGCGTTTGAAATAGCGTATGTCGGAGTGCTCGGGCGTGAGCTGAACCACGGATGTCGGCCTCTTCTTCGCCTAGAAGAGTGAGCAGTTGGTGAGTCGACCGCTAACTGATGGCGAGACAATGCACTGACAGGTGCGGTTTCCACGTTAGTTTAGAATCTCCTACGACTAGATGTAG
>Ga0326513_10000054_pt1 | contig 82279 bp, 84 predicted proteins | sample 2_2465_0518_D_FD_203654 | JGI IMG/M metagenome (GOLD analysis project Ga0326513, IMG submission 203654) | Bovine rumen microbial communities from UC Davis, California, United States - 2_2465_0518 | ecosystem: Host-associated > Mammals > Digestive system > Stomach > Rumen | place: USA...
AAATTATATTCCACATCAATGGATATATTAAAGAAAGCAAATTTATCACAATATACAAATGTAGATGATAAGTATTATGCAATTTTTGATTGGGTAGCTACTAATATTAAATATGATGATGAACACGCATACTCATACAAATACTCTATATTATATAAAAAAGGTGTATGTGCTGACTACGCAGCTGCTTATCAGTATCTATGTTTATTAGCAGGACTTGAAAATCGAATTGTTTATAATGGTGATGTAACTCATGAATGGAATGTGATTAAGACTTCATCCGGCAAATGGTACAATTCTGATGCTACTAGTGGTAGTATTATGTTTGGTACAAAGGATAAACCGTATTCTATGTATGAAAAACTGTTTTATGTAAATAATTTTGATAATCATACCATAGAAAAAACTAATACTGTGTTTTATGGTATTGATAATAATGGCGAAATATATTATAAATTGAAAGATTCTGATAAATATTACAAATACGCATAATTAATGATGAATTTTTAATTAAATTAAAGGTATATGAACTATTAGAAATGCAAATTAACGATATAATTAATTTTAATGATTAATTCTTGCTTTATATCAGTTATTTGATGTGTAGGTAATATAAAACGCACTAAAATTAAAACCTCTATCTACAATTTAATGGTAGATAGAGGTTATGGTTTAATATATGGAATTGAGGTAAATTGTAATGGAAAATATTTTGTTTTTTCCTGTGATAATCAGTACAGAAAAAGAAAACAATGAAAAATACTATAATGTATTTGTTCCTTTATTTGAAATCAATACAGAAGGTGAAATTTAAATGAAAAAGTTATTATCATTTCTTATAATAGCAACTATAATTACAAGTTCATTATGTGTAAGTTATTTAGCTCTAGGCGATAATATTACACAAAGCAATACTGCTGAAAACACAACAGAACCTGTTACTGAAATAAGTAGTACTGTTGCAACAACTGAAAGTACCATTATTCCAACTACTACAGAACCTATTGTTAAAGTAAAAAATATCAAGGTTAACAAGAGTATCATAAGTCTTTCTAAAAAAGGAAAAACTGCAACAGTTAAAGTTACAGTATATCCTAGTAATTCCTATAACAAGTCAGTAACTTGGAAATCAAATAACACCAAGGTTGCTACTGTAGATAAGAATGGTAAAATCAAAGCAACAACAAATAAAGGTGTTACTTATGTTACTGCTAGAGCGAAAGACGGTAGTAACAAGTTTTCAAAGGTGTTTGTTGTTGTAGGTCAAAAGGTACAGAAAATCACTTTAAATAAATCTTTTGTGACTCTTAACAGAAGTACAAAGAATATAACATATCAACTTAAGAAATCAATTAGAAATAATAATGCAACCTATAAAGCTGTTAATTGGTACACATCAAATAAGAATATTGCTACTGTTGATAGTAATGGTAAAGTAACAGTACGAAAGAGAGGTACAGTAACTATCACAGCAAGAGCAAAGGACGGTAGTAATAAAGCAGCAAAGTGTAAGATTACTGTAAAACAACTTGTAACTAAACTGTCTTACAGCAGTAAAAAACAGGCTAAGGAAGTATATAGGAATAAAACTATTAAATTCAATGTTATAGTAGCCCCTAGTAATGCAAACAATAAAGGAATAATTTATTCATCTAGTAATAAAAAAGTTGCTACAGTTACTTCTAGTGGACTTATTAAAGGTATAAAAGAAGGTACAGCAATAATTATTGCAAGGGCAAAAGATAGTAGTAAAAAAGCAGTAAAGTTAATTGTAAAGGTTAAAAAACCACCAATTAATTTCTACACTAAGATTTCTAAGGATGAATTTAATGAACCTAAAAATATTAAAACATATGTAGATGCTTTAAATAAATACTTTGAGTCTTGTGGTGCAGTAATAAATCCTAATATGGTTGGTAGTTCGCAGTGGTGCGTTGTTACAACTACTACATTTAATAATAACATTTCTATTTATGATAGATATGTAAGCACAATTGGTATGTGGACTTGGAGACGATCTCAAGATGAAGTTGACAATGGCTTTGAATGGAAAAACTTAAAACCTGGAAAGTCACTTGAGAATTTTCTTCAATTATTAGATGATTATAGTTTTTATAATAGTGGTAAGTATAACCCTAAAAAAATACTTGACTCTAATTGGAATGGGTGGAAGCAATTCTGCCAATACGATAATACTGATGACATTGTTAACATTTATGTATATCCTGTAAAAGCACAAGATATGAATGCTTATACTGTATATATGTATTGGGGAACAAATGCAGGTCTAAAACTAAAAGGCATTCCTCTAGTGAAAGAGTGATTGGAAATACAATCGAATAAAAGCGCAAAGAGTATGTAGTTATTTATGTGATTACATACTCTTTTTTATTATTAATAAAAAATTATTGCATATCACAACAAAAATGTTGTTATGTGTGCTATAATATATTTTGTATAAAAGTCTATTTCTATTTTCTCTGCATATACAGTAATAGGAGCTGATATGGTGAGAAGAAAAGGTTATATTTTTGTACTATCCACAACACTGATACTTTGTTTTATTATTATGATATTTACAGCAGTAAGCCAAAGTTCAGTTATGATAAATACAACTGAAAGCAAGAAAAATTCTGTAATAGTAATTGATTGTGGTCATGGTGGGGAAGACCCCGGAGCAATTGGTGTAAATAATGTTTATGAAAGTGATGTTAATTTATCATTTGGTTTAAAGTTTAATGATATTCTTAAACTAAATGGTTACGATACTGTTTTAACTCGTAATGACAAAAATGATATTGCAGATAAATCACTTGATACAATAGCTAAAAGAAAAAAGTCTGATATGTACAAAAGACTTGATATTTATAACAGTAGTCTAAAAAATGTAGCTATTAGTATTCATCAAAATATTTTTCCGGCAAAGTCTTGCTCAGGTACTCAAGTATTTTATTCAAAACAAAATCCACTTTCTAAAGTTCTTGCAGATAATATTACAACTTCTGTTGTATCTAATTTACAAAATGATAATGAAAGAATTAGCAAAGAGTCCAACGGTATTTTTCTTTTAGATAATGCAAAAGTACCGGCAATAATTGTGGAATGTGGTTTCTTATCAAATGAAAATGAAACATATTTACTATGTGACAAAGAATATCAAAAGAAATTTTCTTATTGTCTTTTTCAAGGATTAATGAATTCAAATTTATAAAGGAATGTAACTATGGCAAAAATTAAAAGTGTTTATATATGTTCAGAGTGTGGTTATGAATCACCAAAATGGTATGGCAAATGTCCATCATGTGGTGAATGGAACACTATGAATGAAGAACTAGTTGACAAAAAAGCCTCGACAGTTCAGAAAAGTATTACTAAGTCATCATATTCAAAGCCTGTAACTATCAATACTATTGATACTAATGATGAAGAAAGATATAATACAGGTTCTAAAGAACTAGATAGAGTTCTTGGTGGTGGTATTGTTAAAGGTAGTCTTGTATTGCTTGGTGGTGATCCCGGTATTGGTAAGTCAACAATTCTACTTCAAATTTGTGAAAAGCTAGGTCAATCATTAAAGATACTTTATGTATCAGGTGAAGAGTCAAAAAGACAACTTAAACTTAGAGCTCAACGACTAGGTGTAAATAATGAGAATATTTACATTATGACAGAAACTGATGTTGAGATTGTTGCTGAACAAATCAAGATTGAAAAACCTGATCTAGTTATGATTGACTCAATCCAAACTATGAATTTAACTACACTAAATTCATCTCCGGGTTCTGTAACACAGGTTAGAGAATGTACAAATCTACTTATGCACACTGCTAAGGACCTTGATATTCCTACTATTGTAGTTGGCCATGTCAACAAAGAAGGGTCAATTGCAGGTCCTAAAGTCTTGGAACATATTGTTGATGCAGTTCTTTATTTTGAGGGTGACAAACAAATGTCATACAGAATTTTAAGAGCAGTTAAAAACAGATACGGTTCTACTAATGAAATCGGTGTATTCCAAATGACAGATAAAGGTCTTTCAGAAGTTGAAAATCCATCAATGATGTTACTTTCAGGCAGACCTCACAATGTTTCAGGTACTTGTGTTGCGTGTACAATGGAAGGTACAAGACCAATTTTAGCAGAAATCCAAGCACTTGTTACAACTTCCGGTTATGGTACACCTAGAAGAATGTCAACAGGCTATGATTATAACAGACTTGCACTTATTATTGCAGTTCTTGAAAAGAGAGCCGGTTTCTATTTTTCTAATAGTGATACATATATTAATGTTGTTGGTGGTTTGCGACTTGATGAACCGGCTGTTGACTTGTCAGTTGCTATGGCATTAATCAGCAGTTTAAAGGATGTACCAATCCCGGAAAATGCTCTTGCATTTGGTGAAATTGGTCTTGGTGGTGAAATTCGTTCAGTAGCAAATGCTCAAGCCAGAATTAATGAGGCATCAAGATTAGGCTTTACAAAAATCATTATTCCATATCACAATTTAAAGAATGTAAGCTCTGATACTGCAACAATCTATGGAGTAAAAAATATTAGAGAAGCCTATGAGGCAATGCTTGATGAGTAATATTAAACCAAATTTACCACAAGATAATGCAAAAATAGTTGTTATGTCAACTAATAATAAGGATTTAGTAAAGAGGGTAGAGGAGTTAGGGATAAAAGTCCTATCTTCTGAGAATTTAAGTAAACTGTTGATATTTGAACAATATCATGCTGATTTACAGTTTTTATATTATAATAAAGATACAGTATTTGTACTTAAAGAATGTACAAGCCTTAAGGAAAATCTAAAAAAGTATTTTCCTAATGTAATTGAAATTAATAAAATTATTGAAAAAGATTATCCAAATAATGTAATGCTTAATTGTGTTGTACTAAATGATAAGCTGATTTGTAACACAAAAACTATTGCAGATGAAGTTCTACAAATGGCTATTAAAGATAATCTAAAAATTATTAATGTAAATCAAGGTTACACGAAATGTTCAACTTGTATTGTAAATGAAAATGCTATAATCACTTCTGATAAATCTATTTACAAGTTCTGTAGAAATGAAATGGATGTATTACTAATAAGGCAAGGTTACATAGAATTACCGGGAACAGACTATGGATTCATTGGTGGCAGTTCATTTAAATACAATAGAAACACATTGGTGTTTACAGGAAATATAAAACTGCATCCTGATTATGAAAGCATAAAATCATTTGCACAAAATCACAATGTGGAATTGCTCAGTTTAACTGAAAATACTATGATTGATATTGGCAGTATAATTCCAATCGGTTGATAGGTTCTTTAATTTATACAGTATTTCGTAAATCGCAGTATTTATGGGATTAGTCCTTAATTATATAGTAATTGCCTCTATTCTTATTTAGGACTTCCCTAAATTATACAAAATATTCATTTTGTATAATTTTGTATATAAATAGATACCTATCCCTCTCAATTAATTTTTAAGAAAAATATCTAAGTTTAATATATAAATTATAAAAATACAGCATGACTGTTAATCATGAGTTTTATTAAAAATAAAAGAAGGTGAAAATTTGGCAGTAAATTTCAGAGATGAAGCACCGGAAATTGTAAAAGATTTTTTGTTCTATTTACAAACTATAAAAGAAAAATCACCTAGGACTATAAATGAATATTATTTAGATTTAAGAATGTTCTTAAGGTTTATTAAAGTTCTTCGTGGTGATGTTAAATGTGATTTTGATAAGATTAAAATTGATGATGTTGATATTAATTTTCTAAAAGAAATCACCTTAACAGATATTTATGAATTTATGAATTATCTGATAAGTGATAGAAATATGAAAGCAGCAGGTAGATCACGAAAAGCCTCTACCCTACGAACTTTCTTTAATTATTTAACAGTTAAAAAGCACTTGTTAGATTATGACCCAACAAAAGAACTTGAAATGCCAAAACAAAAAAAGGCTTTGCCAAAGTATTTAACTCTTGAACAAAGTCTTGAATTACTTAATGCAGTTGAGGGTAAACATAAAGAAAGAGATTATGCTATTATCACAATCTTCTTAAATTGTGGTTTACGATTATCTGAACTTGTAGGACTTAATGTTACTGATATTCGTAATGATAATACTGTTAGAGTCCTTGGTAAAGGTAACAAAGAAAGAATTGTTTATCTTAATAATGCCTGTATAAATGCGATTAACGATTATCTAAAGGTTAGACCTGCTGATGGTTTAAAAGATAAAAAGGCATTGTTTATATCCTCTCAATTAAAGAGAATGAGTCCCAAAACTGTACAAGCTATGGTGTATAAATATCTTGAAAAGATAGGATTAGATAGTCAAGGATACAGTTGTCACAAGTTAAGACATACTGCTGCAACACTAATGTATCAGCATGGTAATGTGGATATTAGAGTGCTGAAAGATATTTTAGGTCATGAAAATTTAGGTACAACCGAAATATACACTCACCTATCTAATAAGCAACTTGAAAATGCATCAAAGAGTAATCCATTGGCTAATGTAAAACCTAAAAAATAAAATAGAAACAAAAGAAAAAAGCTCCCTATAAAAATTTAGGGAGCTATTTTTATTGAAATAATTAGGAGTAATAAAAGAATTACTGCTGTAAAAAGCAAAAACTTGAGTAAGAACATTATTCTACGGATAAAAATTCCAGAACCGAATTTGCCAGTAATACCTTTATAAATATAATTAATTGACAATTTTGAACCTTTTTTAGAATTGCATTTTTTACAACTAGGTGTTAAGTTTTCATACTCATTTATATTATGAATTCTAAAAAGCTTCATTAATATTTTCGCTGAAAAATTTCTTTGAGATTTATATACTGGAATTATATGGTCCACAGTAATACAATCTTTTTTAACAGGTTTTCCACAATAAGCACAACGATAATATTTTTTATGAAAGAAATTAAATCCTTTATTGTGGATAAAGAAAGTTTTTCTGTAATCAGTACTTCTAACTACATTGTTATTATACATAACTATAGAAAAGCCTTTCCATTTGTATTTTCTTTTTAATTTTTTGAGCTTTTTCTTCTCTCCTTCAATTATCCATTTATTATTTTTAAATTCAAAGCCATCTTTACGAAAATTAAGTCTTTCTTTATATGTACTATTTCTACCATTAGATATTTCTAAAAACATAAATAATAAAAAACACCTACTGTCATAAGGCTCTATTAAGTCTTATAACAATAGGTTTTAATATTAGAAATGTTCTTTTAGCACAGTATTATTGTATCAGATTTTAAGTGAAAAGTAAATGGTTTTTCGACAAAAAAGAAAAAGCAACAAGTACAATACCTGTTGCTTTAACTTAATTAGCTATCCTTTTTACTTAAAGGACAATTTGTAATTTTGCTTAGTGGCTTATTATAGTTAGAACCATAACCACAAACAAAACCTTCAACATATTTTGGACCATATAGACTAGGTTCAAAACTTGAAATATGCTTCTTGTATGGGCAATACATACATTTGTTTTTCATTAACGAACCTCCATTCACAAGCATAGAAAAGTACTAAAAATAGTACAATTCTACACTTGTTTTTAATAATATAATTAAGAAATTATGATTGAATTTTGGTTGTTGGAAATAGCAGTAAATTCTTTGCTGTTATCGTCACCTAAACAAATATTCAATTTCTTAATATTTTCCTTTGTAAAGCCTTTATGCTCTAATGCTTTTACATATTCTAAAAGCATCCCAATGGTTACTTTTCGTTTTAAAGGAGTATTACATCGTATTTCTCCTTTAACAACCATTTTTTGTGGTAATTCGTTAATTGAAACATTAGCTTCAGTTGGACTTAAGGTTACTTCATTATAAGTCTTTTGCTTATTTCTTTTTAACTTTCTTTTAAGTAAATCAGAACATATAATGTTTGTATTTGAGGTAGTAATATTATCTGGAATATCCATAATATTAGTATTTTCAATAACCAAATCATCAGCAAGAACTAAATCATTTGGTAGTTCCTTGATATTTGATTCATTCAATAATAGTCGTCCTTTAACTATTAAACCATTAGGTAATTTACTAATATTTTTACAACCAATCAAACGCAGAGTACCATTAACAGTTAAATTGTCTGGCAATTCTTCTAATGAAGTATAAGACAAATCTAAGTCTCCATCACAACGAAAACCCTCTGGTAAATTTTTGATTCTTGTATGTGAAAAATCAGCATCACCATTAATTATTAGATTTTTAGGAAGAACTGCAATATTACTAAATGCCATTGATAAATCATCAATTATGACAAAATACTCATGTCCTTCATCTAATAATTCTTTCTCTGTCTTGTTGCCTTCATTAAATTCAATGATTAATTCTTTACCTTCATCAGTAGTAAAAACATTATCATTGAATATTTTTTCTCCCTTTTTACTAATATCTTTCAAATATTCACTGTAAAGAATATCTGAAGATAGAAGTTCTTTTATGTATTCCTTATCTTGATATTCGTAATCAAGAAATTCTGGTAGAATACAATATTTTCCACCATTAACTTCATATAAGTAATCATCATATGAAAGTATGCTACTGTTAGGAATATCATTTTCAAGGCAATACTCACAGTATTCTCTAAATGAACTTACTGTCTTATTTTTTTCTTCCCAGCTCTTTACATAAAGTTGGTAACAAATGCTTTTAATGTTAGTCATTCTCATAGCAAAAGTCCTTTCTTATTTTGAATATTTGTTTAACAAAGAAGTAATATATGCTTCATCCCTAAATTCATTGCGAAGGAATTCTTCATAAGAAGCATACATTTCGCCATTATTGAAACCAAATTCAAAAAGATAATCTTCAAAAGAATAGTCATTTGAAGAAAGGTTTTCTTCCTTAATGTAGTTACAATAATCAGCAAACACTTTCTGTTCTAACTCTTTTGAAATACCATGTTGGTCTTTCCAATCTTGCTTATATAGAAGATAAATGTCTTCAGCATATACACCTGCATTAGTAAGATTGAACACCTGTCCACTGATATTAAAATCATCTGGTAATTTGTAATTGTTATGGCAGTTCAAAAAAAGAGATCCCTTAACTTCTAAACCTTTTGGTAATTCATTGATTTTTGTACCTTCTAAATGAAGATTACCTCTAACAATAAGATTATTTGGCAATTCTTCAATATCACAACCATAAAAATTAAGGTTGCCTTTGTTAATTGCTAACATCATAAAAAACCTAGCTGTGGAAACCCACTACTTTAGTGGTGGGAGGAACAGCTTCTCTCCTTTCAATAATATAGTTTTTTCTTTTTTCTAGTAGCTTAACTTTTTTACAATTTAAACTACCTTTATTAACTTTTTCTCCATTTAAAGTTCTGATGTCAAAATAACCATTTTGTCTTCTACCAAAAATAAAGTATTCTTTGCCTTGATACTTCACTTTATCAAAGAGTCTAAAGTCTTTAACTAAATAAGGTGCTTGATTTAATTTTCTTCTTCCACCTTTTATAATTTTAACTTTATGTATTTTCCTATTATGACATCTTATTTTCTTTAAATAGAAATAATTGTTAATTCCTTTTGCTAAAGGATTACCACTAATGCATTTTGCATCAATATAATGTGTTTTAGGTAAGTTGTTTGATATACGAACATTTTTAGTTATATACCCATATGTATTTTTAACATTTGGATATTTAGCTTTTAATTCGTTATACAAGTACCAACGCATTATACCCATAAAAGTTGTATGATTAAATTTCATACCTCTTTTAATGTTTTTAGGTAATTTGATTATGCCTTTGTGATAACCTTTGTGGCAAGTGTTGCAAAGTGTTATTAAATTATTAGGTGCATTGCCACCTACTTTTCTACTTTCAATATGGTGTACATTTAAGATTTTATCTTTACTTTTACCTTTACAACACTGGCAAGTGTACTTATCTCTAAATAATACATATTCTCTAGTGTTCCAAAAGTTTAGTTGATTGCCTTGTTGATATTCTGTTCCTTGTATATTAGGATTGTTAATTTTTTGAATATCAAAACTAGCTGTTTCAACTATTATTTGAGTTATAGGTAAAATCTTATGTACCATATTAATTGCTGATAAGTGGCTTTGTATTTTTTGTTTAACACTTGGAGCTAACCAACCTTTCTTTTTACTTGCAACTCTATTCATAAATCTAGGCTTTCTATACCTAGTTTTACGATTTCTTCTGCTATTACGAAACTCTCTACGATCTGATATTAATTTTGTTATATCATTTCGTAGTTCTACTTCAGCAGCATATAATTCTTTACTTTTTGTTGTAGCTGATAGTCCTATATGTTTAGAACCTGCATCTACACCTAAAGTAATGTTTTGTGTATAACTTTTTGTGCTATACATTAATTGAATAGTAAATGGACATCTTCTAATTACTTTTGCCTTTCTATGCTTTAGCAGAATACGAACTTTTCCATAGTTCTCTGTAGGCATTAAAGGATGTCCATTTTCATTTAGTACATAAACCATAGTTCGTACTCTCCTTTCAAATAAGCTTAAAAACCATAAAGGTTTTAGTTCTCATTAATCTAAAAAAATAGATTAACGGTAATATACCTTCGCCAATGTTATGATAAGGTTTATTTGTTAGTAACACTGTTCCTACCCATCAGAGCTGTTTAATTACTAACCTTAGAGCTATAGACTAGGTATAACATCCATAGGTAACTATATATTCTTATCTAACGTAGCAACTTAAGTAGTTACTTAGGCTAGTCAACAAGCTTGAAATTTACTTCAAGCCCACTACTTTAGTGGTGGGTTGCTGACAAAAATACCTCTTTCTCACCTATCACAAATCACTATGAAAGTGAAATATGATAGGTGTTTAATTAATTTTTTTACTTATGCATTAGTTGTAAAAAGTAAATCATTGGAAGGAAAAACAATTTGAATTTCCTTGTTAATCCAACCATTTTTCTTACATACACTAAGAAATGACTTAAAGTATGTAATTACTTTAACGATGTTACCATCACTATTACCATTTACTAAATGAAATGAAATATTATCAAATAATTTGATAACTTCATTTGAATAGTTGCAATTTTTCTTAACAGTTTCAGATACTGAGAGTGCTTCAGAAATATAACTTTCAAATAAGTAAAAGATAGTATCATTAATTTCAGTAAACATACTATCATTATCGCCAACAGTATTTGAGTAAAACACATTGTTTAATTTATTAAGCTGCTGAGTTGCATACATAATTGACACTATTGTGTCATAATTCATTACAACTGTTTTTTTCATAATTTTTAGTCCTTTCTTTTTTTTAAAAAAATAATGTAACCTACTTAACTAATTGTTGAACTAGAAAAGTAAGTTACATATTTAATTAAATTAACTAAATTCACGAAAAATGATTTTGCTTGGAATAACTAGGTTCAAATCAAAATCAACATCATTCATGAAATCTTCAAATTCTTTTTGTGTCATTAATGGGACTTTATCAAGGAATTTGATATTGTCGTTTGTAAATTCTGTTTCATCTGAAGTTTTATCGTCCCAACCTTTTACATCCCAATTTAGATAATCAATTGGAGACATAGGGCGTCTAAAATCATAATTAGTAAAACAGTACTTTACTTTTTTGCCTTCTGGAGCATTAGTATTAATATCAACAAATAGTGCTCCATCGTTGTTATCTTGTCGGAACAAATCTTGATTGACAAGCAATTTTAAATTAACTTTGTCAAAACATTTTGAGCTTATTGGTCCGTTCCATTTACAACTTTTTGAAGTATAACGAATAATATCTTCAAAAATATTATGGTGTTTAGAAACATCATAGCAATCAAAGTTAATATCGAAATAGTTTGACCACCATTCAATATCTTCGTTACTTTCAAATTTAAAGAACCACCTATTCTTGATCACATCAATGATATACTCAATACCATACCTAGCACGAGAAATCATTCTTGTGCCATAATTCCATTGATAATAGTTTGCTACTATCATTTTTCCATTGTATTTTACATAAATTTGACTTCTTTGACCCATAATAACAATTCCTTTCTTTTTTTAACTTATGTAACCTACTCAATTAGTCGTTAAACTAGATAAGTAGGTTACATCTTTAAGCAACACAATGTATATACAGCGTGTTACATTGTATTACTTTTCTAATTCTTTCACTTCCATATCTGCGAAAAATTCTAGATATGAAATTGCATTACTATGAACGCAATCTTCACAGTATGCTTCACCATCTAAGATATAAGCATTTTCACCTGCACAAAGTTCTGCACCACATTCTGCACAGTAACAAACAGGTTCATTAATTGCATTTGGACACCTTGTATCGCAAGGTGTCTTATTACATATTTCGCACATATTTCCATTCCTCCACTCTTTCATCAATTTTAGGTTCATCAAAATCTCTATCTCTATATTCGATATAGGATAGGAATTTTTCTTTATCCATCAAATTAAAAGAGTTAAATTTTTTAACTGATTCAGAAATAATCTCAGCTTTCTCATTCACATCCCAGTATTCGTCATACCAAGATATAAATGTATCAGCATTTAAAGGTTCATCAAAGTCATTATTTGCAAAAGCAAATTTTACTTTTTCTCCTTCTGGAGCTTCAGTATTAATGTCAATACAAAATGTTCCGTTATTTCTTAAATCATATCTTGTGTCAAAGACTTCATCACCAAAGTTAAAATCTTTTTTATCGAGCAAATTCGCCCATTTATTGCTTTTTTTGACATAGCCAATTAGCTTTCTAACTGACTTTTTATCAATTCTTTGCAAAGAACAAATTTTTTCAATGATTTTTAGGCTTCTAGGGATAATAGAAGCACAATCTAAATCATAGAAGTAATTTGCTACGATTACTTCACCATCTAGCTTTATGTAAAGCTTAGACTTTAGTTCGTAAACTTTAGCGAACTTATTTTTTGAATTATTCTTCATATTTTTTCCTTTCTTTTTTCACCTGCTAAATCTTAATGAAATAGCAGGTGATTTTTAATAATGTTAGGCTAACTATTAGATATGACAATCAACAATTGTTATCCAATAGTTAGGATACTTAGAGATAATTTCAGAGAATTTTTCTCTATAACTGTCCTTTTGTCCTTCTTCAGAATGGGATATTCCGAACCATCCCATCGTGGCTTCTTCATACCAATTGCCTTCAAATAATGTGGCAAAAGGTACGATAGTTGACATACAATATATGTAATCATTTTTAGAACCATATTGGTTTATTAACCATTCTGGTTTATGATAGAATGGACGGTCCTTAATTAAAAGTTCCTCATACTCATTTTGTGGCTTGTCGCCTTCAACAAGAACTTCCCATTCCCTTTTATATCGAGGGATATTGCCCTTATCATAATCCCAGTCAACATCCTTTATTTGGCAGGTGTTAACTTTAGAATGGTTTTTTGTAGGTAGCATATTATTCCATCTGCCTCCCACAACATGCCAATCCCATTTGGCATCTGGATTACACCAATAGCCAAAGGTTTTAGTTTCTTTGTTATATGTATAGCCTTCATAATCTTCCATGTATTCTTTGAAAGACTTGTAGGCTTTACTAAGTGGAATATTAACTCCATTTACTTTAGTAGTGTTGTTTGAATCATTGAAGAAATTCTTGTATTCTTCAATATCTTCAACTTCACTAAATTCCAAATATTCTTCAGGTACATAATCTGTATCTTCACAATAGGGAATTAAAAGTTCATCCAACATACTCGCTGTTGGTTCAGATGAAGTTATTACTGCTACATTAAAATGACTCATAATAAAATTCCTTTCTTTTAATTTTTAATAGGTGTACTCCAACATTGTTTGCAAGTAAGAGAACCACAATTAATATATTCTTCTTTTGTATAGCCCAATTCATATGGGCAAATACTTGGATAACCATTTTTGGCAAGAGGAGCATTTGGGTACTTTTCCAAGAAATCTGTTAGAAATGTCTTTTGTGGATGTCCGTCACTCCACTTCTGTACAATCTCGATAGCTTTGTTAGGATAATTCGCTTCAAGGGATGCACACGAAATGTCTATGCCATTATTTGAACTGCTCAGAGGGCAATCATCGCAATCAATTTCGCATACATATTTTTTCGTTTTCGTCATCCTTTTTTTCTCTTTAAAATAATTGCTTGTTATGTTGCAATCAATCATTCTGTACCTCACTTTCTGAATTACAAGAGAGCCAACACTCTCAAAGCCAATCGCTCATTTGAAAGTAATTCAATTGGAATTTCAATTGTACTTTCAAACATAGCTTCACAATGAACAGGAACATTCAATGTAACCATTTTTTTGTTGTCCATAAATCTTTCCTTTCTTAAATAGCCTTCTCCACTACATTCATTTTTTGAAATATAGTGGAGAATTCTTTGATGTGCTAATAGATAATGAATTATTACTGTAATCTCATAGGAACTACAATTGAAGTAAATTCATCACCTTCTATTGGTTTTAGAACCATAGGTGAAAGCGAACCATTAATAATAAGTTCTATTTCTTCTTCTTTTCGTGCTTTTAGGGCATCAAGAAGATATTGGTTATTAAAACCAATTTCAACATCTTCGCCAGAAGTTTCAACTTCTAGTTTGTCCTTAACCTTACCACCAGAACCTTGACACTTAAGTTTAAGTGTAGTGCCTTTCACTGTTAATTTTACTGGTGAAGGGATTTTATCATTGCCAATAATTAAAGTTCTATCGACTGAGTTGATAAAGTCCCTTCTATTGATTTTTATAACGGTATTTGTTCCAGATGGAACAGTAGAGTTATAATCAATAAACTGTCCTTCAAGTAGTCTTGAAATTACATAGTAATTATCGACTTTGAAAGAGACATGGCGTTGACCAATCAACAGTTCAATATCTCCTTCATTATCAGTGATAAGTTTTAGTACTTCACCTTGCATTTTTCTTGGAATTACAAAGCTGTTTTCTGAATTACTGTTGATTGCCTTTTTAGTCATAGCCATTCTGTAACCATCAATAGCAACAATAGTTAAGTTACCATTTTTCACTTCAAACAATGAACCTGTATAAATAGGCTTGTTATAATTAGTGGAAGTTGCATATATGGTTTCTTGAACCATATCTTTTAACTGTCCTCCATTAATAACAAACTTATCTGTTTCTTCAAACCGAGGTAGGTCAGGATATTCTTTAGCAGAAAGTCCCATTATCTGGAAATCTGACTCTCCAGAAATGATTGTTACAACATTTCTTTCGTCAGTTTCAATAGTTACCATTTCATCTGGTAATTTTTTAATGATGTCGCCAAATAGTTTTGCAGGTACTACAATAGAACCTTCTTCATTAACAGAAGCAGTAATTTCTGTTCTAATACCCAGTTCTAGATCATAACCAGTAATTTTTATCTGGTTATTTTCTGCTTTCAAGAGCACACCTTCCAGTGAAGGAACAGAAGCTTTTGTTGCAACTGCTCTAGAAACATTAGAAATGGACTTGTTCAGATCTGTTTTTGTACATGTAAATTTCATGTGTTTTTCTCCTTTTCTGCCCTTTATTTATGGGCTTTAAAAATTTTTATTTTTCTTTTGCAATATAAAATTGCATAAAAAAAGACTACATTTTAAATGAGTTGAAATAAACTCTAAAAATGTAGTCTTAATGAATATATAAAAACAATATAAATAATTAGAATCGTTGCAAACCAATTATAAATATTGTAAATATAACTAAATAGATTATTTTGTGCTAGTTAAAAAAACTAATACAAAACATCTAATAAATTAGAACCATTTCACAACAGTTCCCATTACTCTTAACTTAATAAGAGTAAAAAAGACAATGTATATTTACAATTATCTTTTTAATTTAAAATTCACTTAACAATATTTTGAAAATAAAGTTTAAGTGACAAAATCTAAAAATTGAATTTTAGATTTAACATAAATATATTACATTATTATTATACAATATAATAAATCACAAGTCAACACATATTTGTTATTTAGTGTACTATTGTTTTACATTTTAGACAGCAAAAAAAGTCCTATTTCACATATGCAAAATAGGACAATTATTTAATAAAACAAATCATTAACAGCTCTGTCTAATTTACTGGCAGGAATGATATTTACATTCCCACAGTTTCTAAATAAAGATTTTTTATTATCTAAAAAGAATTGCAAAGAATCAGAATTAACTTTTAATTTTTTTAAACTTTTGCAATCCCAGAACATATAATCAAATTCAGATAAGTATTTTGTATCACAAAAACGAAAACTTGATATATCTAATTCTTTTAGTTCATGACAATTAAAAAACATATCATTCATACATTCAACATTTCTAATGTTAAAATTAGAAACATCTAGGTATTCCAAACTTTCGCAATTAAAAAACATACCATACATACCCATATTATATTCAGTAGTAAAGTTTGATAAATTTAACTTTTTTAGTTTTTTTGCAATTTGAAAACATTCCATTCGTATATTTTACATTGCTAGTGTCAAAATTTGATAGATTTAGCTGTTCTAAATTACTACAATTAGAAAACATGAAACCCATTCTAGTAATGTTTTTAGTGTCAAAATTAGAGAGGTCTAAACTAGTGCCTTTAAATTTGTGAAACATTGCATAGCAGGAAGTATTTCCTTTTGGATTGGTAATATTCTTGCCATTACCTATGTAATGCAAATATTTTTCTTTATAATAATTTGTTAAAATTTCAAACTCGGCATTATCGTATTCAACTTCATGACCATCTAAAATAGTTTTTGTAAGTGCCATATTTTTTCCTTTCTTAAAGCAGAATTCCTACTATATGCAAAAAGCATACAATAGGAATTACTGATTTACTTAACAGTGATACTCAATTTTTACAAGCCACATTTCTTTGCCTTTCTTGGCTTGTTTCTTTTTGAGTTTCTGTTCTTCCTCTTGAATTCTATTTTCAAGAGTTTCTTTCTTCTTATACAAACCATCTATCCTAGCTTGTTCAGTCTCTGGACGGAGATCTTTTCTACAAACTGGGCAATTGTTTGTATTTAAAAAACTTACTGCAAGTTTAGACTCACAATTTTTGCAAGTAATGAGCTTACTTTTGTGATTAGCAAAGTAGAACCCTTTACTTTTCTTAATTTTTTCGATAGTAGTATCGTATTGCCTTTTAAGGTCAATAAGCTTTTTGCTATTAACAGGACCACAATCCTTATATTTAACAGCAAGTTGGTCATACCAACCTTTATCGTGTTTTTCGATAAAATTCTTTGCTTCTTCTCTAGTGTCTAAGCAAACTTTATCGTAAAATCTAATTTTTTGGTTTAGACCTGTATGGCCTTCATCGTCACCATTATAGATAACAATTTCATCCATATCAGCAAAGATTTCATCTTTGCTTACTTTAGTACTATAGTCGTAAAACTCAACAGAATGTCCCATAACATTTTTCCTTTCTTAAAATAATTTAAATTTAGTCATGCATGTCTTCAAAGTAACCATTTTTTATGGCTTCTTCACTTCTTCTTAGCTATTGCTGTTGCTTCTTCTTTGCTTTCACAATAAACATAATAAGGTGCTTGTAGTATTGGCTTACCTTTTCTCACATCTTCGCTTATGTCTGCTTTTTCACTGCAACTTATGCAATCAACATATTTGTAATTTTCAATAAATTTTTTTGCACTTTCCTTATTTAGTGCTTTAACAATGGCTGATTGATATATGCCATTCTTTTTATAACTCACTTCATAATTTTTCATCTTTTATTTTCCTTTCTTCTCAATCTTCCCTATACAAAATGTATTGAGAAGATTGAGAATTACAAGTGTTATATTTATACTTCTTTTTCTTTAAAAGAAATATTTTCTTTTAGAGATTTTGAAATCTTATCAAGTTCAAGTTGTTTTGGTCCATAAAAAACTTTGTCTGCTTTTAAATCATTTGGTATATTTTTAATATTTGAACCTGAGATTGCAACAAAATCTTTAACTTTTAAATTAGTAGGCAATTTTGTTACTGCTGTATTCTGTAAATTCAAACTTTCAACTACCAAATTAGCAGGGAGATCATTAATTTTTGTATTTGATAAATTCAAATAACAATCAAATACATTATTCAGCAACTTTTCTGGAATCCTTGCTATATTTGTATCTGATAGATCAATATTTTTTCCATCTACAACTTGTAAGCCTTTTGGTAAAGACCTCATTTTTGAACATCTTAAATCCAATGTTCGGTAAACAACGAAATTTTGTGGAATTTTCTTTAATGAAGATTCATAAGCATATAATTCTCCATTTAATATTAAATCCTCTGGAATTTCTTGAATTTTTGTTTTACTCATATTAAAATAACCATTAATAACTAAATTCTTAGGTAAGGATTTGATTAATGTTTTATTTATTGTTAAAGCACCATCAATCACCATACTATCGTTTAATTCAGTAATCAATGTATCTTCTAAATATAAGTCCTTAACGGAAATTAAGTTTTTAGGCAACTCTTTAATATGAGTACTTCTTAAATCCAAACTACCATTAACTACCAAATCATTTGGTAAAGATTTAATAGCTGTACAATCTACCCTAAAATCTTTCTCAACAATTAAACCTTTAGGCAATTCTTTAATTGCAGAATCTGACAAAATCAAATTACCCTTAACTTTAAGGTTTTCTGGTAATATTTCAATTTTTGAATATGGTGCAAAAATATTACCACCAATTGAAATATCATTTGATAAAGATTTAATAGCTGTACAATCTACCCTAAAATCTTTCTCAACAATTAAACCTTTAGGCAATTCTTTAATTGCAGAACTTGACAAAATCAAATTGCCCTTAACCTTAAGGTTTTCTGGTAATATTTCAATTTCTGAAAATTGAGCATTAATATCGCCACCAATTGAAATATCGTCTGGTAAAGCCTTAATTTTCACACTTTTGCATAGTAAATTACCTTCAATGGTTAAGTTCTTAGGTAATTCTTTAAGTTTATAGCAATTAGATATATTTAAGTCGCCTTTAATAGTTAAATCATCTGGCAATTTAGTAATCTGAGATTTGTATAAACTTAAACCACCATTAATAGTAAAACCATCTGGTAGAGTTTTAATATTAGAACCAGCTAAATCAACAAAACCTCCAACAGTAAAGTTATTGGATATTTTTTTTATATTAGCACGCCTTAAACTAATATCTCCTCCAACTTTTAATTCAGTTGGTAGTTTGGTAAGTGTTTTACCTTCAACCCAATTAAGATTTTTTTCTACTATTAAAGTAACAGGATACTTTTTTGTCTTTACATATTTGTGATGGCTATAACGTTCACTATCATTTTCTAACAAACAATTTCCTTTTACTTCCAAGAATTCTGGAAAGATTTCGACTGGAGCTGCATCTAATTTAAAATCACCTAATACAACAAGTTTTTTAGGTAAAACTTTGATGTCCCACCAAATATCAGACAAGTCAAGATTTCCATCAACCTGTATTTCCTTTGGTACTACTTCAGCACCAATATAATTGTTGTTTTCATCCAAATGATTATTAACATACCTAATAATCTTTTGTGCCTCTGTTGGAGATAAAATACTTTTTCCTTTAAAAGATTTAAAAGAAATAGCTTTTTTCCCTTCTGTTTCAAGATATTCATTAAATAGAATATCATTATTAATCAAAACTCTCTTGTTGCTAATCACTCTTTGAATTACTAAATTGAGTTCAGAAATATCAGCAGCAACAGTAGTTTTCTTAATAATTTTATGAGCAGTATTTTTTTTAATTTTATACTGCTTTAATTCAAAAGCTAAAGGATTTCTTCCAAAAGTCTTAAGGGCTTCCCAATGTACATATCTAATACTTAAGTAAGTGCCATCTTCAAAAGGAAGACATACTTCTTCATGATTCAATAGCTTATAAGCCACCAATCTAAAGTCAATATCTTCGACCCTCATCATTTTTATTCTAACTGGAACTGGTATAATTGTTTTCATATTTTTTCCTTTCTTTAAAACAATTTTATTTTTTTTAAAAAAAAGCAAGTATTCTAAAAAAAAGAATACTTGCTTAGGACCTCTCTATTTAAAAGACAAGATAACCATCGCCTAAAAATAGAGTTAAATATGATGGTAATGCAAGAAGTGCACAATGAATTGTTCTTTCCTTTATTACATCATCTGGACTAGCTGTTGAACCAAGGTGTGACACCCCTATCCAACATCTTGAATCAAATGAATCTAAGTACATTGCTAAGAATGTACCATCAATCAATTTGATTTGGAGATATTCGCCACTTAGTAAAGAAGTAGCGATTTTTTTGAGATCTAAATTGACCTCAACTTGTTGATTTGTGTTGAATCTAGATGTTGTCATAACAACATCCTCCTTTCATTTATTTTTTTCATTTATATTCAAGAAGAACAATCACAAGGACTGTTCTTCGTAATTGCCAGTAGCAATGTTGAAGTGCATAAGAACAACATTGATGTCATTCTTTGATAGCACTTTGATTGCTTCGATGAGAACTGGAGTAAGTCCAGTAACATACAAAGCAATATTTTTTGCATTGCTATTAGCATTGATCCAACTCTGGACCTGTTGGTCTAGAGCTGGATAATCGAATGGGTTAGCAACTACATTAGGAAAAATGTAGTCCACGACTGGCATTGGATGTCTGCCTTGGCATAGTCCAATACATTTTCTTTGATTATTCATTATAATCTTCCTTTCCTTGCCTCTTGTTAACGAGGCTTAATCGAGGCTTAATCGTAGTAATATTCAAATTTTGAAATTTCTTTAGGGTCTATTGAATTTCCCAAATAGATTTCTACTTCTTCCAGTGAAGGAAGTGAATATTGTTCCACAGTCCACTCTTGGTATTCATCGCAATTGTATTCTTCTTGCACGAAGAAACTATTGCCATCATTCCTTTTATGGATTGTGTAATAGTTCTGTGAGATAATCTCACTGTTACCAGTTTCATTTTCATTTCTTTCACAAATGATAAATAATTCATTTGTGTTTTCGGGAAAATTGACTTCTATTTTATCGTTTTCGTCTAATCCTTCTCCGAGAATTTCTATTAATTCTTCGGAGAACTTTTTTAAATTTTTCATTTTCGTTTTCCTTTCTTTTTATAATGATACGCACTCATTTGCAATGAAAGAATGTGTACCATTAAACAATATTATTCACCATAATGACTATAGAAGTGGGACTTAATCTCACTCATTGAGTGTCCCACACAATAGTCCCTAGCCACTCTTCCATTGTTCATGAAAACAACAGTTTCGCCCATTGTATCTCTGCCACAAATAGGACAGTTTGTATGAACAAAATCTGTAGGAGTAGGAATATCTACAGGTGTTGGTGTTTTAGGAACTGTATTAGTTCCTTTTCTTCTTAAAAAATTAAACATATTCTGTCTCCTTTCTTAACCTCTGATACATTCCTGCATTTTAGCAAGAATATAACAGATTTCCTTGTCAGAAGAATATCTGACTTTTTCGACAACTACATTGTAGTCATCTTTTAGCCACGCACCATATTCTTCATGATAAGTGAAGACAAATTCGCCTTCAACGCCAAAATAGTATTGATATTTCAATCCAATACTAACTAGTGTTTTAGCGTCTTTAAAAGGAATTCTACCTTCAGAATCTCTTTTTGTTTGGATGTTTTCAAGGAACTCATTAAAAGTTTCCTTGAAATTAAAGTCGTTACGATTGTTTTTTGTTGCGTTTTTCATTTTTCATTATCCTTTCATTGCCTCCCATCCTTCACTGGGTAAGCATTAAAATTACTTTACCCAATCAAGGGAAGGTACTGAAGGATACCTATTTTTAATCTAATCTAAATGGTCAAGAGGACCATCTGAACAGTGAACTACTCGGCAACAAGTTACCGAGCTTCTTGTTTCAACCACTACTGCTTTACTACATACCTAAAAAAGATATATAGGAAAGTCTTATGCAATGTCCACAAGCGTATAGGTTCGGATAGTCCCTATCCTACCATAAAAAAACTTGTGGTACTTTCATCTCGGATATAAGTAACCGAGAATTCCTGTACCAATACTTAAAGTTCAGATGGTGAACACTCTAACTCACCATAATAGCCGTAGCTATCTTGGTAAGCTGGAGTTTCCTCCATACCATGGTAATAGGAGTAGTCTTCAAACTCTCCTGCTACTTTGGCAGTAGTGTTAACCTCCTGTTCATTTAGATTGTTGTTGAAGTTAGTTTTTTTCATAACTAACTCTCCTTTCTGCCTTCTGGCTTATTTTTTATTTTTATTATTTTTTATTTAAATTGCATAAAAAAAGACCACACTTATAGAACTGAAATAAGTTCATAAATGTAGTCTAATAATATATAAAAACAATAATTACTAGTTTGATTGCGTTGCAAACCAGAAATTTATTGCTGATATAACTTAAAATAATTAATTAACTGAAATACAAATGAAACAGTTAATAATTAAATTTAATTAGAAATCTCTCACGAGAAATCAAATTACTTAGAACCTAATCTAAGCAAAAAAGATAATGTATATTTACAAATATCTTTTAAATCAAACTCACTTTTGAATATCCTATTTTATAACATCATATAGCATAAACAGAAAAGTGACATCACAATATATTGTGATATAAATATTAAATTTATTACATGATTATTATACAATATTATAAAACGCAAGTCAACACATTTTTGTAATTAATTGTGCTATTTTTACAAAAATTACGCATAATCACTCTCGTTATATCCTAACACCCTATCTATGTTTTCTCTAAGCAAAATATATTCATCTGAGGAAAGAACATTTTTGTGAGTTTTAATGAGATACAGTAGATAATTTGGGTCTGCTTCTATTCTTAGAATTTTCTTAGAAATTTCTTTAGGGGGAATTTTCCCTCTGAAAATATAGTTTTTGTATTCTTTTGAGGTAGGAAGATCTAATAATCTTCCCATAATACTACTATTAAGTCCATATTTGTGAAGGACTCTTAGCATTGTTTTCACTGAAACATTTTCCATAATTTTTCACCAACTTTTCTAAAATATGTTTGTTACCTTCTCTTACATTTTTATTATAGCACATTTAATAACAAATGTGTTGTGTATTGCAATATATTTTTAGATATACTTCTGGGGACTCTAATATATAGACGATTTAGAAAGCAAAAAAGTTCACTATTTTTTGAATTTTTTAATATTTTTTTGCAAAAAAAATTAAAGTCCCTATTCAAATTAATGAATAAGGGTAATTAAACTAAATATTTTGTTATAAAAATAGTAAATTATTATCTAGTATTTATAAAATGATCTTATAAAGCCTCATACTCATACTCATTATTTCTTTAAAAATTTAATGTAAAAGCAAAAAAATCTCCCCTATCCAGCCTAAAGTCAGCCGAATAGAGGAGTAATTTTATGCAAACTAAAAATTAAAATTCAGTTATGATTAATGAGCATCACCAGTTAGATACCAGTCATCATACATTGAACCATCAATGTTAATATTAGTACTATTATCACAAGTACTAATAGCACCTGCTGGAGTCCAAGAATATGAAGCCACAATTGAAATATTGTAATCACCATTCTTATACCAAATAGGAATAAAATGAATTCTACTATCTTCTTTGTGGTTAGTTAGGATAGAAGCTGATTGATCGTTCATAGGTAGATTAAAATTGAATAAGTTAGTACTTAAAACATTTCTTTCTAGTGTGTTACATGTATATTGAGTGTTACCATTATCATCAGTAAATTTCTTATCCATATACATAAATTCTGGATAATAAGCAGAAGCCATCTGAATACCAGTAGTAGCATTAGATAATTTATCAGCTTTTTCTTCTTCTGTTAAACTATCAAAGTTACTATTATAGATACCATTTTCAGCATAGAAAGAGGAAATTTTAGGATTATATTTCAAACTAAATCCATAACCAGAACGCATAGTCCAGTTACCATTATCATCTCTTTCAACAGTAGGTGAATTTTTATCTGGAGTAATAATAGTTTCAGAATGTGAACTGTTCTTACTTAACTTAGCAGTACTCTTTAAACTAGCAGTAGTAAAATCAGAAGTATTAAACTTGCCAATAGTTTGACCATAAGTATGCTTAATGAACTTATTATTGGTTGAGTCAAATGACCATTCGGACCAAATAGCTTGATTGTTATAATTATTCAAACCAGCGTCATTTGGAGTAATATAATCAAAAGTTTTACCAATATTCTTTTCAACATAACCATCTTCAGAAGTTTCTTCATACTTAGTACTAGGAGTATTCTTAGTTACATAATCTTCCCTAGGAACTAAACAATCTAGGTTAGTAATGATATAAGGAGTACCATCATCATTCTTCTTTTCAAGGCTAGGTCTTCCTTCAGAAATATTAGTAGTATTATCTGAATAATTAGCTTCAAATAACTTTTGGTCTTCATTAATAGTAGCTATCCAATAAATATAAGAAGTTTTCTTTTCTTTTGGAACATGCCATTTGAAGTAAACCAAGTTAGAAGCGAAAGGCTCTCCCTTTTTACAAGCAGGAATGACAACTTCCTTTTGTTCTTTATAGCAAAGAACACCTATATCAGCTTGTTCACCTACAAAAGCTCTGAAAGTAACTTTTACATGGTCATTTGGAAGAACAGCTTCAGTAGTAGTTTTGTTATAAACCATAACAGAAGTAACTACATCATAGTCATTATAATAAGAAACATTAGGTTTTATTGGTTCAATAGAAAGGTCAAGAACTTTTCTAACTTCAACAGTAACTTTATCTTCGTTATCGTTAGGGTTAGCTTCACTACCTCTGCCTGTCCAGTTAATACGAACTGCTAGGTCTTTAACACATAAATTAGTATCAGCAGTAACTTCAATTACACCAGTTTGTGAACCATTAGCAGGAATATCTTCAGCTAAGAAATAATGTTCTAAGTAAAAACCATCGCCATAAAGAACATCAATAGGTGGATTATAAGCTCTACCCTTGTTTTTATTAGTGAAAGTAGCTTTAATATAGAACTGTTGTCCTTTGTTAGCATAATAATACTTACCATCAGTTTTATTTACTGGTAGTTTGTTAGTACATTTAGAGTCAGTGTAAAGTCCATCAATTTTAACTGAGAAATCAAGCCATTCTTTAGGTTGTAAAGTTGTAGTAGCTACATTATCATTAGTAACAACTTCATCATTTCTATTATTATAATTGATACGAGCAATTACTTTACGAGGATCGATATTCCACTTATAATCATAAATAACTCTAACAGTTTTTTCACCATTATTATTAAATGAAAGTCTTTGGCTATAAACAGATTTACCATCAATTAAAATTTCACAAAGAGCAGATTTAGTATCAGCAACTTTATTTTTGAAAGTAACATCAAAAGAACCAATCTGATTTTCGTAAACTTCACCTTTAGTATTAGTGCTAACAGGTTTCTTATCTTCTGGTACACCATTTGTAATATCTACACATTCAAACTCTTTACCATTATCTTTAGTATCACCATAACAATTCTTATCAACATTTTTAATTTCAGTTGTAAAATCATCACGAGATAAGTTGTCAAAATCAAAAGTTACAGTTTCATCTTCAACTAGATTTTTAGTAACAGAAGTTATTTCTGGCTTATATTTTCTAGGAATAGAATAACTATTGCCATTCTTAATACCTTTTTCAGTAATTGTATAATTAATTAATGAATCTTTTTCATACAAAGGTAATTCCATAGTTTTACTACCATCATTATCAATTTTTTCTGAAGGAACAGCTTTACCAGAATTATCAGTACTAACAGTTTCATTATAATAAGTACCATTAGTAATATTAAAATAAATACCACTAATTTCATTATCAAAAGCTTTTTTCTTTATTTCAAGAATACCTTTCTTTAGATAATTGTTTAAAGTTACAGTAGCAGAAATAATTCCATTATCATTAATAAATGAATTAGAGCTTAAGGTGCAATCATTAACTTCTTTAAATCTAAAATATTTACTACTTTGGCTAACATTAAATTTATATAATTCTCCATTATCATCATATAATGGTTGGTCCTTATATGTATAACTATCTTTATTACCAAAAATAAGTTGGAGATTAGAAGTATTTTTATTATTACCTTCAGTTTTTAAAATAATAGCAGTTAAATCTTTAACTTCACTATTTTTTCTCATATAATAAGAAGAACCATTAAATACTTCTTTCATTACATTAACAGTAATATTTCCATATTTTTGTCTAAGAAGTTTTGGAGTAGGAACTTTATTAATAACTTTAGTAGTTTCACTAATCTTAGTGTAATTACTAAAATAATCAGTAGGTGTTAATGTTTCGTCATTATTATCAACTACAAAACATTCATTATCAGTATTACCGTCAGTATCGTTAGTTTCAAATGATTTACCATATATATTTTGATAATTACTCTTTAAAGTTAAGCCAAAATTCAAAGAATATTTAACTAAACATTGAATATCATTTAAGAATACTCTTATATGAACTTGCTCATTATTATCTTTATAAACTTTGACAACAATTCCATCCAAAGAGTCTTTATAATACTGAGTAAAATCGAAATTTGAAGTAACATTCTTTATTTCAGTAACAGTTGCAGAACCATTGCTATTTTTCTTCAAATAATAATAGTTTGTTATATTCTTTGAAGGTACAGGAATGGAGTAATTTTCTTTAATTGAAGAACCAACTTTAATATTACCACTATGAGTAGCTAATAGAGTTCTTGTTGACATTAATTTATAAGAAGTTGTATCACTACCTATGCCATAATCTAATTTTAATAATCCTGCTGAAAGAGATTTTGTTGTTGTTGCTTTTTCTAAAACAGGTCTAATATCTCCAAATGAAGTTGTTAGATAATATGTCATATCTTTTTCATTAGGAACATTACTAAAAACATAACGAATATGGTTTTGAGTAACAAGTTTCTTATATGGTGTTAAAGTAACTTTATTATTACTATTAACTGCTACTAACTGTAATTCCTTTTCATTAATAGAATTGGAATTTATTCTACCATATAAATCAGCTCCGCCTTTAGTAGTGTCATTAACATCAACAGCTAAATTAATCTTATCGTACTGAGGAATTGTTCTTACCAAATTAATACTATCTGTTGTAAAGTTTTGACTGATAGTATCCTGTAATACCTGCTTAGGAGTACTAGTGAAGTTTTCATAGATTGCTTTAAATGCATTTGTCAATTCATTTGAATCTTTACCAGATTTGTTGTAGGTATTATATGCATTTACTTTAGTAGTATTATTTAAATCATCTATAGGATATTTCACACCAGAAATTTCACCCATTGCAGATTTACAACTATCAGAGGCTTTGTCACTATCGGCAACAAATTCAAGAATAGTATAAATAGGAACATCTGGATTTTGAGTTCTAACAAATTTAGCTGCTTCGACACCTTCATGACCCACAGTAGGAGCACCATCAGAAATGAAAATAACAGCAGTTTTTCTATCATTACTCTTAATCTTCTGTAATACAGAATTAGTAGCATTCATACCGACATCATATTGAGTCGCACCTTCTGTTTCAGTATTAGATAAATATTTCTCAATATTATCTAAATTATTGGTTAGCATATAGTCTTTATCAATATTAAAAGTATATGTTTTATTACCTTTACTATCAGTTGAAGAAGACTTTATTTTTGCTGAATCACCATTAGAACCATTCATTATATCAGTATTGCTTTTGTCAGAGAAATTAATAATACCAACTTTATTATCTGCTCCTTTATCTGCTTCTTTATCAGATAGAATAGCTTTAGACATATTGTAAACAGTAGAATACTGGTCATACATCTTAGAACGAGAAGCACTGTTAGCTTCATTCATAGAACCAGTTTTATCAAGAACAAATAAGAAATTATAAGAAGTTTTGTTGTCACCATAAGTATAATCAACATTAACTTCAGCATTTTTCATTTTATCATTATTTGTCCATTTAGCTGATTTATTGAGGATAGAAGTATTATTTGCTTTCTTTGTATCTGTACTGTCATAATTTTCAGTACCAGATTTAGTAGCATTTTTCTTTTCTTCATCGGACCAACGACTGTCAAAAGCATTTCCACTATTAGTAAAATCAGTAACAGAACCATTCATAAAGTCTTGGAAATTTTTATCAAGTTTATTACTCTTAACTTCTAGTGCTTTACTTTCAATATTTTCAAGTACACCATAATACAAGGGTTTGTACATTCTCTGAACTGCTGACTTTATCAAGTTACCATTTTTACCAAAATGTAAATTATCACTTAATAGAGTTTTTGAAAAACCTAGTTTAAGCTTAACTGCATCATAATAATCGGTTTTATCAGTACCAAATACATTAGGAACATAAGAAATTGAGCCATCAGCTTTTTTCAACATATGATTAGTTAAAGAATAATCTAAGAAACTAGGTAAAGTTTTAAATTTATATTCATCTGGCAACATTGTCTGAGTAGTATTATCATAACCTTTATACTCTGGAGCTTTAGACCAATTAAAGTTAATGGATTTATCATTTCCATCAGCATCTTTATCACATTCATAGAAAGCACGAATACCAATTTCATAAAGTTTAGTACCATCATAAGTAACTGATTCAAGTGTTGGATTATATGCAAAAGCATAGTTTGCGATAGATTTTACATTTGAATTTAATGTGAAATCCTTTACACCACTTGCAGGTGGTAGTAAATAGAATTTATCATAACAAATTACACCATTTACAGCATATCCTTTGCTATACAAAGCAGTTATACCTTGTTTATTAGCCACACTAAAATACTTATTACCATCAGCAACAGCAATAGTTTTTAGTTTAGTACAGTTGTCAATAGGGCCTGCACAAGCAGTAGAATCTTGACCATTTTTCATATAAAGAAAACTTTCTAAATTTTTATTTAAAGTAAGTTTTTCTAAATTTCCACAATTATAAAAACTTCTATATTCAAGAGAAGTGATATTGTAATTTCTAACATACAATTTATTTGTTGTTGCAGAACCTGTACTTGTTTGAGGTGTAGTGTAAGTAATATCATATTTTTCATTTTGATTAGCATTAGGAACAGAATAATCTGTAACATAGTTATTTAATGAAGAATTATTACCATAAGTAAAATTATATACATTAGCACCAGAAATATAGTTCAAAGTAATACTACTATAAATATTTCCATTAGAATTTCTAAGAATTCCTTTATCATTATTATACACTAAATCACCAACATGTACTGATAGATTAGTAGCATAATTAGGGACATCTTTAAAGGAAATATAATAGCCACCATAAATACTAGTAGCTTTTTGGGTGTTTGGTTCTGGATAATAACATTCGCCAGTGTCTTTATCATACAAATAAATTTCTTTATTAGTTAAATAAGAATTATAATTAGCTAAAGACTTATTACCTAAACTACTTAGTGTATGAATATACATTTTCACATCTTTATGAGTAGAATGTTTAGCAGGATAAGATAATAATTTTAAATTACCATTATAATCATGAGAAGAATTAGATTCTTCCTCACTCTGATTACTGACATTAAAAAGAACACCATCTTTAGTTATAAAATTTTTAATAAAGTTAGTTTTATAACTATTTGTACTATTAGTATCTTTTAATTTCCTTGCTTTAGCAACTTCAAATTCAGTTAAATCATAGCAATTAATAAATGCAAAATCTTCAATATTTAAACTATCATATGAACCAATATAAATACTCTTAATTCCACTTGCTCTTTCAAATGCTCTTGAGCCTATTTTTTTAACTGAACTAGGAATGATAATTCTGCCATTGCCAAATACTTTATCCCATTCTGATGTTTTATCTTTGTAGCTACTTGCTTTATCATTATCATAAACTTTACAATCTACAAAAGAACTTGCAGCAATTTCAGTAACTGTATATGTTACACTACCATATTGAATAGTTGAAGGAATTTTAAATGATTTTGTTGGATTTCCTTTCGCAGTAGAAAGATCACTTTCTTTAACATATCCAATGATAGAACAATTTTTTCCACCAGTTAATGAATATTTTAAACCTGTAGTATCTCCAACATAATAATCATTTTCCTTTGAAACACTTTCACGAATATCTACATCGTCTTCAGATTTAACAATATCATCAATACCATAACCATCTCTATCTGTAGCATTATTAAAAAAACTATTTTCACTTAGTTCAACTTTAAATTTTATAACATTACCATCATATAGATTTGATACAGTTCTGATACCATAATTATCATTACAACAAATTCTATTATTAGTTACAATCACTCTTATATTATTTCCGTAAGGCCTATTAGAACTATTATTATCTAATTTACTACCAGTAATATAAATACCTGTACCATTATTATGTAAATGTCCCTTACATATTTCTGTTGTTGTATCTGTGTCAGTATTACAATTTTTTTCTGCTGAGGTACAATCAGAGATTTTTGCAAGGTAATCGTCCTTTGATAATAAACCATAGTTTCCTGTTGGTACATCTTTGCCGTCAACTTTTTTAGTTTGAATATAATTTGGAACAAACTTAATACCAAATTGTTCATCTTTGTTATTTTCATCTGGCACTGTATTTAAAACACCTGTTTTTGAAATATTAATATTTTTAACTGCACCACTAATTAAAATACCTCTACCTGAACAATTTTTAATTGTTGAATTGCTAATTGTAGTACCACTATATACTGCCATATCTTGATTAGCTGTTACATCAGTTGATCCACTAATTCTAATACCAACAGTTTTTTTATTACCATCAATTTGGGCATTATTAATTTCAGTATTATAACTATTAACAATACTAATACCATATCCAAAATTATTAGAACTTGAATTAATATTATTAATTGTATTAATATTATTAATTGTTAAGTTACCAAATGTATTTTTAGTGTATTCTATAATATTAGAAATATATATTGCAGATTCATTATTTGGTATTGTTAAATTAGATATAGTGTTGTTTGTAAATTTTGTATTACCAATTTTTGAACAAGAAAATGCTCTTTTTACATTACCTTTAAATTTTAGGTTTGTAAAAGAAAGATTAGCTGAATTACTTGCACTAATAAAGCAACTATTATAGCAAGTGGCTTTAGTTTCAAAGCTAGTATTTACAATATTGATATTATTAGAACCATCCACAATATTGATTGCATTAGTATCATCAGAAGATAAAACAAATTTTGTTTCAGCATTGCCACGAATACAAACATTCTTTGAACCACTAATAGTAAATCGACCTTGTGTTTGGTTTCCTTCACTATCTTCTCCAGTGCTAAAATTGATAGTACCATAAGCGAGAATGTAAGTATTGCTTGGAACTGATAAAGCCTTGGTTAAAGTAAATACATCTGTAGCCTTTTCATTAATAGGAATAACATGCAAAACATTATCAGCATCATCTTCTCTTATTTTTAAAAATGCTTGTTGCAGGTCTTCTTGATCTGCAACACAATCAGAATAAGGTTGCACATTGTCACCATATAGTTTAGCTACTTCTTCATATGATTTTCCATACCAAGAAGTATCATAAGAAGCTTCTGTTTTTTTGGTGTTAGTTTGTGCTGCACTAATTTTATTTGTATTTGTTATACTGCCGACTGCTATGGACGATAGTGCAATCATACCAGATAAAGCAAAAGCAGTTATTTTTTCAACAATCCTTTTGGGTGTCAAAGTTATTACCTCCTTCATAAATTAAAGATTGTTTTTTTATTTTGCCTATGAAAAATTGGTAGCAACACTCACTGTAACACGCTATTCAGTTGTTTTGTGGAAGTATATACAAACATATGTTCTTCCACACAATAATTATAGCATTTTTACTTTCATTAGTCAACAACACAACACTACATCTTGTGGTTATTTTGAATTTTTTCTATATTTAGATACAACAACATCTAAACACAAAAAATCACCCCTACTCAAATTAATGAATAGAGGTGAAGAATTGAGGTGTATAGACATTACTTAATAACAATCTTATATCTTAGTTGTTTGTTACTGCCATCTTTAGTTTTACAATATACATAGCAAGTGCCTTTTTTCTTTGCAGTTACTTTAGCCTGTACATAGCAATGCTTTTTATCTTTTGAATAATAAATTTTAGTATTACTAATTTTAACTAATTTATTATTTGTTGACCAATTACAGTTTTTGTAAGTAGCATTAATTTTCTTAACTTCTACTTTAAGAGTAATTGAATGCTTTTTCTTAACATTAATCTTTGACTGAGTGTAGTTAGTCTTTTTAATGTTCTGAACCTTATTCTTACCAACAACAACTAAGCAATTATTAGACTTCTTATTACTACCATCTTTAGCAGTAGCTTGAACATAGCACCAACCATTAGAAATAGCAGTTACATCGCCCTTACTATCAACAGTAGCAACTTTATTATTAGAAGATTTCCAAAAAACATCTTTACCTAGTTTATTATTACTATATTTCTTGTAATAGATAGTAGGATTTAATTTAGCCTTACTATTTTTAGTAGTAATAAAACGAGCTGAAGGAATTTTAATACCTGTTGCAGTATCACCAACAGTAACTTTTACAGTTGCTTCTAAATTACTATCATTTGATTTAACAGTAACATTAGTAAAGCCAATTTTTTTAGCTTTTACATTACCCTTTTCATCGATAGAAATAATATTTTTGTTATATGAGTAAGAATAATTCTTATTATCAGCATTAGCAGGAGCAACAGAAACATTTAGTTTAGCTCTGCCATTAACCTTTTTAATGTTTATAACATTATTATTGACAACCTTATTATTAGCTTTAATAGTAATTTTAGTTACAGGTTGTTTCACAGTAACAGTAAAAGTAGATTTAGTTACTTCTCTGTTATTTCTATCATATAGAGTAGCAGTAATAGTAGCAGTACCTTTAGTTAGAGGAACAACAGTAAAAGCATTATCTTTATTTAAATTAACTTGAGCAACAGTATTTTTGTCACTTACAAATTCAATATGGTTAATTGGGTCATTACAAGAGGATGTATATTTGTATTCTCTACTTTTACCTACAAATAAAGTGTCATTTGTTTTTTCAAGCTCAAGAGTACCAGCAGTAACAGTTGGTATAGTAGGAGTAGAAGGAACACTAGCTGTTTCACTAACAGAAGTATCTGGAACTGTTGTACTAGTAGTTACTGAAGTTGAAGGTACAGTAGTACTTGTAGTAGTTGGAGGTACAGTAGTTGAAGTTGTTTCCTGCTCGTTGATATACATTTTTACCTTAATACCATCAAAAACGAATTTGACAGTTGAGTTGTCAGTTTCTACTGTAAATTCTGGGTCACTAAAAGTAATAACACCATCAGAACCAAAAGCTTCTTCGCAAGAAGGAGATATTGCTTCGTATGTATAAGTTCCTGCTTTAACAGTATATGTCTTTTCAAAAGTGTTATTTGCAGGATTATATGTCATTTTAGAATTATCATCTCTAATCCAATCATTAAAACTAGAAATTAGATACCACTCGTCCCCTTCCCCAACACTAACAGTGTAAGGAGCAGTAGTTGTAGGAGGTTCAGTTGTAGGTGGAACATAAGGGTCTCCATCGACTTTGCCTAAGCTAACGAATTTAAAGCTGTTTTCAAATCCAGATTTTGTTGGATAAACATTTTGAATATTATAAGCTTCCATAGTACCTTCATAACATTCAACTGTTACTGGCTTATTAGTGAATTCAACAGGAGAGCCATAATTACCATTATTAGCATTTACAAAATAATTTCTTGCGTCACTTTTTTTTCTCAATAGCTTAATATTGGTTAAGTTAACATTATCAGTAGTAATAGGACATGCTTGAATACTTTCCCCAAATGTAATAGTATTTAAATTTTTACAACCTACTAAAGCATCATCAGCAACACCAGAAATACCATTTGGAAGAACAAGATTTCTAAGAGAAGTACATCTAGTAAAAGCACCAGCACCAATATAAGGCTTCTGAGCTAAGAATTCTTTAGTAAAGTTCACTGTTTTTAGTTTAGTACAATCACAAAACATAGCTGAATAAATACTCTTTACAGCACTGCCAACTGTTATTTCTTCAAGAGTTGATGAACCTTTGAAACAAATCGAATTACCATTTTCGTGTGCAATTTTATTTGCAGAATCTGGGATAGTAAGTTTTTTTAGATATTTGTTATTTTTAATTAGTAATGGACTTGCTTCAGTAACATTATAATTATTAATTTTAACTGGTAAAGTAGCTTCTGATTTAGTACCAACATATTCACCAACATAGGCAAAATATTCATACTTTTCGGTATTTTCATTTTTAATTTTATTAATAGAGTAGGTCCAACCATCAGTTGTAGTACCTCTATCTATTTCTTCTGGCAGATTAGTAGTAGCACTAACAGATAGACAAACAGAAAATACTGAAGAAAGAATGATTGTTGATAATAAGATTGAAATAAGTTTCTTCATACTTTTTTTCTCCTTTTAAAATAAATTATTTAACGATAAGTAATATGAATGATATATTACTCTTTCCTTATATAGTAATTATACCATGAAATAAGCACAAGATGTTGTGTTTTGCGTAAAAAACTTTAAAAATTTAAAGAAATATTTATAAAAATATTGCAATCACAAAATAAAATGGTTATAATAAGAATGCAAATATTCTTTCACAAACTATTATTTTTACAAACGATACTTTTGATAAACAATTGTTTTTTACAAACTATGGCTTTTACAAACTATTTTTTAAGTAAGAAGATACATTTTGTATCTTCTTATTTTTTTACTTTTGTGCAAATTTCAATAATATAATTACAAATTATTTAATTTAATTATAACATTTTGAAAAAAAGTTTTCAAGATATGAAAGTAAAAATTGGCAAAAAAATCCCCCTACTTATCTTTGTTAATTTAAGTAGAGGGAAATATTCAAATAATAACTGATGATTACTTAATTTTAATTTTACATAATACATTATCCATTAAAGATTCGTAATCATTCAGTAAATTATCTAAAACTTTCGCATATTCAGAAGCTAAAGCTACAGGATCAGAATTTCCAATATCTTTATTATTTCTTTGAATAGCTATTTTTTCTGGTAATTCTAATAATCTGTTTTTTATTTCTCTGTAATGAGGATATACTTTTAATATTTCAGCACCAGAAAAAAATTTTAATTCATTATAAAACAAATTGCGTAAAACCAAAGTAAAATAATCAATTGTATCATAAAAAGCTCTGAATTCATGACTAATAGCTTTGTCTAAGTTTTTCAATAAATATTGTTCATCTTTTTTATCTAATTTATTAGAAGTGTTTTCAATATTGTTATACATTACAGAGTAAGCACGAACAATATGTTCATATGCATCTTTTTGCTCTTTCATTGGTTGAATATATGTTTTCATATCAGCAGAATATTCTTCTGATAATAACATATATTTTTTTGTAAGATTATGCACTTCACATAATGTATTCCATTTTAATCTTATTTCATTAGAAATATCAATAATCATGGTAATTTCTTAACCTTTTTTCTCAATTCATTCAATTCATTTTCATCACGAATATATAAAGAATTATAAATTCTTATTGAACTTCTATTTTTTAATTTAGCTTTTTCCGAGTTATTAACATTAATTTTAGTATTAAAGCAATTTGTGAAATCTTTCTGAACTTGTGTATTTGTGTTTTTTACTAATTTTAAAATTTGGAATAATAAAATCAAAAACATGACAATAATAAGTCCAAATAAAACATAATCAATAAAATCCATATATCTCTTCTTTCATTGGTTTACTATTATTTTTAATAAGCAAGTAGAGGGCAATTATTTTTCATTTAGCAATTCTTCATAAAAAACCTAGCTGTGGAAACCCACTACTTTAGTGGTGGGTTGCTGACGTGTACGGTCAAAACTAGAAAAAGAGAAAGAAAACTTTTCTTTTGTTATTAACGAGCCATTATAAGGAAATTTAGAAGCCTTTTTGTTTTCTAAATTAATATCAGTATTAAATAATTGTTTTTTAATCATTTTGGTCTTGTTTATACAACTTTCTGTAATATTTTACCATATCTTCTATTTTAATAGGATTAGTACAAACTTCCCATTCTTCTAAATCACCTCTAGCCTTTATCCAAGGGTCTTCAGAATGTGAAAGCATTTCAAGTTGGTCTCCATTAAATTTGTTATAAGTAAAATGAACAGAATTTAAAATATCTAATACTTTTTGGTCAAATACTGATTCATCAAAATCTGCTTGTGGAATATCATTCCATTTATAATCAGCATATACAGGATAAAGAGTAGGAATTACAGGTCCATGTATCCATGCTTGAATTTCATCTTCAAATAAAGGTGAACCATCATATAAAGCACAATACCATGCTTGAGCATAATAACATAATTTTTGCAATTTTTTATGTGTCATAGAATTTTTGCTTAAAAACCATCTAGCAACATCTCTTACATATACCATAGTAATTCTCCTTTCTAAATATACTTCTTTACTTATATTATACCACATACACAGAAAAAATCTACTAATTTGAAAAAAATATAATGAAAATCTCCCCTACCCAGCCTAATGTCAGCTAAATAGAGGAGAAAATACTAAGTGAAAAAGCAATACACAATTATTCACTCTTTTAAATTCCAAACAACATCACCTTTGCTATGTTGTTTTAATCTTTCTAGTATAATTTGCTTTCCATTATGATTTTTACAGTCCTTTTCAAAAAGTTCTACTTTATCCATAGCAACTTCAAACGTTTTTCCGATTGGTACTGCAAGTACTACCATATTTACTTCTCCTTATTGGTTGGATACAAATTTTTAATTTCATAAAAAACCTAGCTGTGGAAACCCACTACTTTAGTGGTGGGAGGAACAGCTTCTCTCCTTTCAATAATATAATTTTTTCTTTTTTCTAGTAGCTTAACTTTTTTACAATTTAAACTACCTTTATTAACTTTTTCTCCATTCAAAGTTCTGATGTCAAAATAACCATTTTGCCTTCTGCCAAAAATAAAGTATTCTTTGCCTTGGTATTTTACTTGTCGGTAATAATAAAGTCAGTATATGGAACATTCTTTACTACTTCTTTAATACTTTCTTGTGACCTAATTGCTTCAATAGTAATTTCACCACAATCTTTTTGAGTAGAATCACTTATAGATTGAATTGAATTAACAACGGCTTCGAAAAGTGGCCATAAACACTTAGATACTGGTAATTTAAGTTCATTTAACAACCCATTGAAATTAACTTTTAATTCACTTGACATATTTTCCACCTCAAGTTCATTATAAAGCAAATCTTGTGGCATTTCAATATTTTTCACATATTTCACCTACTTATTTTTTCACTATATGATTATTTAGCCAAAAATATTAATTAGAAAAGAGCCATTAATTGCACAAATAACTACTTTTTTTCTGAAGTTAATTGCACATTCTAATGCTTTTGTTCTAATCACATTTGCTTCTTTAGTTTTTGACAATACTTCTTTATAGAATTATCAGTAATATCGTAGTATGCACCTTCAAATGGCAATACAGAATAGTCTATTTCACTTATACTCTTTTTTTTCACACAATCTTTTGCAATGTTTTCATCATGAACAAGCACTTCCCAAAACGAACTAACTGTCTTGTATATGTCTCGCATTTCAATTTTTCCTTCTATCATTGAAAACAAATCTGAAATTTTAGGTTGAATAATAATGTATCTACCATTTTCCACTGGGTCAGTAGCAAGGACTAAATATCTTTTACCTTCTTTATCACAACAAGTGAAAAACCAATCCACAAAGTCAGTGTCATAAACTAATGATTCTTCTATATAAAGATATGTACCATCTAAAAAGAACATTACTCTTTTTTTCTTTTTATACATCTCTTTTAGTAAATCTGAATTCTTCACTATTGGAAGATATTTTCCAGAACAATAATCCTCAAGCAAGGTTTCTTTCCAGCCTAAAAGTTTAGAAAGAGACCTTTTGTCAGTATGCAAACTTTTACAAAGTTTTTCTATCCCTTCTTTTGAAATGATTTTGTTTACAATCCTATATTGCTTATGCATTTCTAACAAATTGTCATCATTAAGTTCATCAACAAATATTTCTCCCCCACAATTATTGCAGGTAGCATATTTTTCTATATAGTTTACTTCAGTATTGTTCAAATTAGTAGTTGCATTTCTCTCACGAACTGTACAATCAACACTCTTTCTGCAATTTTCACAAAATTCTTTTTCTTTCATTATTTTCCCTCCAAATTCCTTGATTTTTCGCTGAATTTTTGTTATAATATTATTAGTTAATTAGTGATCGCGTTGTAGCAATCCAAGGACCTACAACCCAAATAAGTCTTTTTATAAGCTAACTTATATGTGCTTACGAAAAGGCTTTTTTGTTTGCTTATTTTTAACTTTGCCTTTACTTATTTGTGAATTTTTAATGTAAAAGTAAAGTTTTTTCTTTTTTTTCTAAGTATTTTCTTTACTTAATTCCTGAAATTTCACTTTAGAAAGAAAGGTTTGCAAGTTTTCTGATAACTGTAAAACTTCTTCCTCAGTGTTTGGTACAGGATTGATGTTAGAAACAAGAAAAGCACTATCTATGCCTAAAAAATCGTATATATTACATAGTGGTTCTTCCTGTCCACCTAGTATTAATGCTCTAATATAGAAATCTTCTAAATTTTCTTTAGCTTCTGATTTTGTTTGGTGCAACTCTATGTACCTATTTTTAGGATTAGTAGTTGTACAAATTATATGTTTGCTGTTTAGTTTTGTTAATACATTAGAATTATTGCTAGTGAAAATGAATTGTCCTTTACCATTATTATTAATAGCTAAAACTATTTCGCCTAAAGCAAAACCAAAAATATTTCTATCTATATTATCTATTACAACACATTTTTCTGGATTATTGTGGACTTGTATTAGATAATGCAAAGCTGGAATTAATTTTTTAATACCTTCAGAAGCATATTCTATAGGAATTCTATTGTCATTTTCACATAAAAATGTGATGAAACTCACACTATTATTAATATTTGTGTGATTAGTTTGTTCTAACTCAATTTTCGTATTTGAAATAATAGAAGGCAAAACTTTATTAATTTTTGATATTATCTCAGATATTTCAATAAATTTTTCTTGAGAAAGTGTCTTTTCTCTTTTGTCAAAAACAATTTCTTGCAATATTTCATAAATAGATTCTTTGCAGGAATGATTAATGATATGAAAATTATTCCTTACAAAATACTTTAGTTCTTCTAATATATCCTCAATATTATCTTCTATATCTTTCCCTTCTGTATCTGTTATAGTTACAGAGTATTTTTTGTCTTCAAAATTAATACTATATGTTACTAAATATCCCTTATAGTTAGCTAATCTTGTTTCTTTGTATGGAGTCCAGTTTTTCTTCATATCTTGTAATTCTTTTTGTACATTAATTTCTGGTCCTACTAGGAATGTACAAGAAATTATAGTTGGTTCTTCTTTACTTTCATTTTTTTGAGATAATGTTTTGTCGTACTTATTATAATGTATTTTGTTATTGCAAATTATGTCCTTTACTAATAATAATGTATCTACTAAAGTAGTCTTCCCTGTACCATTAGGTCCTACTATGCCTAAAGTATCTGTATATCCATAGTTATATAATGTATCTATCTTATTATTAATATCTGCCTCACTATTAGTTTCTGTATTTTCTATAGTTTCTGCATTTTCTACATTTTCTATATATCTTTTGACTGATATTGGGCTAGGGAATTTTACTGTTCCTTTTTCCACACCTCTAAAATTTTGCAGTTCTGCTTTTACAATTCTAACCATTTTAATTTCACCTCTTTGTGATTTTTTCTAAGAAATTAATCTAGGAAATTTTCTTTCTTATTCTTGCTATTGCTTTCTGAGTTTTTCCTGCTTCTCATATTCTCTACTTCTTCCATAGCAAGAATATAATCGTCCACAGCATTATGAAATTCTTGTATAATATTCTTTGCTGAAGCACTTTCAAAGTTCACAAGTGCAGGAATTTCTTCAATTTTACCATAGAGAACCTTGTCTTCAGCACTATAATGTATTTTTGTGTAATATCCTTTGTACTCCAAAATGTTTAATTCTAAGTTTTCTGATTTTTTTGCCATATTTAACTGTTTAGTCCTTTCTATTTCTTTTATTTTTTCTTCATAAGATTTCTCAAGATTGAGCCAAACTTCTACACTAGTTCCTAATATTTCACTAAGTTTTGTTGCTATATTAGTGGATAATTTGATTTTTCCAGATAGAAGTTTATCTAATTTTTTAGGTGTTATACCTAATCTTACAGCAAATTCGTCTTGAGTTAAGTTCATATCTTTTATAATGTTTTTAATATAATAACCAGGGTGGAATGCTACAATATTATTATATGTAATAACAACTTCACTTTTTATATTTTTTCCCTTTCTAAAATAAATGCCATATATTGAGAATTTAATTTTGAAAAAATTCAAATCAAATACAGGGGTTTACTTTTCTCTGTACACAGTAAGTTTTCATGCATTTTCTCTATCACTCAAATATCTCATTTACCCAAAAATTTCACTAGGAATATCTTCAAGCAATATTTTACTTTTTTCTCCTAACACTATTTCTAAATATTTTTTGCCTACTTTACTCAGATTTTGAATTTTTATTTTTGAGAATACTTTAGAATAATTAGTTTCTAAAAAAGAAAAGCAACTTTCAAAGAATACTGCTGAAAATAAAGAAATATCTGAGAAATCTACAATGATGTTTTCTCCTTTGTTATCTCTATTAGAATACTCGTTAAGAATTTTTTCTCTTAGCCATAGCCCATTATCTTCAAAGATTGCTTCATCACAATATTTTTTTAACCTAATCGTCATATTTTCACCTTTTTTCTTGTTTTCTATGCTATTATTATAGCACACATAACACCATTATTGTTTCAATTTGCAATATATTTTTTAAAAATAGGCAAAAAATTGCATAAAAAAAGAAGTGCCTTTTAGTGACACTTCTTACCATTTGGAAATGGATTTTTGCACGAAAAAATTTGTTTTTTAGAATATAGGATAATTCACTTAAAATTATTTTTTAAAATTTTCTTATTTGGTGTGAACTACTCGGCAACAAGTTACCGAGCTTCTTGTTTCAACCACTACTGCTTTACTACATACCTAAAAAAGATATATAGGAAAGTCTTACACAATGTCCACAAGCGTATAGGTTCGGATAGTCCCTATCCTACCATATATGGTACTTTCATCTCGGATACAAGTAACCGAGAATTCCCATACCAATACTTAAATTTTTAACAATATTTTAGAGACCTATTGTCGAGGTCTTTTCGGTAAGGCTAAGCATGGCGTCAATGCAATTTTTGTGAACAATTGCAAAGCACCAACACATATTTTTTTTAATCCTTGTGTGTGGATCGAGCAAAACACATTTTTTTGTTTTACAATTTGCTTGTGTTTGCAAATTTATTTTTTTAGCAAAGTTTTGCTCTCCATATACTAAAAAATATATTAATTTAAATTTCCATCGGACTCACCTATTTTTCTAAAAAATATTAGGTTTTTTCTTCATCTTTAGTATAACGCAAGGTGGGTAAAGAGTCAAGGCATTTTTCAAAAATAATCCCTAAAAATATACAAGATGTTGTTATCGTAAAAAAATAAATACAATATCTTGCGTGTTTCTGTTGACTTTCCAATGTAATTGTGATAATATAATAGTGTAGAAAAAAGAAGGTAAATATATCTTCTAATAAGTTTGTGCTTTCTACAATTTTGTTTATAATCTTTTTGATTCATTATCAATTAATGTGGCCTCCATAAATAACACATTAATTAGCAGATAACCTGCATATGGTCATGTATTTAATGTGACTATATGTGGGTTATTTGTTTTTTATAACAAATTTTATGCAAAAAAAATAAAACAGCTCATACCAAAGAAATGACAATGGTGTGGGCTGTTTTACTATTATTAATACATTATTTTCTTACAAAACTTCAATGAAACCTATCGAAAGAATTCCAAAAATTAATGTAGTAACACTAAAAATTGAATTTAGCTTTTTTGAGGTTTTGTTTTTAGATACTTCAGATATAATTACTATTGCAAATGAAACAGCAGTAATTATTAATAAGATAACGAGTAATGTATGAGTAGGTACATTTTTCATTACTTTTTTCCTTTCTTAATACAAAAATTAATCCAAAAAATCAATTAAAGCTTTTTTGCAATAAGGAGTTTGTAACTTACCCAAAGCTTTGCTTTGAATTTGTCTAATTCTCTCACGAGTAAGACCATAATCTTCAGCAATTTCTTCAAGGGTATAAGTTCTTGGATAGCCTATGCCAAATCGCTTTTTAATTACGATTTCCTCCCTGCAATTCAGCTTTTTGTCAATCAATTCTTCTAATTTATCCATTAAAGCACTGTTATCAGCACAATCTTGTACTTGTGATGATTCTGATTCATCAGCAAGATAATCCTTAAAAGCAGTATTGCCTTCTTCTTCTTTTATAGGCTCATCAAGTCTAACATTTTCTGTTAAATACATCTTAATGTTATCTAATGTTGCTTGATTAATTTTAAGAATAATACAAGCTTCTTCATCAGTAACATATCTGTGATATTTCTGTTCATATTCTTGACATAGCTTTTTATATTTAGATAGCTTATCTACTGCATGAACAGGAATACGAATATTTCTGCTTTGATTAGCAATAGCTCTTGTAATAGCTTGTCTAATCCACCAAGTAGCATATGTAGAGAACTTAAAGCCTTTAGTTGCATCGAAATTTTTAGCAGCAGTCATAAGACCAGTGCAACCTTCCTGCAATAAATCTTCAAAAGCCATATTATGCTTTTTGTTTGAAGAATATTTTCTAGCAACTGAAAAAACTAAGCGAAGATTACTATTACACAATTTTTCAAATGCCTTTTTATCTCCTTCTTTAATTTTTTCAGCTAACTCAATTTCTTCTTCTTTTGTCAGTAGAGCATAATTTCTAGTTTCTCTCATAAAACTAGATATTGAATCAGTTTTTATTTCTGGGATATTATCAATATATTCCTCATCACTGATAAGAGAAATATTTCTTTTATCAAGTTCAAAAAGAAGTGCCTTAATATCTTCATCAGATAATTTCAGTTTATCTGTTTTATCAAGAAAATCTCCCATAAAAATCTTATTATCGTTTCTCTTAGCTTTCATTAATAGTTCATTTAATAATTGTTCCATTATTCTTTACCTCCATTATTCCACTATCCTTCAATTTGAAGAATAGTGGAATTTTTAATACGATTTTTACTATGTACTAGGTTTAGTTACTTGATTCTCTAATGTAATTGCCTTTAGCATACTGAGAAGAAATATATCCCTCAATATGGCTTTTAATCATTAAAGCAAATTTTCTTAAGTCACTTGAGGAACAGGCAACACGAATTGTAATATCTGGGTTGCCATCTGGTACAATCAAACCTTTTTCGTTTGAATGACCAGCACCTTGCAAACAAGTAATTACATAGTCCTGCTTTAGTCCTGGTGAAATTGTAAAGTGACGGCTAATTGCTTTACCATCGGAGCGAAGGTTTTTTCTTCTAACTTTTTCTTCGTGAATACCACCAAGAGTAGAAGTGAAAATTTCCTTACAATATCTTTCACCAGTCTGTTTACAGCGTTCCCTCTCTTTCTTGTTCAGTCTAGCTAATTGTTGCTGAAGTATCATATCACAAAGATATAAAGCTTCATCAAATTTCAAAAAGCAGTCTATACTATTGCTCAACTTTTTAGTTTCTTTGTCATAGCTAACAAAACTAAGTTGCAGTCTTTCAATGCCGAAACTATTAGCTTTTGCTTTCACAAAACTAGAAAGGTTGTTTATTGCTGTAATCTCATGTTCTACAGGAGCAGTAGCTTTCTTGTAGAAGTATGTTGCAACACCTAAAATTTTCTTTAAATATTTTTCCATAGTGAATCTCCTTTTCTGCCCAATAGCAAAAGGGCTTAACTTCTTCCCTATCCAAACTAAAAAGAATGAATAGGGATTTTGTTTTTAAATGATTTATTTAAAAAATTATTCCAGAACTTTTCTTGAAATAATCTTTGATAGTTGCTTAGGTAGTTTCTCCAGATTATCAACATCAAGATAATTTCTACCATAAATCATTTTGATTCTATCTTTATCATCACCAATAGCAGCAGCAATAAATTCAATGCCTTTTCTTTCATACTCTCGTTTGATAGAATTAAGGTCTTTATATGCAGCTTCACCATGATAGCCATCGCCATTTGGTTGACCATCGCTAATAATGATAAAGAGCTTCTTTTCTTCAGGTCTTTTGCAGAGCCTATCACAAGCAAATCTAATAGCTGCACCATCTCGGTTACAGGATAAATGTCGCATTGTTAATAGTCTTTGACCATCTTTGTCATCGAAAGATTCAGCATCAGCGAAACTATAGAGTTCCACATCTTTATACCCACTTTCGGTATGACCCATTATAGTGATAGAAATATTTTCCATTCTGCAAAATTCATACAACATTACTGCTGTTTTTTTAGCAGAATTAATTCTTTCACCATACATAGAACCAGAATTATCAATCATAATTGAAACTGATAAATCTTTTTGTTCCATTGGTTGATGGGTCTTTGCAAAGACTCTCTTATCTGGTCTATAAGCATTTTTTATAGAAAACTTATTACCAGCATATTGTTTTTGGAGTTCATCTTCAAAAGCTTCAGTTTTAAGAACTTTATCCAAATCCTTTCGTGCTGACTTTACGATTTTCGGAATATCATACATTTGTAAATAGTCCTTATAATCTTCTTTTGAGGGCAATTTACCATTTGTTTGGCGATGAATAACAATATTAACACCTTGATGTATGCCTTTCAAATGAGTATCCCTAGCAAGTTTTTTTAATGAATTAGTAAATTCCTTTTCTTTAGAATTCACTAATTCACTTTTAGCTTTATCGTAGAGAATTTTCTTTAATCTTTCTTCTTCTCTATCATATTCACCTCCAACATATTTCTTATCGAAGGTGACTTTACCTTTACCTGCAACTTTTTTTGCTTCAGATATACTGTCATCAAGAACGATTTTTTCCATAATGTTTTCCATAGCATTAGGATTAGCATCAGTAGATGTTTGTTGTGGATTGTTATAGCCTTGTGGTTGAACAGTTTTCTGAGCAATACTTTTATCAATTGCTTTTTTAATCTGTTCTTCTAATTCTTTTTCTTCTTCTGAAGATAATTTAGTATTGTTACTAGAATTATTGTTATTTGAATTAGAATTTTCTTCTTCACCACTATTGTTATTGCCATTACAAGAAACACTTTGAGAGGAAGAATTGCCAGAAGAATTTTGTGGATTATTCTGTTGTTCTTGTTCTTGTTGCTGTTGTTGATAATTTTGCTTTGCTTTATCAATAAAATCTTTTAATAAAGGCAACAGTTCAAGGATTACATATGTAGCTCCATTTTCTCTAGTACTTGCGTTTGAACTATAGCTCTTTTTCCTACAAATAGGTACGAGTTTAGTTAAATAATTTTTAACTTCCTCGTCCTTACCGTATGTAGAAATTTGAGATTTTAATGAGCTAATTAAACCATTAACAATTACAAAAACTTTGTGCAGAGTTTTCAACTGTTTGTCAATTGATTGACGAGTTGCTCCAATTCTTTCGTTGTTAATAGCAATACCAGTTTTTAGAGTACCAGGAAATTCTTCAACTACTTTTGCTTCAATGTAAACATCTTCAAGAAGATTATTAACATTTAAAGCAAAGTGAGAAATAATTTTTCTTTCAAAAGGGCTTTCACTAAGAAGTTCTTTTAATTCTTCCTTATTAGGATGAGAGATTGAGTTTTCATTTGGAATATCACCTTTTAGAAAACTGTCTCCATATTCTCTTAACAGCTGAAAATTAGAGAAAAGAATATGGCCCAATTCGTGGGCTAATAATCCTTTATAGCTTAATGCTCTATATGGCAAGTTTTTAAAACTATCCGAAATAGAGTTATTTAAGTTAATATAAACTCTAGTACCATTTGTATAGGCAACATCGCCATTTCTTTTGTCCCATTCAAGGTCCAAATAATAATTATTGATGTATCTTCTATCAATGCTAGATAATAAAATTGCTTCAAGTCCTGCATAAAACTCAGAACTAGTGAACAATTTTTTAACAGTTGTTTCCTCTGCTTTTTCGACAATCTCTTTTTGAGTGATTTTGTCTTTACTCATATTTTTTTCCTTTCTAAAATATTAGTTCCTAGTAAACTCTCAACAAGTAAACTAGAAACTAATATTAATTATTACTTAAATATTAAAGGTACTTATCAAGAACACTTCTTGCTTCTTCCCTTTCTTCCTTGTCAAAACTTAATTTACTTAGAAATGTTGCTTCAGCACATTCCTTCATGTCCATCATACCGTCCATAGCTTGATAGAAATAAAGCCAGTTATATAGGCAACGAAGTGTTGCACTATCTTCCTCTTGTCTATCAATACGAAGCTGTACAATTTCACAGAAAGACTTAACAACTTTCTTAAGTAAGTCTTCATCTTCAAATTTTGTCTTTGCTTTAGCCCTCTCATACACAATGTTTTCAGAAGGATTTTCTACAAGGAAATGTAGTTTAAATCTATCTTTAAAAGCTGTATTAATTGGGCGACAACCAGCATAATCAACATTGGTTGTAGCAACAATAACACAATTTTTGTGTCGTTTAATAACTTCACCAGTAGTTGGAATTGTAATAAACTCGTTTTCATTGTCCATTAAAGAATTTAACATGCCAAGCATACCACTATCTTTAATTAGGGCAATTTCTTGAAGTTCAATTACTCCACCATTTCTAACAGCTTCGGTTAAAGCTGTTTTTGTCACAATAAAATCTGCTTGATTTTTTTGTGTGTTACTAGTTAAGAAATTATAAACTTCTTCTGGTGAAGCATTAGGGTTACTTTTTCCAGTTGCCTTTTCATAGGCAGTGGCAGGGTCAAGTTCAATTTCGTCAAAAGATGGCATATCTTCTGTTGAAACACCTGTACCCTTATTGATGTTAGGGGCAAAACCACCTGTTAACTGCATTTCATCTGTATTTGGATTACAGTTAATAGGATAGAATGGTAAATTAAGAGCATAAGCAAGAGCTTCAGCTGCCTTTGACTTACCACTACCAGCTCTACCAGATAGCAGAATGTTCTGAAACTTAGTCTCAGAGTTATTAAACATTTTAATTGCCTTTAAACTCTGAACTAAATAATCTGGAACAATGTACCAATTTTCAATTTTAGGCACTTTTGCTTTCTGTTCAGCAGTTAATTCGTTATCCTTTGCAAGTGCAAAAGTTCTAGGTAAATCTTCAACACTTACATTGAAGCAATTTTTTACTGTTTCTATACCCCAATCTTCAAATGAACCTGCATAAACTTTTGTAGGTTTATATGAAAGTACTTCATCAATAGTACTTAAAACTAAGGAAGGGTCGTTTTCTTCTTTAATTTCGACAGCATATTCTGGAGTGTCACTAGTGCAATAAGCATGTCGCACTCTCCTATAAATATTGTCGTTAATTAAGAATAAAGATTCTTCAGTTTGAGAATCAAACTTTTCTCTGTCTCTGTTCTCAATAGCTTTGGTAATACCTTTTTTAAGGTCTTTGGCACTTAAAGGGCACTCAGATAAAGCATCCTTAATTAACTCTGGCAATAATGAAAGCCAAATAATTGTGCTATCATTAGTTTTTACTAATGTAGTTTTTTTTGCTTCATCGTCCCTATTATAAACATGATACTGTTCACTAATAATAGTTTTTGCATCAATATCTATAATAGGTGCTTGGAAAAGGTGAACGATTTCCTTTTCCTTTTTATTAAACACACAAATTTGTGTGCCATTGGCTGTTTCAAGTTTGGCAATGTTAAAGTCACCATGACTTCCTACACCACAACTTGTAACATTCGTATTAAAATAGAGCATTAATGCTCTTACTAGTGGAACTAGTAAACCATTACTAGCCACTTTAGAACTATTGTATTTAGACATATATTCAGTAGTTGAATTTTTACTGAAAAAGTTGTCTAACACATAATTCTCAAAGCTTGTTTGAGAATAGTTCTGGTTTAAGAATAAAAATTCCTTAATGTTCATAAAAAAATCTTCCTTTCATTTTAAAAAAACATTATTAAAATTGAGGTCTATTCGTCATCAACAGGAATAATAATTTCGTTGTTCTTTTCATAGACTTCAATATTTAAATTTTGAAATACATTAATTAAATAATCAATGTATTTTTTATTAAAACCAATAGGTTTCAAAAGTTGCTCTCTTTCACCTTCTTCATTAGTACCAAAAATACCTTTCTCAGAAATAATCATTGTTTCACTTTCATTTTCATTTGACAATGAAAGACAATTTTGTATTTCTTCTAAGTTTTTTTGCCACCATTCTTTAGCTTGTTTTTCATTCTCATACTTTTCCTTAATGAAAGTTCTGTCGAATGACTGTTTCATCTTTATTTCATCACCAACAAAAAAGAAAACATAAAAGCATTTCTTTTCTTTTGAATATACTTTAATTTTCCCTTTATGGAAGTAATAAAATGAAAGACATTTAATTTTGTCTTTCTTACTATCAAATGACCAATTGTCATTTCCAATCATATATGAAAATTTCTTATTGACCATTTCATAAATATGACTTATGTCCATTTTGTTTTCTCCAAATTTCATCCAAAAAAGCAAGAAAAAGAATAGCTATTGCTAAAATCTTAATCTTGCTTTTATCGGATTTAGTTATTTATGATTTACAACTCTAGAAAAAATTAGAATGGTAAATCTTCTTCTAAAAGATTTTCAAAATCTTCAAAATCATCTTCATCAGCAGGTGCTGGTGTTGGAGCAGGTACAGAATTGTTTTCTGCTGGTGCAGGTGCTGAAGCAGTATTTCCACCATTTTCAGTATCCTTTTTCTTACCATAGGATACTAAATTAAAGTTTAAAACATTAATAAAGGTTTCAATACCTTCTGTTCCATCTTTTCTGGTGAATTTACGACAATCTAAATCACCTACAAGTAGTACAGGAGAACCCTTAGCTACTTTGGACTTTTCAAGTCTGTCTAGCAGATTACCAAAGCAATATGCTTTAATAAAGCTAGTTGTTTGCTTATCACCATAGCCATGGTCAACAGCAATGGTGAATGAACCTGCTGTATTACCCTCATTATGAGTAATATCAGCAGTTAGTCTACCAATTGCTGTAACAGGTGTAACAGCACTTGACTGTACGCTAGGTACATATTCAATACTGTTGCCAATTACTTGATAATTGGTTCTTTTTGTACCGTCCTTAGCAGTGTAATCATGCTGACGAAGTTCACCAACGACTGATACACTAGCTCCTTTCTTCAACTTCATCTTTGTTGGAATGTCATTGAAGAAAGTCACATTCACAAATAAAGGATGTGCCTTATCGCCATAGCTTTTATTACAAGCTACAGTAAAAGAATTGATAGGTGTACCATTTGTAGTAGTTGTTGTAGTTACATCAGCAGTTAATCTGCCTATTACATTAATATTTAGCATAAAATTTCTCCTTTGCCCAACCTTGGGACTTTAATTTTTTTTATTTTTTTCTTTTTTCTACCATTTTTAAAATATTTAAATCTTTGAAAATGGTAGTTCTCTGGTTTTGCTTCAATCGAGGAACTTCAATTGAAGTCAAATTGCAATCATAAAAGGCTTGGTCAGCGACCAATTTAATATGATTACAAAATTTTACAGAAAACAACTTTGTACAATTTACAAATGCTTTCTGTTGTAATTGTTCAAAGTTTAAAGGAAATTCAAGTTCCTCTAAATTTTTACAATTTACAAAAGCTCTACTATGAATAATTTTTAAATTATTTGGTAGAGCTATTTTTTTGAATTGACAATCAACGAAACATTCACTGTCAATTTCTGTTACTGGAATGCCAAATGCATTATCTGGTATCCAACAACATTTACCTTTGCCTTTCTCTATAACTTCAATTAGAACTGCATGATCTCCACACATTTCAAAAATAAAATCATAGTGCAAGGTTTTAACTGTTTTTTGAAATAACGAAAACTCCTTTCTCATAAGATTTTTTGTTTTCATATTTTTGCTTCCTTTCTGCCCTTATTTATGGGCTTAAAATATTGTATAAAAAAAGACTACATTTCAGCGAGTTGGAATAAACTCTAAAAAATGTAGTCTTAATGAATATATAAAAACAATAACTACTAACTTGTTTACATTACAAGATAGAAATATTATTGTTGATATAACTAAATAGATTATTTTAAAATAGTCAAAAGACTAATATAAAACACCTAATAAATTAGAACCATTTCACAACAGTTCCCATTACTCTTAACTTAATAAGAGTAAAAAAGACAATGTATATTTACAATTATCTTTTTAATTTTAAATTCACTTAACAATATTTAAAAATAAAGTTTAAGTGACGAAACCTAAAAAAGATTTTAGATTTAATATAAATATATTACATTATTATTATACAATATAATAAATCACAAGTCAACACATATTTGTTATTTAGTGTACTATTTTTTGCAACAAAAAAGACCTGCTAAAAAGCAGGTCAGATTTGTAGGCTTATGCTGCAACAATTGTTCTCATTAACAACAGTGCATTGCCTAATACTTTTTTTGAAGTTTGGAAAGAAATATTCAATTTCTTTGAATATTCATGTTCTTCATTCAAATTAAAGTATTTCAGCATTAAAGCATATTTTTCTCTACCTTCGAGAGCTTCAATGCTTTTTTTAATTTTATTAAGAGTTTTTTTAGCTGTAATACTTGTATGTGTCACATCATATGCTAATTCAAAAGGAATTTCTTCTTCCTTAACAATCAGTTTTTCTCTTAATTCTTTATTATTATCAAACTTAGCAATAACATCAATATACATTGAATTTTTATTGCTATTGTAAAGATTTATAGCTTCACTAAAAGTGTTAACTACAATATCTTCATCAATGTCCTTAAAACTGACAGAATAAAGAATTGTATCAGCTAACTTGCCAGTACAATATCTTAGTTTTTCTGTTGTTTTTCCAATTTCCCTTTCTTCAACAGAATTAATATTCCCAATTGAAAAATAAGGAATTAGATAAGATTTTTTCTTAGCTATAACACGAGTAAAGTTACCACTTTTCCCTTCTATTTTTCCGTCTTTAATGCAATTCAACTTATGAAAGGCAAATTTTAGACTTCTATAGCTAAATTTATATTTCTTATTACTTTCATTGTCATAGACAATGTATGTAGGAAAATAAAAATGATTGCTGACAAGAAAGTTATAGATTTCTTCAATCCTTTCGTTAGTAAAGAAGTTTTCAGTTTTCACTTCTGTATTTGTAGTTGCTTTAATATTAACTGTATTTTCCATCATAAATCAATTCCTTCCTTGTAATTAACCTACCATTGAATATTTAATTGGTAGTATGTTTGATTTTGGATAACCATCATTTAATGAAAAGTTATCTATTGTGTAAACAAAACCAACTGTTAAATTGTCTTTGTTGTTGAATTCTTCAATAAAAACTTCTTCAGCATCATCATAAGAAGAAAACTGAAGCTGTTTGTTCCCGTTCACAGTAGAAAGAACATTAATAATGAAAGACTCATTGTACTTTCTATAAGTTTTTCTTAGCTTTTCAATACTATCTTTGATTAAAGTTTTCACGAGTAACCTTTCCTTTCTTGATGTTTAAAAGTAAATCATCAATGCCTTTTCCACATTCAACATTCCAGTTTAATCTTTTATATTGAATGTTTAGCTTTTCACATTTACTTTCAATTGTTCTTCTAGCCTTTTCTACATATTGATTACTGATACAATCTGCATCAAAGCAATCAACTAATGTATTAAGACCTCTATTTTTTAATAAAATTAAAGACTTGTCTAATTGCTCTTGTGAATTAACACCTGCAACTGCAATAAAGTTTTTATTGCTAAGTTGAGCAGCAACAGAAGCCTTTAAACTACCCTCAGTTAAATATAGAACATTAGATTTTTTCTTCTTAATATAATGAATTGGTGTACCAGAAGAAGCACCTAAATTCATATATGCAGAAGTAAACCATATGTATCTATATTTTTTGTTTTTTGTGTCCCTACGAATTTGTAGGCCAGTCATATAACCATCAATATCAACATAAGGAACAAAATATCCTACACTATTTTTATTGATAGCCATTTCCCATCGACCAAGTTCCTTATTATAATAGAAACCAGGTACACCTTTAAGGCGACAATTACTATCAATAAGTTTTTGGACAATGTTTTGGCTATTTAAAACTGGAACACTTTTAAAACAATCCTTTTTAATTTCTTCTTTTGTAAAACCTCTATTTTTTAAATCAAGGAGGTGCTTTGAAGAAATAGAACATAAACTTAAGAGTTTACGATAAGTCTTATCAAGAATTTCTCTACTAGCCTTAGCGGCAGAATGAGTTTTTTCTGATTTCTTATCATAACTTCTAGTTTTATATTCTTTTGTAGGATCTGTTCTATTTAGTCTTTCCATAATTTCCTTATATGCAGCACCATTAGAAGATAGGTTTCTAATTGTTCTATAAACATCTAGCATACCACCCCCAAAGTCACATACAGGGCAATGAAAGACCTGCTTTTGAGTGTTTAGATTGAATTTAGGTTTACCACAAACAGGGCAAACATAATTAATGCTTACCCCATTTGAATGATGCTTTTTAGGTAAATCTAAATCAAGTAATCCTGCTATTTCAACAGCAGTAAATGGAAATGAGTTCATAACTCATAGCCTCCTCAATTTAAATTTTTACTTATTTTTCGTCAAGATATGTAGCATCCATATCTGCTCGGTTAAGCAGATATGCTAATTCGTATCTATTATAGACTTCAGAAAGATTTCTAAATCCACCTCTAACAGTTTCATCAAAACCTCCCATATGCCAACGAATAGCATAAATTTCTTCTTCAGTAAGTTTTACTCCTAGTTGTAGAAGTAAAATTACTGATTTTTCGCCATGTCCTAAAGGGGATTGGTCTTGCACTGTATATACAGGGATTTTTTCCCATTCTCCTGTTTCCTCATTCTTTTGATTTCTGAATGAAGACTTGTAAAAATTACATTTGCACAGATCGTGTGCAAGTGCAACAATTACAATGCTTTCTTTTGTAGCACTATCAAGCTCAGTTGAACCAGTAAGTTCTTTGGCTCTTTGGCTATATCCTTGATATAGTCTTTTATACACATTAATACAATGTATAGCTAAGCCACCTTCTTCATTTAGGTGGTATTTAGTACTTGCAGGAGCAGTAAAATAATCACTTTCCTGCATAAACTTAATAAGGTTTTCAATACCTTCTCTATTAACCTTTTTTAGTAGGTTGATAATTTTAGTTTTGTTGTCCATAATTATTTTTCCTCACTTTCATTACATTCAATGCTAAATTTATTTGTATAGTCTTGATTATTACAATCTTCCCATACTAATAATTCAACATTATTTTCTTTGTTTTCTGACTTTCTAACCCTTGCAATATCTTGTAAAGGTTGATTATTCTCGTCAGCAACAGTAATAGAAATTTCTTCTTTAATGTTACTGTCTTCGTCAGCAAAAGATGTTTTTTCAACAAGAATATACTTGTTGTTATCAATTTTTATTCTCACTACATATACTCCTATTTTCTTTCCAGTAGCATTACATAATCATCAATTATGTTTATTTCAAAGCCTAAACGACTTTCTAATTTTTTTCTTTTAGCCCACACTTCTTTATCATGATTATTTGTTAGAGCATAATTCATGATAGTGTATTTACTATGAAGTATTTCACATACTTCACTACTGCTAAAATCTTTAATTCCTATGCTTTTTAGAAACTCGTGAAAGCAATTTGAATAACCTAAAATTGATTCTGCAATTACACAAGGAGATTTTTCACCATATGATGGATTAGTAGCTATCATTTTTGTTCTAATAATATTTGGATTAGTCTTACTGTAACTTTTTTCAAAAATTATAGCGAATCTACTGTAACGATAAGAACTTTTAATAAAATCATAAAAATTCCTTGCATTGTTATTCCTTGTTTTTTGACTTGTTCTCATAAAAACAAAAATCCTTTCTTCAATTAATTTTCTACTATATCTCAAAAATGAAATATAGTAGAAAATATTATGTTAATTAAGACCTATTATTAAGCACCTTTCTTAACCTCTGCTAACAATGTTGCAACAGCAATTAATCTATTATCTTTGCCATGGTAGTTTTCAGCATACCAATTGCAAAGCTTATAACTAAGGTCACTTAATGGTTGACCTTTATACTTGCCGATAGGAATTTTGTAGCCAATGATATAATCTTTGTCCATTTTCTGCATCAAGTCTTCAACAGGTTCATCTGGTGAAAATCTATCGTTGAAAGAAAGAATGTCAGAAAGGCTTTCACCTTCATCATTATGTGTTTCTTTCTTTGGTGTAGGAGCAGGGACTTTAGTTTCAACAGCAGTATTATCACTTAAGTCAATCTGCTGTTGACTAGGGTTTTTAATTTCTTCTGGATCTGGAAGACTATTAATATCAGCCTCAGTTACTTCTACCATAGGTAAATCTTCTTCAACTGATACTACTGTTTCTTCTTCCTTCTTACTATTAGTCTTATTAACAGTAGTAGCAGTAGTAGCTTTAGGTGTTGTTGTATTATTACCTACTGCTGTATTGTTACTGTTGGACTTAACAGACTCATTAGCATTTGACTGTGGTTGACTATCAGCCTGTTTTTCCTTTTTGTTAAATGTGTCTACAGGATCAGCTTCAATAACATCCAAAGCAGTTATGTAGAGATAGCGTCTTTGGTATGTTTCGATTGAGCCAATAGCCTGTATTTCATTTGGCTGAATGGACTTCAGATTATTTGGCATTGGAGAAGTGAAAGTAATACTTTCTTCACTCTCCATATCCGTTAACTGCAAATAAGCCTTTTCCTTGTCAAAAGTAACAAGGTCCAACAGTTTTAAACTATAGAAAATATCGTTCTTGCTTGGAACAATATCTTCTAATTGAAAAAAGTCATAATTTTTTTCGTCATTATGACCTGTTTTTTTAGGTGGATTAGCAGCGAACATTTTTCTTGCTTCTGCTAATTTAATTAATACATTAATATTTGCCATAGTTTTTCTCCTTTTCTGCCCCAATAATATATGAGGCTTTAAAAATGATTTTATAATTTCTCTATTATGCTAACTTCAAATCTAATGTAGCAACAGCATCATTAATTCGTTCAGATAAAAATGTGTTTCTTTTATCCACATCATTATTATTAATTGCCATAGCTAAAGCTTGTGGCTCACCAACTAATGCTACTTTTTGCTTACCTCTGGTAATACCAGTGTATATTAAATTTCTTCTTAGCATAATATAAAAAGCTTTTATGATAGGCATAATAACTGTCTTGCATTCAGAACCTTGGAACTTATGGATTGAAATAGCATAAGCCAAATCTACATGATCCATATCTGTACCTTCGTATTCTAATGTTTGATCAGCAAAATCAATTATGACTTTTTTATCAGAAGTAATTGATTTAATAATGCCCATATCTCCGTTTGACACTTCTTTTGTGTTAGCAGTTTGGATAACTTTATCCCCTTCTCTAAACACATATCCATGTCTTTTAAATTCAAGCTTTCCTTTCTTAAGAGGATTGATAATAGCTTGAATTTTTTTGTTTAACTCAGTTGCACCTGCTGCAATACCTTCTTTCTTGAATGGGGAAAGAATTTGTACTTTATTCAAATCATAGTTTGCTTCAGTGTATTCTTTCATAAAGAGATCAACTACTTTTTCAGCAGTATCTTCACTTCCCATACACTTGTCAAAAGTAAAATCGTCACCATATTTTAATTTAGTGTCACCATGTTCAATTTTTGAACTATTAACTACAATCAAACTTTCTTTACCTTGACGATAAATTGTTTCCAACTTAACTCTAGGAATATAAGTGTTTTGTAGGAGTTCAAAAAGAACATTACCTGCACCAACTGAAGGCAACTGTTCAGGATCACCGAGTAAAATCAGTTTTGTGTGCTGTGGTAGGTAATTGAGAAGTAAATAGAATATATGTGCATCACACATTGAGCATTCATCAACTACAACAATGTCGTAATTTAGAGTGTTCAATTTATGTTCTTTCCATTCGCCATCTGGTGTCATACCAATAGCTGAGTGAATAGTTGAAGCAGGATATTCATTTTTACAAGACTCTCCTAATCTTCGAGCAGCTCTCGCACATGGAGCTAACAGCTTTACACTAATTTGTTTTTTCTTATTTAGCATTTCGTATGTTTTTAAGAAGAAATACAAACTAGTAGTTTTTCCTGTACCTGGGCCACCTGTCGTGATACAAAAGTTTTCTTGAGTTTCCATTACAATAGCTTCTTTTTGCTTTTCAGCTAGTGTTACATGGTATATATCCTCAAGTTCAGAAATAATTTTCATTATTTCTTCTTTTTTGTATCTTTTATTTTTTCTTGTATGCTTTTTACTTTGAGGTATAGAAGAAGTATTACAAGAATTTTTATATTTAGATAATGAGTCATTATCATTGCTTTCTGCTGCATTATATATTGGCAAGAATTTAATTTTTCTTGCAATCATATCAGCAGTTTGGGTTTCATCTTTGTAGTCTTTTTCAAGGTATGCATAACCTCTGTCACCACAAAGAATTCCGTCTTTTGCCATTTTTAAGAAGGCTTTTAAAACTTCCTGCATAGAACATACAGGGTTCGGAAAGTCTTCATTAAGTAAGGCATAAGACTCTTTAAGAAGGGCTTTTTGTTCATAGCAAACATGTCCTTCTTTCTTCTTACTTTCAAGAGTAAATTTAATTGCACTTGAAATTCTTAATGGGTCGTTCATTGCAACATGAGTAGCACGAGCAATACCATCAATAATCTTAAAGCCAAAACCATCTACTTCTTGAAGGTGATAAGGGTTTTCCTTCACTATTCTTATGGAATCGCCACCAAACTTTTTATGAATTTTAATACATTTGTTTGGCGAAACTCCATAAGGAGCTAAGTATTGGAGAATTTCCTTTAAACCTTTTGTTTCTTTATAACAAGAAACAATTTTTTTAAGCTTTTTAGGTGAAATTCCTTTAACAGATAGAAGTTGTGAAGGATCACCTTCAATGATTTCTAGTGTTTTATTACCAAAAGTATTATAAATTCTTTCGGCAGTAGTAGGTCCAATCCCTTTAATAAGACCACTACTTAGATAACTAATAATACCATCTCTGGTAGCAGGGACTTTTTCTTCAAATACAGCTACTTTTAATTGATAGCCGTATTTTGATTTTTCCCAATCACCTTCTAAATCCAATTGAATTGTTGAATTTGTTGGAAAGTATCCTATGGCAGTAAAATAATTACTACCATAGTATTCATTAGATTTGCCTTTTGGGATGGCTTTTTTATCAGCTTTAAAAACTGCAATTTTAAAGTCATCTTTAGTAAAGATAGCTTTCTTAAAATGACAATTTTCGATTTTAAATCTTTCTACTTCTGTCATTTTATCTCTCCTTTCCTTTTAACTTATTTAAAAAAAAGTCACTACATTGGCATTGTTAAAATTATTAGCTTTTAAATAGCTAATTAATGCCATGTAGGAGTCTTTTGTAAAGCAAAGAAAAGTTTTGTTTTCTTTATTTCCAAAAGTAATTTCATTACCCATACCTTGAGTAATGATTTTATTTGGTCCAGTAAATACTGCTATGTAGTTACATAACTTTAAAATTTCAAGACCAAAATTTATTCCCAATTTTCTTTCTTCCTCAATATTATCATCTAACATTTTTGGAATATAAGCATGAGGAGCAAATGCTCTCCATTCCTGTTTTGGAAATTTATTTTTTAAATAGACTTCTGTAAAGTCTTTTTTGTATTCTGCTCTTTTCATATTTAAAAAAAGCTTTTCTTCATTATCTGCTCTTAAAGGAGAACAGATATATACTTTGTTAGCAACCATTTTACTTTCCCCATTTCTTAATCTTTAGCTTAGCTGTAGGATTTGTTTCAGAAACAAACTGAGAAGCAATATCTGGATATTGAGCTTCTAATTTCTTTAAATCCTTAGCTAAAATTCTTTTTGAAGGCTTATCTTTCTTATAGGTAATTTCATATCCTTCATTTTCAGTTTCAAAGAAGCCAGTATCATTGTTTTGTAATGATTTAATAATTTTTGCTTCTTCAAGACTTTTATTACTTTCCAAAGTCTTAACAGTGTTTTTAAGGCTTTTAATTTTAGCTGAAATTAAATCAACCTTTTGTAGTGAAGGTCTAATATCTGTTGAGATATTAATTTTGCCTTCTTTAGCTTTGGCATATCTTTCTAAAGCTTTTAAGGCCTTTTTACCATCGCCATTTTCAAAAGGTGGTTCAATTTTAGGAACAACATAAGTTTCCCAAAATTCTTTTTCAGCTTTAATTAATTTTTCTTCATATGCTTCATCTCTAGTAATATGTCTTACTACAAGATTAGGAATGAAGTATTCCTCAGCATATTTAGAAAACTTGTCTTCTGGAATAGATACATCTGAAGATAATATTGAAGCTAACACTCTAAACTGTTCATTACAGAACAAACAGCAAATATCTGCTTCATTAATATTCATGACTGCCATATAGTGTCTTACTTGACACTCGTAATGTTTAGGGATAATAGGTTTACCACTATCACTAAACCATTCTGACTTATTGTTGTCTGAAGTGGTCTTGATTTCTAGAATAGAAACCTTACCGTCCTTTTCAACAAATCGGTCAATATCCCCCTGCATAAATGGATACAGAGGATGTCTGTACATAATCTTCTTTTCAAAGATTTTTACTTTTTCACTCTCCTCACCTTTTGCATTAGCATTTTGTAGGTAGCCATATAGCTGAGCTACAAAATTTTCTAAACGATGACCAGCGTCCAAAATCATTGAATTCTTGTCGTCATTTAACGGATCTATGGCAACTTTATCGTGCCACAAATCGTATTTAGTACCCCAAGGAGAGACGCCTAAAACTTTGGCAGCGTCACTGCCACCAATACCTTCAGTTCTCATTTGTAACCATTCTTCTTCAGTTACATTTAAAAGGTTGTGGGCTTCGATTGGGGTATAGTTTTTGTTGATCATTTTGGATTCCTTTCTGTCCCCTCTTAAATAAAGAGAGGACTTTCAAATTTTTAATGTTTTATAGTTATTGAAGAATTTACCAAGCAATTTCGCCAGTAACATCAAAATCTTTAAAGTTTTTAGTAACTGACTTAGCAAGTAGTTCTTCATATCTCAATGTGTTAGCACTTGAACTGTTTTCTTCTTCAGAAACAAGTTCTAATAAATAACACATAGCTGCATAAATTTCATATGCACTACAAGGATTATTTCCATTAGTGCATGTGAAACGATTTACAATTTTATTTGCATATTTTAGGGGAATATTAGATTTCTTTAACATTCCTTTTAAGCAATTTTCAGAATTGTAAATCTTAATTGACATTAATTTGAATAGCTGTTCTTGATTAGCTTTGTAAATTGCTAATGTATCAGCTAATTTCTGCTTGTATTCCTCCATTTTCTTTTGAGCATCACCAGTATGTTTAATACTAATTTCTCTCTTTTGATTTAGTGGAACATCAACAGCATAAGTGCCATTGTAAATTCTCACTTTATAAGTGAGGTTAATACCAGAAGTAGCAACATCACTTGTTGTTACTCTGATAAGAAGTTTTACTTTTTTAGGTGAAGTAACAATGTTATTTCTTACAAGAGCATCATTATAGGCTTCTGCAATTTCATCATTATCAACTTCATATTCTGCTGTACAGTACTTAAAATCCCATTCAGCAGATTTAAAGCTTTCTTCCTTATTAATGGCATTAAATTCTTTTTCAGCTTCATAAAAAATATCTTCCATTTTTAGTGGAGTATATTCAGCACTATGAATAGCTGAAACTTTGTTGTATTGTACAAGGGCTTTCATTAGAATAGGTCCTCTTGTTTCAAGGCATTTTGACAAAAAACTTGCCAAAACATCTTTTTTGAGTTTCTGTAAACTTTCTCCAAAGACTTGTGCTCTAGCACAAATTGAAGGGAAAGCTACAGATTCTCTGATTCTTGTTTCGCCATTACCTCTATCTTCAAGGCAGAGGTCAACACCATTTCTGTCTTTTGTGTCATTAATCCAGAAATAAACATTATCTGAATTAAGAATCTTCCATTGAGAATTCAATGACACATCATATAGATGGTCCATAAAATCCTCTGAATTATTGAAGCTTTTTACTTCTGTTTTTTCCTTTTGAAATAGTGTCATAACTATTTCTCCTTTCTTTCTAATAATTTTTTCATTTTTTACATAAAAAAAGACCACATTTTAAATGAGTTGAAATAAACTCTAAAAAATGTAGTCTTAATGAATATATAAAAACAATATAAATAATTAGAATCGTTGCAAACCAATTATAGATATTGTAGATATAACTAAATAGATTATTTTGTGCTAGTTAAAAAACTAATACAAAACATCTAATAAATTAGAACCATTTCGCAACAGTTCCCATTACTCTTAACTTAATAAGAGTAAAAAAGACAATGTATATTTACAATTATCTTTTTAATTTTAAATTCACTTAGTAATATTCAAAAGAATAAAGACCAAGTGATAAAATCTAAAAGGAATTTTTTAGATTTAACATAAATATATTACATTATCATTATACAATATTATTAGTTGCAAGTCAACACAATTTTGTTATTCATTATGCTATATTTTCACAGAAACAAAAAAAAGACCTGCTAAAAAGCAGGTCAAAAAAGCATTACAAATGTAATATGTTTTTTATAATTTCATCGACACTGTTTCTCCAGATGTCGAAAGTTTTTACACCAGAAAAATTTAAAACATCTTTAATTATTTCATCTTTTTCTAGTGCTTCTTGATAGGATTGTACCCTACCATTAGTTTCATAACTTAATGCATCTCTAAAAAGATACATATTAATATTATTATACTTAAGAAAAGTGTTTTTAACATATTTCTCATATGTATTTTTTGTCCCTTCACTGCTATTATTTCCAGAATAATAAGCAAGGTTAAGTAAAAGTGGACTATCTGTAACAATATAATCTACTTTGCCTTTTATACAAAGGTCAATTCTTTTCTTTTGCATATTGAACAATTGCATTTGTGCAAGTGCTGTTTCGCTTTTTAGAAAATCTATTTTACCTTCATATACAAAATCCTTTGCTACTTCTGGCACATAATCAGCATTATATCCCATTTTCTTCAAAGTAGCTGTTAATTCTAAGGCAAGTGTTGATTTACCACTACCAGGTCCACCAAAAATATTAATTACACAAGGCGTTTTCTTTGCCTTGTATTCTCTTTTTATAGACTTTCTATGTTGTTTTTCAAAATATGATTTCATTTGAGAAATTAATTTTGAAGTATCAATAGAATAATCTTTGATAAATCTTATTAACTCTTTATCGTTACTAAGACTATCATAAAATTTTTCAATAAAAGCTTGTTTTTCACTTTCACTAAAAAATCTTTGATTAAGAATTTTTGTAATGAAAGGATCAAAGTCACTATGTGAAAATTCAAAGAATAATTTTCCTTTACCATTTACTATTTTGTAAATAGCAAACATATTAATATAACCATTATAGTTATCTGGCAAAAAGAAAAATTCTTTTTCATCCTTTAGAAAAATCACAGGAGCTGAAATTTCTTTTTCAGATACTTCAATAAAATCATTATCGAATGTAAAATTTTTGACAGTGAATTTTGTCATAATTTAATTTCCTTTCTTTTTTTTAGCCAAAGTATCTACAAAAAGATACTCTGGCTTTAATTTAATCTTCAAGCATAAGTGTATCGTTACCATTACATACAGGTGCGAGATAATAATTTGAATTTTGTAAAATCTTGTTATATTCTTCTTCACCTTGGAAAGAGTCAATAACAGATTTTTCATCTTCATTCATATTCTCATATCCTACTTTACCATAACTAGGTGGTAGCCATGACTTTTTCTTACCTGCAAAGATATTAAATCTATCTATTAGTGGTAAGTATTCATCATTGAAGGTAATGTGCATTGTACCTTTTTTATAAAGAGTTATCTTAAAATAGTGTAACTGTATATTACGATATACACCATTTTTTATAGCTTCTTTGATTATTGGGCTACAATCGACATTACTTGACTTACCGTCAAGAAAGTTCAAAACTTTCTCAATATCATTTAATTTGGAGCACATAAGGTATTCATCATATTCATTCCTATAATTTAGGAAATAATGTGGTATGATAATTTTCTTTCCTATTTTGTGGGCTTTGTTGGTTTTCCACCCATTGTAATAATGAATTGTTTTTGAACATTCTGGATAATATGAATGTTCTGATGTAAATTTATCAAACAGTTCAATAATCTTGTCCTCAATACTTTCTTTTAACTGACAAGCCATATCTAAGGCAAGTTGATTAATATTGAATTCTGAAAAATCATAGTCTTTCAGTTCATAAATTTTTTGCCTATATTCATCTTGTAAATTGGAAGGCAACTTTCCCACAAATTTAGGATTGCAAAGTAAAGCTTCCCAATACTTATATCTTACTTTTTTAATATATTCATTGGGTGTCATGTCACCAGCAAATTCAAGAATTGGCTTCTCATAACTGCTTTGAAAAGAACTAAGCATATATGGTTTTAAGCTTTCATATTCTTTGAGAAGTTTTAAACCAATTTCAACTTCAAAATTATAACGGTTTATTGCTGACTGTATGTAGTCAGTTACATCAAGTGCATTAACTACAAAATCATTACTTGGTATTTCTTTACCTTTAATCAATGACTGTAGTATTACGCCATCATCATTTTTCCTATTTGGAATAAAGATTTTAATTAATGCAACTTCTACAGCAGTAGGATTATCAGCATTAACAAAACTGTTTTCGATATACTCAATTTCAGCATTATACTTATCGAGTAAATTAGCCAACTGCTTTCTTTCATTAGAGTATGGATTTCTAATAGTTTCTGCATTGAGCAAACAAACTATTGTTCCACCATTTTTTTGCATTTCCAATGCTTTCAAAAGGTGTGTAGCACCACTATTAAATGGTGGATTCATTATGATTAAATCATAATGCTTAAAAGTATCAAACTTTAAAAAATCATCACCAACAATAGTAGGTTCTTGATTAAACAATTGTTGCTTTTCTTCAGAGGATAATTCATAGTAATTTTCTCTTGAAAAATTCTCCTTCAAAATTGCTCTTAATTCTGGTTGAATTTCAATACAATCCACCTCAAATCTCATGTAAGAGCTTTTTTCCTTAATAGCTAAAGCTTTAAGGATGTTACCCGTACCTGCACTTGGCTCAAGAACAGTATTGATTTCTCTCCAATCTTTAATAGAATTAACCATTTTATCTGCTAATTCTTTAGGTGTTGGATAAAATTGTTTGTTTGAATCTAATTTTAAATTACTCTTATTCATAATTTGAATTTCCTTTCTATCCCACTTCATTTTAGAAGTGGGATTTTAACTTATAAGAGAGTTTTATAAGATAGGTCCTGTAAAACCCCTTAACTATTTTTAACCTTACGAATTAGATACATAAGGTTATCATTATAGCTGATATTACAATCGTATTTACAATCATCAACATACCAGCTAGTGACTAAATTAATTTCACCTTTTGATAATTCAATATCATTTTCCTTAGCAATATTTTCTACATCTTGAGAAACATATTGTCTCTTAATGAAATTGTACACTTGAAGTTTTTGTGCTCTAATCATAAAATCAACCTTTCTTATATCACTTTTACAAGCTCTTTACTAATAATATTGTAATTATTGTCTACAAAGTAATAGTAAAGAGTTTTACCTGCAAAATGCTTTTTGTCATTTACTTTGTGTTTTCTTAGTGTTTCTTTGTTGTCAATAATGTAAGCTTCTCCTTCTATGAAAGTTTCGTTATTTTCTTTCATAATATAAAAGAAAACTTCATTATTTTCACCTTGGAATGGCACTAAGTAAAACCAAAATTCACCACCAAGCTTTGTATCAAGGTCGTGATTTGTGTGATAAAAAGATTTTGTAAGTCTTTTTATTTTCATTTTTCCTTTCATAATAAAAGCTCCTTTCTTTCACCTACTAAGTCTAATAGAAATAGTAGGAGTATTAAAATGAATATTTTTAGTTTAAGATAGATCCAACCAGCATACAGGTTCTCCTATTGCTGTTTCTTTAGAAAACACTAATTTAATGTCTTTAGTCATATCTATCGTCCTTTCAAGCCATACAGCTTTTAATTTAGTTCTACAACTGCAAGTGAAATATTAACAATTTCACCTTCTTCAGTCGTTCCAATCTTAAAATCAAACTGAGGAAAAAAGATTTGGTCCTTCAGCCAACTGTTAAGAAAGACTTCAATTACTAAAGTCATATCAGAGCAACTGTTAAGTAATGAGTTTAAATTACTTTCAGCAGAACTTTCAAAATAATCATTATCAAGTTCCTTTACCATTTCTAGCAAATTATTCTTGATATTATTTGGTTGGCTTTCGTCAACAACTTTGTTAATTAGTTTTAATTTTTTCAAAAAAATCTTCCTTTCTATCCCCACTTAACTATATTTAGAAAAGTGGGGAATTTAATTAATAAAGTTTACTTAACTCTGAATGATTCAAAGTTATCAGCTCTAAGTAAAGAAAGTCTTTCACCAATAACTTTTTTATTGTACATTTTAGACAATACAGTAACATTATCCAAAATCACTTTTGCAATTTTAAATAGTGTGTCATCACTAGTATCAGCTAAAATTCTTGTACTGCTTGAAATTTCTGGAATGTAGTCCCAGAAAACATCACCATATTCAGTGCGATTTTTCTCACTAACTGAATAACGAAGGAAGTTCAAGTCGTCCTTATCATCAGCATTATATTTTCCATTCTTGCCATCATTAGCATTCCAAAAGGAAACTTTGTATTCACCATTTGAAATGGATATATCAATATCCTTTCTATATGGTAAATCATTATTTTTGACTATCTCTCCATAATCAAAATAATTGCCATACTCATTTGAGGTAGGTTTATACATAATGCCTTTTTCTTCTAGGGCATTAAGCAAAACATCCACATCTTCTTGAGTAGCATTTTGAAAGGCTTTAATTGTAGAACAATAATTGTCCTTATAAAAGCCTTCTGGACTTGTTGGACCAGCTTCGTGGTAAATGAAAACATAGTTTCCAATTTCTCCATGCATTATTTTGTTAATAATGCATAGATCTATAATTTCTTTTGCATCTGTAAAGAGCATTTTTCCTTCTTCGTTTTTTCTGATTTTGTATTTTTCCATAATCATATTAAAATTCCTTTCTTATTTAAAATTAAAATTAACAACACTGCCTTCACCGACAGTTATGTTATTGTTATTTTTGCCATTTTGAATAACTGTAACTTAATGCCAAGCATCTGGTTTTTCAAGTAACTGTAAAACATTACTTGCTAAGTCGTCTCTATAGCAAAATCTATTTCTATGCCCATGATAATCTTTAATATTATCGGCATATCTGTACATAGATTTGCCTTTTAGGGAAGCCATACAGCTTTCTTCTGTATCTACATACACACAAACATTGTTGTCTGTATTTAATACAAAGCCACTGCAACCTCTTTTTGAACCATTAATAATAATATTATTAAGGTAAAATTCGAGGTTTAAATGCTTGTTACAAGCATTTAACTTATTTAATTGGTTTTTAAGTTTAGTCTTTAATAATGGCATAATATTTCCTCCTTAATAAAGCAAAAAGTCCTACTATTGTGCTAAATATAGCTATAATAATAGGACTTATTGTGTTTTAATAACTTAAGTTTTTACTTAAACTTAAAGTTATTTTAAATCTTCTGCTGAGCAACACTTTGTTAAGCTATGCTTAACTCTATCATTGACTTCAGCTTTCTTTGCATCGTTGAAACGGTCAAGAGTACCTACAAGATAACCAGTGATTCTTCTGATTCTTTCAAAAGGAACTTCGTCATATGTATAACTTACATTTACATATTCGCCATCAACTGTTAAGTCGATAGTTTTGAATATCCTATCTGGGTACTTTTCTTTAAGTTGCTGAACATAAATTTCAGCTTCTTTCTTGTCCATTTCACCATTGATAGTGAGTGTCATAAATTTCACCTCTTTATTATTTTTCAGTATTTAAAAGCTCAACTTTCGAATAAGTCAACAATTATTCGAATTATTTTTAATTTGTTCGAATAACTTATTCGAAAACTCATGGATAATATTCGATAGATTTATTCTAAGGCTGTCACCAATTCCATAAATACCATATATATCCATAATTCTGACCCGTCACAGATAACGTAGTATTTTCAGGTAACACCATAATTGGGCAAATACTTGATTTTACATTTTTAGCTTTAGGACTTTCTAAATCTGCAAGTGAAAAATTTAAATCTGAAGTAAGTTTCATTACACCTTTATAATTAGTAGTGTAAAGAAAAATACTATCTTGACTTGCTTTTTCGAAATATTTCTTGAAAAAGTCAGCATAAGCAAATGCTAATTTAAAATCTGGACAGCCAAACTTTTTAATTTTAAAGTCCTTATAAAAATGGTCTTTAAAGCTCTCTTTCAACCAACGACAATAGTTTTTATCTATATCATGTCCAAAGAAAACATCAGTAATATTATTTGGGTCAAGACTAAATTTCCTTAAATATAAACTTTCAATATCATACTTTTCTGCCCAATTATTAAGGGCTGCATTCACATTAGTTTCTTCAAAGGAATAGTAATCTTTTTTTGGAGCAGGGCAGGTCATAGTTTTAATTGGGTCTAAGGCAATTACAAGAATGCCACCATTTTCAAAATATCTGCCCAATTTTCCATCTACTATATAGTCATCCATGAACATAAATCTTTGTGGAATATTTTCTATTTTGAAAACATCCCCTTTTGACAAATCGCATAATTTTTTAATACGATTTTTTCTTTCAATTTCTTGTGACATTTTCTCAACAAGAAATGCTAAATCCTCTTTAGAAAGTTTACCTAAGTCTAAAGTTAGATTTTCAGTGTTTAAATTAACATTAAGTTCTTTAATTTCCATTAAAATTTCTCCTTTTTCACCTTCCTTCCTCATAAGGAAAGTGAATTAATTTAATAATTATTTCCTTATAAGGAAAGACTATGAGGAGTCTTGATTATTCTATTGTTTCAGCTTCAACTAAACTATTTTCATCCACTTCAACAAACTGGGTAACTGCATTACCTGTTAGTGGACTTATAACAGTTTTTTCTTCTTCGTTTTTAGGCAACAGATACACTTTGTCGTTAATTACAACAAGTTGTCCTGTTACCTGATTACCATACTCGGAAAACCTGTTTACAGGCTTTCCGAGATATACTTTTTTATTTGTATTGTTAATAAAAATTCCTCCTTAATATAAAAATCACAAACACACATAGTTAGCTAAACACATATTGCTTATATGTATCTGTTGTAAAGAAAATCCAGTTAAAGCTTTCTTTTTCTTTGATTGTAACTTTTGTGTACTTTTCCTTGTCAGAAGATTTACTAAGCACAACCATTGTGTCATTATCTGCTTTTACTTCTTTCTTTACACCATCGTGTAACTTGTAACTATATATTTTTTTAGGATCTTTATACCCACTTTGATTTATTTCTGTACACATAAAATCCTTAATTTCATATACTTCTGTTTTATCACAAGTATTGAAATCATTGACTTCCTGTGGCATAGCCTCATTGGTAAGTGTCCCACCACAGAGAACTATAACCAGAAAGAGAACTACTATCCCATATATATATGGGGCAGTAAATTCTTCACTTTTGATATATATAAAATATATCGGTGTAAACATAAAGATAATAGCCAATATTAAAATTCCAAATGCAATATATAACATAATATTAATCCTTCCTTTATTTAACATTTTTAAAATATCTACCCTACTGAAACTAATCAGTAGAGTAGGTATAAACATATGCAGGGTTGTGACTGATTATTATGACTTGTCATAGGCATAAGTGATAATTCTAGCATCAAAGTATGCCTTAACAACTTCAATGGCAAGATTACCACAGTTCCTTCTATTCTGTCGTTCTTCCACATCCTTTGTTTCAAGGACATGTTCACAATTAACCATATCAGCAATACGATTAATTATATTGACAGAATTGACTAGACAATTATGGCAGGTCTTTCTATTTCTATCGAGTCGCATAATTGTTTCTCGATATTCATTATCGTCAAGACGAAAACGAGCAACTTGAATAGAAGTCTCCATATTATAAACTGCTGTAACATAATCGTTACAGCAGTTTAAGAAGTCTGTAACAAGTTTCTTAGCTGTTTCTCTCTGAGGATCAGCTAGTTTTGTTTCGATAGCGTTTAAAATTTCACCTACATATTCTTTGATATTAATATTATTTTTCATTTTAAAAATCCTTTCTTACACTTTCCCCCCCAACACTGGGAAAGCATAATAAAATAATTACTTTACCCAGATGGGAAGGAGTGTGTGGACTCCTAAAATGATTGTTTTTTGTTTTATAGAATAGTGAAAAAACTAATCCCAACTCTTAAGAGCGACTTTGCTATCTTCACCATAACTATTTGCATAAATGCAAAAATGACTTTGAGAATAGTTAATTGCTATTTTCAAAGCTTCTTTCATTGATGGAAAGTCTGTACAAGAAATTAAGAAACCACCAGCGTGACAGAATGTTAATCCTGTTCCTGTAATTCCTTCTAATTCCTCAGTTGATTTACCCCACCACTTTGTAGGGAAATAATGTCCAAATAGATTTTTGCACATATATTCCCCATTTTCATTTCGCCAAATTAAATAATCTGGCTTTTTTTCATTAAAGAACCCCCATGAAGGTTTAAAATCACCAATGAAAGCAATTTTATTACCTTTGTATGAGAAGTTCTCAATGTTTTTTCTTAACCACACATTGGCTTTAATCACAGCTTCTTCTGCAGCAATTTCTCTTTCGAGATTTTGTCTACAAATTTGGACAGCTTTTTCAAACTGTTCGTCAGCATTTTTTTCCAGCCAGGTTGGGTTAAGTTTTCTGACAATGGATGAAAGTGAACCATGGATTCTGTATCCATTTTCATTTTCTTCGCCGTTGTCTTCGGCATTAATCAAGGCAAACATGCCTTGAATGCCTGTAGAATTGTGGTGTCTGGTTATTTTCCATCCCAACATTTCCCAAAGAATTCCACAAGTAGCTTGTGTGATTTCTCCAAGATAATTTCCTTCTGTAACAGATAGAGGAAGATCTGAATAATCTTTCTTAATTTGTTCATCTGGATTATGGTGATCAATATAGACACCTTTAAAATCTTCTGGTGGAAGTTGATCCAGCACAAGACCTCTAAAGTTAAAAGGAATATTTCTACTTCTTTTAACAATAAGCTTTGCATTTGGATTGAATTTCTCCAAATACATTCTGATGATTGCAATACTCATTGCATCATCGCAGTGAAATACTCCACTATGTACATAAACTTTAATTCTGTTCTGCCTTAGAATAGAATATAAAGTCTTTTTTTTCTGTATTGGTGCAACTGCACTCATTACTCTTTCATTTTTCATTTTTTCATTATCCTTTCATTTTTTACATAAAAAAAGACCACATTTTAAATGAGTTGAAATAAACTCTAAAAAATGTAGTCTTTAAAAATATATAAAAACAATATAAATAATTAGTATCGTTACAAACCAATTATAAATATTGTAGATATAACTAAATAGATTATTTTGTACTAATTAAAAAACTAATATAAAACATCTAATAAATTAGAACCATTTCGCAACAGTTCCCATTACTCTTAACTTAATAAGAGTAAAAAAAGACAATGTATATTTACAATTATCTTTTTAATTTTAAATTCACTTAGTAATATTCAAAAGAATAAAGGCCAAGTGACTAAACCTATAAATAGATTTAACATAAATATATTACATTATTATTATACAATATTATTAGTTGCAAGTCAACACAATTTTGTTATTCATTGTACTATATTTCACAACAAAAAAAGACCTGCTAAAAAGCAGGTCAAAAACAAAATTTAGATTTTAGAAAAATTAGATATACAAACCTACAAAAAACATACCAATTAAAATTAGTCCTAAGATTAGCAGAATAATATACCTAGGTAATGAGCTTTTATTGATTAATATTTCTTTATTTTTTTTATTATAAAGAATATTAATTTCACTTCCCACTTCAATAGGATGAGTAATTCTAATTGTTCCAGTTGTAGATTCACCATCACAATCAAATTTTAGTTTATTATCCCAAAATTCATTTTCATATTCATCTTCAATTGAATTATTTGCAATAACTTTAGCTTTAGTCACTAAGCAAGTTTTATTTTTATACAATGTAATTCCTATAGCATATACACCAGAAATTACAAAAGCAATTCCGATAACTAAAATAATATAAATCATAAATTTTCTCCTTTTGGTTAAAAATTAAAATACAAAAAATATCCCTATAAACATACCAATTGATAGATATGGAACAAGTGGAAATGGTTGATTTTTCTTTTCTTTATGTACTTTTTGAATAATCATATTAACAATAATTGCAATAAGAAGTCCTATAATTGTACCTACGAAACCTCTAGTAAGACCTAAGAAAAATCCACAAGCAGTTGTAAATTTAACATCTGCCCCACCAATAAAACTTCCTTTACAAGCAAAGAACACTATCATTTGTATGATAAATAAAGCTAATGCACCAACAATCATTGTTACAAAATTAGCATAATTAAAAAATACAAAACTTAACATACATATCATAGGATAAATATAGTCATCTACTTGATGTTCATTGAAATCTTGATTAGAAGCATAAAGAATTACTTGAACAAACAAGAAATTTTTAAAAATTACTAACGGTTCAGTAAAGAATAAAAACAGTAATGTTCCTGCAACAGCAGAAAGAATAATATTAGCCCACCTAAATTTTGTTTTTTGTTTGTTAGCTCTAATTCGTTCTACTGCAAATGTAGTTATCAACATTAAAGCTATTGTAATTGAATTAATTGCTATTGTTGGAATTTTAATAAAAATCACATCCTTATGAATATATTTTTTACAATATTATTATAGCACACATTATGCTAGAAGTGTTGTGATTTGCATTATGTTTTTGGCAAAAAAATAAGACACCAACTAATGTCGATGTCCTATTTTACATTTTTGAAATTAATCGAAAAATCTTATCATTCCATCTGTATATACTTTAGATAATACTACAATGTTATTTTTACTATACATACTTTGAGGTAACTTATCAGAACCATCGTACATATATCTTAATCTATGCTTAACAGATATTCCACCATGTTCAAATATAAAGTTTACTGCATTAGTTATTTTTGATTTATTACTAGAACTACTATTTATGTTTACAAATGTTGGTGCAATTTTCTTTATTGCATTTTTAACAGCAGTTGAGTTTTGAGCATTTATATTATAACAATCCAAATAATCATGTATTGTTTGAGCAGTTGTTGCATATAACTTGAAGTCATTTGAATTACCTATAATACTATTACTAATAAAATTAACAATAACTTTTTTGCTACTAGAACTTAATTTAATAATCTTACCATTATAAGAGGAAGATTTATTGCTAATGGATACTCTTTCACCTGTACCTTTATATACAGTAATCTTACATTTTTTTGTTTTACTGTTAATACCTGCTTGTGCTGTAATATAGCAAGTGCCTTTACCCATAGCTTTAACTGTACCTTTATATACTTGAGCTACTTTATTATTAGAGGAATACCAAAGAATTGATTTTTCATCTGCATTAGATGGATATACCTTTGCTGACAATTTAACTGTAGAATGTTGATACATTGATATACTACTATAATCCATAGTTATTTTGGTTACTGGTTGTTTAACAGTGACTTTACATTTATCATATTTGCCACTACCATCTTTAGCTTTAGCATAAATATAACAATATCCTTTTGATTTAGGGGTTACTCTACCACTACTATTTACAGTAGCTATTCTATTATTAGAAGAATACCATTTAAGTTTTTTGTTATTTGCATTGCTTGGATAGACTGAAACAGGGAATTTAACTGAATTTCTTTTATTAAAAATCATAGTTGAATAGCTGATATTTACTTTCTTAACTAATTGACTTACATAAACTCTACACTTACAGCTTTTCTTTGAACCATCTTTAGTGTAGAAAGTAATTGTAGCACTGCCTTTATGTTTTCCATATATTTTCCCTTTATAATATCTTACATTTTTATTTGATACTTTATATTTTAAAGACTTATAAGAAGCAGAACTAGGATAAACATTAACTTTAATTCTTGCATTCTTTCCAGCATTAATTTTCATTTTGCTTGGACAAGTAATTTTTTTAATTAATCTTTTAACAGTAATTTGGGCATATACCTTTTTTTTACTGCCATCTTTTGCTTTAACATATATCTTGCATTTGCCTTTTGATTTAGCAGTAACTATTCCCTTTTGATTTACTACTGCAACTTTTTTGTTTGTACTTGTCCAATAAATTCTTTTATCAGTTGCATCGTTAGGATATATTTGTGCTTTTAGCTTATATTTTTTATGTTCATTAATAGATAATTTGCTTTTAGATAATTTAATTTTAGTTATATATTTTTTATATACTGTTATTTTACATTTGTTAGAATACAAGTTAGTGCCATTGTCATTATAGCAATACACATATGCAGTACCATATTTATGTAAAGTAACTTTACCTTTATTATCTACAGAAACTATTTTACTATTTGAACTAAACCACTGAATTTGACTTGTACTTGCATTGCTTGGTGTCACTGATAAACTTAAAACTTTAGATTTATAATTTATAGGAATTTTAAAGTTACCACTAATACTAAGTTTAGTTGCTGATAATTCAATTTTAACTATACAAGAAGCAGTAATATTTGAGCCATCAGTAGTTGTAGCTGAAATAATGGTTTCCCCTACTGATACACCTGTAACATTTCCGTCTTTATCAACTTTAGCTATTTTGGTATTGGAACTTTTGAATTTAAGTACTTTATTGTAAGCATTTTCTGGTCCTATAATTGTATTTACTTTTTTAGTTCCTTTAGTGCCAATTATATAATTAGTTTTTTCAAATTGTAATGATGTAACACTTTGTCTAATTGTTACAGTAACTGTAGCTTTAGCTCCCTGCCTATCAGCAGCAGTACAAGTAATTATAGCAGTACCTTCAGAGGATATAGCAGTAACATTACCTTTTGTATCGACAGTAACTATACTTGTATCTGAACTACTATAAAGAATATTTTTATTATAAGCATTAATTGGATTTACTTTAGCTTTTAAGTTATGAGTTTGACCTGTATATACATCTTGAATTGTAGTTACACTTATACTTTTTGCAGGTTGTCTAATATAAACTTTACATTTAGCTCTTTTTTTCTTTTCATCCTTAGCAGTAGCGATAATATAGCAACTACCAACTGATTTAGCTGTTATTTCACCATTGCTTTTAACAGTAGCTACTTTAGAATTGCTTGTGGACCAATTTACAGATTTTTGATATGCAGTTGAAGGAGAAACTTTAGCTGTAATTTTAGTACTTTGTTTTGGGTATAAGCAACTTATACTTGTTTTACTTAAAGTAATTTTACTTACATAATCATAAACTTTTACTTTACATATAGCAGTTTTTCCTTTAACTTTGGCTCGAATGTTAGCAGAACCAGATTTCTTAGCTTTAATTTTGCCTTTACTATCTACTGTAACGATTTTTGTATTGCTTGAGGACCATGATACCTTATCACTAGTGCCTTTAACTTTAGCTTTTAATGTTTTAGTTTTTCCTTTATAAATATTTACAGTAGATGGGGAAACTGATATACTTATAGAAGTTGCACTTGTGTTATATGAACTTACTACAAAGCTACATATAAATAGTGACAATATAAATAATAAAAGAATTACATAACATTTAATATATTTTATATTTTTACATTTCAAATTTATCACTTCCTTAAAAATAGGTCAGAACAATTATTAGTTGTCCTGACCTTTGACTAACAAATTATTAATGAGAATAATTTTTATAATATTTACAATTAGTAAACTTGTGTGGTTTACCACCTTTTCCACCATTTCTAGTACAAGTGCTTTCAAGAGTGAATTGCTTCATGTTGCTAATAGATAATGTTTTAACTTTAGTATTTTCTATTGTAAAATAGCTATAACTATTTGATGCTGTTATTTTTAATGTTGAGCCAGAATCTAGAGTATTACAATGATTTAAAATGAAATTTCTACAATTAGTTAAATATAGTCCTTGTTTAAAAACATTAGTATAACTTTTTCTGTCTGTATTAAAATAATAACAATCATTGACATCAACTTTTTTTGCAAATATTGTTGAATATATAGTGAAATTATAACAATGAGCAATTGTTGTCGTGCCAGTTACATTTGAATTATATATTCTAAAATTATTAGTTTTATCATTGGTTGAATTTCCTTTAATACTTAAATTCCCATTAATTTTATTTGCATTTATTAAAAAACTTTTACAATTAACAAATGATAAATTTGAAGTATTACTTGTAGTTGTAAAATAAATATTATTTGTATCTTCAAATTCATAAGGTAAGGAATGATTATCACTAATATAAATATTATTAGAATTATATATTGTTACTTTTTTACTGATTCCACCATTAGAAGATATTTGAAAACCATTTAATTTGCTATTAGCATTAGTTCTTATTAAATAAGGACTTGAACCGTTAGAACTACAATCAAAAATTTTTAAATTAGTTACTGTAGAAGCACAGTCACTAGCACCTACTGTTATTCTAGTAGAAGAATCACTAGTTGAATTATTATTCAATTCACAATTATTTATAACCGAATTTTTACAAGTTCCAGTATATAATATTCTTTGATTAATATTATGGTTATCTTGATTAATTAATTTTACACATTTTATAGCAGTATTATTTATACCATCAATTTGTACAGTACCATTAAGTATCATTGAATTTTTTATTGTAGTATCAGAAGTACCATTACCTGTAACAAGAACATTATTGCCATTAATAACAATTCTTTTGTTATTACAATCAATAGTATGTTCATTGATATATAAAATAGTATAAGTAGGAATATTAATGTTTGAATCTAATTTAATATCATCAGCTATGTTAATATATCTATATATACCAGATGGGACTGTAGTTTTTAAGGCTGTTTTTAAGGCAGATAAAGTCTTGACTGTAATAACATCGTCTACAGCATTTTTTACTTGATCTTTATTATTACTATCTTTATAAACATATTTTTTTAATGCAGATACTGAGGGAGTAACTGTTTCGATTTTCCCTTTATTGTTTTTAGTCCTAACTTGCCAACCATTACTATTTGAATAACTTATCGAATGGTCAGTGATATTTTCATCTATTGTTGCTTCATTCGTATTACCACTTTTTGTAACAGCAGAAACTGACAGAGGTAATGCACTAGCAATCATAGAAACTGCTAATAATGACGAGGTTATTATTTTGCCTATTTTACTTTTCATATCTATCTCTCCTTGTTGTTTTATATGAAATTTTGTAGAGAATTTCAGAACATATGTTCTCTACTATATATAGATATTTTAACATCATTTCAGTATGTAGTCAACAACATCTAGAAAATAGTAAAAAATATTTCTTGCGTTTTACAACAAAACCAAATCAATATGTAGTATAATAATTTTAGAAGATAACAATATGTAGGTTAGTGAAAAAACAACATATTTTTGAATACAAAAAACAAATTTAGAAAGGAAAAAAATTATGAAAACTTTATTTAAAAATGAAAGTATAAATATTAAAAAAAGAGGAAAAGTCAGTAAATGTTCAAAGACTTTAGTAGCATTATTACTGGTAACAATCACATTACTGTCCAGTCTAACAAGTGTATTAGCAGATAGTATTAGTGAAGATGATAATATTAATTATACAAATATTATTAATCTGGTAATTGGTCAATCATATGTATTTAATTATGATAATGATAATATTACAAATTGTACTAGTGGCAACACAGATGTAGTGGTTGCAGTAACAAATGGAACAATTATTGGTATGAATTATGGTACATCTGATGTAACAGTAACAACTACTAGTTCTACATATACCTATAAAGTAAATGTTATAAAAAAAGAGCTTGAAAACAATAATATTTTCTTATATCCAAAGGATACAATTAAACTTTCATTAAAGAATGTATTTACTGAAGGTACTGAAATTAATGAAGGCTTATATCCAGAACCAAGTTATAAATTTACTTCTGAAAATGAAAACATTGCAACAGTATCTGAAGATGGTACTGTTACTGCTCTATCAGAAGGAACAACAAATGTTATAATTAAAGTTGGCTCTGACAAAAACATTTTAACTTGCAAAATCACAGTTCTGTCCCCTTATCTTTCTTCTGAAAATGAAACACTTAATGCAGGAGAAACTAAAAAGATTAATGTAAATTGTGGTGCAAATCAAAACATTAATTATGTGTCAAATGATACTAGTATTGTTACAGTTGATAATAATGGAAATATCACAGCATTAAGAAAAGGTACAACAACAATTACAATTACAGTTGATGATACAGTTCTTACTCTTAATGTTACTGTAAATAACGATCCAACTCTTAATATTAGTAAAAAAACAATTTATGCAGGTAATTCATTTAATTTAAAAGTTATTGGACTTGTAGGTAATGCGACCTTCACAACATCAAATAGTAAAGTTGCTGTTGTAGATAATAATGGTAAAGTTACTTGTAAGTCAGCAGGTAATAGTAATATTACTGTAATTGCGAATGGGATTGAACTAACTTGCACAATTACAGTTATAAATCCAACATTAAATTGCACAAATAAAGCCATTTATGTAAAAAAATCATTTAATTTAAAAGTAATTAAAGGATTGAATGGTAAAACTAATTTTAAATCATCTAACAATAAAATTGCTAAAGTAAATAGTAAAGGTAAAGTTACTGGTTATAAAGCAGGTACTTGCACTATTATTGTTAAAGCAAATGGTGTTACTTTAAAATGTAAAGTAAGAGTAATTAATCCATTTATTAAATATAAGTCAAAAATCTATATTAAAAATTCAACTACTATTTCAATTAGAGGTAAAGTTGGTAAGGCTACATTTAAATCCTCTAATAATAAAATCGCTACTGTTAACAGTAAAGGTAAAATTACAGGTAAAAAGAAAGGTACTTGTACTATTATTATTAGAACAAATGGTGTTACATTAAAAATAAAAATAACTGTTATTAATCCTAAGCTTAACAAAAATTCTACTAAGCTAGTTCAAGGCAAAACTTTTAAGTTGAAGGTTTACGGAGGTAATGGTAAAGTAAAATATTCTTCTAGTAATAATAGAATTGCTACTGTAAGTAAGTATGGTAACATTAGAGCAAAATATGCTGGTAGTTGTAAAGTTACTGTTATTAGAAATGGTATTAAACTAGTTTGCAAAATCAAAGTTACTGCTAGTAAATATCCAGTAGGTCTTAAATATAGTTTTAAGCAAACAAAAAAGAATATCACTAGACATATGAGTGAAACATTTAATCTTTCTTCATATTATAAGATTGATAGTAACGTTAAAGCCTTATATAAAAGCAAGAAGTGTTCAAAGAAACAATATCAGAATGTTAAGTTAACTAATTTAGTTAAATTTAAGTCTAGTGATAACAAGGTTGCTTCTGTTTATGCTAATGGCAAAATTAAGGCAAAAACAAAAGGCAACTGTACTATCACAGTTACTTTATATAACAAGAAGACATATACTTATAGCTTAAAAATTGCCGATAAACTTACTGAAAAAACTTTGAAGAATGGCAAGAAAGTTAAGTGCGTTTATAGTTACAATGAATTATTAAATGAAATTGTTAACGAAGGTAAGGAATATAATATTAAAGGTTTAAAGAGTCCTTATTATGGCTATGCTTGTATGTTTGAAAATAAGTTTGTCCCTGTAGTAATAAACTATGTTAAATATGGTTATAAAAACGAGTGTATGCTTAATAATGAAGCTGTAAAAATAGGAAATGACTTTTTTAAAAAAGACAAGTGCTTATTTTCAACATTAAATTTTTTATCATCTAGTTGGAAGCCTTCCGAATTTGATATTGATGAGTGTAAGGAAATTAATACTATGGTTGTTTTAACAAGACCTAAAATTAAGGCATTGCATAGTTGTTATAATGAAGCAATGGAAATTTTAAATTCATTAAAAATTGATACATTAAAAAGTAAAAATGATAAAATTGCTTCCATTGTATCATACGTTTATAACAATTTTACCTATAGTTTAAAAGACTCTCCTAATTACAATTATGTTAGTTCTTTATATGAAAATAATCTTACCTCAGTTTCTTCTTTATTATCTAAAAAAGGTGTATGCTCTGATTATTCATACTGCACTGCTTATTTATGCTATTTATCTGGTGTAGAATGTTATATTACTATTAGTACTACAGATGATCATCAGATTAATCTTGTTAAGGCTGATAATGGTAAATACTATTTTTGTGATTCCATTGCAGAAAGAATTTTATCTGGCACAAGGCAACTTAAGAAAATTGATAGTACTGATAAAGGATATAAAGAATATTTAAATTATATTAAAACTTGTTATAAAATCACTACATTTTCTGAAAGGTCTTATCCTTGCATGACAGAAGAAGACAAAAAAGATTTTAATACTCAAGTTCCCACTAAAGAATATATTGAATGGAAATACTTCACTTGTGAAGATACTGATGGGAAATTTTATGATTACAGATATTTTTGTGACGAAAATGTATTAAAGAGTTTAGGCATTAAACCAACAAATTAATTTAATATTGAAACAAAAAGGCTATTGCAAGATTATTATATCTTACAGTAGCCTTATTTTTTGTGCTATTATTTTTTAACAGTATGTTATTTTTTACATCAAGATAAAAATTCAGTTAATATTCTTTCGCTTCTATCTTTGTCAGCTTGTATATAAGGAGTTATAGAGATAGGATTAATACAATTTAGGTCAGAAAGAATTTCTGCTAATTTATTAATTGATTTCTTCCTTTCAAGCATTAACAAAGCAATTTGTTTTTTCACAATATATTTTTCTATGTTTTTCCCAATCATATCCAACAATTTTAGTGATAGCTTTATGTGCTTCTTCTAAAGGGAAAATTTGTTGTAAATGATAATTATTGCCTCTATATCTAGTTCCATCACTAGCAACGTAATAGTTATTATGATAGAGAAATAATTGTTGTCCAATTCTTATAAGTTTCCATTTGTCTTGATTTTGAAAAACAATAATTTGGTCATATGTAGCTGATAATAATTGAGCTTTATATTTCACAAATAATCTTTCAATTAAGTGAAAATCCAAACCAAGTCTATTGAAAATTTGTTTTCTTTGTTCTTGTTCTTCTTTTGTCATAAGTTTGCCATTATTATAATTAAACAATTTATTAATAATGTTGTTCCTTTTTTCTTTGCTATAATAATCTGCTTTTGGCAAAGGTGTATTTTCATTATTTTGATTAGAAGGATTATTATATAACAAATAAGAAAAATCTTTTTTACGATAATTATTAGTTACTTTATATTTCAAATTTATCTCTCCTTTTTTTGGAATTAATATAGAATTTTTAAGATTTCTTATTCTTTCTATTATTATTTTAGCATGAATTTTACTTGTTTTGTTGTGATTTGCAAGTGTTTTTTTAGAAATATATTCAAGAATATATCTAGCAAAATATCCCCTATCTTTTTTTCAGATAAGGGATATGAAGCAAGTTAATATATAGTTTCTCCTCCAGAAATTTTACCAGAGCCATCATACCATTTAACTTTATCTTTATTCTTTTTATATTCATTCATAAAGGTAGTTATTTTAGGTTTTTTAAGACTTTTATCTGATTTGTAGCAAATATCTGGATATAAAATTTCTTTGTTTAGAGAGGTATTTTGAGTGTTCACTGAGGTGCTCTCACCTTTTCTAACTTTTCTTGCAACTACCACTGTTCTAAAATCTTTATATTCGTAAGAACAAGTAGAAAGAGTTACAAGAGAATCGTTTTCATTTACATTAACATCAGTGTTAATAAGGCTTCTTGCCTTTACTTGATATATGTAATTCATAAATTCAGCACTGCTGTAAAATTCACCTACTAAAGAATTAAATGATTTGCTATTAGAGTCTATTTTCATTATTGATATAATTTTGTATATATCTTTTTTGCCATTGTGCTTAATTGAAATTGTAGGTGAACTTTTATAAAAACTCAAATTACCTTTCATACCACCATAATTAGTAAGGCTATGGAACATAGAACCATCATCCATATTATGTCCCATAAGAATTACATTTTTACTGTTAAGACCTTGTTTAGAAGCAGTATTAATATAAATACTACCGTACATATCATATTCATTTTTATAATTACGGTATAAATAATATGGGTCAGCAGGTTTATCATTCTTTTTATATAAAACTGGATAATTAATTGGAGTATTTTTTATATTAATCCAAGCTACAATATTATTACTTACTTTTTTAATGCTTTTCCAATTTACATCTTTAGAATAATAATATGTACCTTCACTTAAATTTGATTTTTTAGTGTCCTTATTATTAGATTTAGAAGTTTTATTGGAATTATTTTTATTTTGATTTTTCTTATTATTAGAGCTTGAAGAATTATTATATGCAATACTTGTAATACTTTTATTTAATGATTTTGCTTGTTCTGGAGCATAATCGTTCAAATAAGCATATATGCCTAGAGCAACTATACCAATAAGCAAGAATAAAACTGAGGCAATAGAAATTAATACAATTTTTAATCTTTTATGTTTAGATACTTTTTTAGGTTTTATATTTTCATTGCTTTCTTTATTAATAGTTTCAGCAGTACTATTCTTTTTTTCTTCAATAATTTTATTTTCTTTGTTCACAAAATCACTCTTTCTCTATATTTTCTTGTTTGTTTCTGTATTTTGTTACAAAATAGATTATGAGTAATGACACTCCACACAACGCATTTAGGATAGCAAACATAACATTTTGGAATGATACATTTTTTACAAGATGATACATCATCGGAATTTGGTTTAGAAACAAAGCAATGATTTCTAAAAGAATTCTAGTTGTATCTTTCATTATTCTAGCAAATTTACTATTAGGTCTAACCATTTGAGCAATATTTACAGCTATTGCAAAGAGCAAAGTTATAATTGTTACTAGACTAATACCTACAATTAATATTTTCATTTTTCCTCCTTTTAGTAAAAAAACAAGAGCACCAATAGACCTATTTTTTTCAATAGATTCACTGGCACTCATATTATATAGAAATATTGAATTTAAACTTTTAACACAATATTATTATACCACAAAAAATTGTAAAATGTTATATATTTGCAAAATTATATTATTTATTTTTTTGCTAAAATAATAACACCCCTAAACAGATTAGAGGTGTTATCTAGTTAGTCTAAATATTATTTAGTTTTGTTTACCAAACTTTTTCTTTAGAATAAATGCAGTAGCAAATCCAGAAATTGAAGTAATGATAGCCACTAAACCAATCCACCAGTTATTAGAACCTGTCTTTGTTGGAGGTGTTGGAGTAGTGATTTTGTGGTCCACCATCTTAACATTACAACTTCCTGTATCTGGAACAGTGAATTCTACATCTTCAGCTACTGTATAGCCTTTTGGGGCTTTTACTTCTCTTAAAGTATAAGTTGCACCTGCTTCAAGTACACCATTAATAGCTTCAGATTCATTTGTGCTAATAAATATATATACAACATTGCCATTATCATCTAAAATTTCAAGAGTAGCACCTGCAAGTTGTTTGCCAGATTTATTTACTTTTTCAACATTAATTCGAGTAATATCATCTGTCATAGTAACTTTTTGAACTTC